>Ga0075362_10000318_pt1 | contig 13649 bp, 35 predicted proteins | sample EndMetdeltDD1762_FD_71397 | JGI IMG/M metagenome (GOLD analysis project Ga0075362, IMG submission 71397) | Populus endosphere microbial communities from Tennessee, USA - Endosphere MetaG P. deltoides DD176-2 | ecosystem: Host-associated > Plants > Roots > Endosphere | place: USA: Tennessee...
CACTATATATTCTTTCAGTCCTTTTACAGTATCATCATATTTCATTTCAGCTTTTACAGTTCTATCATAATTTCTTTTCTTATTTGCAATAAGAAAAGAAATAGCTAACCATTTGATATTATTGATTTATGTTATAACTTTAATTAGTTAAAACAAATTAAAGTTATATTGTAAATTAGTTTTTTCTTTGCGCCCATAAGAGGAGGGCAGGGATTAACTACAGACAATTGACATACCCAATAAACGATATACAATGAAAGGGTCAAAGGGCAGCATACAACACAAGCAACGGTCACTAGCAAGCAATTCGAGCCCCATAAAGGCAGCACCTAAGCCGCTATTGACTATCAGCAATAAAGCCCTACATTGAAGTTTAACCCCGAAATAGAATCCTTTAATCTAATGAATATTCGAGCACCGCCTAAGTAATTGACACATTGTATTTAATGATTAGATTATAGATTAAGAGTATTGTGTATTATAGATTAATAATGTGGGTGATTCAAATGCGTTGACAATCTTTAAGTAAGCACTATAATAGACCCTAGAAGAGAGCCGATAACACGGAATTCTAGGGTCTATATTTAAAGTAAAATTTATCTGCAAAAACTATACGCAATCGGTGCGAGGGTAATTGCCTTAAGGTTTCGAGACCTTATATAGTTCCAAAGGGTTGCCTCATTGAAGGTAGCGTAAAACGGCAGGGATTAATAAAGTTAATACCAGAAAAAGACTGCCAAAACCCTGTTGACATTAATTAACTTAGTCTTACATTGTAGAGGTAGCAGAGAGAATCAGTTAAAGAAAGCGCACATTGAGTGTACAATATAGGGCAATAGTTCTAATGTATTCTGTGCGCGTTTTCTTTAGCTGAATTCAAAGGAGAGATCTAATGTTCAAGTATATCAAAATTGTTTTGGCACGGTTTGATCGTGGAGAATTGACGGAGAAACAATTGAGTCATACTCTGAATCTTTTGGAAATTTTAGCACCATTACATCCGAAGGATTAATCTTGTGACTCGTTGCATTTTTAATTTAGCAATCATGGCGGGAATATTCGTTTTGATTGCTTATTTTGGAATTGGGTTTTAACCAGCCTTTTTTCTTTTCCAAAGGAAAAGAAAAAAGGGCATAATCTGGTATATAATAAAAACGTTAGGTGGTAGGAAATTTTTTCTCCCTAATGATTGACAAGCCTTAATTGAGTCTTATATTAAAAGGGTAGCAGAGAGCACTACCTAAATAGGAGAATCACAATGGCTGAATATAGTTTCCGAATTCGTGATAACCAGGGGAATCACAAGGGTTTCTTTCATGATCTTGTGTCGGCTAGGGAAGCTCTTGTCAATTATCCTGGCGGTTATATTCAGAACCGTTGGATTGACGGTTGGCGTGAAGTTACCTAGTTAATAGGTTGACAATCAATTCTCTAGCCTTATGTTAAAAGGGTTAGGGAATTGCAGTCAGAAAATTAACTAGGAGAATTAATATGCCGCAAGAATTTATTCCGCGCGATGAGACGGTTCTATATCAACCCCAAATGTTCGGTTGGATCAATATCTTTTTGGATTATGCCGAAAAAATGCAATTGTCTCAAGAATTGATCTCGGATGTATTGGGAAACTGGCCCATGCCGAACAGTCCCATCCTTTCCGAAAACTAAATCTTTTCCGAATTAATCAATTGACATTCCCGACATTAGTTAATAGTGTCGGGCAGTTAGGTGATTAATACATTAGGCGTCTTAATGGGTACAATTCCAATGTGTCCGCTGGCATTGGGTTAATCATCTAAAGAAAGAATCAATTATGAAGACATTTTTTGCTATCATTGGGTTTGGCGTGGTTGCTCTGTGGGCCTGGCATTTCATGGGTGATAAGGTCATTAAACCGGCTGCTAACACGGCTTGGCAAGCTTCCGCACCCTATATCAATGATGCGGTTAACAAGGCTCAAAAGTAATTAATAGAGCATTGACAGGTCTTAATTAGGTCTTATAGTATAGAGGTAGACGGGAACATAGGAGAAGGTAATGGAAACAGCTACCTTTGGCAATAAGACTGTAATTTTGCCCTCTAAATTGATTCGTGTATTTGCATTGAGTCAAGGTGAGCGAATACAATTCTGCAATGGTTGGGGTTATACAGCCCTAGTTATGGTTGGGGAAACAATTGTAGGTTATTGCTGCCTTAAGAATAAATTGGATTCTCAAGGTAATTGGGCAGGAAAAGAGTTAGATCCAACTAATTAATCGATTGACATTCCTGATATTAGTCTTATAGTATCAGGTAGTTAGGCGATTAAAAGGAGATTATAATGGATCTTAAAGATTACAAGACTGTAAAGCGCAAAAATTTCGGTCCAATCTTGCTGGAAATGCTGAAAAATTCTAGGGATGATTATGTAATAATGTATGCTCATGGGACTAAGATCCTAGAAATATATGAGCATGAACATTACAATGCGGCTGAAATAGATTGGAATACCCTATATAATGGGTTTCAACATATGATAAAGGCTATTAATTCAAATTTGGAAAAACATGGCTTGAAAATTGGCCTTGACAATACTTAATTGAGTCTTATATTAATATCACTAAGCGATAAACAGTTTATTTAACAAGGAAAAATTATTATGAACAAGTTTTTGGGTGCATTCGTGTGTGTCTTGTATGGTTCAGCTCCAATTTTTGCGGCCATTGCATTTGCCGTTAGTTGATTCATAGGTCTTTTCTTTTCCGGTTGATCTGGAAAAGAAAAGTCTTGTTGACACAATTAACCAAAGGATTATTATGGCAAAAACAATTGATCAAAATATTTGTGCGAGAGCGGAATTTTTGGCTCAGCAATTGGACGAAATTGCTGAACGATTGCATAAAGCTAGGGTAACCATTGGAATTACCATTGATAAACTCAAGGGTCCTACTCCCGATTATCCTGGCCTTGCAACGCCTTTTACGAGCGATATAGTTGATGCTTGCCGTCGTGCCTCAGAAAATAATGCGGCTCTAAATGCGTTATTGACACAATTGATCGATGATCGCAAATTGGAATAAAAGCTTATTGACAAGATTAATATCAGTATTATATTGTAGATCTAGCAGGGAGAAATTACAATGAAATTAACATTGGTATCAATTTGGTATCGTGGAACTCGGCATTCATTTTTCGTTATGTCCGAAAATGGAAAAATTTCGGAAGCCCAATTGACAGAGCTTAAAAACCGTGTAGGTGTAATTCCCAACACAACGTACGCAATTGGAGTTTAATCTCTTAATATCTCAAGCCAAAGGTTAATTCTTTTGGCCTGATAATTAGAAGATTAACAATAATACAATCGAGGTTTAATTATGGCTATTGGTATGCTTCCGCCCGAATGTTTCTCCAAAGAATTCATTAACCATATGAATTCCAAAATTGACGCAGTATTGAACCAGACACCCAAAGCGAAAGCCAAAGTGTATGAGGAAATGCAATTGAACCCTGCCGAGCAAATTCTTTTTGATGCCGCTCGGGAAGTAGGAATGTTTTCTCGCGTTCTTTCCCAGCGTGGCAAAGGTGGGGGAATGTATATCGAACTAGTGAAGTAATCTCTTGACAGCAATTAATTAGGTCTTATATTGTAGGGGTAGCAGGAAAGGCTCCCACATGATTGACCAAGTAAGGTTAGAGCAAGAATCAATTAGTGCTTTTATTCTGGCTGGTAAAGCGATATTTACTATCCGAAACCCCAAAACCGACAAGTCATTCACATATAAAATTCGAGCTGCAAAAAATGGTTCGGTTCATTTCGTATCTGTCTTGACCGGCTGTAACAATGAATCTGATTACAGTTATATTGGATTCATTAAGGATGGTACTTTTATTCACGGTAGGGATAAAAGTACAATAGGAAATGATGCTCCTAGTGTAAAAGCGTTCAATTGGTTCATGGTTAATCGGAATAATCTTGGGCCGGTTGAGTGTTACAGGTCAACCCATTGCGCTAGGTGTGGCCGTAGGTTGACTGTTGCTAGTTCGGTTTTAGCATGGCTCGGACCGGAATGTGCGAAGATGGTAGCTTAATCTTTTAATACCTTGGACCTAAATTAAATAGTTTAGGTCTAATAATTGACAGATTAAATTCAAGTCTTATAGTATAGAGGTAGCCGAAACGAGCTACATAATCTAACTCAAACTTTATAGAGGTTTATTATGGAAAAGGTACTCACGACCAATAACGGCGAGTCAAATTGGGATAAACTCAAGACTTTCGGCCTTCACTTTCGGCCGCAACATATTGGTTTCAATCGTTATGCCGGCCGTAATGGTTGTGTTGTGAAGGTAGATCCGGCTACTGGGATGCGGGTAATGCTGGTTCCGGCCTCAATTCCCCGAACGGAACGTGCTCCTAAGGCCGATCGAGTCCCTGGTAAGCGTGGAAGGCCGGCGATTGTGGGTTGCGTCCAGCAATTCGAGCCCCAAAAGCGCGGCCGAAAGCCAATGCAAGGGCCGATTATGTTCCGAGCTACTACTGGGAAACGCGGTCGGCCTGCTTTTCAAGGTCCAATTGAGCAACTAATCTTTTTTGGGCCGGTCCGTAAGAGGGGTCCAAAGCCCATGACAGCAGAGCAAAAGGCACAACGGGAGGCGGATCGGGCTCTCAATGGTACGGAAACTCTGGTAACCGGCAAGAAACGCGGCCGAATGAGCATTGCAGACAAGATCAAAGCCGCAAAGCCAGGCGAAACGGTTAAGGAAAAGGGCGGCTATTGGGTTAAGCTGGCCTGTGGCTTGGCTTCATGGGTTGGGGAAGCTGCCTGATATCTAAGTTAATAGCTTGACATTTAATTCCCTAGCCTTAAATGGTTAGGGGATTACAATCAAACAATTAACCAAAGGAAATAATATGTGGAACGTTTCATTTTCTTTCAATAAGTCTCCCATTGAATGTTCGGATCTGGCTTTGGAATTGAAGGATATTCTTCCAAATGATTGTGAGGTGGATCATGCTCCTTTGAAGGATGCAAATGGGAAATATTTGGGTCCCTATGCTGTGTGGGCTAATGTGTATACGGTGAAAGATATGTATTTGGCCTATGGTTTTTTCGCAATGAATGGTGGACAGAAATAGTTAATAGTTTGACAGGAACTTTCTAGTGATTAAATTAGAAAGGTTTTTTGCGAGCACGTACACGAGAGCAAGCAAAAGAAATGTTGAATAATTTCGAGCCATTGAAGTATTATCGGTGATTAGGATAATTAATTATGTGGCAAAAATATAAGGTAAAAGACATTCTAGGAATAATTCTGGCTTGTGTTGTAGCTTTGGCGGTAGGTGTATTGATTGCCTTGCCAATTATTCTCAAAATTGAATTGGCTACATCGGCGATTAATTATATGGATCGTCATTAATCAGAGTTAATATGTCAATTATTGTTTTCTTTGCAATTGGAATAATTACTGGAAATTGGACTCGAGCTTTTTTGGTAAGTCTTATTGTTTTTCTAATTGGAGTATTTCTAACTACTCATTTGCATCATTGATTAATTCATTGACAAGGCTACAATGAGTCTTATATTATTGTGGCCTGAATGAGTGAGGTAATTAAATGAATATTACAATTTGTACTGACCGGGAAATTAAATGTTCTGAGTGTCAGGAAATTGTTGATTGTGCAGGCGGATGTGGGTGCTTGCGTAAAAGGAATAAAGAAATGATTACTATGACTTTCGGAACGATGCCTACTCGTGAACAATTCGATTCCCAATATGCCAAGAAAATGGGAACCTTTGGTTATCGTTTTCATAATGACTCGCGTGTAGGTACGTGTGAGATAAGCCAGGATCAATTGTGGAATGAATTGCAGGAAGCTCTAACACAATGGGAACAGGGAGATCCGCCACAAGATAAGCCAGTAACCGATCATATTAATGAATTGGAATTTACTCGGGCGGAACATGCTGGCAATTGGTGCTCAATGGTACTAGAAACACTTGGCTTTGAATGGGTTTGATATTGACATTGTTTCAATAAGACTTATGCTATTGGAGTAGCGGATTAACTAAAGGGATATTTAGATGATTAATGCTAATGATGAAACGATTGCACTTCTGGATCTCGAGTGTTTGGTTAGAGTATATATGAACGATATTACTCTAAATAATAGACTGACAGAAACACAAAGTCTTATTTTGCGCGGGCAAATTAATAAGGCAATAATGAAATTGGATAAGCTTCGCGGTTACAATTTCGACATTCAAGCGTCTACTACTGAATGGTTGAATAATAATTTCACATAGAATTAATAGCTTGACACTACTCCAATACGACTTATAGTATTGGGGTAGCAATGAAGCGATTAACCAAATGATAATAGAATGAACAATAATCCGGAATCTGGAAGGGTACTCAGAAAGTATTTTCTTCAGTAATTTGGTTTCCAAAAGAAGAAATTAAAGAATGTATTGACAAGAATTGAGTTAGTCTTATATTATAAGTGTTCCCGAGATAAGGAAGAAAATGAAAACTCTAAAAGAATTGGCTCAAGATGCATTGGGTGTACAAAATGCGTGCAATCTTAGTGGCATAGTAATTTCATTTGCCCAAGTAATTAGGGATCTTAAGGATAATTTGCCGAAAGCTGGTTCGGATGAAATTAATCAACACCCAATTGTTCGGTTATGGGTTGATAAGCTTGCATCATTGACGGGGTTAGAGCAAGGTGTCTTGAGTAAGGAATATCAAGCGGTGCATATTCTAGCAGAGTTTGGTTATTTGGGGGAAGAAAAATGCCCTGAAGGGTGCGATCATAAGTATAATACAGGCTGTAAATTGTCTTGTTATGAAGATTGACAAGAATTAGATCAGTCTTATATTATAGAGGTAGTTGGGAGTAATTAAAATGATTGAGCCTAAGAATCCAGAACATGCACATAAGTGTTTGATGCTTGTTAGTTCGAGCTCAACACATAAAGCTGCAAAAGCTTATTTAGATGGTTATGCAGGTATCAATAATTTTCCCAATTATCCAAGCTATGATAAAGAATTTTACGAATTTTGGCGGCTAAAAGGGGCTGAGTATAAAGATAATGAAATGCATTATAAAAACTTTTTACTCAATCAAGTCAAAGAAATTGACAAGTAATTAAGTAAGTATTATACTATATAGGTAGTCGGGACGGTTGAAAGAGTATACCAAGAGTAATATATGATATAGATAAGTAATTCCGTGGTCTTAAAGTCGGGTACTAGGCTTTAGGAACGGGCCACACTCCAAAGGGTGGAAGTAGGACAGCTATGGTTAATAGGTTAAAAGCACCTTCTAAATATAAGACGCAATGCTAGAGTCGAGTTTTGATATAAACTAAATATCCTGCCTTTAGCAAGTAGGCTCTATGGTTGTTGAGTGGATCGGAAGCGCTTCTGATCCATGTATTTAGTGGGTGCTTTTAGTTTATTAACCAAAGGAGTCTAACATGTTGAAACTATTCATTATTGCATTGATTGTTATTGGTGGATATACGATTATGCTGCATTTTTTGCCGCAAGTGGTGTCAATTTCGTTGGGGCAAATTGGGGGTTTTACGGTAACGTTGGGACTGGTGTTTATTGCAGTATTGGCATATACTGGTCATAAAATGGTGCATTGACAAGCATTAAACTAGTCTTATATTGATTGGGTCGAAGGGAAAATTCTAATGGAAAAGAATAAGTGTTTCTTCTCAATCAAAGCAATTAAACAAGCTGTAAAGGATGAGGGCAGTTATTGGTTTAGTGCTCATTCAATGCGACATTTTAATTGTCGAGTCCTTTCCAAAGTATATAAGGGGCAATATTTCATTACATCCGAAAGGAAAGAGTGGAATGATTGTCGGAAATATACAATTCGAATGATTGATCTTGCGACCCATGACATTGATACCATTGGAGAATTCATGGGTTTTAATACCTGGCAACAAGCTGTTAAAGAAATTGATCGTCTACCTAGTCCTTGACATTAATTAGAGTGGTCTTATATTATAAGTGTTAGGGAAGTTAAGGGAGAAAAACAATGTATACTAAACTAATTGATTTGCCAGATACGATTCAATCTGCTTTGAATAAATTGGGTTATTATAAGAAAGATATTCAGATTGAGGTAACGGAAAGTGTATCGCCTCAAGTAACGGGTGGAAGTGGTTATAGGGGTTTCTGTGTAATTTTGGATATTGTTAGTGGGGAATCTAATATTCAAATGGGTTCATGGGGTGGAAGTAATCCATTTAATCCTACTAATCCGGTAGATCTAGATTCTTCCAATTATATGATCCCGGCTAATATGGCAGTAATTAAGGGGTCACATGGTACGGATCGGGTGTTTGCTACCCTTTATCTTTCGCCAAACAATATTATTAAGGCATTACCAGTTAGTGTGGAGTTAGATCCAAGGCTTAAATGGATTCTTTATGGTTATAAGGGATTGACTAGTCAGGGTCGAAAATATGAATATAATGTGAATAATGACACACCAAGTGCATCCGATCTAAAGGTTTTGGTGGATATGGGGTTATTGAAGCAGAATAGAGCGGGTGTGTGTCAAATTACGACTGAGGGCAAGAATGTATTTAAGCCTTTGGAAACAGCAAAACATCCGAAGAGTCCTTATTATCATGGTTGACAGTAAAGGTTAATTATGACTGAAGAAGAAAAAAAGCGCTTGCAAGAAGAGTATTCTAAACTAATAAAAGAATTCAAACGAATATGGTTGTCTGGTTGGGCAAACGTAGAAGCAACTAATATTCATAATAAAATGGAAATGCTTGAAATTTTGGCACGAATTTTCGATGTAAAATTAATTGTTGAATAGTTGACAGATAATAATTGCGCATTATATTAATAGTGTTGAAGGGAAAAGACAAATGACAATTCGACACTATAAAGATCTTACTTTGGACGAAAAGCGATCGTTCATTCAGTTATTGTTGACCGAATGTGAAGCTCGTTATTATAAGTGTAATTGCAATTTGGAATTTCTGTATCTAGGACTTTTTGACACATTGCGCAATATGGAAATTATTGTGGAATGGGAGGAGATCAATAGTGCTATGGTAGTTTTGGAGCAGAAGTATAGGGCATGGCGTGGACGAATAATTGATGCGATTACAGAGAGTAATAAGCAATTGCGTTATATGCTTGACAAGAGTTGAATAAGCATTATATTATAAGTGTTGGAAGATAACAGGGAGAAAAGGATAATGAAAACGCTAAAAGAATTGGCGCAAGATGCATTAGATGTGCAGGGTGCGTCGAATCTTAGTGGAGTAGTCCGGGCATTTAATCAAGTAATTATGAATATTCGAATTCATTACCCGGATCTTTCTACTACTGAATTTAATAGATTGCCTATATTTGCTATGTGGGCTGATAAGATTGCGTCATTGACTGGTGTGCAAAATATGGGAGCTGTAGAGTATTCAAGAATTTTGGACGAAGTGGATAAGCTAGCAAATTCTTAATAAGGTTTTTATAGGTAGAAAATGGCAAAGTGTGTAATTAAAAAGAAACCGAAGACTGACAATACATTCATTGTCAATTATGAGCTTACACGTGGAGAATTGCTAGCATTGAAACATGCTTTGGAGGCATATTCTGATCGTTCAATGGTTGGCAAGGATGTTTCGGATTACACTAATAATGCTTGCGAGCGAATGAATAATATTCAAGAGGGTTGACATTGTTTGATTAATCCCTATATTATAAGGGTAGTCGGGAGCAATAGGTAAAACAATGATTAAATTGATAATTGTCGAATATTGGAATCGTGAATCATATCCTGAACATTATTCTTATAAGACAATGGTTTATAAGGATGAAGATGCAAAATTTGCCAGTATTAGCCGAGCATGTGATTCTAAGGCTGAAACTGTAGCATATATTGACGGTTTGCAGCAAGCATTTAGACTTTACAATGAAAATTGTGAAATAACCTATAGGACTGCTGAAGGCGATACCAAAGATTATTTTGAGCATTTTCTGAGTAATAATGAGTATTGTTTGGATGGTGGATCATCTAGGGGTGATCGTGAAGATTTTCATTCGGATGGTTGACAAGGTAAGATTAAGACTTAAATGACTGTATTACTTTCGTTGAAATTGCGAGAGCTCCAAAAAGTTTCAATTCCATTGCGGCCATTGGTAATTGATAATTGTCCGAAAGCTAATGCTGCACGTAGTTTTGCATGGGCTTTATTTGATAATGCGGAATTGCTCTTAACTCTTTTAGAAGCAAAAGAAGCAGAGTCCAAATAAAATTTGGATTGACAAGTAATACATACTGGTTATATTATAGAGGTAGCAGGGAACGTTAATAGATAGTCAGCTACTAATCATTTAGCGGTTAGTAGTATTAAAAGATCCCCTATTGATTGGCTAGGGATAAGGCTGGCATAAACCAATTAGGACGCCAGGAATCTTATGAAAGAATAATTCAAGTAATTAAATTTACTACCCGGAGAAAGCAGTTTCGGCTGTGGACTTAGATGTGGAATTGTTCGAGTCAATCATAGTAGCTGACTATTTATTAACCAAGTTTTATTTATAATAGGTGCAAAATGTATACAGTGATTAATTTCAAGTCGAAAAAAGAGTTGAAAGAAGCTGTTTTGGCGGGCAAAGAGGTTAGATTGTTTGCTCCAGGGCTTGGCACACCGGTTGATAATGGTACAGAAACGGTATGTGGGCCGCATTACCCTCAGCCCCACAAGTGGTATGCATCAGTTACCATGGTCAATGGGTTGGTTAAAAAAGTAAAGTAGTGCTTTTATATGGTAGATTTTTTAGATATACCGCATCCTACTAATCGAGTTTGGCCAGGAACGCCAAATAATGTAATGCCAACCATTGAAGAGGCGTATAGAGACGGATTAATTCGTGGTACTACGTGGCCTGATGATTGGAAACATGTTCCTGGTGGACCGTGGGTAGGTGGTGATCTGAAAGATGGGTTTTCAGCATTAGCAAGCCATGAAAAAAATGTTCATAAAGCGTGGATGAAGGGATGGCACAAGGGTTTTGTTGAATATCGATTGAACAATAAAATTCCTGATTGGTATCGTCCACAGAGCGATTTTTAATCTATTGACAATCAATCCTCTAGTCTTATAATAGAATGGTTAGAGGATTGCAGTTAAGAGATTAACTAAAGGAAATAATTATGAAACAAGTTACTTACAAGTCTATCTTTTTCCCTGGCGTTAAAGATGTGGGACAATATATTGGGATGGCATGGAATTATGATCATGCGCTATTGATTAGTACCAAGCCATATGATACATATACGGAGGCGCAAAAGGAGCTTAAGGAAAAGTGTGCGCAAATGGGTGTGGAATTGCGCTGGTATGATGGGGAATATAAGTGGGATAAAGTTACAGAGCAAATTGTGCCACGATAAAATTGCTTGACAGGTAATAATTAATACTTATAATAGATATATGACAATGAAACAACCTACTGAAATTGAAATTTGTATTGCATATGATGAATATCTTGATTTTAAAGATAAAGATCCATATGCAAAATTGACTCATACAGCTAGTTCTTATTATTGTTTTAAGCAGGCATTTCTTGCTGGCATTAAATTTAATAAACCGAAATTGCAAACTCATTGGGTTAATCCATGGGAAGATGCAATTCCGGTTCCAATTGAAGAATTGGCAGAGTGTCATGCTGGTTTGGGTGAAATGTATTCTAGTATTAGTGGCACCTTTACCATGACTAAAGAAAAGGTTTTGGAGCATTGGAAAAATGCTGGTGATAAACTGGATGCCTATATTTTGCCTCAGCCTAGTGGTTATCACAGTATTGGGATCCGTTATGGTAATGATGGGCAAGATTATCTTTCTCCAGCTGGTGATAAAAAGAAGGTTCAAGCTCTATTAAATAAATATAAAGATGATGTTGACAGGTAAAAAGTAAGTCTTATATTATAGATCTAGACGGGAGAATATAACAATGGCAAGTTTCAATGTGAGTAGTCATTGGGGAGAATGGCTAGCTAAGCAGGGTTTTAAAGTAGAGCATAATAAGGAATTTGTTGAACATAACACTAGAAAACAAGCTGCTAAACAGCGACCAATGAGGCTTTTTGCACCCGAGTCAATCAAGGGTAATGCAGCAAAGAAGTGGTTTAACAAGATTTTTTGGCGTTGTCATCGGCGAGTAATGGGTGATTGTGGGTGTTGTGAGAGAGTTTTTGCTAAATTTTAGTTGGTCATTAAAGCTTGACAAGTATTAATTCATTATTATAATAGATGTAACGAGGGCAAAATGGAATTTAAAACATTGTGTGAAGTGATTGAATTGGCTGGTTATACTACTCGAAGTTACTCGGGCCGTGGAATGAATGGCCGACAGTGTTTGGGTGTAGTAATTGAGCATAGCGATCCGAGCAAGGTATTGACAGATATTATTTTGGATCGGTGTCAATTTAACGGACACGAAGCTGAGCAATTGGAAATGATACAATGGTTGTGTGAGAATTTGGACGATATGCGTTCGGATTCAATGGGCCATGATATGATTGTTTATTGGCCTAGTATTCGTTGGGAAGAAACTGAAGATGATGAAGAAATGCCAGATCTGGAAGACATTATTACTCCAGAGCATTTGGCAGAACAAGAGATCAAAAATTCTTGACAAGTAGTAATTAATACTTATATTATAGGATATTATGAAATACATGAAATACATTAAATATATTATACTTTTTGCTCTATTTCTTTTTGCGTGCGTAAGAATGGTATTATTTTATGGTTTAGTAAGTGGAATTGAACATTCATTTATAGCTTTTATATCTGGTTGTTTCCTGGCAATACCAGTTATTATGTATAAGAATTATATTAATAATAATATCAATTCAAAAATTGACAAATAATCATTGATACTTATATTATATAGGTAGTCGGGAGGAATTATGGCAAGTATAGCTAGACGCAATTCTGAGCCACGAATTAAATTGGCTTTGGTAAATAAGCCAAAACCTATTAAAAAGATAAAAGAAGCAAAAGAAATTCCTGTAGTTGAGCAAGTAGAAAAATCTTTTAGGAGAAATAATCTACTGGCAATATGGTGGGGTTTTCTTTTCGGAGCCTGTCCACCAATTGCTACCTTTACTGTAGCGCATTATGCCGTAAAGCATGAGTCATTACTACAAGTAGCTAGTCAATTTTCTTCTTATTTTGTATTGGGAGGATTGATTTATTCTTCTATTACAGTATATCAGTGGAAGCTGATGGCGGTACAGAATCGATTGAAGGCCCTTGGTTTCGTGTTATTGACTGAGGGTGTCATGACATTTATTGATATTCAGTGGCTTTGCTATTTGGCACTGTTTCAATTGGTAACGATCAATTGGGTGGCTAATACTTACAATTTGACGGTTGACAAGGATTAAATAAGGCATATAGTATAGAGGTAGTCGGAAAGGTAAAATGGATAAAGTAGATTTTTCATTGGGACATAAATATACATTCAATGGTTATAAATTGATTGTACTTAAAGAAGATGGTAGTACGGAATTGCTACCAATTAGTAAAAAAGTATTTGAGGCATTGAAGGCAAAAGGTATTCCCGAACAAGGATAGGTTGACAAGGATAGGTTGACAATACTCTTTTAATAGTTATATTAGAAG
>Ga0075362_10000321_pt1 | contig 13583 bp, 8 predicted proteins | sample EndMetdeltDD1762_FD_71397 | JGI IMG/M metagenome (GOLD analysis project Ga0075362, IMG submission 71397) | Populus endosphere microbial communities from Tennessee, USA - Endosphere MetaG P. deltoides DD176-2 | ecosystem: Host-associated > Plants > Roots > Endosphere | place: USA: Tennessee...
CCGCATGACCGGCCTGCCGGGCCGCAGTCCGTTCTGCAACATTTCAATCGGCCGGTGTCGCGCGGCGGAGAAGGATGCCTCACTAAGGAGCATCCATGACATCTCGCACCGTTGGTCTCGCCCTCGCAGCCGTGATCGCCGTCGCCTTTTCCAGCACCTCCGCGTTGGCGCAGCAGCCGGCCGCACAGGCCGCGCTCGTCAAGGACGTCGCCAATCTCTCGACCAAGTTCACGGGTCTCGCGAAAGTGATGGCCGGCAAGTACGACTGGAAGCCGGGACAGGGCGTCCGGTCCGCCGGGGACGTCTTCAACCTGATCGTGACCGAGAACAACATGCTCGCCGGAGTGCTCTCGGGCGCCGGCGGCGGCATGGGACGCACGCCGGCGATCACCGATCCGGCGGCGCTGCAGGAGGCGCTCCGTACGTCCTACGACAAGCTGGGGAAGGCAGTGACGGCGCTGTCGCCGGCCGACCTGAACGCCAGCGTGAAGATGTTCGGCATGGACATGACCAAGCAGGACGCCGTGCTGATGATCCTCCTCGATCAGCACGAACACCTCGGCCAGTCGATCGCCTACGCGCGATCGAACGCCGTCGTGCCGCCGTGGAGCAAGTAAGGAGCGGCTCATGCATCGCTCACGCCGCGCAGCCGTCCTCGATGCGCTGTTTCTGTGCGTCGGCGCCGGCGTGGGCACGAGCGTCGCCGGCCGGCCTACTGCTGCCGCAAGGCCTCGATCGGATTCACGTTCGAGGCGCGATGCGCCGGCAGGCCGCCGGCGAAGGCCGTGACGACGGCGACCAGCGCCAGCGCGGCGCCGATCGTCCGGGGATCGCCGGACGACACGCCGTACACCACCGGCTCGACGAATCGGCCGGCCCACAGCACGGCGCCAAGACCGAGCGCGACGCCGATGGCGACGAGGCGGGTCGACTCGCTCATCACCATGCCGACGACGGCGCTTCGCCGGGCGCCGAGCGCCATGCGAATGCCGATCTCGCCGGTCCGCCGCGCCACGGTGTAGCTCATGACGCCGAACAGGCCGATGCACGCGAGCAGCACGGCGAGCGCACCGAATGCCGCGTAGGCGCGGGCGAACAGCCGCTCCTGCGCAAATCGCAGCGAGATCTGTTCGCTCTGGGACGTGAAGTCCTGCACCGGCAGCGCCGGATCGATCTCGCGCATCGCCGCCCGTACCGTTCCGGACATCGGCAGCGGCTCGCCCGCTGTCCTGAGCACCACGTGCAGGTTCCGCTGCGTGCTCTGCCAGACGCACCGGTACATCGTCGGCGGCGCGGGATCGCGGACGCTCGCGTACTTCGTGTCGCGCACCACGCCGACGACCTCCAGCTCGCCTGACTTCTCGAACGACCCGCCGATGCGCCGCCCAAGGACGTCGCCATCGGGGAACAGCCTGCGCGCGGCCGTCTCGTTGAGGATCGCCACCCTCGGACCGCCAGGGCCGTCGAAGTCGGTGAAGCTTCGGCCGCGCAGGACGGGAATCCCCATCGTCGCGAAGAACGCCGGCGAGACATCCATCGTGTACATGGTCTCGACGGCCGGCGCCTGCGATGCCTGCCCCTGCTTCCACGTCGGGTCCATGAACGTGGTCGCCGACAGCAGCGGCGCGCGCGTCAGAGCAACCGACCTCACGCCAGGCACCGTGCTCATCCGATCGAGCACCTGACGGAAGACCCGCGAGGCGCGATCGGTGTCGTAGCCGCTGGCGCGCGGGTTCACGTTGAACATGAGCAGGTTCCTCGAGTCGAACCCGACGTCCACGCGCTCGAGGTTCTCGAGCGTCCGCAGGAACAGGCCGGCGCCGACGAGCAGCACCAGCGACATCGCGACCTGCAGCACGACCAGGCCCTTGCTGAGCACGCTGCGCGAGCCGGTGACGCTGCGGCTGCCCTCCTTCATCGCGCGCGCCAGATCCACCCGCGTCGCACGCAGCGCCGGTAGAAGGCCGAAGACGATCCCGGTCAGCGTACTGACGCCGGCAAGGAACCCGAACACCCGCCAGTCGAGCGGCGCCTTCCCGCCGAACGGCAGGAGCCCCCGCAGCCAGTGCGCGAGGAATCCGCCGAGCGCTCCGCCCAGGCTCGAGAGCAGGAGGCTCTCGGTGAGCAGCTGGCGGATCAGGCGGCCGCGGGTGGCGCCCAGCGAGAGGCGGACCGAGATCTCGCGGGACCGCGCGGCCGCACGAGTCAGCAGGAGGTTGGCGACGTTCGCGCAGACGACCAGCAGCACGATCGCCACGACGGCGCCCAGGAAGCCGGCCGATCGCCGCGTCTGGGGAAGGACGTCGTAGTAGCCGTGTGCCGCCGGTCTGATCATCAGCTCCGGCACCGCCGTGCCACGCTGCCGGTTGGTGGACAGCCCCTTCTGCTCCGCCGTCAGCGACGACTGGTACTCGGCCATCCCCGCGATCGCCGCGCGCTGGAAGACCGTGGCGAAGTTCGCGTGGGCCTGCTCGATCGACACACCCGGCTTCAGGCGACCCACGAGTTGCAGCCACCAGTAGGTCGGCTGCTGCATGCGCGGAATTTCGACCCTGGCTGGCGGCGCGAAGAGGGCGTCGAACGCCAGCGGCACGGTGACGTCCGGAGCGTCACCGCCAAGGCGCTCGATGCCTTCGAATCCCGCCGGCGTCACGCCGACGATGGTGACCATGTGGCCGTTCATCGACACGGCGCGGCCGATCGCCGACGGCTCCCCCGCGAACCGCGTGCGCCAGTACGCGTGGCTGATGACGGCGACAGGCGCCGCGCCCGGCCGGTCGTCGGCTTCGTCGAACACGCGTCCCACGACGGCCGGCACGCCGATGACGGAGAAGTAGTTGCCGGTCGCTTGATACCCGGTTGCGAGCCGGGCGTCGCCGTTCACGAGAACACTCAGGCTCCCCATCGGCACGCCCGCGGCCAGGCCGGCCAGCGTCGTGTTGGCGGCGCGCAGCTGCTCGATCATCGGGAAGGAAAACGTGGACCGGACGTTCCGCCCGCCGACCGCGCCCGAGTAGCCGTAGTCGTTCGAGTTCCGGACCATGTCGTTCCGGCCGGCATGGTTGAACCGGATCAGGCGCTCGGGTTCGGAGACGCTCACCGTCTGCAGGAGCAGACCGTTCACCGCCGTGAACAGCGCCGTGTTCGCCCCGATGCCGAGCGCGAGCGACAAGAGAACGACGAGCGTCCATGTCCTGGCACCGAGGAGGACGCGGACGGCGAGGCGCAGGTCACGGACGAAAGCGGTCATCGGTCGCCTTTCGAAGAGTCGGGGATGCTCCCTTAGATGGCGGGCGCCGCCAGATCGTTGCTTTGAAGCTCAGCCGACTTGAGCAACGTCGGGCACGCAATTGGCAAAGGCTTCCGTCGGTTCGATTCCGCGCAGGAGCCGAAATGATGAGCATCGACAGATTCATGGTCGAGATACCTCAGGGCACACTGGACGACCTTCGCGATCGCCTGGAGCGAACGCGGTGGACGGATGAGATCGAGGACGGCTGGACGTTCGGAACCGATCGCGGCGAGCTGCGGAGGCTCGTCGAACACTGGCGAACGGCGTTCGACTGGCGCCGCCAGGAGGAGGCCATCAACCGGCTGGCGCAGTTTCGCGCGACGGTGAATGGCGTCGGCGTGCATTTCGTCCACGAGCGCGGCGTCGGCGACGATCCGCTCCCGATCGTCCTGACGCACGGGTACCCCGACTCATTCCTGCGGTTCGCGAAGATCATCCCGATGCTCACGCATCCAGAGGCGCACGGCGCCGATCCCGACGACGCGTTCGACGTCGTCGTGCCGAGCCTTCCCGGTTTCGGGTTCTCCGACAAGCCGGCGAAGCCGGGCGCCATCTTCGGCGTCGGCGATCTCTGGCACTCGCTGATGACGGACGTGCTCGGCTACGAGCGCTTCGCCGCGCACGGCGGCGACTGGGGCAGCACGGTGACCGAGCAGCTCGCGCGCAGCCACGCACGATCGCTCGTCGGCGTGCACCTGACGGACGTCCCGTTCTGGCACCTGTTCCAGAAGCCCGGCGATCTGTCGCACGACGAGCAGCAGTTTCTCGACGCCACGACGAAGTGGCAGCAGACGGACGGCGCCTACGCGCTCATCCAGGGAACGCGGCCCTACACGCTCGCGCGCGGGCTCAATGATTCGCCGGCGGGCCTCGCGTCGTGGATTGTCGACAAGTTCCACGCGTGGAGCGATTGCCACGGGGACGTCGAACGGTCGTTCACGAAAGACGAGCTCCTGACCAACGTCACGCTGTACTGGGTGACCGGGACGATTGGCTCGTCGTTCCTGCCGTATGCCGATTTCGTCAACGCCGGCGCCCTGACGTGGATCAAGGAAGCCATCCGGCAATGGGTCGGATCGACCGACGTACCGGCGGCGTTCGCCATGTTTCCGAAGGACATCTCGAACCCGCCGCGCGAGTGGGCCGCCCGTTTCTTCAACGTCCAGCGCTGGACCGAGATGCCTCGCGGCGGACATTTCGCCGCCATGGAAGAGCCCGAGCTGCTCGTCGACGACATCCGGCGCTTCTTCCGTCCGCTGCGACGCGCAGGAGAGAATCGCAGCACCCGACGCGCTGTGTCCAGCGCGGCATAGTGTCCAGTTCGGCCGCGATCACCGGCCGGGCTGGAAAGCCGCGTCGAGCGTTCGCATGCGCAACGTTCGATGGTCCGGCCCTGCCCGCGGCGCGGCGTCGAAACGCATCAGCGGATCCTGTGTCTGTGATTCGTATCGGGGCCAGACTGGCAGGCCCGGGCCGTTCGGATCGCCTGTCTTCACGAAGTTGACCCAATAGCCGAGCATCGCCGCCGAAAGCTCGCGATCGGTGCTCTCCCATGTCCGGCTCGACCCGTCCAATGTGTTCGTGACCTTGTCCAGCGTGCCGAAGACGTAGGGCACCTCGTCACCGTGGAGCGCGCCGATCGCCGATCGCGGAATGCCTCTGTACTGCTGGCCCGGCGCGGGCGGCACCGTGCGGCCGAAGAGGTAGTAATACACGGGACGACCGGACTGCCGCTGCATCACGGCCCATTTCCACATGGGATAGTTGAACTCGCCGTCTCCGGACAAATCCAGCTCCGACCTGACCAATGCCGCCGGTGTATCGACGGGATAGAGCTGACGGACCTGTGAGGTGCGCGTCCCGAACGTCTTCTCGAGACGCGCCTCGAACTCCTGCACCGACGGCCGCTGCTCGGGGATCAGGAACGCGCCTTCATCCGTGTTCGATCCGAGCAGCAGCGGCACTTTGGCCTGCGCGCCCTTGACGTAGGTCGTGTAGACCGGCTCCAGCAGGACCCTGCCGTCGATGCCGGGCTGGAACGCGAAGAAGTCATCCATCCTGGCGACGGCCTTCATCACCTCGTCAGCCGTTCTCCTGCGGAGATCGGCAAGATCGGCCGCGCCGAGCGCCGACGCGAAGCCGGCCCCGATTTTCTCGGCGGCGCCGAGCGTCCGCATCGATCCCGGCCTCGGCATGAAGTAGCCGCCGCTCTCGGCAACAGCCTGATGGAAGAGCCCGCGCGCGAGCGGCGAGGCCGTCAACGCGCTCACCGAATACGACCCGGCCGACTCTCCGGCGATCGTGACGCGCGACGGGTCGCCGCCGAATGCCGCGATGTTGCGTTTGATCCATTCGAGCGCGGCGACTTGATCGAGCAGGCCGTAGTTGCCTGAAGCGTGATGCCTGGATTCCCTGGTCAAGTCCGGGTGCGCCAGGAACCCGAACACGGTGGTGCGATAGTTGAACGTGACGACGATCACGCCCTTCGTGGCGAGTGCTTCGCCGTCGAAGATGGGTTCGGATCCGCTTCCGCCCTGGAAGCCCCCGCCGTGAATCCAGACGAAGACGGGCACGCGATCGCCGCGCAACGCAGACGGGGCCCACACGTTGAGATAGAGGCAATCTTCACTCACCGCTGCGGGCTGTCCCGCGCCGGGGAACCGGCCCAGGCAGCGAGCGCCAAAGGCGTCCGCGGCTCTCACTCCCGTCCACGCTTTCACCGGCTGTGGCTCGCGCCAGCGGAGATCACCTACCGGCGGCGCGGCGTAGGGTATCCCTTTGAAGACCAGCACCGCCGGATCCTTCCCGGCTACTCCCGAGATCCGTCCGCTGTCCAACGTCACGGCGTCGCCGGATGCGCGAACCGCCGGCGCAATCGCGGCGGCCATGAACGTGGCGATCCCCGCCAGGACGATCCTGCCCATCTCCAGCCCCTTTCCACTCCGGCGGCCGGCGTCGTGCCGGCGTGTCACGGTCTATACGAACGGCGTGCGACCGGATCGACAGGAGGGGATCGCGTCGCGAAGACTTTCGGGATGCGACCGCGGTTGTCAGCGCTGTGTCTTGATCGCCAGCGTGCCGTCCACCGGAATGAGCACCACCGTGAACGGCGTCCCCGCATCGTCATTGACGACGGGCACGACGCCGGGCACGTTGCCGCCGAGCATGGCGTTCTCGTAGTACGGCGCGAAGACCATCATGTGCGGATGCCAGTGGCCCACGCCGGGTCCGAGCTGCTGATCCGCGGACCACATGTAGCCGAACGAGACGGAGTCCCGTCTCGGGAGCTGGCCGCGCGCGTACGCCGCCTGCACGGCGTCCGCGATCTGATCCGGCGTCCGGCCTTTCATGCCGAGCGCGTGTTTCAGCTCGTAGAACGGCAGCACCATGCGCGCGGCGAGCGGATCGAAGCAGATCGGCGCGCGAACGGAGGCGTCGTAGGCCAGATCGCGCTGCGCCGCGGGCGTGAAAACAGGCGCGGCCCAGCCGCGCATCACGAGGCACACGAAGCCGTTGTCGCCTTCGCGCACGACGTGAAAGCCGGACGTGGTCAGCACCTTCATCGTGGCGCGGCCGGAGATGTTCGGCGGCGCCGCGCTTCCGGCGAGCGCGATCTCGGCCTCGCGCGGCATCAGGTATTCGCTCAGCGGTGCGTAGCCAGACGCGGCTCGCGCCGCGGTCTGCGCGTGGGTGGGACCGTCGATCGCTCCCGCGAGGGCCAGGCACGCGACGACGAGGGCAGTTCCGCGCATGGATCCCTCCTTCATGAATGAATGACGACGACTGACGCGGCCGGAAGGACCCAGGGACAGAAGATGTAGTCCGCGATCCGCTCGACGCGGCCCTCACTCGCAGTGAGGCGTACGGCCGCGCGCGGCGTCCAGCGATGCTCGTCGTCGCGCTGCTGCACGATGACGACGGGCTCTCCGTCGATTTCGCCGACCGCCATGTGCCACGGCGTCGCGGCGCGCTCGTACTCGCCGAGGTACGGCGCGTTGTCGAAGCGGCCCGCGAAGCAGTCGGCGACGCGGACCCGCGCGTCGGCGCTGATCAACTCACGCACGCCGTCCCAGTCGCGGCGGTTGAACCGTTCGACGTACAACCGCAGCAGGTCGGAAAGGCCCGGACTCGCAGCGGGCGTCTCTGGTGGCGGTGACGACGATGCGCTCGGCCGCTCGTCAAGCTTGGCCAGTTTCATGCGGCCGCGGGTGAGCGCGGCCTTCACGGCGCCGACTGACGATCCCACGAGCTCCGATATCTCCTCCAGCGAGTAGTCGAAGACGTCCTTCAGGAGCACGCAGGCGCGTTCCTTCGGCGGCAGCGCGGCCACGAGGCGCTCGATGGCCGGCCCGACGATCAGGCCCGGCGGATCCTCGGGCGGCACGGCGATCGGCTCCGCGGCGGCGGTTTCCGCCTCTTCGCGCACACCGCGCCGCCGCAGGAAATCGATGCAGCGATTGTGGGCGATCCGGAACAGCCACGGGCTCAGCGCGCGGCGTTCGTCGAAGGTGTCGAGCTTGCGGTAGGCCTCGAAGAGCGCCTCCTGCACGATGTCCTCGCCGTCCAGCACCGAGCCGGTCATCCGCGCGCAGTACCGGTGGAGGCGCGGCCGGAGCTGCGTCAGCGTTTCGAGGAAGGCCTTGTAGCGCGCATCGAAGAGCCCGGCCGTGTCGAGGTCGGGTTGGATGGTCATATGACAAATACGCAGCCCGCGGCCGGAAAGATACGCCGGGTGGGTGCGCGGTGGATCCAGGGCTCGGATTCGTGACCCAAGCCCTGGTCCCTGCCTTCTGGCGAGCGCTCGCTAGAACTCGAACTTGACGGAGAACTGCATCAGCCGCGCGCCCGAGGTGCCGGTGATGCGGCCGGCCGTCGTGCTGTTGATGTCGATGTCCCCGAAGTCCCAGTTGACCGTGTTGAACAGGTTGAAGATGTCGGCCCGGGCGACCACGCCGTACCGGCCGCCGAACCTCACCCGCTTCTGCACGGTGAGATCGGTGACGAACTGCGACGGCCCCTCGAACAGGTTCACCTCGAGGCCGCCGACCTCGCCTGCGCCCGGGTTGAAGAACGCCTGGCCGTTGAAGCCGGCGCCGCTCAGCGAGTCGGGCGCGACCATCCGGCCGTCGCTGCCGATGACGGACGGATCGATGAAGTAGAGGTTGCCGTTGACTTCACGCACGCCGAACAGCGCCTTGATCTGCTCGGCGGTCAGCGACGTCACGGCTGTTTGACGTCCCGATCGCCCCGTGCGGTTGAAGGTGCCGCGCGCCGAGCGGATCGAGAGCGGCGCGCCGCTCTGCCACTTCACGATCGTCGCGAGCTGCCAGCCGCCGGCCAGCGCATCGGTCAACCCCTTGCCATTCAGCCACCGTTTGCCCTGGCCGAAGGGCAGCTCGAAGACGCCGTTCGCGTTGATGACGTGCGCGTTGTGGTAGATCGAGTGGCCGGCGTCCAGCTGCGGCCGGTTGTTGTCGAGGAACGGCTCGATGCGGTTCTGGCTGTCGCTGCCGATCGAGTCGGATCGCGTTTCGCTCAACGTGTAGTTGATCTGGCCGAAGATCCCGTGGCGGAACTGGCGGCGCAACTCGAGCTGCAGGGCGTCGTAGTCCTGGAACGACGTGTTGGACATGTACTCGGCCGCATAGATCCCCGAGTTCGGGAGGAAGACGGACCGGGCGAGCCCCGTCTGCGCGCCTGTCGAGATGTACAAGTCGGCGAGACGCGCGAGTTCGTTCTGCTGGATGGCGGTCCTCACGTTGGCGACGTTGAGCTGCCCGAAGGACGGCAGCACGGTCAGCACCTGGCTGCCGGGAAGGCTCGGGTTGAAGTCGGGCACGAAGCCCAGGCCGGCGGCCTGCGCCACGAACCCGTTCTGCCGCGCGCGCTGGAAGTCGGCGGCGAATGCTCCACCCATCGCGCCGATTGCGTTCATCTGGTTCAAGTCGACGCCGCGCCAGATGTCGCGCCCGCGCGACCCGACGTAGCGCGCCTCGACTGCCATGTTCCACATGATCTCGCGGGTCACGCCCGCGCTGAACTGGTGGACGTGCGGCTGCTTGACGTCCTGATCCATCCCGCGGATGACCGACGTCAGGCTGACGCCGATCTGGTCGGCCATCGTCCTGGTCGTCTTGAACTCGGGTGTCGGGATCGTCGGCGTTCCGGCGGAGAGGCGCTGGAACAGGTTCGCCTGCGTGACCGCCGTCGAGAGTCCGGCGTTTCCGCCGACGCCGGTTCCCACCGTCACGCCTTCCTCGTTGACGAACGCCAGCGTGTAGCCGGCGCGGATGGACGTCTTGCCGTCCTTGAACGGATCCCAGGTGACGCCGGCCGTGGGTCCGAAGTTGTTCTTGTCGCTCCGCCACAGGCCGCCGTCGGCGAAGCTCACGGTCGTCGCCGGATTCAGCATCGCCTCGGCCATCGACTGCCCGTTGGACAGCCGTGGCACGAACGCGAGGTTGTCGTCTTCGCGAACGGGGCTGAAGTACTCCCACTTCACGCCGGCGCGAATCGAGACGTTGGGCTTCCAGCGCCAGTTGTCCTGGATGAACAGGGTGTAGTTGTCCAGGCTCCAGTTGCGGTTGTTCGGGATGCCGCCGACGAATCCCGACGTCTGGCTCTCCACCTGGAACGTCTGCGACAGCTGCGATATCGCACCCGACAGCATGGCGACCAGGTTGTTCGCCGACGTGAGGTCGGCGGCTGAAATCCCGGGCAGCTGCGCCGCGGTCAGCGCGAGGCCGGCCGGCGCGGCCGAGCTCAGCCCGAATGTCACGCCCGGGAACCGGTTCGCGAAGTTGTACGCGTTCACCCGGACCTGTTGCAGGCTGCCGCCGAACTGCAGCGCATGGTTCCCTGCCGTGAGGTTCGCGGTGTCGCTGTACTGGTACGTGCGCGTGTTGCGTCCCTGCGGCTGGAACGTGACCAGCGGCGAGCCCAACGACGCGATGCCCGGCACGTTCAGGATGGTCCCGCTGCTGAAGTCGACGTCGGTCTTGAAGTCGACGGGCGCGAGGTTGCCGCCGATGCGGACTTCGTTGTGGAAATTCGAGGAGCCCGTCCACCGCCAGGAGCCGACGTATCGATGGCTGTGCGCTTCGGTGAACACGAGCGGCGTCGGCAGCGAGACCGTGTCGATGTCGGTGCGATCGTCGTCCTCGAGGATGTAGCTGTAGATGAACTCGAACCGGTGATTCCGGCTCAACTCGTAGTCCGCGCGGGACACCCATTGATCCCGATTGTTGTAGTCGTCCTGGAGGAATCGATAGCGCGCGGTGTTCAGGATCCGATCGGCGCGCGAGTCGCCGCTGTCGTAGCTGTTGACCTTGTCGGGGCCCGGGTAGAGCGCGAGTATCGAGCGTTGAACGGCGGGGTCGATCGCCTGCCCGGCGAGCTGCAGCACGTTCGCCTCGCGGACCGAGCCGTCGGCCGTCGAGACGTAGCGGAAGTTGCCGCTCAGCAGATCGCTTCGGACCGGAATGGTGTAGTTCTGCGCCGCCTGCTGCTTCTGCCGGAACGCCTCGTAGTTCGTGTAGAAGAACAGCCTCCCTCTCAGGATGGGACCGCCGAGGCTGCCCCCGAACTGATCGCGATTGAGGTAGCTGATGGGCAGGTTCGATCGCTTGTTGAAGAACGTGTTGGTGGCGAAGCGCGAGTTGCGGTTGTACTCGTACGCGTTTCCCTTGAACGAGTTGGTGCCCGACGGCGTGATCATGCGCACCTGGGACGCGCCGCCCGCGTTGTCGACGCCCTGGGCCGTCGTGACGATCGAGAACTCGCCGACGTTGTCCGCGGTCGGCCGGTTCGGCACGAAGTCGACGGAGTTGGTGCGGATGAAGTTGTCCTGGATGTTGACGCCGTCCTGCGTCACCTGGGTCCAGGTCGGGCGGCCTCCGTTGATGGCCGTGTTGGTCCGACCCAGGCTGGCCACGCCCGCCTGCAGCTGGACGAGCGAAATCGGATTCCGGCCGTTCAACGGCAGCGAGACGATCTGCTGCTGTCCGACGGTCGTCGTGACTTCCGGCGACGTCGTGGGCACGAGTGACGCGCCGGCCTCCACGATCACGTTCTCGCTGACGTTGCCCAGTTCGAGCCGCGCCGTCAACGCGTACTCCTGGCCAACGGCGATGCTGACCTTCGTGAAGGTCCTGCCCTTGAAGCCCTGCAGGCCGATGTCGACCTTGTAGGTGCCGACGAGCACCTGCGGAAACAGGAACGCTCCGGTCTCGCCGGAGACGGCCGTCTGCACCTGGTTGGTCTGCTCGCTGGTCAGCGTCACCGTCGCGCCCGGCAGCACGCCGCCCGACGAGTCGAGCACGGTTCCGCTGAGACGCCCGAGCGTCGTTTGCGCCGACGCCGCACACGCCAGTGCGGCGACGAAGACGAGCGCCAGGCCTCCCCGGCGTACGGTTGTTCGCGTGTCCATTTGGCCTCCTCGTTGACCGACCAAGCAAGGATCTCTTGGTGATGGAACCATGCCCTGGCGACGCCAATGGCAGGAAGACGTGATGAATCTACGCCACGGCGGGATGTTGTCAACTGGTTTTGGCGGGGCTGCTGTCCCGCCGGCCAGACGGGAAGCGCTATTTCTTCTCGCGAACGACGTCGAGTGTCCCGTCGCCGCGGATCTCGCCGTCCCGTTCCAGGATCACTTTGCCCTTGAGACGGCCCTCGACGAGCTTCAAGTCGAACTTCATGACGGCGCCGCTCGGCTGCGTGGCGTCGAATGTCACGCTGGTCACGCCTTCCACGACTCCGAGTTTGACGTGGGCGATCGTCGCCTGGCGATCCGCATCCGGTCCGCAGCTGCCGGTGAGGTCGGCGCCGTTCTGTTTCAGGTCGAGATAGGCCGTGCTCGAGCCGCCGTCGCTGCGGGTGAGCGTGCCGGTCCAGACACCGGTGAGATCGGCAGGCTTGGCCTGGAAGGCAGACAGCGTCGACACGGCGACGAGAAGGGCGGCTACACGCGTCACGCTTTGACGAACGGTCATGGTGTTCTCCATTTCAGTCGTGCCTCTCCCGCGTGGCTCGTACGAAGCTTCTCGAGGGCGGCCGCCGCGACCGGACGGGCATCGACCGGGCATGATAGCGCGTGTTCCCTTTCCGTGCGGCCAACAGAGTGCCGCGGCGGCGCCTGACGAATGCGCGCAGGCTGTCCAGGGTTGCTCGTGTTAACCGTCGCCCTGGTCCGTCCGTAATAGCCGGCACGGCGAGCTGACGACAGGATCCCTACGGAGGCCTATGGCACGCACGGGTCGCAGACTGCGCTTCAGGGTGAGAGAAGGTAGGCCCGCGGCAGGAGAACGGGCGTACGAGCGTCCGGGACGCGTCGGCTCAATCGCGCGATGGAGCGAAAGCCTGTGGCAGGACGTCCGCTACGCAATCCGCAGCCTGCGGCGGCAGCCAGGATTCACCGCGGTCGCCCTGTCGATCCTGACGCTCGGGATCGGCCTCAACACGGCGCTGTTCACAATCTTCAAGGAGGCGGTGCTGCAGCCCTGGGGCGCAGTACCCGAGCCCGGGCGCGTCGTCCGCGTGTACGCTGCAGACGCCGACATGAGCGGCCGTCCGGTCGGTCTGTCTCATCCCGAATATCGCTATCTCGCGGGCCACGCGGTATCCATGTCGGGTCTTGCGGCCTGGCGCAACGAGACCGTCCGGTTCGAAGACGATGCCAACAGCGACACACGCGTGACGCTGGCGACCACGAACTTCTTCCAGATCCTGACGCGGACCATGGAGCGCGGCCGGGGCTTCCTGCCCGAGGACGATGCCAGCGGTGCGCCGCGTCCGGTCGCGGTGGTGAGTGCGGAGGTGTGGCGCCGGCGGCTCGACAGCGATCCCAACGTCATCGGCCGTACCGTGCGTCTCGACGGAGTGCCGTTCAGCGTGATCGGGATCGCGCCACGGACGTTCGCCGGCTCGGAGGGCAGCACGACCGGCGTGTGGGTCCCGCTCGGCACGATCGCGCTCCTGCGCCCGAATGATCCAGACGTACGCGGCATCGACGAGCCTACCAACTGCTGCTCGCAGATCGTCGGCCGGCTGGCGGCAGGGGTGACGCCGGAGCAGGCGGCCTCGGAGCTCGGCCTGCTCAGCGATCAGTTCAGGACGTCCGTGAGCGAGAAGCCCCGTCCAGTGACGGTCGCCGGCACCTCGATGATGCCTGCTCATGAACGGTTCGCCGTCCTGATGGGCGGCGCGGTCCTGTTCGTCGCACTCCTGCTCGTGCTGATGCTCGCGTGCGCCAACGTCGGCAACCTGCTGCTCGCCAAAGCCGCCGAGCGCG
>Ga0075362_10000322_pt1 | contig 13571 bp, 14 predicted proteins | sample EndMetdeltDD1762_FD_71397 | JGI IMG/M metagenome (GOLD analysis project Ga0075362, IMG submission 71397) | Populus endosphere microbial communities from Tennessee, USA - Endosphere MetaG P. deltoides DD176-2 | ecosystem: Host-associated > Plants > Roots > Endosphere | place: USA: Tennessee...
CAGTTGCCTTCGACTTGTTGATAACACCGGTTAGCTTGCGCAAGGCCTGGCTCATAAGGCGCGCCTGAAGACCGGGCAATGAGTCGCCCATATCGCCTTCGATTTCGGCACGAGGCACCAATGCCGCGACAGAGTCAACGACAATAAGGTCGACCGCGTTAGAACGAACAAGTGTTTCTACGATTTCCAACGCCTGTTCACCGTTGTCAGGTTGGCTCAATAGCAAGTTATCCACATCCACGCCAATACGCTTGGCGTAGGTTGGGTCAAGGGCATGTTCTGCGTCGATAAAGGCTGCCGTACCGCCATTCTTCTGAACTTCGGCAATTGCGTGAAGCGTCAGTGTCGTCTTACCGGAACTTTCCGGACCGTAAATCTCGATGATACGGCCACGAGGAATACCGCCGCCCAATGCTAAGTCGAGTGAAATACTACCGGTTGGATAGGTCTCGACCTTGGCGTTAACGGTAGATTCACCTAGCTTCATAATGGCGCCTTTACCGAATTGCTTTTCGATCTGGTCCATTGCCAAGCCGAGTGCCTTGGTCTTACCCTCAGATTGACTAAAGCCGATCTCGTCGTTCTTTTCCATCTTTGGTTTTTTTAGTTTCTTTTCATCATTTCGATCTGCCATATGCAAAATACCCTCCGAATTTGTTACCCCACCTGCCACTTCTGTATGTGTCTTTTTAGTATACCAGGAAAATGAGCAGTTTACCGATACCTTTCTCGCATCTGTTGCTATTTCGCGGCTAGCATAACGAAGAATGGACAGAATCGCAAACGTTTTTTAGCAGAAAAGAGTAGCGGTAACCATAAGTTGTATATATAATAGGATGAAATGGATGGGAAAGATTCGTTTATTGGACGGCTTTTAGGCAGCGCCGAAAAGTTCAGTACCGAGCAGGTTGCACAGACAATCCAGCTTTTAATTGAGCATGGAGTCCAATGGCAGGCCAGTGATATTCATATTGAGCCGCACGACCAGTTTGTTCAGGTACGTTACCGCGTTGACGGCGAACTTAAGGGCGCGCACAAAATTCCTCGAGAAGCATTGGGCGCCCTCACCCATGAGCTCAAAACCAAAGCTCATCTTGATGTGATTGCAGCGCACGTTCCCCAAAACGGCCACTTCGTAGCTACCGTGGATAATCACACTTTCGAAGTAAAAGTATCCGTTATGCCGGTGCTTGGCGGTGAAAAAGTTGTGCTGCATCTTGCGCCCAAAATTCGTGAGCCATACAAGTTGGGTCAACTAGGTTTTTGGGGTAGCAGCCTGCAGGCGCTACAGGCGTCCCTGGCTCGCAGCCATGGCATGATAATCGTCAGTGCACCAAAGCACCACGGCCGGCCCACAACCAGCGCTAGCATGCTTGCCGCGCTCAATAACCCGGCGCTCAACATCGCAACCATCGAAGAAACTATTGAATACCGCATTCCGCACGCCAGCCAAACAGCCATAAATCCGCGAGCTGGGCTTACCATGCTCACCGGGCTGCAGGCAGCGCTACATCAAGACCCTAATGTATTGTTGGTCGGTAACCTCCCTGATAAAGCAACCACCGAACTGGCCATTCAAACCGCTATGTCCGGTCACTTAGTGGTCAGCGGCATGCACAGCGATTCTAGTACGAGCGCACTGCTTCACCTTCGAGCCATGAATATCCCTGCCTACTTGCTAGCAAGCACCGTTAGGACAATTATTTCACAACGCCTCGTACGACAGCTCTGCGAAAATTGCCGCGAACGCTACGAACTCACCCCTGAACAACTTGCTCTTTTGGAGCGCGTTTTCGGTATCGGTACGCCAAGCGCGTTTCGCCGAGTTCATCAGCTCGAAAACCAAGCCATTGAGTTTGATATGGGCCACACCAAGCAAGCTAATAGCAGTCCTACCAAAATCACTCACCTGTGGCGACCGCATCGTGAGGGATGCGAAACCTGCAATCATACCGGCTACACAGGACGCGTCGCAATTGTTGAAGTCTTGCCCATGAATGATAGCCTCCAGGCTTCCCTGCTTGACGACAAAAGCACCGCCAATAGCATTCAGACGCGCGCGCTCAAAGAAGGATTCGTGCCACTGGCACTGGATGGTCTCATCAAGGCGCTTCGCGGTGTCGTGACCATCAAGGATGTTCTGCACGTTGTCGATCGAAGCCTGCGACATACCGTCTAATGCTTGAGACCTTGGCCTCAAGCCGTTATAATCGAGTCAGCAACTAAAAATTGGAATCTTCTATATGAACATACGCAAACCAGCCGCAGGCTTTACGATCATTGAACTTTTGATCGTTCTCGTTGTTATCGGCATCCTTTCGACGCTTGTCATTACGACCTACAGCGGCGTCCAAAGTAAAAATCGAAACAACGACCGCCAAGCGAATATCGATACGCTCCAGGGCCAGCTGGAAACGTATTACGCTCAAAACAATATGTATCCGACATTCGCAAATCTCAATAACGCCGAGTGGCGCAAGGCAAATCTCAAAGCACTTTCGACAGACGGCCTTAAAGACCCTTCATGGGACAAAGACACCAAAGCCTGCACCGTCGATGGCGTCGTTGTAGCAAGCAGCGAGCCTGTCGACAACTGCTATTCGTATCAGGTAACAACCGCCGACGGATCAGCCTGCGACAACAAGGCTACCCCCTGCGCGCAGTACACGCTCACCGCTAAACTAGAAGGTAGCGGCAAGTACGTAAAATCCAGCCTCAACTAGACGCATAAACAATTAAAAAGACCCTCACTTGCAGGGTCTTTTTAATTTACTTTCCCCAGATAGCTGGGCTGCGATGCTGATCTTGATCAGGCTGTTGCTGTGGAGGATAGCCTGCACCTTGTGGCATGTGCGGTTGTTGCGGATTGATCGGCGGCTGTTGCTGGTACTGGTGCGGTTGTGGAGCGGGCTGTTGGACGTATTGCTGGGGGTGCGCATACTGTTGTGGTTGTTGCGGCTGTGCAAAACCGGGGTGGCCATAGGCCTGTTGGGTAGCAATATTAGGCTGATGGGCATCGTCAATAGGCTGAACGGCTTGCGGCTGATGGCGCGTTTGGTGTAAGAACAACTCGTGTGCTTGCAAAATCTGGCGGGCATATTTGTTGGGCTGCGGACAATACTGAAAAACAAACTTCGATTTTTCGCCAGCCGTTTCGGCGTGTAGCGTGCCGAAACCGAACATACTCTGAATAACGCCATGCTGATCGACAGTAATATCTTCGAGACTCTCCAGAGATAGCTGACTCACGCGGCGGCCGAACAACCCGTCCTGGGTAATCTGCGTAATGCTGTCATCAGTGACGATCCAGCGATTCTGCCAATAGATTGACGTCGCCAAAAAGAGCATCGCGATGATTCCGATGGTAATAATACCGACACCCAGGTAGGCCATGGATTGCACATTCTCGAACGTGTCACCAAAAAATGTTGGCGCAAAAGCGGCAAGCAGCGCGCTCACGCCTATAGCCAGGGCGCCGCTAAAATACATACTCAAAATGCCATACGGATGGCGTTTGATCTCGGTAATAACCTGCTCGCCAGGACGCAAAACAACCATTGGATGGAGTTTTTGCTGTTCTTGGTTGTCAGGCTGTTGCTGTGGAGGTGTTGTTGGCTGCATATCGCCTCTATTATAACAGACTAGGCTTGATCTAGCTGTTGCTTTCCAAGATGTTGGTAGGCCTTAGGGGTGACCTTACGGCCTCTCGGGGTTCGCTCGAGCAGGCCAATCTGCAAAAGGTACGGCTCATAGAAATCTTCGATGGTACCGCGTTCTTCGGCAGTCAGGGCTGCTAAGGTCTCGACGCCTACCGGACCGCCGCGATAATTATCGATAATTGCGGTAAGCAGCATACGGTCTGCCGGATCCAAGCCCAGCTCATCTACTTCTAGCAAAGCTAAGGCCTTGCCGCTGATAACTGTGTCAATTATGCCATCGCCGTTCACATCGGCATAATCACGTACTCGCTTGAGCAACCGGTTGGCGATGCGTGGCGTCAGACGTGCCCGGGTCGCCAATTCGGCGGCAGCTTTGGCGTCGATTTTGACGTCTAGAATGGCCGCTGCGCGCTGGATAATCTGTTGGATTTCGTCATGCGTATAAAATTCGAGGCGGTGCAGCATACCAAAACGGTCACGTAGTGGTGCGGCCAACGCACCGGTGCGGGTTGTGGCACCAAGCAGCGTAAACCTTGGAAGGTCAAGTCGCAGGCTGCGAGCACTTGGGCCTTTGCCGATCATAATATCGAGCTTAAAGTCTTCCATGGCCGAGTAAAGCACTTCTTCGACCTGGCGGTTTAGGCGATGAATTTCATCGATAAACAAAATGTCACCATCTTGGAGGTTAGTGAGCAAACTTGCCAGATCACCACCATGCGCGATAGCCGGACCGCTGGTGATGCGAATCTGTGCACCCATCTCGTGAGCAATAACGTTCGCCATGGTCGTTTTGCCTAAACCGGGCGGACCATATAACAAGATGTGATCGAGTGACTCACCGCGCTTTTGGGCGGCGTCAATCGCCAGCTGCAGATTCTGCTTGAGGCGTTTCTGCCCGATATAACTGGCAAAATCTTTCGGTCGAAGATTATTCTCAAACTCTTGTTCCTGCTGCTGATCATCATCGTCAGGAACAGTGGTATTTACGATACGTTCAACTGCCATCGCCTAGCCCTTTAGTGCCAATTTAATGCGTTCTTCAGTGAGCAGATCGGCAGGTACGTGCTGGAGCGCTGCGTTGGCGTCTGCCGGAGTAAAGCCCAAGCTCACCAGCGCATCAAGCGCTTCGTCTTTGCCCGTTGCAGGCTGCGACTGCAGCATCCCGGTAGTTTGCAGATCAACGCCCTCAAGACCAACTTTGTCCTTGAGATCAACGACAATTCGTTCGGCAACGCGTTTGCCTACACCTTGGGCGCCTTGAATAAATTTAGTATCACCACCGGCGATAGCTGCGCGTACTTCACCGCTCGAGCCAATACTTAACACGTTAAGTGCCATCTTGGGGCCTACGCCATTTACGCCGAGCAACTGCTCGAAAAGCGCCTTGGTATCGAGCGTCAGAAATCCGAACAGATCATATGCCTGTTCGCGGATATGTTCGTAAACATACAGCTTGGCGTCTGTTCCTGAAGCAAGATTTCCATAGTCTTCATTAGTCACCAGCAAACCATACCCGACTCCCCTGACATCGAGCACGACTATATCAGCAATCTTTTCGGCAACCGTGCCAGTAAGTGTTGCAATCATGTTTATGTATTATGCCACACTCGGGGTTGCATCACCTAATAGGTTACACACGAAGACCGGGCTTTAGAACCTGAGGGCCACCACGGCCGCATCCTGAACAGACGGGTAAAGCGCAATCGGAACCAGCTCCATGCGCGGGCTTTTGCCGTTCCTGCGATGATGAAGTCGGCTGTTGTTCTTGATATACGATGCCCGTAGCTGTTGCTATATCCCCGATAAAATCACGGGTACGCTCGTATAGATCACCCAGCACTTCTCCCAGTGAACGTATTTCGCTCTTTGGAAAATCGACATACTCTGACATACTATCCCCCTTATACTTTGAGGATATAGTATCGCATTTTTATCTGCAGCTAAAGACTATTTCTCATCTTTTGGTACAGGAGTTCCTTCACCAGTACAGGGGCCTGTCGAACCCGGCGTTAAGAATTCAGTATGTACCGTAACATCTGCACCATCTCGCCCAGTTCTTATCTCGTCTTTAACTTCTACTTTTGGTTTTTCATCCTTGGCCATATCGGCGACTCCGTTGTCCTCTGCTGGCTCGCCGCCTTCAGTGCTGTAGGCAATAGCTGTTTCGCCAAAACCCATGCGCGTACCGATGCGGCCAAGCATTTCGCTGGCGCGATCGCGTAAATCGTCAAGCATTTCGCCAAACGGGCGAAGTTCTTCATATGGGCTCATAGTAAATTCTGACACTGGAGTTCTCCTTATATTATCTAGTCACGCGGCTCATTTGGGTCCCCTGGCGGGATCAGTACAGGGTCGTCTGGGGCGGGGTTGGCGTCATCGTCATCTTCATCTTCATCCCCGTCTCTCCCAAATCTTACCTCTTGGCTCATCGCGATTTCACCATAGCTCGCAATAGGCATAGCAACATCTGACTCAAATGCTTCTGCTGAAAGTTCCGTGTATTCAAGTAAAAGTTCCGACATACTATCTCCGTTATGTAATTAGTATAGCGCTTATGTTTACACATACAATACGCACGTAAATAATTTCTAAACAGGTGCTAGGAGCTAAGCCAGGGGCATGATCGTTGCAAAAACCACATTAAAAACTACTTAAGCGAAACGAGCATTTTGGGAGTGCGTCAAGGCAGCTGCTAGCGCGTCGGCACAGTCGTCTGGTTTGGGTACTTCGGTGAGGCCAAGATGAATGCGCACCATTTCCTGCATCTGTTTTTTATCAGCTTTACCATAACCGGTAATCGCCTGTTTGATCTGCATCGGCGTGTATTCAAAAATGGTCATACCGGCCTGCATGCCGCACAACAGCACGACACCACGAGCTTGAGCAACTGTCATGGCCGTGGTGACGTTGCGGGCAAAAAACAACTTCTCTACCGACATGATGGTTGGATTAGTGGCAGCAATAATGTCGGTTAATTCTTCGTAAATTGTTAGCAACCGAACGGCATCGTCTTCTTTTACTGGCGTGCGGATAACACCAGCATCAACCATCACGGGCTTGCCTTTGTTCATCTGAATAACGCCAAAACCCAAAATGCCAGTGCCGGGGTCGATGCCTAGGATTCTCATAAACATAGTATAGAATAAGCTCATGACAAATGCATTGCCGCACACTGCTTTACAACACTCTGGCGAATATACCTTTATGGCGACACGCGAATACTTCGACCAGCTCGTCAACGATATCGAGGCAACAAAATCTGGTGATCGTGTGCTGCTGGCAGCGATGACATTAGATCCGAGTGTGCCGACGATTGCTCGCGTCACCGATGCCATGGGCAATGCCGCCATGCGCGGTGTACAAACGACGCTCGAGATTGATGCGCACTCTTTCATGGTCGACGACAACAAACGTCCGGGGCCGCTCTTTTATCACACCGTACTGCCTTCTCGCCTTACGGGATTTCATGCCGAACTTAATACGACGCTGCAGCAAATGCGTGACAACGGCGTGGAGGTAGCTGTTACTAATCCACCGCACCGGCGTTTTATGTCACCTTTTTCTGGACGGTCACACATAAAAGCAAGCATCATCAATGACATCGTGTATTTGGGCGGCTGCAATCTAAGCACCCTGCACCTGGACGAAATGGTACGATGGCACGATCCGCAAACGGCAGATTGGCTGTACGATTTACTGCAAGAGCGCGTTCGTGACCCTTCCAGTCTCTCGGTTTTTGGCAGCCAGGATATACGCCATACAGTTGATGATACCACCGATATTATTCTTGATGTCGGTATTAAACGGCAGTCGGCAATCTATGAACAAGCTTTGAAAGTTATCGACCAGGCAGAAGATTGGTTAGTGCTGAGCTGTCAATTTTTTCCAAACAGTAGCACTGCTAAGCATTTGCAAGCAGCGCACCGACGCGGCGTTCGCGTCATCCCGATCTTTAACCACTACTCGGCCCATTCACCCCTACACACGTATTTGCAGCACGCCGTAACCGCACGCGAGCGATTGCGTATGCCCCGTAGTTTTTTCGATACTGAACTGCAGAAAGGTCAGACCTTTTTACATGCCAAGGTCCTCGCCAGTGAACGTGAATCCATGGTCGGCAGCCATAACTACATACCTTCGGGGGTCAATTTCGGAACAGCTGAAATAGCAATGCATTCGCGTAACCCTCAGTTCTCCCGAGCAAGCGCCCAGCTCATCCTGGAAGAGTCCGGCCTCTCGCCTACGATACATCTGTAACGATACGATAAAATCAGATTTTTGACATGAAAAAAGCCCTGGTAAGATCGTGGCGAAAGCATACAGCTTCCGGCGTGATCCCTCCAGGGCGATTCGTTTATCACCTCACTTTACTCGATCAACCCGTAGGGGTTAGCTACCGACTTTGTAGACGTCGTACTCCAGCATGGCATTGCTGCACGTGAAGATCTGCTTGCCGTGTTGCAGTGCGTCCCACGTGGTGGGCTGCTCACGGAGCTGATGCTCAGCGAAGCGTCGCGACACGACATAGTCGACGTCTTTCCATCCGCGGGGGTAGGTTGCCTTGACGGCAGGGTCAAGATCCACCTTGAAGAGCCAGTCGACGTTGGTGTATCCGTGTTGGCGCAAGTCGTACCAGAAGTTGTTGTCGCTCACGATGCGAGCATCCTTCGGTACGTTGTCCAGCACCCACGTCAGCGTCTCGTGGTACTCCACCGTGAAATCGGCAGTCGCCACGGTCGTCAGCTTGTCGGTCCACTGCGGAACAGCCTTGTTGCCGAATGACACCAAGGTCGTGAGCAGCACTACCGCGCACGCTACCGCCATCACACTCTGCAACCTTCGCTGTATCCCTGTGGGAGCACGATGAATATCGGCCGCCCTGAGGATGCGAAACAGCTCTGCGGAACCTCCCGCAACCAAAATGGCTGCGAACGGCAGCAGTGCGATGATGTACGGCTGCGGCGTATAGCCTTCTCGTGCGAGAAGTGCCACCTGCAACGCGTAGCCGACAGCAAACGGTCGCATCCGGCGAAACACCAGACACACCGGCACCAATAGCAGCGCTGTCGCTGGCATCCACATGTCGTATCGCAACCACTCTTCGAGCTGGCTGAACGTGACACTGTGAGTGTCGAGCACGCTGCCGGTTCCGGCTCGCTCGAACAGCTGCCAGCGAACGGCGCTTTCGATGCTCACATGGCCAGAGCCAGCGAACAGTTCACCCTTGAGCACGGCATACAGTGGATAAAGCAAGAACGTCAGAGAGAAGACACCCGCAAACATCACGAGGCTCCAACTCCGTTCGCCTTTTGCCCGGTTCTGCCACACTAGCATGAACACGACCGGCACCAGAACGAGAGCCGTCTCCTTGCTCAGCGTTGCTGCCACCAGACACAGTGCAGCGCCGACAGCCGAACCGATCGTGCGCTTTGGAGAAACCGCGCAGACCATCGCCGCCAGCAGCCAGGTCACCTCAAGGTTGTCGAGGTACACCAGCCGGTGATATTGGATGGCCAGAGGGCTCAGCACGAACAGTAGGACGGCTACGCTTGCCGCGATTCGGTTGAACCGTAGCCGGCGCATCAGCACGAACAGCAGCACCCCGCTGACGATATTGGCAATTGCCATTACCTCGCGGGCCACCATCACGCCGATATCACCGCGACCGAAACCGTTGGTCAGCCATCCGTAGGCACTGATCTGCATCCACCCAAAGGGCGGATGGTCATACCAGTATGTGTACGATGACAGCCGACCCTGCGCGTAGAGTGACCATGCCTGCGACCAGTAGGTGCCCTCGTCGTCGGAGGTCAGAGCGCCATAGCCCTGAAAGTTCCAGAGGCTACTCGCAGCTACGACCACCATCAGGGGGATGAGTACCAGGATGCTGACCCGGTGGGTCGTAATCCAGGTGCGCATCTGCTTGAAACGCGTTGTCGATGTGGGTGGTGCAATCGACGAGGGCCGGAGCGGGATGACAGTCATGCCGCACCTCCTTCCGCTTTCAGGGCAACCATGTCCTCGAGAGGCTCACGGTGCAAACCGTTGTGTTCGGTCAGATCCCAGGTGTTTTCGCCAGCCACCAGACGGCGGATGGCGTCAATGGCAGCAACCGCCAAGACGAGCTGGAACGGGTAAAACCCAATCACCAACGCGACGTAATGGCGCAGCCTGATCTTCTGGTCGAAGTCGCGCCCGAACTGCCTGAGCCCCAAGATCTGCAACAGCAGCGTCAAAGAGAGCAGAATGATCGGGACGAACATCAGAAGTACCAGTCCGACGGGTGCCACCAGCAGGAAGCTTGCCACTAGCGAGATCGGCAGCATCAAACCGTAAAACGCCTGCAAGAAGGGCATGCCGAGGATATACAGCGCGATCAGGCGCTGCTTGAACGTCGGCAGTTTGCGCCAGTCACCCTTGAGGAGAACCTCCAGGAAGCCTTGGCTCCACCGCCGGCGCTGCTTGAAGAAACTCATGAGGTTATCGGGAGTTTCTTCACGGGTCGCCAGACGAGCATCGTATGCCGCAGCGATCTTCATGCCCAGTTGCGTTGCCCGAATGCCCAGGTCACAGTCCTCTGTCAGTCCTTCCCAGCCGCCAAGCTGCTTGAACGCCGTCCGGCGAACAAACACGGTGTTACCGCCAAGCGGCACCACCTTCTGGTCGATCTGGTAGAACATACGGCTGGAAAACCAAAACCAGTATTCCAGCACGTTGTGGGTACAAAACCACCCACGCAGGTGAGACAGGAGCCGCTTGAGCAGTCCTGTTTCCGTCGTCCGCAGGTCGAGATTGACCAGCTGAACGCCAGCCTGGACGATCATGAGGTCCGGGTCCCGTGCGAACATCGCTGCAACGTGGCCCAGAAGCTGCGGATGAACAGTGTCTTCGGCGTCCACGATACCGACGATGTCGCCACTACCCACCTCCAGCGCATTGTTGAGCTGCGCCGGCTTGGCCGAGCCTTCGTCATACTGACGAATCACGGGCTCGATGCGGTCGACATGGTGATCACGTGCGTGCTTCACGGCACCAATGGTGTCGGTGTCATCATCACGCAGCGTCGGGAAGATCTTGAAAGCACCGTACGTCGAAGCGCACAGGCTCATCAGGGTCCCGTAGATCACGCTGGCTTCGTCACGAGCCGGCAAAAGCAGATCGAAGCTCAGCTTCGACTTTTCGGCTGTAACCGGCGGTGGGAAGGCCATAGCCTGCTTGGCCTCGGGGCTGCGGCGGGTGTACATTCGCCACTTGAGCTCCAAGCTGGACATGATCCAACCGAAGATCGCTACCGCGACCGAAAAGGTCACGACAGAAGCGCGAGCTCCGATCATGAGCAGCATCGCGCCACAAGCAAACGCCAAAACTACAGCGCTTACGAGCAGCTTGATGTGCAACGACACGCGACCACTTATGCGGTCAGCTTCGGCTGTCATCGCCTTGTTTCCTCTCTGGTGTCAGTTGTTGACGAGACGAGTGAAGATGTAGTGGCTGGAGAAGTAGTTGAACACTCCGCCGGCCAGCAGCAGTCCCATGTAGGCAGCCTGGTGATGCACGCCATGGGCGAGAAGCACCGAGAATGCCGGGACGCTTCCGAAGAAGGTTGCCGCCCTGGTCAGTCCGAACATCGTCGCTTGACGCTTGAGCTTCGGCTTTGACTCATTCCGCCAGGTGTACCGCTTGTTGAACGCAAAGTTCGCGCAGACGGTAACCAGGAACTGAATGACGTAGGCCCAAACCTCAGAGAGGCCGAGTCGCGTCAGCGCCGACAGCAACAGACTACCCAAACCGCCGATCACCACGCCGCCAACCGCAAAGCTGACGATAGGGTTTTCGAGCCGATGGAACACAAGCTGGTCGATGAACTTCAGACCCTGCTTGAACGTTCCCTTGCTCTTGCCGCTGTCCCGCTCGCCAAAAACGAATGGAACTTCTGTCGAGCGCAGGTTGTGATACAGCAGGAAGCTGAGCAGGATCTTGAACCCGTCGGGGGCCATCTGGTCGATGTTCACCTCGCACCGGTCGAGTGCGAAGAACCCGGTCATCGGATCGGATATTCCGCTCAGGCGACGAGGGAACAGTATCTTGGCCAGGTACGTCGAGCCCTTCGACACCAGTCGACGGACAGGACCGCTCAGGCCTTCGTTGCTACCCCCTTTGGTGTAGCGGGTGGTTGCGACCAGGTCATGGCCGTCCAGCTTCTCGACCAGCTTGGGGATAAGCCCCGGCGGGTGCTGAAGGTCTCCGTCCATGACCACGATGGTATCGCAAGTCGCCAGACGAATGCCCTTCAGGACCGCACCGCTTAGTCCGCCGACACCACTGACGCGGTGTTCGTGCTGAACGAAAAGATGCTTGCAGACACCGCCGCACTCCTTGTGGAGTTCGGTCATGGTGTTGCTGCTTGCCTCGACGCACCGTACGTGACGGCTGTCGTCAACGAGTAGGACCTCGAAGGATTTACCTGATTCCACGGCCACGGCATGGAGTGCACGCAGTAGCTTCGGAACGTTCCCTTCCTCGTTCATGATCGGCGAAACGACCGATACATCGAGAGTGAAGCTCGCCGGAACATCTCGCTTCTGAACCGCAGACATACTAGACACGGGTGTGCCCTTTCAGTCATGATTGTTCGATGATTGAGAGTTGTAGTGAGTTGTAGTGAGTTGAATTGAAAACGAACGCTATCCTCTCCTAAATGTAGGCAGGTTAGACCGATAGATTTTAACATATTATTGTTAGTTTAGCTAATATATTACATCTGTTATTTGTATAAGAAAAAGACGCCATGTTGCGTTCGGCGTCTTTTTCTTAGGTCCTGGCTACCTCTAAGCTAAAAATTCTTCGGGAATATCGAAGTTAACGTGTGTGTTGGTAACGTCGTCATTGGCTTCAAGCGCGTCCATCATGCGCATAATCTTGCCAGCCGTTGCAGCGTCGCCTACTTCAACAGTATTGCTGGGAATATACGTAAGTTCGGCTTCGGTTACTTCGATGCCCAGCTCATTTAACGCGTCTCGCACTTTGGTAAATTCTTTAGGGTCGGTGTATACGACCGACTCGTCGCCTTCTTCTTGGACATCTTCGGCACCAGCTTCAAGCGCCTGAAGCATCAGCTCGTCGCCCTTGCCCTTTACGCGGATCGCGCCCTTGCGCTCAAACTGAAACGCAACGGCACCTTTTTCGGCAATGTTGCCGCCGTGCTTGCTAAAGGCCAATTTTACTTCGGGATAAGTGCGATTGATATTGTCGGTAGCACATTCTACGAGCACCGCCACGCCGCCCGGGCCATAGCCTTCGTATAAGACTTCCTGGATTTGCTCACCGCCGAGCTTGCCAGATCCGCGGTCGATAGAACGCTGAATATTGGCCGTTGGCATGTTGGCAGCCTTGGCTTTATCAATTGCCAGTCGTAATGCGAAGTTCATAGAAGGATCTTCGCCATTGCGGGCAGCAATAGCGATTGCGTGTCCTAGTTTTGTGAAGAGCGCACCGCGGGCGGCATCTTTGGCACCCTTTTCGCGCTTGATGGTAGACCATTTGGAATGTCCAGACATGGCTTACGCTCCTTCCGATTTGTTTGCTGTATTATCTGTTATTATACCATTTTGCCGTGTCTTATGCCAGATTATCAGCATCATAAATACTACAATCATGTACGACATAATCAGGAACGAGAGCGAAAAACCAATATTTTCAATGAAGGCATGCGGAATACGGCTCAAAATAGCCGCGATATCAAGCATATAGGTCATAAGCAATGTCGCTGGCCAAGCAATCCAACCGGCAAACATCGGCACCAGCATTCCAGCAAGGCCGGCAAACAGGCTCAACAGCATAGCGAGCGGCACCAAGGCAACAACCAGCACGTTAGCCAGCGGCGCCACTAACGACATCTGGCCAAAAATATAC
>Ga0075362_10000323_pt1 | contig 13567 bp, 9 predicted proteins | sample EndMetdeltDD1762_FD_71397 | JGI IMG/M metagenome (GOLD analysis project Ga0075362, IMG submission 71397) | Populus endosphere microbial communities from Tennessee, USA - Endosphere MetaG P. deltoides DD176-2 | ecosystem: Host-associated > Plants > Roots > Endosphere | place: USA: Tennessee...
CGCGGCCTCGCCCATCGAATCGGCCGTCGTGAAATTGAGTCCGCTCGACGCCAGCATGGCCTTGCCCTGCTCGACGTTGGTGCCCTCCATGCGGATGACGATCGGCACCGTCACCGAGAGGTCCTTGACCGCGGCGATCAGGCCCGAGGCCAGCACGTCGCAGCGCAGGATGCCGCCGAAGATGTTGATCAGGACGCCCTTGACGTTGGCGTCGGCCATCAGGATGCGGAACGCGTTCTTGATCTGCTCGGCGTTGGCGCCGCCGCCGACGTCGAGGAAGTTGGCCGGCTCGCCGCCCGCCAGCTTGATGATGTCCATCGTCGCCATGGCCAGGCCGGCGCCGTTGACCATGCAGCCGATGGTGCCGTCCAGCTTGATGTAGTTGAGGCTGTACTTCGAGGCCTCGACTTCGAGCGGATCTTCCTCGCTGACGTCGCGCAGCTCCTTGAACTCCTGATGCCGGAAGAGCGCGTTGTCGTCGAAGTTCATCTTGGCGTCGAGCGCGAGCAGGCTGCCGTCCTCGGTGACGATCAGCGGGTTGATCTCGAGCAGCGACGCGTCGGTCGCGACGAACGCGTTGTAGAGCGCCGTCATCATCTTGCTGGCGGCGGCGACCTGCGGCCCCTGCAGGCCGAGCGCGAACGCCAGCTTGCGCGTCTGGAACGCCGTCAGGCCGAGACCGGGGTGGATGAATTCCTTGAAGATCTTTTCCGGCGTCTCTTCGGCGACCTTCTCGATCTCGACGCCGCCTTCGGAGCTGACCATCAGGACGAGGCGCTCGCTGGAGCGATCGAGGACGAGCCCCAGGTACAGTTCGCGCTGGATCCGCAGCCCCTGCTCGATCAGCACCCGCTGCACCTTCTGCCCGCCGGGCCCCGTCTGGTAGGTGACGAGGTTCATCCCGATGATCTTGGCGGCGGCCGCGCGCGCCTCCTCGGGCCCCTTCACGACCTTGACGCCGCCGCCCTTGCCGCGGCCGCCGGCGTGAATCTGCGCCTTGACGACGACGGTGCCGCCGCCGAGGCGCGTGGCCGCGCCGGCAGCGTCATCCGCGTTGAATACGACTTCCCCCTGCGGCACCGGTACGCCGTACTTCGCCAGGAGGGCTTTCGCCTGGTACTCGTGAATCTTCATGTCCGATCATCTAATCATATGCCATGCGGTAAGATCGGGTGTTGATGTCCGTCCGCAGGGTCTTGTCGTCGTCGGTTGGTACAAAACTCGTTATCGGCGCGACCGGTCTTCTTCTTTTCGCCTACCTGCTCCTCCACCTCGCCGGCAACCTGATGGTCTTCGCCGGTCAGGAGACCTTCAACCACTACGCGCACTTCCTGATCTCGAATCCGCTGGTGGTGCCGGCGGAGATCGTGCTGGTGCTGATCTTCCTGGTCCACATCTACAAGGCGGTGCTGATGTGGACGAAGAACCAGGCGGCGCGCCCGGTGCCCTACGAGCAGAAGGCGTGGGCGGGCCACACCAGCCGCAAGAGCCTGGCCTCGAGCACCATGATCTGGACCGGGGTCGCGATTCTGGCGTTCGTCGTCGTGCACGTGGCGCACATCAAGTACGGCGCGACCTACCAGATCGGCGATCCGCCGGTCCGGGATCTCTACCGGACCGAGGTCGAGGTGTTCTCCTCGCCCGTCTGGGTGGCGATCTACGTCGCCGTCATGGTGCTCATCGGCTTCCACCTGCGCCACGGCATCTCGAGCGCGTGCCAGTCGCTCGGCGCGGGCACGCTCTCGCAGCGGGTGGTCGTGGCGGGCACGATCATCGCGATTCTGATTGCCGGCGGCTTCGCGATCATTCCGATTTGGGTCTTCCTCACGAGATGACGACACACGCGAGCGACACGAGCACGGCGCCGGAAAAAGGTGGCTGTCACCTTTTTTCGCGAAAAAAGGTGACAGCCACCTTTTTCGGGGCGGGTCGATGACGCTCGACGCCAGGATTCCCGGCGGCCCCCTCGCGGACAAGTGGGATCGGCATCGCTTCGAGTCGAAGCTGGTGAACCCCGCCAACCGGCGCAAGTTCACCGTCCTCGTCGTCGGCACCGGTCTCGCCGGGGCGTCGGCGGCCAGTTCGCTGGGCGAGCTGGGCTACAACGTCAAGAGCTTCTGCATCCACGACAGCCCCCGCCGCGCCCACAGCATCGCCGCGCAGGGGGGCATCAACGCCGCCAAGAACTACCAGAACGACGGCGACAGCGTCCAGCGGCTGTTCTACGACACGATCAAGGGCGGCGATTATCGCGCACGCGAGGCGAACGTCTACCGGCTGGCGCAGCTCAGCGTCAACATCATCGACCAGTGCGTCGCCCAGGGCGTGCCGTTCGCGCGCGAGTACGGCGGCCTGCTCGACAACCGGTCGTTCGGCGGCGCCCAGGTCTCGCGCACGTTCTACGCCCGCGGCCAGACCGGCCAGCAGCTCCTCCTCGGCGCCTATCAATCGATGATGCGGCAGGTGGAAAAGGGGTCGGTGGAGCTCTTCCCCAACCGCGAGATGCTCGATCTCGTCGTGGTCGACGGACGGGCCCGCGGCATCGTCTGCCGCAACCTCGTGACGGGCCTGCTCGAGCGGCACGCCGGCCACGCCGTGCTCCTGTGCACGGGGGGCTACGGGACCGCCTACTACCTGTCCACCAACGCGGTGAACTCCAACGTCACCGCGGCCTGGCGCGCCCACCGGCGCGGCGCCTTCTTCGCCAATCCCTGCTACACGCAGATCCACCCGACGTGCATCCCCGTCTCGGGCACGCACCAGTCGAAGCTGACGCTCATGTCGGAGAGCCTGCGCAACGACGGCCGCGTGTGGGTGCCGAAGAAGCAGGACGACAACCGGCCGCCGCAGCAGATCCCCGAGGCCGAGCGCGACTACTACCTCGAACGGAAGTATCCGAGCTTCGGCAACCTCGTGCCGCGCGACGTCGCCTCGCGCAACGCGAAGGTCGTCTGCGACGAGGGACGCGGCGTCGGCGAGAGCGGCCTCGCCGTCTACCTCGACTTCGCCGACGCCATCGCGCGCCTCGGGCACGACGTGATCAAGGCGCGCTACGGCAACCTGTTCGACATGTATCGCAAGATCACCGACGAGGATCCGTACAAGGTCCCGATGCGGATCTACCCGGCGATCCATTACACGATGGGCGGGCTCTGGGTGGACTACAACCTGATGAGCAACGTCCCCGGACTGCACGTGCTCGGCGAGGCCAACTTCTCGGATCACGGCGCCAACCGGCTCGGCGCCAGCGCGCTGATGCAGGGGCTCGCCGACGGCTACTTCGTCATCCCCTACACGCTCGCCAACTATTTGAGCGGCACGCCGCTGCCGGCCGTCACGACCGACGACGACGCGTTCCGGGAAGCGGAGTCGAGCGTCCAGAAGCGGATCGACGCGCTCCTGGCGGCCAAGGGCAGCGAGACGCCGCGCCAGCTCCACCGCCGCCTCGGCCAGCTCCTCTGGGATCACGTGGGCATGGCGAGGAACGAGCGCGGACTGAAGCACGCACTCGCCGAGATTCCCCGCCTGCGCGACGAGTTCTGGCAGAACCTCTCGGTGCCCGGCGATCCGAACAATCTGAACAAGAACCTCGAGTACGCCGGCCGCGTCGCCGACTACCTCGAGTTCGCGGAAGTGCTCGCGCTCGACGCGCTCCACCGCACCGAATCCTGCGGCGGCCACTTCCGTGAAGAGAGCCAGACCCCCGAAGGCGAAGCGCTGCGCGACGACGCCAACTTCACCTATGCGGCGGCCTGGGAGTTCAAGGGCGCGGGCGTGAAGCCCGAGCTGCACAAGGAGCCGCTGCACTTCGAGTACGTCAAGCCGAGCCAGCGGAGTTACAAGTGAGCGCCGTGTCAATGCCGAATGCCGGTCGATAAAAATGCGAATCACGTTGCGAGTCTGGAGGCAAAACGGTCCCAATGAGCAGGGACGGCTGCAGACGTACGTCGCCGAGAACGTCTCCCCCGACATGTCGTTCCTCGAGATGCTCGACGTCGTCAACGAGGGGCTCATCGCGAAGCGCGAGGATCCGATCGCGTTCGACTCCGACTGCCGCGAGGGCATCTGCGGCACGTGCGGGTTCCTCGTCGACGGCGTGGCTCACGGGCCCGTGCGGGCGACGACCGTCTGCCAGCTCCACATGCGCTCGTTCAAGGACGGCGACACGCTGACGCTCGAGCCCTGGCGCGCGAAGGCCTTCCCCGTCGTCAAGGATCTCGTCGTCGATCGCTCGGCGCTGGACCGCGTCATCCAGGCCGGCGGATACACCTCGATCAACGTCGGCGGGCCGCAGGACGCCAACGCGATCCTGATTCCCAAGCCGACGTCGGATCTGGCGATGGACGCCGCGCAGTGCATCGGCTGCGGCGCCTGCGCCGCGGCGTGCAAGAACGCGTCGGCGGCGCTCTTCACCTCGGCCAAGGTCTCGCACCTCGCCCTCCTGCCGCAGGGACAGCCCGAGCGCTACGCGCGCGTCGTCGCGATGGTCGATCGCCACGACGCCGAAGGGTTCGGGAGCTGCTCGAACGAAGGGGAATGCGAAGCGGTCTGCCCGAAGGAGATCTCGATCTCGAACATCGCGCGCATGAACCGCGACTTCGTCAAGGCGACGCTGCTGCGCGGACGCTAGCGAACGCCGGCGGCGGATTCTTCAATCCCGCCGATGCGCCATCAGGGAAACCGAGGTACCGGCACGTAGCCGGGGCCGCCCCAGTTCTTCGTGAACACGCCGCCGCCGCTCCAATGGCGTATCCACCACGCTCCGGTCGTGGTGTTGTAGACCGCCACGTTCGCGCGGCCCGTGCCGCTGAGGTCGACGACAACCGGCACCCAGTCAGGCCCGCCGAAGGACGGCTGGTTGAACATGGTGCCGAACGGGCCCTCCTGGAACAAGATGTACCACTCGCCTGTCGCGGGGTTGTAGAACCCCGGATTGGCCAGGCCATCGCCATCGTAGTCGGCCGCGATTCCCACCGGGCCTGGAAATCCGAAGGCGAAATACGCCGACATCGACGTGGTGTAGTAGCGCGACGACAGCAGCATGTACCAATTGCGGTCGAGATAACATCCGAGGTCCGCGAGCCCGTCTCCGTCGAAATCCGCGGGGACGACGCCGTACCCGCCGCCGCCCCAAAAGATGCTCAGCGTCGTCGTGTAGTCCGAGCCGGATTTCAGGACATACCACTGCCCGGTGGTCGTCTGGTAGACGGCTGGGTCAGTCTTGCCGTCGCCATCGTAGTCGGCGGGCACGGCCTTCCAGCCGGGCCCCCCGACGCTGATCGACAGCGTGGTCGTGAAGTTCGCGCCGGACAGGACGACGTACCAACGCCCCGTCGACTGTTCGTAGAGTGCGCGGTCGGCGCGGCCGTCGCCGTCGAAGTCCCCGGGCACCGGGGCCCAGCCGATGCCACCGGCTCTCGTCGTCAGCGTCGTGGTGTAGCCCATGGACAGCAGTGACGCCCAATTCGTGTCCGTCGACGGGTTGTAGACCGTGAGATCGGCAATGTCGCGGTCGCCGTTGACGTCCGCGGCGCGCTGCATTTGGTCGAAGGGAACTGTGATCGCGGCGGTCACGACGATGTCGGTCATCGCGCCGAAGCCGTCGAAGAGAGTCTGCACGCTCGCGAAGTTCGTCGACGACAGGCGCGCCGACCAGGTGCCGGCGACGCCGGGATGCCGGACGCAGACCGCCGGATCGGTCTTGCCGTCGCCGTCGTAGTCGTCGGGGACCGGCGTGGCGTCGGCGCCGCCCAGCACGACGTCGATCGCCTCGACGTAGCTGGTGCTCGACTTGGCGATGTACCAGCGGCCGCTGCCGCGAAAATAGAGTCCCGCATCGGCCTTGCCGTCGCCGTCGTAATCGCCCGGCACGAGCATCGCGTTGATGCCGCCCCAGTCGATGCGCTGGCCGAACCCGAAATTCTGGCTCGAGTCCTTGGTCCACCAGATTCCCGTGAGCTTTTCGTACATCCCCATGTCGGCCTTTCCGTCGCCGTCGAAGTCAGCGGCCAGTGGAATGTAGGCGCCATAGGGCCCGAACCCTCCGACGTATCGCGACAGGGCGGTCGTGTAGTTCGCAGAAGACTTGAGGACGTACCAGTATCCGGGCTCCGGTCCATACAGGCTGACCTCGGTGTAGACCGCGAAATCGGCCTTGCCGTCGCCGTCGTAGTCGGCCGCCACCGGCTTGTACCCCGGCCCGCCCCAGTTGATCGACAGGGTCGTCGTGAAGTTGGTCGACGACAGCTTGACGGTCCAGTCGCCGGTCCATTCGCGATACGCGGCGAAGTCGCGCCGGCCGTCGCCGTCGAAGTCGCCGAGCACCGGCGTGTAGCCCGGCTCGAGGTGCCCGGTCAGCGAGTCGGTGAAGCCGGCCGTGGACTTGCGGACCACCCAGTCGCCGTCGCTCGTGAACACCGACAGGTCCGCGCGCGCGTCACCGTCGACGTCCTTCGTGGCGGCGCCGGTGACGGCTCTCGAGGCGGCGACGGCGACGAGGATCGTCGCGAAGAGACGGTTCCGTCGGTGCAGACTCGGCATGAGGTCTCCGTTATTGCGACATGGCGTCGTGCGTGTACCGAATGCCGCCGAGAGAGCTCACACCTTGATGATGTCGGTCAGCTCTTTCACCGCCGCAGCCGACTTCTGGAGCGCGGCATCCTCCTCCGGCGTCAGCTTGATCTCGATGATCTGCTCCACGCCGCGGGCGCCCAGCTTGACCGGCACGCCGACGAAGAGGTCGCGGATGCCGTACTCTCCCTGGAGGAACACCGAGCAGGGGACGATCTTCTTCTTGTCCTTGAGGATGATCTCGACCATCTCCGCCGCCGCCGAGCCGGGCGCGTACCAGGCGCTCGTCCCGACCAGCTTGGTGATCTCCGCGCCGCCGTTCGCCGTGCGCACGCCGATCGCGTCGATGATCTCCTTGGTCAGGCCCGGATAGTCCGGCAGCGGAATGCCGGCGATCGTCGAGTAGCGCGGCAGCGGCACCATCGTGTCGCCGTGGCCGCCCAGGACGAACGCGTGGATGTTCTCGACCGACACGCCCGTCTCCATCGCGATGAAGGTGCGCATGCGCGCCGAGTCGAGCACGCCGGCCATGCCGATGACGCGCTCGCGCGGGAACTTGCTCAGGCGGTAGACCGCCTGGCACATCGCGTCGAGCGGATTGGCCACCGGGACGATGATCGTGTTGGGCGAGTACTTCACGATCTGCTCGGTCACCGACTGCATGATCTTGTAGTTGACCTGCAGCAGATCGTCGCGGCTCATGCCCGGCTTGCGCGGCACGCCCGAGGTGATGACGACGACGTCCGAGTTGGCCGTCTCCTTCCACCCCGCCTCGTCGGCGCCCGCTCCGATGATGCGCGAGTCCGATCCTTCGATCGGGCACGCCTCGTACATGTCGAGCGCGACGCCCTTGGCCTTCTGATCGGCGATGTCGATGATGACGACGTCGGCGAGCTCCTTGTCGGCGATCGCGCGCGCAACGGTCGCGCCGACGGCGCCGGCGCCTCCTACGACTGTGACTTTCCTGTTCATGCGTCCTCTGTTGATTCGAATCGGCTGGATTCCGCCCGAAGGCGGCTGGATTCCGCCTGAAGGCGGAAGCTACATCTTGGCGATGATGGCGTCGCCGAATTCCGAGCACTTGACCTCGGTCGCGCCGTCCATCAGCCGCGCGAAGTCGTAGGTGACGGTCCTGGCCGAGATGGCGCCGTCCATGCCCTTCACGACGAGATCGGCCGCCTCGGCCCACCCCATGTGGCGGAGCATCATTTCGCCCGAGAGCACCACCGAGCCCGGGTTGACCTTGTCCTGGTTCGCGTACTTCGGCGCGGTGCCGTGCGTCGCCTCGAAGATCGCGTGGCCGGTGAGGTAGTTGATGTTGCCCCCGGGCGCGATGCCGATGCCGCCGACCTGCGCCGCGAGCGCGTCCGACAGGTAGTCGCCGTTCAGATTCGGCGTGGCGATGACGTCGAATTCGTCGGGACGCGTCAGCACCTGCTGGAGCGTGATGTCGGCGATCGCATCCTTGATCACGATTCCGGCACCCGGCTTCCCCGCCGGGATCTTGCACCACGGCCCCCCGTCGAGCTCCTCGGCGCCGAAGAACTGCTTCGCGATCTGGTAGCCCCAGTCGCGGAACGCCCCCTCGGTGAACTTCATGATGTTGCCCTTGTGGACCAGCGTCACGCTCTTGCGCTTGTTCTGGATCGCATACGTGATGGCGCTGTGGATCAGGCGCTCCGAGCCGAGATAGCTGATCGGCTTGAGGCCGATGCCCACCTCCACGCCGACGTCGCGATGCGGCGCGCCGATCTCCTCGAGCGCCTTCTGCCACTCCCCCGCCGCGTTCGCGGTCCCGAAGCGGATCTTCTTGAACTCCTTCGGGAATTCCCGCGCGAAGAAGTCGAGCAGCTTCTGCGCCTCGGGCGTGCCCGCGGCGTATTCGATGCCGGCGTAGATGTCCTCGGTGTTCTCGCGGAAGATCACCATGTCGACCTTCTCGGGGTGCTTCACCGGAGACGGGACGCCGCGGTACCACCGGACCGGCCGCAAGCAGACATAGAGGTCGAGCAGCTGCCGCAGCGCGACGTTGAGCGACCGGATGCCGCCGCCGACCGGCGTCGTCAACGGCCCCTTGATGCCGACGTAGTACTCGCGGAACGCCTCGACGGTGTCGTCGGGCAGCCAGTTGTCGAACAGCTTCGCGCTCTTCTCGCCGGCGTAGACCTCGAACCACGCGATCTTCCGGCGGCCGCCGTACGCCTTGGCGACCGCGGCGTCGAATACGCGCACGCTCGCGCGCCAGATGTCGGGGCCCGTGCCGTCGCCTTCGATGAACGGAATGATCGGATCATCGGGGACGACGAGCCGTCCGCCTTCCCTGGTAATGGCCGTTCCGGTCGTCGGCGGCTTCAGCGTCGCAAATTTCGGCATTAGGTCACGTCCCCGTCCCGGCGTTACCGGATGTTCACAGAAACTGTGGAAAAGCTTGTGGAAAACCCCGGCCGGCTCGCGGCTCCCGCCGCGTCAAATCGAGGCTTTCAGCGGTTTGCACCACGCTGGTGCGTACCGCCAACGCAAACGCGACATTATAATCTGGCGTGCACATCGTCATCGCAGATTCTCTTCCCGCTTCCGCCGCCGACTCGCTCCGTGCCGCCGGCTACTCCGTTGACGCCCGGTCGGGACGCAAGCCCGACGAGCTCGCGCGCGATCTTGCGAACGCCGACGCGCTGATCGTCAGGAGCGCGACGCAGGTCACCGCCTCGCTGATTGAAGCCGCGCCCAACCTCCGCGTCATCGCGCGGGCCGGCACGGGCGTGGACAACGTGGACGTCCCCGCCGCGACGGCCCGTGGCATTCTCGTCATGAACGCGGCCGGCGCCAACAGCATCAGCGTCGCCGAGCTGGCGCTCGGGCTGATGCTGGCGCTGGCGCGCATGCTTCCGGCCGCCGACGCCTCGATGAAGAACGGCATCTGGGACAAGAAGCGCTTCATGGGCACCGAGCTGCGCGGCCAGAAGCTCGGCGTCATCGGCTTCGGGCGCATCGGCCGCGAGGTCGCCGCCCGCGCCAAGGCGTTCGGGATGGACATCCTGGCCTACGACCCGTTCTTCACCTCGCGCGCCGCCGACGCCGCCGGCGTGTCGCTGGTCGATCTCGACGAGATCATCGCGCAGGCCGACTGGATTTCGCTGCACGTCCCGGCGCTGCCGGAAACGCGGCATCTGATCAACGCCGAGCGCCTGAAGAAGATGAAGAAGGGCGTGCGGATCGTGAACACGGCGCGCGGCGAGCTCATCGACGAGGCCGCGCTGGCCGACGCGATCGAAGCGGGGCACGTGGCCGGCGCCGGCCTCGACGTGTTCGAGTCGGAGCCGCCGACCGACAAGCGGCTGCAGTCGCTGACGCAGGTCGTCGCCACGCCGCACATCGCCGCCTCCACGCACGAAGCGCAGGAGGCGGTCGGCACGGAGATCGCGATCCAGGTCCGCGACTACCTGCAGGAAGGCGTCATCCGCAACGCCGTCAACTTCCCGTCGGTCCCGCAGGACGACGTGCCGACGCTGCGTCCGTACCTGCAGCTCGGGCAGAAGCTCGGATCGCTGGTGGCGCAGCTCCTGACCGAACGCCCGACGTCGGTGGGCATCAGGTACTACGGTCCGCTCGTCACCGCCTACGAGAATGTGATCGGCAGCGCCGTGCTGACCGGCGTGCTCGGCCGTTCGGCCGACAGCGTCACCTCGGTGAACAGCCGCGCGCTCGCGGCCGAGCGCGGCATCGAGCTCGTCGAGTCGCGCAGCTCGCGCTCACGCGACTTCACGCACGTCATCTCGGTGAAGCTGAACGGCGAGACGATGGAGCGCTGGGTCGAAGGCGTGGTCGTCGAGCCCGGCCATCCGCGGCTCTGCAGCCTGGACGGCGTTCCGGTCGAAGCGAATCTCGCGGGCACGATCGTGGTGACGGCGAATGACGACCGCCCCGGCGTCATCGGCGACATCGGGACGATGTTCGGCCGGCACGGCGTGAACATCGCCAGCTTCGCGCTGGGCCGCTCCGGTCACACCGCCGTCGGCGTGATCACCGTCGACGAAGGCGTCGGCCTGGAGTCGGCGGTCAGCGAAGTACGCAAATTGAAAGCGATCAGGGAAGCCACGATCGCGCGCGTCTGACCAGCTTCGATCGGTCGACGTCACTTCGCATTCTCTCAATGCTGAATGCCGAATGCGGCATTTGGCATTCGTCATTCGCCATTGACAGACTGCCGAAGCCACGCCCGCCGTTGAATGAGATCAGCGAAGGGCCAGCCGCCGGTACGCCTTGCTCACGATGTCTTCGAGCTCGACGGCGTCGGCGCCGATCTTCTTGACGCGGTAGCGCTCGCCGAGCGCGTCGCCCTCTCCGACCATATAGATCCTGTCGCCGTCGCCGCCGATGACGGCGGTGCGGCGCGGGCCGGCGGGTGTCGTCTCTTCGGCCACTCCCATGAGCACGAGCGCGGGCAGCGGAGGCGGCAGCGGCGCGGCGATCTCTTCGGCGACGGCAGCCTGCGCGGTCGCGGCCGCGGCCGGTCCGTGCGCGGCGCGCGGCGCGCCGCCGAATGCGAAGGGGTTGCGCGGATGCGGATCGGGCGTCGGCGCCTGCGCCATCAACGAATGGAGGCGCGCCGCCTGCGACTGCACGTCGAGGGCGACCGCATCCGGCGTCGGCAGCGCGGATGCGCGCGTCGCGTGCGCCACCGGCGCGTCCGGCTCCTGCGGCATGTTGGCGGCCGCGAGACACGCGACGAGCAGTGTGCCGCCAACGCCGTAAACCGCCGCCGTGCGTGACCTCATGTGGGCTGTTCCGGTGGCTACATCGTAACACCGAACGTCCAACCGCTCGAACCCGGACGCGGCACGCTTCGAGCCGCGCGAACCCCTGTGGTAGGATTGTTCGTGCACCCCTTGGTAATCGCGATCGTTCCAGCGCGGTTCCAGTCGACGCGTCTCCCAGGAAAAGCTCTCGCCGAAATCGCCGGTCGTCCGATGATCGAGCACGTGTACCGGCGCGCGGCCGCGGCCCGCACCGTGTCGCGCGTGATCGTCGCGACCGACGATCGCCGCATCGCCGATGCCGTCGCCGCCTTCGGCGGCGAGGCCGTGATGACGTCGCCCCTGCACCAGAGCGGCACCGATCGCCTCGCCGAAGTGGCCGCCACGCTCGCGTGCGACGTCGTCGTCAACGTCCAGGGCGACGAGCCGGTGCTGCCGCCCGAGACGATCGACGCGGCGGTCGAGCCGCTGCTGGCCGACGCGTCGCTCGAGATGAGCACGCTGCGCCGGCGGATCGTCGATCGCGCCGAGCACGAGAACCCGAACGTCACGAAGGTCGTCGTCGATCGCGACGACTTCGCGCTCTACTTCTCGCGGGCGCCGATTCCCTTCACCCGCGCCGGACAGCCGCCCGCGCCCGCCTGGGCGCACATCGGCCTGTACGTCTACCGCCGCGACACGCTGCTGCGCGTCGCCGCGCTGCCGCCGACGGCGAACGAGCGCGCGGAGGCGCTCGAACAGCTGCGCGCGCTCGAGCACGGCATCCGGATCAAGGCGGTGAAGACGGCCTACGCCAGCATCGGCGTCGACACGCCGGAGGATCTCGTGCGCGTGCGGGCGCTTCTCGCACAACCCCTGACCACTTGAGAGGGACCAGCATCACGATGCCGCAGTCGAACACGCCGCCGAACGCCACCCAGGGCTCACGTCCCGTGAAATACATCCTCGTCACCGGCGGCGTCGTCTCGTCGCTCGGCAAGGGACTCGCGGCCGCGTCGATCGGCGCGCTGCTCGAAGGCCACGGCTACAAGGTCGCGCTCCAGAAGTTCGACCCGTACATCAACGTCGATCCCGGGACGATGAGCCCGTACCAGCACGGCGAGGTGTACGTCACCGACGACGGCGCGGAAACGGACCTCGACCTCGGCCACTACGAGCGGTTCACGAACCAGCTCACGACGCGCAACAACAACTGGACGACCGGCAAGATCTACATGCAGGTCATCCAGAAGGAGCGCCGCGGCGACTATCTCGGGCGGACCGTCCAGGTCATTCCCCACATCACCAACGAGATCAAGGACGCCATCAAGACGGTGGCCCAGGGCGTGGACGTCGTGCTCGTCGAGATCGGCGGAACGGTGGGCGACATCGAGAGCCTGCCGTTCGTCGAAGCCATCCGCCAGCTCCGCCAGGACGTCGGCCGGGAGAACACGCTCTACATCCACCTCACGCTCGTGCCGTTCATCGGCGCGGCCGGCGAGCTGAAGACCAAGCCGACGCAGCACAGCGTCCGCGATCTGCGCGCCATCGGCATCCAGCCCGACATCCTCCTCTGCCGCACCGACCGCTTCCTCGACGAAGACATCAAGCGCAAGATCGCGCTCTTCTGCGACGTCGACGAAGAAGCCGTCATCACGGCGAAGGACGTCTCGAGCATCTACGAGGTCCCGACGGTGCTCGCCGCCGAAGGGCTCGACCGCATCGTCCTCAAGCGCCTGCACCTGCCCGAGACGGAAGCGCAGATGGATGCCTGGGTGGATCTCGCCGATCGCATCCGCAACCCGAAGGACGAGATCACGATCCACGTCGTCGGCAAGTACGTCGGCTACGAGGACTCCTACAAGAGCCTGAACGAGGCGCTGTACCACGGCGGCTTCAAGCACCGGCTGAAGGTGAACATCCGCTGGGTGGAGGCCGAGGCGCTCGAGCAGCCCGACGGCGAACAGCTCCTCGACGGCGCCGACGGCATCCTGGTGCCGGGCGGCTTCGGCGATCGCGGCACGCGCGGGATGATGCGCGCCGCCGAGATCGCGCGCGCGCGCCGGATTCCCTACTTCGGCATCTGCTACGGGTTCCAGTGGGCCGCGGTCGAGTACGCGCGTCACGTCTGCGGTCTGGCCGACGCCGACTCGACGGAGTGCGCCCCCGACACGCCGACGAAGCTGATCTACAAGCTCCGCGATCTCCTCGGCGTCGACGATCTGGGCGGCACCATGCGGCTCGGATCGTACGCCTGCCAGCTC
>Ga0075362_10000324_pt1 | contig 13541 bp, 6 predicted proteins | sample EndMetdeltDD1762_FD_71397 | JGI IMG/M metagenome (GOLD analysis project Ga0075362, IMG submission 71397) | Populus endosphere microbial communities from Tennessee, USA - Endosphere MetaG P. deltoides DD176-2 | ecosystem: Host-associated > Plants > Roots > Endosphere | place: USA: Tennessee...
TGGTCACAAGAACCGAGGATTTTGAAAACAACGGCACCATTGACCGCACGAAGACTGCAACGACCGTTCTGAATGCCAATGGCAGTGTCACGACAAGCCAGCAGGTCAAGTCCTCCTCCAACGCCACCATTTATTCGGACACCTCCACTGTTTCCGCCGACAAGCGCACCGTCACTGAGAGTGCCGACGTTGATGGTAATGGTGTCAATGACTGGTCGAGCGTGGCGACCATGGGCAATGACGGTGTTACCACGACGACCACGACTTACTTCTCCAAGTCCGGCACCATAGACGGCAAGATGACGGTCACCGAGAGTTTCGACGGGCTGTCAACCACCGTTGCAAGAGATTTCAATGCCGATGGACGCGCCGAGATTACCACGTCGGATGTTACAGTTCTTGGCGAAGATGGAACGAAAACCCGAACCATCAAGATCTTGGACAAGGACAATGTGCAGATCGGCAAGGAAACACACTTTGTCAGCGATGACGGCTTGCTGCAAACTCATACTCTCGATCTCGATGGTGACGGAATTGCCGAGTTCTCCGCGAGGTCGCAAACGAATTATCTGTCTAACGGTGATGTCACCGCTTCGCGCGAAACCCGCGATGCGTCGAACAACCTGAAGTCCACGTACGTCAATACGGTCAGTGGCAACGGTTTGGTCAGCACCACGGCGGTAGACTATAATGGCGATGGCGGTACAGATCGCGCCACGAGCTTTGTGAAAGCGGCGGATGCTTCATCAGTTGCAACCGTCAATACCTACGACATCAATAATAATCTCATCGAGCGGATTGTCACCACGACGAGCGCTGACGGCCGAACGATCACATCCAATATCGACATAGATGGGGACAGCTTTGTTGATAGGACTGACGTTCGCAATTTGGATCTAAGCCGCAACTTCGCGCGCGTATTGACTGACCTAGCAAACAATGGAGACGTAGAAGCCCGCACCACCTTGACGACGTCGGCCAATGGGATTGTTGAACAGGCACTCTTCGATCTCAATGGTGACGGCACAACCGATATCACGCGTGAGACCGTGACGAGCTACGGGGCCGATGGCACCGAAGTCACGACGTTTTCGGAGTATCACGGGGCTTCGCTTACTCATCGTTCGACCACTAACACGGCTGGTCATGGGCTGCAGTCAACAACCCAACTTGATATCGATGGAAACGGAATTGCCGACGAGACACGAACAATAACGACAACATACAATGCCGACGGCAGCATCACCGCAAAGGACAAGACGGTTTACGCTACGGGTGCCACGCGTGCCGAAATTACCAGCAACACAAGCGTCGATGGCAGGCTTGTGTCCACGACTTTTGACCGTGATGGCAATGGGATTGTCGACAAATTGGTTACGGTCGAACGCGATCTCGAGGGTGCCACGACCGAGACCGTCGTAGTCTACAACCAGGCTGGCTATGAGAGTCAGCGTTCGGTCACCGTGACATCGGCTGACGGCCTCAAAACAGAAATCCGAAAAGGCACGGTCACTGAGACAATCACACGCTCGGCCTTGGACAATGGCACCTATGTTTGGGACAGCGGCGTTGCAAAGTCGCCTACTACGACGAATGTCAAGTCTGCTCATGTCATTGATGGAAGCGGCATAGACAATTGGACCTATACGGCAACCACGCAAAATCAAAACGGTAATGATGTAGTGACTACGAAGGTTGTGGCCTTGGATGCGACTGCTCTTCAGCGCCTCTATGCTGAGGCAGAACATATCTTTGATGTGGTGCTGGATCGTGAGCTTAGTCGCGCCGATTATGAAGCTCTTGCGCTGAATATCGTCAATGGCGATCTCGATCGCACGGAACTTGCTGACGACCTCATAAAAAGTTCTGAGTTCACAACCCGGTTCGGCACGCAGACCAACGACGAATTTGTGACGCAAGTTTACATGAACGCCTTCGGTCGCACTCCCTCCATGGCGGAACTCGACAAGACTCTTTTTGAGCTCGCCGCTGGAATGGAAACAAAAGCATCCATCGCAATAAGGCTATCGCAAAGCTCGGAAAATGCGGCAGTTGGACTCGGACACGTTGCGACAAACAACCATGATCTGGATCTGACCCCTGCCGTTTTCGAGCGCATTTTGGATGAGGCAACGGCCAGCGCCATGGCTGCCCGGTTGGTGGATGTTGTCTATGATCGGAACGCTACCGCCTATGAGATCGATTATTTGTCCGGCAAGCTTTTAGCCGGCACCAGCAATCCAGGCGATTTGGCGGCCGAACTTATGGCCGTTAAAGGTGATAGCGCTGGCGTATTCACTAACAGTTTGAATGGATTGTCAGGTGCAGCTCTTGTGGAGGCGGCCTTCCGCAATGCGTATAGCAGACTGCCCACAGCTGAGGAGCAGGATGCTTGGGTAGACCATCTCGCCACTGGCCGGATCACGGCTGCACAATTTGTGGCTTCCTTAGCAGAGAGTGTCGAGAAGAAATCTCAGGGCAATGGTCATTTCGCAGCCGGAGCTGCGACGCTCGTCCTCAATGGAACAGCTTCTGGGGAAACACTGACTGCCACCGCGGCCTCGACAGTCATCAGCGGGCTGGGCGGAAACGATACGCTGAACGGTGGAGCAAGCTCAGACACTCTGATTGGCGGTCTTGGCGTTGATACGCTGAGTGGTGGCAACGGTGGTGACCGCTATGAATGGTCGACCGGGGACGGTAATGACACGCTGACGGATGCCTCCACCAGCCTTGTGGAAACAGACACGCTTGCCCTTCTCAACGTGACTTCGACAGATGTCACGCTCACGAAGTCAGGCGCCAATCTCATCGTCACGGTAACGGCGACAGGCGAGATCATCACGGTCACCAACCGTTTTGCATCGACGGTTGATGGCCGCGGCATAGAGCAGATAGCTTTCAGCGATGGCGTCACTTGGAGCTTGACGGATATCCTGTCCAAGACAGCAATGAATGGCACCTCTGCTGGTGAAACACTGACGGGCACGGCCTATGACGAGAAGATCTACGGCCTTGCGGGCAATGATACGCTCAATGGCGGTAATGGAGACGACACCCTGATTGGCGGCCTCGGGGTCGACACTCTGAGCGGCGGCGATGGTGGCGACCGCTATGAATGGTCGACCGGGGATGGCAACGACACAATTACCGATACGAAGACTTCTTTGATCGAAATCGATACCTTGGCGCTGATGAATGTTGCCTCTTCGGGGGTGACGCTCGCGAAAGTCGGCACCAATCTGGTCGTCACTATCACAGCCACCGGCGAAACCCTCACCATCACCAACCGTTTCGCAGCCAGTGTCGATGGCCGAGGAATCGAACGGATCGCCTTCAGCGACGGCGTTACCTGGAATCTGGCTGATATCCTGTCTAAGACGGCGATGAACGGTACCTCTGCAGCCGAAACCCTGACGGGCAACGCCTACAGCGAGACTATCAACGGACTGGCGGGCAACGATACAATCAACGGCGGCGACGGTGATGACGCCATTACTGGTGGTTTGGGTGTCGATACGCTTGTTGGCGGAAACGGTAGTGATACTTACCTTTGGGTCAAGGGTGATGGTGGCGACACAATCGACGATGCTGGCGCCTCTTTAACAGAAATCGATGTGCTCAAGCTTGGCGATGTTGCATCCACTGACGTCGAACTGACGCGCTTCGGTACTGACGGCTTCGCCATCCGGGTGATCTCGACTAATGAGACGATTGTCATAGATGACAGTTTCGAAACCACCGTCGCCGGCACCGGCGTCGAAAGGCTTATGTTCAGTGACGGTGTCGTCTGGAACCTGCCGGATATCTATGATCAAGTCAAAATGTTGGGTACCTCCGGTGCCGAAACCCTCACAGGTTCAGCAAACCAGGACAATATCTACGGACTTGCCGGCAACGACACGCTCAATGGCGCACTTGGGAATGACCTCGTTGTAGGTGGCCTCGGTGTCGATACGCTCAATGGCGCAACGGGAAGTGATCTCTACCGCTGGAGCATGACCGAAGGCAGCGACACCATCGCAGATGACGGCACGTCCTTGCGCGAAGTGGATACACTCGAGCTACTCGATGTGGTGTCTTCTGGCGCGACCTTGAGCAAATCGGGAAACTCGTTACTGGTAACCATCGGTGCCACCAGTGAAGTAATCACGGTCACAAATAGATTCCTGTCTTCAACCAGCGGACAAGGTATTGAACTTATCAAGTTCAATGACGGAGTTACAACAGAGGTCTTGGCCAGTCCGGTGGCGGAAGTAGTAACCACAGGGACCAGCGCCGCTAATACGCTTACGGGCTGGGCATTTCGTGACACGCTCTATGGGCTTGCAGGTGCCGACACGCTAAGTGGCGGAGATGGATCAGACACATTGGTGGGCGGTCTCGATGTGGATACTCTCAACGGCGGCAAAGGAGCAGATACCTATCTCTGGACAATGGGAGACGGCGGAGATTCCATCAATGATACAGCCACATCCCAAACTGATATCGACCTCCTCAAGCTCACCAATGTGGCATCAAGCGATGTAGAACTCACGCGCGTCGGAAATGACCTGAAGATCGGGATTATCTCGACAAATGAAACGATTACAGTCGTTGGCAGGTTAGGAGCATCCGTCACAGGCACCGGCATTGAATCGCTGGCTTTTATCGATGGCATCACCTGGAACCTGGCTGATATTCTGGCCCAGACCAAACTGAATGGCACCGCGTCTGCGGAGACGCTGACGGGGTCAGCCTACCGCGACAATATCTATGGCTTTGACGGCAATGACACCGTCAATGGCAACGCCGGAGATGACACCATCGTTGGTGGCAAGGGCACAGACACGCTCGCGGGTGGCGATGGTAGCGATACCTATGTTTGGTTCAAGCTGGATGGTTCCGATACGCTGGATGACAACGGGTTGTCCTTCCAAGAGATTGATACGCTCAAGCTGATGGACGTTCTGTCCAATGACGTGGAACTCACCAAGGTGGGAACCGACCTTAGGATCAAGATTTTGTCGACCGGAGAAGTAATCGAGGATGGTGGCCGGCTCAGCGCTACGGATGATGCACACGGCATCGAAATGCTGGTTTTCAGCGATGGAACGTCGTGGAACCTAGCGGACATCCTGGCCCAAACCAAATTGAATGGCACGGCATCGGCGGAGACACTGACGGGTTCAGTCTACCGCGACAACATCTATGGCCTTGACGGCAATGACACCCTTGATGGCAATGGTGGTGATGACACCATTGTTGGCGGCAAGGGAACGGACACTCTACGGGGTGGCGATGGCAGCGATACCTATGTTTGGTTCAAGCTGGATGGTTCGGATGCACTGGATGATATCGGATTATCCTTCCAAGAGATTGATACGCTCAAGCTGATGGACGTGCTGCCTAATGACGTTGAACTCACGAAAGTGGGAAGCACGCTCAACATCAAGATTTTGTCGACCGGAGAAATAGTTACGGATGATGGCCGATTGAGCGTTACCGATAATGCCCACGGCATCGAAATGCTGGTTTTCAGCGATGGAACGTCATGGAATTTTGACACGATTCTGAGCCAAACTAAGATGAATGGCACTGCGTCAGGGGAGACGCTGGCGGGGTCATTTTATGCGGACAGTATCTATGGGTTTGCGGGCAACGACACGATCAATGGCAACGCAGGCAATGATAAGCTGATAGGTGGCCTGGGTGCGGACACTCTCAACGGCGGCATCGGTGTCGATACTGCAAGCTATGAAAATGCAACACAAGGCGTCTACCTCGATTTGCAAGTGACGACTGCCCAAACAGGAGTCGCTGGTGGTGAAGACGTGGGCGATATCATCACCAATGTCGAAAATCTAATGGGTTCGAACTATGACGACTACTTGTACGGGAACAATTCAGCCAACACGCTTTGGGGCGGTTCGGGTGGTGACTGGCTCTATGGCCGCGGAGGTGACGATCATATCCTTGGCGGTGTTGGCAACGACGTCATGATCGGCGGGGCTGGTGCCGATACCCTTGACGGCGGGATTGGGCAGGACACAGCAAGTTACTATGATTCAGTGCTTGGAGTTTCCGTCAATCTTTCAACGGGCGTTGTGTCTGGTGGCGATGCACAGGGCGACACCCTGATCAGTATTGAGGATCTCACTGGTTCCAATGTTGCCGGAGACACATTGAGCGGCGACAGCAACAATAACGTCTTCCATACCTACGGTGGCAATGACGCGTTGCAGGGTGGCTCCGGCAATGATTACCTCAATGGTGGTACCGGTGCCGATACCCTTGACGGCGGGATTGGGCAGGACACAGCAAGTTACTATGATTCAGTGCTTGGAGTTTCCGTCAATCTTTCAACGGGTGCTGTGTCTGGTGGCGATGCACAGGGCGACACCCTGATCAGTATTGAGGATCTCCGTGGTTCCAATGTTGCCGGAGATACATTGAGCGGCGACGGCAACAATAACGTCTTACTTAGCTATGGTGGAAGCGATACTCTCAGTGGCGGTGGGGGAAATGATTGGATCGACGGCGGTATCGGGAACGACATTCTGACTGGGGGCAGTGGGGGCGATACTTTCCGCTTCCACGACACGGCCTTTGGCGATGATCAAATCACCGACTTCGAAGATGGCCTCGACAATCTGTCGTTCAACTTGTCCGTAGCTGACAGTTTCAGCGATTTTGTTATCACCGGCAACGGAACCAATTCGGTAACCGTAGCACTCGGAACGGAATCGATCATTGTTGCCGGTGCAAGCGCTATTACGCTTGCGGCAAGTGATTTCCTCTTCAGTTAAATCGGAAGAGGCGTGTTTCTTTTGCCTGGCGAATCTTGAAGGCTAATTCCTGACATAAGAAAATAGTCGTTGACACCGTGCGGTGGAAATGCTACTTCTCGCTACATTCCAGAAGTGGGTCACCGCTCCCACCCCTCGTCCGGCAATAGTCTTGAGAAGCTCAGGAAGACGACGCCGGAGAGAAATCCCGGGAGTGAACTTCTGACCGCCGATGCTTTGGAATTCACCTGACCCACGTGGAGAACGGCAACCCTCGCCATGCGCAAGGTCTCAATCCTCATTTGCACGTTCAACCGGCCGGAACTGCTGCGGAAACTGCTTCAGGCGCTGGCGCCGCAAGCCGCGCGACGGCGTTGCCATCGCGGAGATCATTTCTCTCAGGAGCACATCGCGCGCAAGCTTTGTGGCCGGGATCATATGCCGGGCCGCACAAAAGCTTGGCTATGCGCTCAACCACCTCTTCTGGACCGTGAAATCACCCTGGCGGTTCAACAACGCCATGTCGGGCTTGGTGGCGGTGGGGGGATATTGTCACGTTCTATGGGATTGAAACTTGCATTCTATGGTTCCAACTTGGGAAAGTTCCGTCAAAGAAAATTTTCGATAACGAGGGGGAAGCTCAGATGTGGCAAAGAATTTTGGAGTTACTGAATCTTGATAGAGGATCGCCCTCACCAAATGCACCATCAACGCAGAGTGTACCAACCCGTGAGGAAGTGGCGCTGTGTTATCGGGTAATTTTGGGACGTGAACCAGAGAACTCGAAAGTGGTGAAGCATTGGTTGGCCTCGGGGCTCAATCTTGAGCAGATGCTTCTCGCCTTTATGAAATCTGAGGAGTTCCTCAGTAAGATCGCCGCTGCCTCTCTTGCTCCTTTCTATCGATCACCCGCTCAATCTATTGAAACTGATCCAAGTCCCGAACAGCTGACAGCAATGTTCGAACGCGTGAGGAAACAGTGGCTTTCTCTGGGTGACACAGAACCATACTGGTCCGTTCTGACTGAAGGCAAGTATAAGGCCGAAGTTTTCGCCGACAGCCGACAGGAATTCTTTGATTCTGGCTGCAATACAGTAAATTTGATTGATGAGTTTTCCAAACGTGCACAACTCCACCCACCTCAGGGAGGTATCTGTCTTGAGTTAGGATGCGGTGTAGGCCGCGCAACTCGCTATTTGTCAGAAAGATTTGACAAAGTCGTTGCTCTGGACGTTTCAACCGGAAATCTAAGAATCGCGCGTCAGTACCTTGCGGAAGAAAAGGTGGGCAACGTAGAACTCATCCAAATCAAATCCATCTCCGACTTCGATGACCTTAGAGAATTTGATTTCCTTTTTTCCACCATTGTACTGCAACACAACCCGCCCCCCATACAGAAAATTATGCTCGACAAGCTGTTAGGACTGATAAAGCGTGGTGGAGGTTGCTTGTTTCAAATTCCGACTGAGCTACCTGGTTACAGTTTCCAATCTAGCAAGTATTTGAGCTCTGTACCTCCAGAACTCGAAATGCATTCTCTGCCAATGCCGATCGTTCTGCATCTACTGCAGAAGCATGACCTGACAATCAGAGAGGTGCGCCCAGATAGCTGGACTCAATTGTCCGGCTCCTTTACATTTTTCGCATATCCAAAGAACAAGTGAGCGCCGATTTTGCACATAATCGCTATTGTGCTTGGGTCTCTTCTACTCTGATTGAACTTGCCGGATTTGCTCCAATTGCCCCCGGTGTCTTGAGCGGGCAAAGCGGTTCCCCATCCTTTGGGATTGCTATCGTAACAGCCAAAAGAAGACGATCGGAAGCAGTACAGCCAGTGTAAAAGATGAAACTATTGCATATACGGCGATCTTGAGCGCCAAGTCAGTATTGTCACGCAACTCACGTGCCAGCATCTCGCCCAGGCTGATTGTCTCTACTTGGACAGGCTCTATGTAGACATCTTTCAAGATAATTGGCTCCTTGACTGACGCATAGTGGCCAGGATTTTTCTCGTGTTTGTGGTAGAGCCCAATGTCTTCATAGATGCTGTACTGAATACCGTAATCATCAAGATTCAAAATATTATGCGGAAAATGTTCTAGTAGTGGGTAGATTGCCTTTGTGTAAGCGATCGGGCCAGTAAGTCTGAGAACGCCCATGCTATTCATTCCGAACAGCTTCGGAGTATAGATACGAATATTGTAGATTGCCTGCTCAAGTGCCGCTTTTAGGAACGGATGCCGTGGCTCTGCTATTATGTTCCATTGTTGGAACTCACCACCGTGTACATGCACAAGTTCAGGATGGAGGCCACCACCTTTGAAGCGCTGACCCAGCTTGTTTGGCCACTGCGAGATCACGAACTTGAATTCAGGCTTGATGACTTCGCTGAGCGGTTTCTTCGCCGTGCTCTTTATATCAAGATAGACGCCACCTTCGTTGTAGATCAGTAGGTAGCGAAAGATGTCCGCGTATACGACACCGTATTTGGGGTTGATCTGCTCAAGCTCTTGCCAGTCATCGGGGCTGAGATGCTGCTTGATGTAGTCTTTCATCTCGGCATCTTCGTAGAGCTTGTAGGCCCAATCCGGATTTAGTTCCTGCAGCCGCCCAACATTGTCTTTTAGCTCCTGCGGCAGGGCCTCATAGCTTCGGGTTGTCTGAAATAGTTTCCTTGGGATTGTCATGGTTTGAGAGAATTCAGTCTAATAGCCAGTTCCATGATCCAAAATCGGTTGCGAGTACGCAAACCTTATTTCTTTGTTGGTTGTAACGACTTTCGCACTCAACTAGAAAGATTTTGGCTTAATGTAAACCAGGTGGGAAAGGAGCAGGTCCGTGGCTCAAATGCAGGCGCTCCAAGAGCTGGCCGATGCTCATCAGTGGTGGCATTCAATTGATCTAGGTAACGGCGTCATCACTAAGGGGCAGAAGACATCCGACATCATCAAGGTAGAGGCCGATATCGCTTTCAAATACGGCGTTGCCGGCAAGACGGTACTTGATATTGGTGCATGGAACGGCGGCTTTTCATTCGAGGCTGAGCGCCGTGGAGCCAAAGAAGTTACAGCCCTTGATCAATATGTCTGGTCGATACCCAGCTTCGGGGCACGGCCCGCTTTCGAATTTGCAAGAGCCGCTCTTCAGTCCGGCGTCAAAGACATTACAAGTGACGTGTATGATATCACGCCCGATCTTGGACGCTTCGACATTGTTCTATTTATGGGCGTTCTCTACCACCTCAAACACCCGCATCTTGCCCTTGAGCGCGTGGCACCACTCGTAAAAGAGATGCTTGTTGTCGAGACGTATGTGGAGCTTGAGCTCAACTCACTGCCATACCCGGCCTTGAGGCTCTTTCCAGACAGGGAATTGGCCGACGACCCGACAAACTGGTGTGGCCCCAATACGGCATGGCTCGAAAGTACACTTAAGCTCGTGGGGTTCTCTACCATTGAAGTGTCGGTGCATCCGCTCGCATACAATCGAGTATTTGTTCACGCGTGGCGATGACTTGCAGCGGGTCATGTGGATACTGGCATTCAGGCCCCGCTTCCCGCCCTGTGCGTTAGTTTCGCCGCCATCAAAATCTACGACTTCTTCGAGGGCGAGACGCTTGTTGCGGACCTTCTTGAGCCGGGCTGGGTCTGCCGCGCTGAACAGGAAACGCAGGCGTTAGTCCATCGCCGAACTCTCTTTTTCACAGCATCTCCATCTCCCGCCAAATGGCGAAAAGTGTTACCCATGTGTCCGGTACAAAAACGTCACCTATCTATCGGGTCATTCATCAATGATTGCCAAAATCTGTAGACGTTGGAGCCTAGGACAAGCTGTATTCAATAATTTCAAAGAGGATCTATGAGATAAGGAGGCTGAGTTTATAAAAACACTTTTCGAATGTTGGGACAAGATCGAAGGAATACCTTTGTGGACATTTTCTCAAGAATATCATTCCAGCCAAGTGATGGTGCTAAAACTGCAATAGCAAAATTGGGGCGTACAGAGGATGTTCAGTTTTCTCCTGATGACCGTCGTCTGGCGATTGCTGGTTTTAACGAAAATAAAATCCTAATACTGGAAATCAAGATCAAAACTGCAAAAAGTAAAATTTCAATTCTATGTGAAGACTGGCTCGAATTAACTTCTCCCGGTTTTAACTATCCGCACGGCCTGTTTTGGATCGACGGCGGCACCCTTATTGTCGCTAATCGAGGCGCCGAAGCAACGATAATAAAAATTCCATCGAAAAAGTCGGACAACAGGATTGTCGAAGTTATACCTATCGAGACAGTTAGATGTGATCGCGACTTGCTGCATACACCTGGGTCAGTTTCAGTTTCAACGATCAGCCAAGATTTGTATGACGTAGTAATTTGCAATAATTACGCGCACAATGTTTCGCGACATATACTTGATGGAAGAAGTAACTTTGCCATCAAAGGGAGTTGTCGTCTTTTAGCAAAAGATCTTGATATTCCCGACAGTATTAGTCACAGCCATTCCGGGGAATGGCTTGCAGTAAGCAATCATCATAAAAACTGTGTTTTCATATTTAAAAACGACAATACACTGGACGAAGAGAGCGAACCAATTGGCACATTGCAGGGGATGTCTTATCCTCATGGTTTGCGGTTTTCACATGATGACACGTATATTTTTGTAGCAGATGCGGGGGCGCCGCTTGTCCATGTTTATAAAATTGATCACCGGCGCTGGTCCGGCAGTAATTTCCCCGTACATGACTTGCGAATAATGGACGAAGAAACCTTCAAACGGGGTCAAACAAATCCCCAGGAAGGTGGCCCAAAGGGAATTGATCTGACGAGTGATGATCGCGTTCTTGTTGCCAGCTGTGAGGAAGAGCCGATTGTTTTCTTTGATGTACGGAAAATATTTGAGCCACTATCTGTCCAATCAAATTTTCGCATTGAACAACATGAAAATGCTACTGAAACAGAACGAATGCGTCTTTCATTGTTAAGACACATCGACCTCATTTCAAAATCAGAAGCGACCACACGGAAGCAAATTGACGAGCTAAGAAAAATAGTTGCAGCGGGTATTGAAGAGCAGAATACGTTAACTCACCAGTTAAATGACTTGAAAAATAGAGGATTTCTGACGCAAATGTCGCGGGCGGTTACAGAACTAACAGCCCTTTTCAAGTAACCTGTTATGGCCGCAGGGGAACAATCTTCGCCCTAGGCCATTTAGGCACACGCCAAAACGGCGAATGCCAACTCCGCCTCCGCATCTTCCTCGGGGCACGTTTCGGCGCGCTGATTGGTTTTAAAATCTCCCAAAGCCCAACCGTTTCCCCGACAATAGTCTTGCAAGCTCACGAAGATGACGTTGGAGAAGCGAATCTGCCGATTGCCAGATCAGCAAAAAACGCGGCGATGCATGCACCGCCGCGCAAGATTGTTTCAACGAACGTAATTAACGCACGAAGACCGTGATCGCGCCGTCAGGCGTAATGTCTGCGGCAACAACCGAGGCAACCTGCACATTCGCTTGCGTCAGAGCCGTGTTGACGCTGGTGTTGGAAGTGAGTGCCGTACGCAGCGCCTGAATATCGGCGTCGTTTTTCGTCAGCGCCTGATCCAATGCGGTCTTGTTCCCGTCATCGGTGAGTTCACTGATCTTGACGACATTCACGTTCTTGACTGTCGTGAGCCCCTGGATTTCCGCGGCCTCCTTCTTGGAGCTTTGAATCGAAGAGATGACCTGGCCGAAGTTGGCTTGGCCGCTCGCCGCAAACGCCGGGGCAAGGGCAAGAACGGAAACGCCGGCAGCGGCAATCAGTAGTTTGTGATGTTTCATTGTAAATTCTCCAATACATGAAGTGGGTTTGAATCGTTGGCCAACGATGGGCGGAGAACGGCTCATTTCCGCAATGGTTCCTACCTATGAGCGGCCGGGACATGAATTTTGCTTAATGAAACAAGTGCCCCTCGCTGAAGTTGTTTTTGCTTCGGATTTTTCGGGGCATTCCCTGGATATTGCAGAAAATCCATCAATCCGTCTAACAACAGGGAATGAATTCCCGCCTGAAAGCCATCATCTTCGATTGCGACGGTGTTTTGGTTGACAGTGAAATGCTGTCGGCCTCCGTGCTTATGGGAATGATGGCGGAAATTGGCCTTCCCATCACGGCGGAAATCTTCCGCAGTGATTTTCTCGGGCGCAGTTTTGCAAACGCAGCTTCACGTGCCGCAGCGCGGTTTGGAACGCCGCTGCCCGATGATTTTCAGCTCAAATACCGGGAACGGCTTCTGGGCCGCATGGAACTTGAACTGAGACCCATGGAAGGCGTTGTTGACATGCTTGAAAGTGTTTCCGCGCCCTTTTGGCTGGCAACCTCAAGCTCGCCGCAACGCCTGGAACTGTCGCTGCGGGTCTCAGGTCTAGCTCCATACTTCAACGATAGGTGCAGCACCGCATCGGAGGTCCAGCACGGAAAGCCGGCGCCGGATTTGCTTCTGCATGCGGCGAACCAAGCGGGATTTGAACCGGCTTCCTGCCTTGTGGTCGAAGACAGCGAAATGGGCATTCTCGCAGCGCGGGCGGCAGGGATGGAGGTCTGGCATTTCGCGGGCGGCGCCCATGTGAAGGCAGGCTACCAGTTGCCAGCAGATGTGAAGCCAGACAGGACGATTGAAGACATGACCGAACTGGCAGAAATGCTCAGCGCAGCGGGGCTTGGCCGCTAGGCCACACTGCGGCTAGGCTGAATATCAAAGGAAGATCCGTGGCCCGCAAACCAGAAACAGA
>Ga0075362_10000325_pt1 | contig 13530 bp, 16 predicted proteins | sample EndMetdeltDD1762_FD_71397 | JGI IMG/M metagenome (GOLD analysis project Ga0075362, IMG submission 71397) | Populus endosphere microbial communities from Tennessee, USA - Endosphere MetaG P. deltoides DD176-2 | ecosystem: Host-associated > Plants > Roots > Endosphere | place: USA: Tennessee...
GGTCTACTGGACTCCAAGCTATCTTGCACGCGAAGACCCCACACAAAGCGTTCTTGCCCCGAGTGAGCTCATTACACACCTGAGCGACCCGTCGATTGCTGAAGCCCGCGAACGCGATGATGCCCTGCTTGAAACCATAAAAAAACACCTCGACCAAGGTGATATGGTTGTTGCTATGGCAGGTGGCGGAGGCGGCAGTCTCGACGAGTGGCTTCGCTCAAAAATTAGTTAAATAAACTACTGCTAAAGTACCAAATCATAGCAACACCTACGGCAAGCCACAACCAAGGGCTCATAAGAACCTTCTTAACGGTGCTGTCACCTGATGGCAAACGATGTTGCACGTCGGCTCTCTGACCAGCTGGAAGTTGCGGCTCTTGCGGCAGCGTAGGCTGTGCAAAAGACGGATTCACTGCCCCAGTCATAGTGATAGGCGCTTGCTGGGGCCCGCCCATAGGGGCGTGAGATAGCTGCTGTTCGGCAGGTTCGGCCTGCGTTACAGCTGGCGGCGTAGACGCGCGGGTGCCAGGCATAACCGAGTAAAGCGGATTGGCCGGGATGGGAATTTTGGCCGTCGGCACAACTTTGGGCATTTCGACATCACCAAACGCCGTGGACTGGTTGGGGTCCATTGGGTTGCTCAGCTGAGGAGTGGCAGGTGTTATCTGTGCCTGAGGATCTGCGACTGGCAACTGGCCAAAAGCCGTCGTGGTGGTATCGGAAGGTTTTTGCATGGCCGTTTCGGCAAGTCGTTCCTGATGAAAGCCTTGGCCGTAATCTTGGGGAAGCGCATTTCCCTGCTGATCAACGCTGATCGTATGCCAGGCACTTCGTTCGACGCGGGCAGGCTGTTGCTCGGCGTTGGCGGCTACGGCACCGAGGTGCGAAGCGGCCGGTGAGGCTTCAGCCTTTGCAGATGGGTCTGTATCAAGTTTTATTTCGCCTTTGTGCGGCGATTCGTGGAGGAGGATATGCCCTGCAACCTTTGGAACTTCACGGTGCGAAGAAATAGCCCCGCCAAGGGAGTCTACCGGATCTTGCTCGTGACGTAATTTGTTTTCCATAGGTGCGAATCGTGAACTATTTAATCATATTTACTATTAAAGATCAATCCCAGCCAAGCTCGGCATAGGAGTGGCCTTCGCGTATAGCGCGCAAAGCGATTGCCTGGAAATCCATAATTTTATCATAGGGCAAATCATCATAGTCGTGCCAAACTAATGCGCTATGGCGTTCCGGTTCGGCGTTATAGGCTTCGCCCTCCCAACTACCAGCTTTTGCGATAAAGAAAGTATCACTGCGGATATTATCTTCACCTTCATTACGCTGCATCGTAAATACATGTTTGAGCCGCGCAGGGTGAGCTGTAGCGCCAATCTCTTCTTTAAGTTCACGAGCTGCAGCGGTGCGGTTGTTCTCGCCACGTTCAACATGACCAGCAGGTAGACAATCGTAGCCATCTTTGTAGCCAGTATTTTTGCGGGTAACAAATGCTACTTGATTGTGCTCATTAAACACCAAGACATATACGGATGGGATGTTAACAGTGCCCTTCATCGGTTGTCGCCTGCACCCTTGATGGTGTCACGCGCTTGACGGCTCTTAAGTTTCTCGACATTTTTTTGGACAATATCATCAAGTGACAAACCCAATTCATGAGCAAAGACGGCCACATACCAGAGCACGTCACCGAGTTCTTTGGAAAGATCCTGAAGATCCTGTTCTGTCACGACACCTTCACGGTAAGCAACGATTTTCTTCCACTTTTCGATAACCTCGCCCGCCTCACCGGCAATTGCCATCGCAAAAATAGTCTTATCAAGCTCTGGGTTCGGATGATGTACAGCAGTTGTAAGCGCCTGTTTTTGGTAATCATCAAATGTCATAATTTCTCCTTAGTTATAGCTGCCGCCCCTTGACGAAGAACGCGGAGACCTTTATCGGTCCACTGAGCAATTGTTGAGGGTTGGCGGTCGCCGATGTGGCCACCATCGACGTAGAAATCGACATGGTCGCCAAAGTAAGCCTGCGCTTCGTGTATATCTTTTGCGGGCGGTTCGCCCGGTACGTTGGCACTGGAAGTCATGAGCGGCCCGGTTTGCTCCAGTAAAATTCTGAGCGAATCATCAGCCACAATACGGAACGGACTCTCGCCAATTCCCTGGTGTAAATAGTGTAGACTGTCGCCGAGCGGCAGTACGATGCTGAGCGGCGCGGGCCAGTAACCGGCAACGCTTTCCAGTAATCGCTCATCAATACCTAAGTCTTTGAGCTGGTTAATATTGGCTGCAATGGTCGTACCAGGTTTGCGTTCGCGGTGCTTGAGGGCATACAGGCGCTCAACCGCAGCTGGGCTCGCGGCGCGGGCAACCAAACCGTACAGTGTGTCCGTGGGGAGCACTCCAATAGAGTCGGCATTAAGCAAAGCAACTAATGCAGGATCCGTTACCGAATGAAAAATATGCATATATTCTCTTATACGTTTAGGTAAATAGCTATTGCAAGAGCTGACAATGCAAGCATCATCAGAACAGTTACTACGATAACACCAACGGGGCCCTGCTGACCAGCGGCAGGTTTTGGCCTTGCATGATGCTGAGGTTCTGTATCAGATTGAGCGGACTTTGTTTCTGCTTCTCCTGTAGTTTCCACATCAGCTTTTGGCGCCTGACGAACAGTAAGTGGAGTCGCCGCTTGTTGTGTACGTGTGGCAGTGGCAGCCGGTTTCGACACTGGTGCGGCCACCGCTGCTTTCGGCTCAAGCACAGGCACTGTTGGCTTCGACACTGGTGCGGCCGGTGGAATCGGAGTGGCACTCACTTCCGCAGTTGGATGTTGCTCTACAGCAGACGTTGGGCGTGGTACGACAGGTACGGGAGCCGCAGGGCGAGCAGCAATCACAGGCGTAGGTACCGTTGGGCGTGGCGGCGTAGGCGTATCACTTGGAACAGCCGACTTTTGCGGCGGCCGTGCTACATCCATAACCGGTCGTTGATTTGCTGGTTCCATCGTTATTAAAATTGTATCATGCGGAGCCTAAATGGTAATGCTCATCATTAGAACTAATAAACGACTCACCCTCCAAAGTCTGCAGTACATCACCTAAGCGCTCGTCGTTAATGAGCTGTTGCAATTCGAGAAGCTGATGTGGCCGCTGGCCCAAAATACGCAGGACCTGGCCGCGAATCTGGCGGCGGGAACCTTCGAACTTAGACTGTTTGGAATAGGTTTTGCTACGGCGGGCAGCGTTCCCAATTGCCTGCTTGATATGCGTGCCGTAATCCATCAGTGCCCAATGCCATTCACGGGGCGAAATCCCTCGCTCAAGTGCATCTTGCAGCGCTGCTTCGATGAGCGGCATGAGCTGCTTATCGGTAATATCATCACTATCTTCAAAGAAATGATGGATAAAAACGGTCCGGATGTTGGTTTCGATAAAGAAAACGGGGCGATTGAAGGCATAAACAGCGATAGCGCCCGCGGTGTTAACCCCTATGCCCGGCAGCTGCACCAAAAGATCGACGGTCTGTGGAAAGTTACCTTTTGCCTGGATATCCTGTGCTGCTTGCCACAAGAATTTTGCTCGGCGGTTATAGCCCAACCCGCTCCAGGTTTTGAGTACGCTCGCAAGCGGCGCTTCGCTCAGGCTGGAAATAGTTGGGAAGGCACTCAGGAACTCATCGTATTTTATGATCGCCCGCTTGACCTGCGTTTGCTGGAGCATTATTTCGGAGACCATGATAGCGTACGGATCGAATACGCCGTCCTTGCTTGGCTGACGCCATGGCAAATCATGCCGGCCCTTAGCGTCGTAATACTTCCACACCTTTGATACAAAATCATAGATCTGCTCGTTCATCAGTTACTAAACCCGTACGTGCTCACAACATCGGTAATTTTACGCGCTTCACCGCCGGAACTGTGCACAGCATAATCCGCTGCCTCTGAACCATTCGTTACGCGATATATAATTGTGTCGTCGTTAAGCCATCGAACGGGGTAGCTAAGCCCCTGTTGTCTTTTAACTTCCTGGTCTTTTTTAGCCTGCTCGTCGTACAGGTGCAAGACACTCTCGCCAGAACGAACATCTACCCACAGACTTTTACCGGATGGGCCGTCAATATAGTTCCGGCTTTGGTACTGGGTTGGCTGGGCGGTTTTTTGAGCAGTGCCGTCGACCGTGTATGTATACCAACTGTCTGGTGACTGCAGGAGCAGCGTATTGTAATCAGCACGCAAAGCGGTCCAAACTTCTTGGTTAAATACGGTTTGGCGACCCGATCCGTCCGGTTTCACCCTGAAAAAATCAGCTTTGGCGTTCGGGTCGGTGCTCGAAACCGCATAATAAATCATACCGCGGATGCTGGAAATAGTATTGAACTGGTTGGCTGAAGCAAGCTGCGTGCGTTTGTTGGCACCAAAATCGTAGGACACGATCCGATAGCGATTCGGGTTGGATGCACTGGCACCAGCCGAGGCCTCTACGAAGACCAAATTATTACTGCCCCAATCTATGAGCTGGATATGTTGCGCGTGGCTCACAGTCTGCCGGGTACCTTTTTCTAAATCCAAAATGGTGAGTGTGCTGAGCAAAAATCCGTCAGCATCACGAACGTCATCACGCGTTGAAACCACGGCAGCCTGCGTACCAGTAGCGTTAGTGACTAGCCCGATATTCTTATTCTCCAAACCCGTACCAGGCAGCTCCACCTTGCGGGCATTGCCATCGATATACATCGACACCACGTCGACTCGATTATTTTGGCGGCTGGCAAATACCGTTTTTGCGCTTGGCACAAGGGTAATAGCGTTAGTAGCTTGTGTGTCGCTGGTAATAACCATCGTCTCGGCGCGGTATCCTACACCACTAACTACCACTTTAATAGTCGGCGCGATAGCTTCCTCCAAAGTGAGTGTTATGATGCCTTTTTCGTCTGAGCGGGCCACGGCTTCACCACTAGTAGCTTCGGCGTTTACAATCGGCTTGCCAGATACAAAATCTTTGGCCGTAATACGGTACTGAACACCTGTGGCGTCGAGAATGAATTCGCCTAACGGATTGCTCCCCCAACCGATAGTTACCTGTTGTTGCACGGGCGCAAAGGCGATACGCTTGATGACCATCTGCTGCTTGCCAAGCCGAATATCTTCAACACGAGCAACACCGTTACTGTCGGTGAGCGCTTTCTTGCCGCCAACAGTGACAGTCACGTTTTTAAGAGGCAAACGAGTAGTGTTGTCGATAACACGGACCGAACTACTGCTGCGCACACCAGCAAAATTCAGCACAGAGTAACGACTGGTCGGAATAATGGCCGTCGCAGCAATTGCTGCCAAAATTACAAAGATAGTGATAGCACGAGCCACTTTGTTGCCCCACCATGCAGCGAAAAAGTGGCCGATTTTACGCCAAAATCCGCGAGGCGCTTGTGGTGGTGCCTGGTCTTTATCATCTTCGGCAGCCAGAACTTCGTCACTTTCCTCGTGCACGATATCATCGACTGCCGCCTCTGTAACCGGATCAGTAAAGGCCGGTTTAAGCTCCTCTTCTATTTTGGTAGCGGAGTGTTTGGCGTGAGCCGTGCCCGGCGGCGCCTGCTCGCCATTATGAGCTGCCAAAGCTTCCAGCAAATGATCTGGAAGTTCTGGAGCAGAAACGCGATCGGGCGAGCTCTGTGTGGGAGCGGCTACCAACTTCTTATCAAGTATTTTCTTTTTTGTCATACCTTCAATAGTGTACCAAGGAAGACCTCGAGGTGGCTAGAGCCCAAGAAAATGCTTGAGGCGCGCAAGTCGTCCTTCTTTGGACGCAACCACACGGTCGACAGGAGGATTTGGCTCTGCAGCTACAGCCGCTGCAGCATCGTTTGCAATTTGTTTTACTTCGCTGTCTTTCAGGCTGTTTACTTCTTCGACGTCTTCTGGAAGTGGTTGGTCTTTGCCTGTTTCTTCGGCGATTTTATTATCGATCTCATCTTCGGGAACGGTGATTACCAAAGCGTCCTGACGAGCGTCTTCCATATGTTTGGATGGAAGCTCAGGTGAGACTTCAGGCTTGTTCGGCGGCGTTTCTTTTTTGTCCATACTGCTTGTCCTTGTTTACTGTCAGTGTAGCAAAATTACTACCTGCAAAATAGCTGAATTGTGCAAGGTGCCGTACAATAGAGCCGATGCAATACCTAGTCATGAACAAAACAGTGCTCGAGCAAGCCGCAAGGCATCTTGCGAAAGCCGATCCGGCGCTTCGGCCGGTTATTGAACGTGCTGGCCTGTGCACCATTCAGCCGCATACCGACTACTATAAATCGCTGGCCGATTCGATTATCGGGCAGCAGCTCAGCGTAAAAGCGGCCGCTTCTATTCGAGCACGTTTCTATGATTTATTTGGCGGTAAACTACCAACACCGGAAGCTATTTTAGATAAAACCGTTGAAGAGCTGCGCGGTATTGGCTTCAGTAAAGCCAAGGCAAATTATGTGCGTGATCTTGCGCAGCATATTATTGACGGCAAACTTTCGTTTGATGATATTGAGAGCAAATCGAACGAAGCAATTATAAAAATGCTGACTGATGTCAAAGGTATTGGCGAATGGACTGCGCATATGTTTTTGATGTTTTGTATGGGCAGAACAGATGTTTTGCCGGTAGGAGATCTGGGCATTCGAACGGGCATCAAAAACCTATACGGCTTAAATGAGTTGCCGACTCCGGCACAAATTACGAACATTGCAAGTAGGCACGGTTGGCATCCATTTGAGTCGGTCGCCAGCTGGTATATCTGGTACTCACTCGACAACAAACCCGCTCTGGACTAATAAAAAGAGCCGCTGTAGAGGATCACGCGCAGTTCTGCCAGCGGCAGATGTTTGAGCATGACCTCTATGGCGGCTTTTTTAGAACTTAGAGCTTAAGGGGCGAGGCGGTTGATGTCGCGTGGGAAGAGCGTTGCTTCCTTGACGTTGCCAAGGCCGATGGTTTTCTGGACCAAGCGGTCAACACCAAAGCCGCAGCCGCCGTGTTGTGGCAGACCATATTTGAAGGCCTGCAGGTAGTGTTTAAAGCCCTCGTGCGTAACGTCGAGGCCGGCGTTGGTCATCTGCTCGATCATCTTCTCGTAGTTGTTTTCACGCAAAGGCACGGTAGCGATTTCTAAGCCGCGGAAGAGCAAATCGCCCCAAGCCACGGTGCCGTCGTCCTTGAACTTGTGATAGAACTTACCGGCCACGCTTGGGAAATCAACGGCATATACCAGGTCGGTGCCAAGCTGTTTGCGAGCGTAGTCCGCAATCCAGCGCTCTTCATCCGGAGTGAGGTCCTTTTCGCCGGTGGTGTCGGTTTTGTTGGCTTTGGTGTACATTTCGTGAATTTCAGTGATGGTAAAGCGTGGAATCTTACCGTCCTCCGGCAGTTTCAGCTCTGGAGCGTTCAAGCTCTTGAGGTCAGCACCGTGTTCGTCGTATACGCGCTTAAGAACATCTTGGGTCATATTGGCCACCATGTCGAGAACTTCGGCGTGATCCTGCACGAATCCCATCTCGATGTCGAGCATCGTCAATTCGGTCAGGTGGCGTGTAGTAGCGCTGGGTTCGGCGCGATAGCTGTGGTTGATCTCGAACACTCGTTCAAAAGCACCAACCATGATCTGCTTGTAGAATTGCGGGCTTTGCGCCAGCGTGGCAGTTTTGCCGAAATAGTCGAGCTTAAAGACTTCCGCGCCGCCTTCGGTTGGTTCAGCCAAGAGTTTTGGTGTGTCGATTTCGATAAATTCGTTCTTGTAGAGGAATTCACGCAGGTAGCGTGTCAGACTGGCACGAATGCGGAAAATCTTCTGCTCGTTGAGGTTGCGAATGTTGAGCACACGGTATTCGAATAGCGTGTCGAGGTGTTCTGGTTTGTGCGAGATGGGTTTGTCGATCTCGATTGGTGGTTCGTCGACGACGGGCACCAAAACGGTAAGCTTAGCGTCGTGCAGTTCGGCACCACCCGGAGCACGCGGCTCTTCTTTTACCAATCCTTCGACGCGCAAAACGGTTCCGATTTGCATACCGCGTAGCTTTTCGACTTCATCTTTGTCTTTAATGACAATCTGTATTAAACCTTTGCGGTCACGGACGTTAATGAATGTCAGGCCGCCGAGCAGACGCTTTTTGTGCAGCCATCCTTCGATGGAAATAGTTTCGCCAACATGTGCGCTGGCTTCTGTAGTTAGTGTTCGCATGGAATACTCCTTTTTTGGGTTAGGTGGCTGCCAGGAGGGTCGGTATCACGAAACGCGCCGCCTGTTTAAGCGCGCTCGCCGACCCGAGGATTCATATTAGTATAGGGAATCATCATTTGATGGGTATTATACCACCCCTGTTCGCTTTGTGCTACTTGCTCGTCGATTCGGGCTTGATTTCGGTGGTCTTTTGCACGGTTGATGTTTCGGGAGCAATTTCGGCGTGGGCGTGGATCTCTTCGTTGAGGTGCTGGTGCTTTTCGTGCTCCTTGATGGCTTGGTGGGCAGCCACGGCACGCATATCTTCGTAGCGGTCGAACTCATCAACAATGTTATGGCCGATCACCTGTTCCAAAATATCTTCAATGGTAATAATTCCCACGAATTCTTCGAAGTTATTCACCACGATAAACATGTGGCGTTTGGTCTTGAGGAAGGCGTGTAATGCTTGCTCAAGCGTGTAATCTTCGTGCACATAAAAAACCTTGTCGTCCATGATTTTGCGGACCAAACCGCCTTTGCGCGCATTCAGAAGATCACGCAAAAACAGTGTTCCGACGATGTTTTCCTGTTCCCCATCAAAGACTGGAAAACGCGAATGTCCGCTATCGTGCAGCTCTCCCATCATGATCGGACCGATCGGTTCTTCGGCTTTTATCATGCGCACGACTTTGCGCGGGACCATAACATCGTGCACAATCTTATCGCCATAGGTTAAGGCGTGCGACACTAGCGATAGCTCATCACTACTAAAACGGCTGTCCGGCTGGCCTTTTTGACGCTCCAGCAAAGCGAGTAAATCTTCGCGTTCATATAATCCGGTATGAATAGTCACCGGGCGATGGCTGGTGATGAACCGAGCGATTCGGCCATTGATCGGTTGCAAGTGCGAAAGCAGCCAGGTAATCGTTGGCGTAGTCCACACCACGATTTTCACGCCGATATTGGAAACTTCGCTGGATGGCATCCATACAAATCCATAGCCGATGATAAGAACCTCCAGCACAAACGCCAAAAATGGCGGCACGACTTGTGACATAATCACAAAACTCGCTGCTGTCGAAACAATAATAATACTCCACAACAACAGGGGCAAGCTCGTACCATATGCTACGGCGCGGTACAAAACACGGGCCAAAGCATCACCTGCTCGAGCCTGGCGCTTGAGCTCTTTGGCCGGAACTATGGCATAGGTTTTGCGAAGTGCGATGGCCAGCAAGCTGAGGCCCGCAAGAAACAGCGCGATAAAGAAAAGAGTCATATGTACATCTTACGATTTGCAGCGTGAATTTCCAAAATCTTCCCGCTAAAATACAGCCAAGTTCCAGCCTAGGGTGTATACTTTTAGATATCAATGAGGAGTTTTTAAGTTATGGACAAACGATTCTGGGGAATTCTTTTAGCAATTTTCCTCGTTTTTGCAGGCATCGTTTACTTTAGCCAGCAGAAAAAAGACAACGGCGGAGATACCAGCAAGGTTACCAGCCACATCATGGGCAGCGACAAAAACAACGTAACACTCGTAGAGTATGGCGACTATCAGTGTCCTGCGTGTAGCTCATACTTTCCAGTTGTCAAAGAAGTAGTTGATAAGTACAAGGACCAGATTCAATTCCAGTTCCGCAACTTGCCGCTGACGCAAATTCACCCCAACGCTTTCGCCGGTGCACGTGCAGCCGAAGCCGCTGGTTTGCAAGGTAAGTTTTGGGAAATGCACGACATGCTCTACCAGCAGCAAAACACTTGGTCCGGTGCCAGTGATCCTAAGTCTTACTTCGAAGATTACGCTTCACAGCTCGGCCTCGACACTGCTAAGTTCAAGACCGATTTTGCCAGCGCTAACGTGAACGCTGCGATTAACGCCGATATCGCCGCCTTCAAGAAAACCGGCGCGACTATGCAAACGCCAAGCTTCTTCTTAAACGGTAAGTTTATCAAGACAACGGCGAGCGTTGACTCTTTTACCAAACAAATTGATGAAGCACTTGCCAACGCCAAAAAATCTGGCGACAACAACTAGATAGACAGGCCTGCCTGCAACCAAAAAATAACCCCGGAATCTGGGGTTATTTTTTTACTCCGCTCTTTAGGCGCGGCAAGAAATGCCTGGCCACATGCTTAGTATTGGATAAATTCGCGCCAACCAGGACGATGGATCGTAACATCGACCCGTGCCGGCTTGGAACGGATAATCTTAATCTTTACGGGCATTTTTAAGAACCTCCAAAGAAGGATAGGATCGCTGAAGTCTCTCAAAAACAGCTATCGCTATAGGTCTTTTTTATATTTGTAATGTTTTTGTTTGTCTCTCGCAATGCGGTGCTCAAGCCGCAGACAATAGCTTGTATAGTACCAAAGTTGGTTATGCTTGTCAAACTTAAACGCCGACCTGATATAGTATTCCTATGACAAGAGTTGTACTCTATCAGTATGCCCCACAGGAGCGAACACCCGAGGAAAACATTGCCTATATTATTTCTAAAGTCGGGTCTATTAAGAACGCACTTATAGTTCTTCCCGAGTTTGGTTTATCTAGCTATGAGGATTACAACTTTATCAAATCTGAAAATCTTAGAACCTTCATGGAACCACTTTTGGATATCTGCGCAAAACAAAATATAGCCTTCGTGACAAGTTTGCCCATAGTACATAATAAAAAATGCTATAACAGAGGGCTTTATATATCAAAATATATCTTTACCTATAAAGATAAGGCAAATCTTTTTGGGCAAGAGAATGAAATCATGCATTCTGGAGTTAATAATCCTCTTTTTACATATAAGAAAAACCGTTTCACTTTACAAGTATGTCTTGATATTATTAATCCGATCCAATCGTACGAAGCAGTTTTAAACGGTGCGAATTTTATACTTAACCCTGCGTCGGTCAGCGTGGATTACCTCAGATCTATAAATAAAGCTCGATCCCTTGAGAATGGTGTTCCTGTTATTTTTTGTAATCGTAGCGGTACTGAAAAAAGTGGCACGCAGTATCTAGGCAGGAGCGGTGTATTCTTTCCTGATGGAACTGAAAAAACAATCACGTCACAGGAGGGATTACTCTCGCTTTTGATTTGAGCACTAACTTTTTGGAGGTTCAGTGTGTCGGCAGAGTCAGTCAACGAAATACATCCGGGCATAATGCATACACATGCAACTACTTGGCATGATGGTGGTGCAGCACTCCTAACTCCTAGCGGAGAAATCTACGCCCTTTCAGCTGAAAGAGTTGGAGATAGATATAAACATAGCTGGAATTCAGAGCTTGCAAGCACTCATCTCAAGCACGTTTTATCAGATTCGGTTGATTTTAATCATGTTGATGATCGAACTGTCATGACTTTAGAAACAGGACTTGAAGATGATAAACATCATTTTTATCATGCAATGAGTGCTTTTGCAGGATCTGGCTTTAACGAGGCTGGCATCTTAATAGTGGACGGGCAAGGCCCAGAAAATGGCCGCCGAGCTTCAACAAGCATTTGGCGCGGCCAAGACCGTACCCTTCATAATTTGGAGATGCCGTATTTGGCAGATGGTGACTTTGCTCCACAGTCCGTAGGCCATTTCTATACAGCAGTGGGTGCCTTGGCACCTCTTTAATGTTTCTTATTCCTAAGAAATTCATAAGCTAGAGTTATCGCTGTCGCCACGCCAAAAGATTGAGCAAATAATACTAAAACGTCTACACTTCTGTAGTTATAGGCAAGCCAGTGATCTTGCAATGCATCTTTTTGTGTAAAATGCTGCCAAATGGACATATGATAACCACCAAACCACTGCCAGTGCACAGCCTCTACTATGTATGCACTTGTATCGGCATTGTCGCAACTAGAGAAACCACAAGTGAAACTATATTCCATAAATCTAGCCGGCAGAATCAAAGCAAACACAAGTGTTAGAACTATTATCACAAAGATGCGCTTAAGAAAACTTACTCTTTTATGATTTGGCATTATTGTCTCGTATATTGCTTAGATGCCACGTACTATTTCTTTGGGCGGCTCACTCCGTACAAATGAATCAACATACTCGTCGAGTTCATGCGCAGCAATTGAATGATCTATATTCGCAGGAAATTTAGTGCTAATAAACGTTTTCTCTTGAATAAAGTTCACCTCGTATACACTGATGCGCCCATAATCTATCCAGTGACAAAGGCGATATGATCGTTTTTCTGGCGTCGTCCTTTGCACACACGTTGGCTCTTGGCTGGATGCATCGAAATTTCTCAAGTCCGTTGTTACTCTTTGAGTATCTTCCTCGTAGAGATGGGCACGACGTTCGCTGATAGAGTACACCCAGTTATGAGGCGCGGGCCGTAAGTTCATTCCTACACTAATTCCATATACCTTACCATTAGATTGAGATACACTCATACGTGAAGCGGTGATGCGTTGACCATTTGGCAATTTCTGGGGTTTATATGGCTGAAAACCATACTGAGCGTGCCACAAAGGGCGGTCATACTGCCATCTGTCGTATAAGTTTATACCAAGCAAAGCGCTAACTATTAACAAGGGAACGGCTAGTATTAGTATTTTTTTCTTGGTCATAGTATCCTTCAGTTTAATAACTTACAGGGGTGATATGTAGAAGATAGGCCTTTACATTAGGGTTATCTTCTTGTAGCCACTTGTCGTGCTTCTCTGAATAAGTCCAACCCCTTTTATTGTAACCCGCTGACCTGTCATCGTTAACTCCCCATTCTGCAACAAGTGGATACTGCGTTTCTTCTGACTTTTCGACGACCATACTTACATGACTTATTCCTTCGCCATGTCCCCAATCATATGCAATTATGTCGCCCGGCTCAGCCAATTCCGTGCTATGATGGTCTGGACTAAAATCAAGTTCTTGCCATACGGAATTTGGGTAACTCTTTTTAAGGTATTGTAAGAATTCCGGGACGGAAGTCGCTTCGACACTTCCTGGCCGTGATCCACCCCCGTTAAACTTATCTGGCAAACCTGGAATCTTAGGTTTACCATGGCCACCCCAACTATGCCATTCGTTTGTTTCCGCAAGTCCACCCGCCCATAACGCGTTGCTTGCAAACCACGTACAGGCACCATCGAATGGTGGTGTATCGTTTCCGTGATTCAGCGCCCAATTCACAGCCTTTTGCCGGTTATAATCCGGAAGGGCGTCATATGACTCTACTTTCGGCTGTTCATCTTCTGCCTGCTGAGCTTGTTCTGGCGCAGGCGCAGCCTGCGCCTCATTCGTTCCGCACTCCTCAATGCCTTGGTTTACCAAGTCTTGGGTGGTATTCCATTTGGTGTCAATGTAGTAGTCGGTGACTGCGCCTGG
>Ga0075362_10000327_pt1 | contig 13518 bp, 13 predicted proteins | sample EndMetdeltDD1762_FD_71397 | JGI IMG/M metagenome (GOLD analysis project Ga0075362, IMG submission 71397) | Populus endosphere microbial communities from Tennessee, USA - Endosphere MetaG P. deltoides DD176-2 | ecosystem: Host-associated > Plants > Roots > Endosphere | place: USA: Tennessee...
ACGGACTCACTGTCGACCTCGGCAATAAAACCTGGTTCAACGTTCGCGCTAGCAACACCGAGCCGCTACTCCGCCTCAACGTAGAGGCCGACACCCAAGAACATCTCGACCAGCTCGTCGCTAAAGTAACGAATGTTATTACGGCACGGGCGTGAAAGTACTCATAACCGGTGGTGCCGGTTACATCGGCAGCCACGTAATCATCGAACTACACAATGCTGGTCACGAAGCCATTGTTGTCGATAGTCTTATCAATAGTGTACCCACCTCTCTGGAACGTGTTGCGCAAATTATTGGTCGAGAAGTTCCCTTCGTACAAGCCGACGTTTGCGACAAACAAGCTCTTGGTGCTGTTTTTGCCAAATACAAACCAGAAGCCGTGGTCCACCTTGCCGGTCTGAAGGCTGTTGGCGAGTCAGTCGAAAAGCCGTTGCGCTACTATCGCAACAACCTCGATTCGACTTTTACACTTATCGAGACTATGGAAACATATGGTGTTAAAAAGCTCGTTTTTAGCTCGTCTGCCACCGTATATGGTAATCCTAGTGAACTACCACTGCTCGAAACCAGCAAGACAGGTGTAGGTATCACCAACCCTTATGGTCAAACCAAATTCATGATTGAACAAATCTGTCGTGATTTGGTTGCCTCTGATACTACTTGGGAAATCGCGGCACTGCGCTATTTCAATCCGATTGGTGCTCATGAAAGCAGTCTTATCGGTGAAAACCCCAACGGTATTCCGGCAAACATCATGCCGTACATAACGCAAGTTGCCGTCGGTAAACGCGAGAAACTTCGTATCTTCGGTAATGATTATGATACGCAAGACGGCACCTGCGTGCGTGACTATTTGCATGTCGTCGACCTCGCGAAAGGGCACGTTGCTGCACTTGAACACCTCAAGCCAAGCGGTCAAATAGAACCCTATAATCTCTCGAGCGGACAGGGAGTATCAGTACTGGATCTTGTTAAAGCCTTCGAGAAAGCAAGCGGCAAAAAAATTCCTTACGAAGTTGTTGACCGCCGTCCCGGCGATACCGCCGAATGCTATGCAGATGCCACTAAAGCCTTTAATGAGCTGGGATGGAAGACCGAAAAGACGCTGGAAGAAGCCTGTGCGGACGCCTGGCACTGGCAGTTCAATAATCCAAACGGCTACCAAGCCTAGCGGTTGTATTTTTTACACGACTTAATTTACTATGAAACTACAACGCATGTAAGTAAAGAATAGGCTGTACAATAGAGGTATGAAAAAGATTTTAGTCACAGGCGGCGCAGGGTTCATCGGGGCGAACTTTGTACTGTACACTCTTGCAAATCACCCCGAGTATCACGTAACCGTCGTCGACAAGCTCACCTATGCCGGTAATCCGGAAACCCTAGAGCCGGTACTGGAGAAAATCGACTTTGTTACCGGCGATATTTGCGACCTGGAGCTTATGGATAAACTAGTTGGCGAAACCGACATTGTCGTTCACTTTGCTGCCGAGTCGCACAACGACAACTCGCTGCGCGATCCTTGGCCGTTCATACAAACAAACCTGGTCGGTACCGCAACTATTCTAGAAGCCGTACGCAAGCACGACAAGCGTCTGCACCACATTTCAACCGACGAAGTGTATGGAGACCTTGAGATTGACGATCCTGCTAAGTTTACCGAAAACACGCCGTATAACGCCTCAAGTCCCTACTCGAGTACCAAAGCAGGTTCAGATCTGCTCGTAAAAGCTTGGGTGCGCTCTTTCGGCGTTAAAGCAACTCTCAGCAACTGTTCAAACAACTACGGCCCCTACCAACACATCGAAAAATTCATTCCGCGGCAGATTACCAACGTGCTTTCTGGCATTCGTCCAAAACTGTACGGCACCGGCGAACAGGTTCGCGACTGGATTCATGTCGATGATCACAACTCAGCCGTACACGCTATTATCGAGAAAGGTGCAATCGGCGAACTCTATCTTATTGGCGCCAATGGCGAAGAAAACAATAAATATATTGTGGAGACCATCCTAGAACTCATGGGCCAGCCAAAAGATGCCTACGACCACGTCAATGACCGCCCCGGCCACGACCAACGCTACGCTATCGACTCAACAAAACTTCGTACCGAGCTGGGATGGGAGCCGCAATACACCAACCTGCGTGAAGGCTTGCAGGCTACCATCGACTGGTACCGTACCCATGAAGAGTGGTGGAAAGCCGATAAAGCAGCCGTCGAAGCCGCCTACGCTAAGCAGGGGCAATAAATGAGCCGCTGGCAAACCCTTTCGTCTAAAGAGGTGTATCGCACGCCATGGATAACTGTGCGCTGCGACGAAGTCGTCACTAAAAGTGGTAAACCACTCACCTATAGCGTTGTCAGCTTGCACCATCCCACCGTTATTGTGGTAGCCACCAACGATGACGGCCAGGTTTTGCTGCAAAAAAACTACCGCTACACCATTGATAAAACACTATGGGAGCTGCCTGCCGGACACTCCGACGGCCAAGATCCGCTGCAGGCTGCCAAGCGCGAACTTATGGAAGAGACCGGACTTGCCAGCGAAAACTGGACACATTTAGGAGAATACTATGAGGCGGTAGGTATCGCCAATATTCCCTATCATGTTTTTTGGGCTCAAAATGTTACTGGTACACCGGTAAATAATGACCATGAAGAAGACATTAGCGATCATCGGTTCATAGCCATGGACGAGCTTGATTCCATGATTACACGCGGCGAATTGCAAGATTGCCAGTCACTTGCCGCTCTTTATACCGTTAAAGCTGCAATTAACAAGGAGACAAAATGAGCGAGCCCAAGACCCTCACCGTTAACACTACTAAGATTCCCGGCCTACTAACGTTGGATTTGCCCGTGATGGGTGACAATCGCGGCTGGTTCAAAGAAAACTGGCAGCGCGAAAAAATGACCGCGCTCGGCCTACCCGACTTCGGTCCGGTACAGAATAACATCTCATACAACAAAACTGCGGGCGTGGTTCGTGGCATTCACGCCGAACCTTGGGACAAATACATTTCGGTTGCCAATGGCAAGGTGTTCGCAGCCCTGGTAGATTTGCGCCCCGGCGATACCTTTGGCATAATCGAAACGGTTGAAATCTCGCCGGAAAAAGCTATTTACGTACCGAAAGGCGTCGGCAATTCATTCCAAACACTGGAGCCCGACACCGTCTATACGTATTTGGTAAACGCCCACTGGAGCCCTGAGGCCGAATATACGTTCGTAAACTTAGCCGATCCAGAACTGGCAATTGCGTGGCCGATCCCACTAGACCAAGCCGAGCTTTCCGACAAAGACAAGAAACACCCGACACTTGCAGAGCTTAAGAAACAGTTAGGAGTGTAGAATGGATGATTCACGATTTATTATCATTGGCGCCAAAGGCCAATTGGGTATTGCTCTAGGCAATCTGTATCCCAACGCGGTACAAGTCGACCGCGGCGAGCTGGACATTACCGATCAAGCATCTGTCGAAGCATATGATTGGAGCACCGTTGACGTTATCCTGAATGCCGCCGCCTACACCAACGTGGACGGTGCCGAGTCTCCTGAAGGCCGCGTGGCAGCCTGGCGAGTAAATGCCGCCGCCGTGGGTTACCTAGCCCGCGTAGCGTCGCAGCACAACATTACTTTGGTACACGTTTCGAGCGAGTACGTCTTTGACGGCACTAAATCACCACACACCGAAGACGAGTCGTTCAGCCCCTTGGGCGTCTATGCTCAAACAAAAGCAGCTGGTGAAATTGCAGCCTCAATTTTACCCAAGCATTACATTATGCGTACCAGCTGGCTTATTGGCGAAGGCAAAAACTTTGTCCGTACCATGATAGGCTTGGCCCAAAAAGATATTTCTCCTTCTGTCGTGGGCGACCAAATTGGCCGCATCACCTTCACCAAAACGCTTACCGATGCCATTGACCACGTACTCAAAACGAACGCGCCCTATGGCACCTACAACATTAGCGACAGCGGCGAACCGGCATCATGGGCCGACATCACCCGCGAAATCTTTAGCAATCTTGGGCGTAGCGACCTCCACGTTACCGATGTTACCACAGCCGAATATTTTGCAAATAAGCCCGAAACTTCGCCGCGCCCCTTGCAAAGTACAATGGATTTGCAGAAAATAGAGTCCTCAGGCTTTACACCTCCCGACTGGCGCGAGGGCCTGCGCAACTACATTGCTAACGAAACGAAGGAGTAGCACATGAAAGGCATTATTTTAGCCGGTGGATCTGGTACCCGATTGTATCCAATCACCAAAGGCATCTCCAAGCAGCTGATGCCCATTTACGACAAACCAATGATCTACTACCCGCTGTCCACGCTGATGATGGCTGGCATCCGTGAAATTCTGATCATCACGACGCCGCAAGACCAAGATCAATTTAAGCGCTTGCTCGGAGATGGCTCACAGCTTGGCTGCGAATTCACTTACGCTACACAACCGCAGCCAAATGGTTTAGCCGAAGCATTTATCATTGGCAAGGAATTTATTGGTGACGATAAGGTCGCACTTGTTCTTGGTGATAATATCTTTTATGGTCATGGTTTCGGCGAAAGCCTCAAAGAATGTACCAATACTGAGGGCGGCACTGTTTTTGCCTACCCCGTTTCCGACCCCGAGCGCTACGGCGTCGTTGAATTCGACAACGATATGAAAGCTGTTTCTATCGAGGAAAAACCGGATGATCCAAAATCAAATTACGCCGTCGTTGGCCTATATTTCTACGATAACGATGTAGTAGAAATTGCCGAGTCAATCACCCCAAGCGCTCGTGGCGAGCTCGAAATCACCGCCGTTAACGAAGAATACTTAAAGCGCGGCAAACTGCAGGTTCAAACTATGGACCGCGGCACCGCATGGCTCGACACCGGTACATTCGGCTCCATGACCGATGCTTCGCAATTTGTTGAAGTCATCGAAAAGCGAACTGGTTTGAAAGTGGGTTGTATCGAAGAAATCGCCTGGAAAGAAGGCTTTATTGATGACGCGCAGCTGATTGATCTCACTGCGGATCTCAAGAAGAGCGGCTACGGCGTATATCTCCAGAGCCTTCTCAATCGCTAAACATTACCGAAAGAAAATCATAAAAACGAGGCTTATCACTAAGCTTCGTTTTTATGATCTGAGAAAATGTAGCGCTTCATAATGAAATAGTTCCACATTGCAACCAAAACCATCATGATTGCTTTTGCGGCTACCGCACCGCCGAGTATATGCCGCAAGAGACTCACTCCTGTTGATGAAATGAGCGCATTTGTTCCTGCGAGTATCATGAATTGCACGAACTGCTTTGAAGCCTGTTTGCGATTGCGTTTCTCAAGTGCTGCAAATACGAATCGGCTATTCAGCACGTAACTTACCGCTAAGCCGCAGCAAAAACTAAGCAAGGCGGCCCAGAAAACTGGCAAAAAGCTCTTGAACACCAAAAAGGTCGAGAATTCCGTAGCGGCTGATATGCCGCCGCCTGCTACAAACTTTACAGTACGATGATGGATGTTAATCATGGCTATTTTTTGAAAGTGCTTCGAGGATTGCGACCTTGCGGGCCAGCACCACAAGGCGGCGCTGTTCTTGCTTTGATTTCACATAACTGTTGAGCTGCGTAAAAATAAACGCCATCGTCAGTCCGTACAAAAGCAAATCTGCCCCACGGCCAACACCCATGGCGTGGGCGATACGATTCATACTATCAGGCAGCAAAATAATAAAAATTGCCGCTGCAAAAAATGCCAGTAGCAGCATTTTCTTCCATGCTTTGGTCCGGCTGCTGTTTTGCGACGCCAAAAAATTGCCCATGATGAACACAAGCACAACGATCAAAAATATTTGAATGCCTATCATTTGCCGATAATCCTGTTTATAAGCACGTCAAAACCGATGTTAACTGCGTTAAATATCGATTGGCCTTTTGCCCGCGAATAGTCTGTATATACAATAGTAACAGCGACTTCTTTATACTTAAAATTTTCCTGGGCGATACGCTCAACAATCTCTGAAGCATGCGCAAAGTCCGGCATCGTAATATTGAGCCGCTGTGCAACATGGCGATTGAATACGCGCAGCCCGTTGTGAGCATCAGTGAGCTGCAGCCCGGAGGTGCGATTGGTAAATTTTACCGCCATTTTCAGCAGTGCTTTTTTGAAAGGGCTCATATTTTCTGCTTCCTTGCCCAAGAAGCGCGACCCGATGACAATATCAAATTCGCCCTCGTCCAGTACCTTCAGCATAGCCCGTACATCATCAAGCTGATGCTGGCCGTCAGCATCATACGTCACAAAATATTTTGCCTTGGGGTCGTGCAAACTGTATTCAATACCTGTCTGTAGTGCCGCGCCCTGGCCCAAATTTATAGGGTGCCGTACCAGAATTCCGCCGGCTTTAACAATCTCCGCTGCAGAGTTGTCGCGGCTTCCGTCGTCCACGCAAACAACATGCTTGAAATGCTTTTTCACCTCTCGTATAACATCACCGACAACTTTTGCCTCGTTATACACGGGGATAATAATATAGGTCTCGCTCTTCATAATTCTGCGTACAGTTTACTATTATTTTAAGCTTTATAAAAATTAGTTTGGCACACGGAGCGAAATGCTTGTGCTACAATGGCCTTAATGAAGCAAACAAATGTGGTTTTTTCTTTGCGTAAACTAGTTTCACGTATCGAGGAAAAGATTCCTTTTACTAAAAGTATCTGGTTCTTTCCCTTTGTTTTGGCGCTCATAATGATCGGTCTCAGCGCGTTCAAACTGAGCGGAACCTCCATCGGCGTGTACCACCAAATATTCTATGGGGCACAGCCAGACAGCAGCCTTGTAGTCAATAATCCGCAAGCAATCCGCTCCGATGAATGGGTCGTGAATACTCAAATGACTATCGCCGAAAAATACGCTGGTTATCAGCGCGTTAATCCGAACATCGGTCACGGCGAAGACGTTTCGCTTATTGTCGATGTCCCATACAAAGAGTGGACCACAATTTTCAAGCCACATAACCTTGCTTTCTTCGTACTGCCTTTTGAATTTGCTTTCGCGCTCAAATGGTGGCTTATGGCCTACCTACTGGTAGTAAGCTGCTATTTCTTCATACTCACGCTTTTGCCAAAACAAAAGTGGCTGGCGATTTGGCTATCTCTTGCGCTACTATTCGCACCGTTTATACAGTGGTGGTACCAATACATAACCGTCGGACCCGTCTACTATACGTTCTTTATCCTGACGGCACTTATTCATCTACTAAAGCAAGTTGACCGCAAAAAGGCACTCGCATGGGGAGCACTGACAGCCTATCTTATTACATGTTTTGTCTTAGTGTTATATCCGCCATTTCAGGTGGCTTGCGGTTTAGCGCTCTTGGCTTTCTTTATAGGATACGTCTTGCAACGCTGGCCACAAGATAGACAACAGATTATGAAAAATTTGTGGGTGGTAGCGGGTTCAGTGGTGGTAGCGAGTGCTCTTGTGGGTGGTTTTTTGTATGGTCGAAGTGATGTCATCAGTACCATAGAAAACACTGCATACCCGGGAGAGCGTTTCCAGCAAAGCGGCGGCTTCAACCTACCACATGTTTTCTCCGGCCAGCTAGGATTTGAATACCAGTCAGCTGCTAAGGCGAATCTGTATCAACTTCCCCAGAACGGCCTCACAAACCAGAGCGAAAATTCCAACTTCATATTACTGTTGCCGTTCCTTTTTCTACCGAGTATTTGGATCTTGCTGCAAGATAGAAAAGCAAAACGCGCTACCGATTGGCCGTTGCTGCTTGTAAACGGAGCGTTCTTAGGCGCAATGGCTTGGATGTTTATACCGCACCTGGACTTCATCGGTAAAATTACGCTGCTCGACAGAGTACCGCACGTACGCCTACTTATCGGCCTCGGCGTATTGTCTTTTATGCAGGTGGTGCTATTGATAAGACGATTGCAGCAAACCGATTTTAAACCCAGCAAAAAAACAGCTGCCCTTTACAGTTTGGCCGTGCTCGCAGTTGTTTCCGGTCTCAGTATTTATGCTATGTATAAATTCCCTGGTTTTATCCGGTGGCGAGGGGTGATTGTATCAATTATTCCGTTGCCTGCCGTGGTATATCTACTACTCCGCAAAAAGTTTGCCTGGTCGGCCTTTGTCTACTGTCTATTCTCATTATCAATGGTATTCGCCATTCATCCGCTCTACCGCGGCACCCAAATACTAACCGAAACACCGATCTCCAAAGCAATCAGGAGCATTGCTCAAAAAGACCCTGGCGCCTATTGGGCAGTCGAGTACGGACCCATGGAGAATTTTGCGTACATGAATGGCGCTAAATCTTTGTCGGGAGTATATTTCTACCCGCAACTTCCCACCTGGCAAAGCGCTGATCCCGACCGCAAACATGAGGCAATATACAATCGCTACGCCCACACCAATTTTGTCTTTGACCGCGATGTGCAAAAAAATACCAAGACCCAATTTTTACAACCCACAGCAGATCATTTTGGCCTGCTTACCGAACCTTGTGGCGACTTCGTGCAGAAAAATCATATCCGCTACATTCTGACAGACACCAAGATGAGCGACAGTTGCACGCGCCTCGTAAAAGAAGTACGCTACCCTGCTCATACATTCTTCATATACCAGGTTACTATACCGTAAATAAAACAACATGGAACCACTCCCCATTTGTTGACTGATAACCGTAAGCAGTATAAAGTTATCTTTACGATATGCGTTTAAAAGATAATAAAAAATCAATCACGAAGAAAAGGGTTATTATCCTTGTTTCTGTTGTTGCCGGATTGCTACTTATCCTTATCGTACTAGAAAAGACAGGCGTAACGAATTTCGTACATACATCCAAAAAAGCCGTCACCGCAAATGAATACACCAAAGGAGAGGCCTCCACTCCTCCAGATTCAAAAACGCCACAAAATACCGGGAACGGATCTGGCAGTACGACACCGGGTGCCCAAGGCGACGGTAGCGGCTCGCAGGATAAAAATACAAATGGCAGTACTTCGGGCTCCGCACCGATTACCCCCTTCGGCGACTTTGTCAGTGACTATGAGCCAAACCTTGGCGGCCGCCCGCACCCCAACACTCTCAACTCTGTATGCAACACCACGCCAGGCGCGCAGTGTACGATCACCTTTACTATGGGAAATACCACAAAATCACTCCCTACAACTACTGCGGATGCAGGCGGTAGTGTCTATTGGACCTGGAAATTGCAAGATATTGGCCTAAGCACTGGAACTTGGAAGATACAAGCTACCGCCACACTCAACAACAAAACGGCTACCGCCGATTCACCACTGTCGCTCGAGGTCAAACCATAGGTATGAAACGGTTACTCTCATTTAGCTTAGGCATGGTAATTATAGGTCTCTGTATCTTCAATCCTTCGATTGCAAACGCGGCCACTTTTAACCCGAACCGCATCATGGATGATAGCGTTTTTGATAACGCTTATTCCATGAGTGCCGTGCAAATTGATAATTTTCTTAATCAGTTCCCTAATAGTTGCATTAGCCCTAACAGCACATTTCGAGCACAAGTTCCCCATGGCTATACTCCATCAGGAGGCTTTACATACAGCGGCAACGATACCGCCGGCGTCGTAATCGCCACAGCTGCCCAGGTGTATGGCATCAACCCTCAAGTGCTTATTACTACTCTTCAGAAAGAGCAAAGCCTGGTAACGGGCGGCCGATCTGATGGCTGCCCCGTAAAAGCTTACACTGCAGCCGCAGGCTATGGCTGTCCTGATAATGTCCAGCCCTTTAGCTACACGGGGTTGAACTTATATACAAAAAATGGCGTGACCGTCACCTCTGTCCCCACTACTTGTGTTAACAGCGCTGTTAAGGCTGGGTTTTCCCAACAAGTAATCCGGGCGGCATGGCTGCTTAAATTCAGCGAAGAACGATCGAAGGGAAATATTAACTGGGCGATTATTAAAGGTAACTGGAATAACTCTGATGACCCACAGAGTTGCTATAGCGGTTACATGACAGAAGGCACATTCCAGCGATGCCCTAGTGATTCTCCTGTGTATTACAGTGGCGTGACTAGCATCGACGGCAGTGCAGTACACATGGACACCGGAGCAACTGCGTCCCTCTATCGTTACACCCCTCACTTCCACGGCAACCAACTCTTTAACAATACCTTTACGGGCTGGTTTGGTAATACAATCATGCCTTATGCTTTTAAATCGGCGAACGATCCGACCATTTACCTCTATATTAGCGGATATAAATTGGTCGTTTCAGCTATGGCTGTTCTGCAAGACTACGGCGTCAGTCCCGAATCCATCCAGACCGTCAGCCAAACTACTGTCGACTCGATCCCATCACCAGCCGGGAATAGTGGTATCAGCTCGCATATTAGTTCACTCATTAAAACAACGTCTGACAACGATGCTGACGGCGGATCAATATACCTGGTAAGTGCGGGCAAGAAATACCAAATTCAAAACATGAACCAGTTCAATGACTTCGCTTTTGATGAAGCTGATATTGTCTACCTTCCTGCCGGTTACGTAACATCGCTCCCAGGCGGTGGTCAGTTGTCAAACTTCGTACGTACACCGACCAATAACGTATTTCAGGTGAGCGGCGGTCAGAAACGTATCATATTCGACTACGGCACGTATAAATCGCTCAATCCATCCGATAACTCAACTTTCCTAAGTTATTTCCTAGCTGATTCCCTAGCTTCTGGCAATCCAATTGCCAATAGTGAAATACTCGTTAAGCCGACCGGAACTCAACAAGTCTTCTTGTATACTAACGGTACTTACTACGGTATCCCTACTAATGACACCTATAGATGCTGGGGCTTTGAACCAAAACTCAATACTCCGGTATTTAGCCCTGCAGCTAGCAGCTATATTGCAGCAATTAGTCCCACGAGCAATCTAAACTGTCTTACCACTGTTTCTGGCACAACCTATCTCCTCAATAGTGTAAACAAATTAACCATTCCCGGAAGCTACAATATCTCGGGTGCAACCACCGCCGACAGCTCCCTGTCTTCGCTCGCTGCAAAAATACCGACCCATGGTTCAGCACTTAATACATACGTCAAGTCAAGCACTAATTCGGCAGTGTACTATATTGAAAATGGCATTCGAAAATTAGTACCGACATATAACAACTTCGTGTTACTCAATGCCGCGTCCCATCTAGATGTACTCGATCCTGCGGCGATAAATACCATACCGATATCAGGTATAAAACTTGCTACAGGCACATTAGTCAAAACGAGCAACAGCCCGGCAGTCTACGCCATAAATGGCAACAGCCGCGTGCAATACACCACGAGTGCCAACTTCTTAGGATACGGCAATGACTGGCCGGCTATCGAAACTTACGCGGCAAACGTCCTCGACGCCGCCTATCCGTATACTAACGGCGACGATGTCCAAGGCTACTACTACGATGGTACGAGCAAAACCTACGCAGCAAACGAGCGTGCCTGCTACACCATCGCCAATAGCGAACTCTCCAAATACGGTCTTAACCAGGCTTCTATTGCCTCCGGACAACAAAACTATACCTTGAGCGCTTTTCCCAAGTTTAATACGGGTGCATGCAAGACAGCCCCAGCATACGCTAAGTCGCCCGATAGCGCCGTTGTATACTGGCTCACGGGGGGTCAGAAACGTCCGTTCTCTGGCTGGAGTAAGCTCGTGGATCATGCTGGGAATGCAAACCCGGACATCATCACTATCGATACGACTTCGCTGAATAGCGTCCCCACAGGCTCGACCGTACAGTAAATATAAGATATAATTGGATCAACCTATGAAAGCTAAAAAGATTGCACATAAGGCCATGGTGGGTGGCCGAATCCTTCGTAACGAAGGTGCCCTTACATTCACTATTAAGTCTCTTCAGAAAGTGCAAAGCAAGGTTGGCCGCAAGTCCAACCAAAAGCATAGCATTTTCATAAAAGCCAAAATTGAGGATACACTGCTTGCCGACTACACCGTGAAGCGTCCACTATGGAAAGGCACCAAGGCCGAAAAGCTGACTTTTAACTGGTTGATGCCACCTCCCGGCAAAGGAAGCGGTGGGCACATGACGCTATTCCGCTTCATCAAAGCCCTTGAGAACGCCGGCCATGAATGCCGCATCTACCTATATGCCCAGGATGGCAAAGGCCCGGTAGATAACATTTTGGCTGCAATGGGAGACTCTTTCCCTAAGCTACGGGCAATCGACACCATGCAATGGCTCGAGCATCGCGATGACATGCTGCCTGCCGATGGTATTTTTGCTACCAGCTGGGAAACCGCCTATCCGGTATTCAACGCCAAAATGGATGCTAAGCGATTTTACTTCGTACAAGACTTTGAACCCTACTTCTACCCTCACGGTAGCTTCTACTCTCTTGCCGAAAATACCTACAAGTTCAACCTCTTTGGTGTAACAGCCGGCGGATGGCTAGCATCCAAGCTCAAGAAAGAATATGGCATGCAAACAGCACACTTCGACTTTGCCGCTGACCATAATGTCTATAAATACGAGAATAGATCAGAGCGCAAAGAAGTACTGGTGTATGTCCGCCCGTTCACTGAACGCCGTGGTTTTGAAATGGCAATCCTGTCGCTGATGCGTTTTCACCAGCTGCATCCCGACTACACCATTAATTTCCTTGGTTGGGATATCTCCGACTACAAAATTCCGTTCCCGCACGTTAACCACAAAACCCTTGAGGTCGACGAATTAAACAAGCTCTACAACAAATGTGCAGCTGGCTTAGTATTATCCTTCACCAATATGTCCCTGCTACCACTCGAGTTACTTGCAAGCGGCGCAATTCCGGTTGTCAACAGCGGCGATAATAATGCGATGGTGTCAGACAATCCGTACATTGCCTATGCAGAAGCTAATCCCGTGGCTTTAGCCAATGCCCTCTCACAGGCCGTAACCCGCAAAGATGTCGTAAAGCACGCCCAAAATGCTGCTAAGAGTGTTAATGGCACTTCATGGGAAAAGTCCGGCTTAGACGTTGTTAAAATCATCGAAGAACAGACTCGCAAACATGAGTAAAAAATACGTTACTGTTTTTATCCCTACGTTCAACGGCAAAAAATACATTGGCGAGTGCATTGAGGCGATAATCCACCAGGAGTTACCAAAAGGCTACGAGCTCGAGCTACTCGTGACTGATTCAGGCTCTACGGATGGTACGCTCGAGGTTTTAAAGTTGTATCATAAAAAACAGAAACTCACCCTGCTTCAAATACCCAATGCTGAATTTGGGCACGGCAAGACACGCGCTGCCGCTGCGCAGCGTGCCAAGGGCGAGTTTATATTGTTCATATCACAAGACGCTACACCAGCACATTATCGCTGGCTTATTAATATGATCGAGCCGTTCTTTGTGAGCGATAAAGTAGGCTGCGTATTTGGCCGGCAGATCCCTCGCCGTGATGGCGCAGCAACGATTAAGCGTGAAGTTGCCGGTGCGTTTGGCGGCCTTGGCGCGCCTGACGCTATCGTACTACACCGTTGGAA
>Ga0075362_10000328_pt1 | contig 13485 bp, 12 predicted proteins | sample EndMetdeltDD1762_FD_71397 | JGI IMG/M metagenome (GOLD analysis project Ga0075362, IMG submission 71397) | Populus endosphere microbial communities from Tennessee, USA - Endosphere MetaG P. deltoides DD176-2 | ecosystem: Host-associated > Plants > Roots > Endosphere | place: USA: Tennessee...
GGGTGTACCTGAGCACGATATCCATCAGTTCGACTACCAGCACTTCAGGCTTATCTTCGTCCCCCTCCCGTGTGATGTAGAGGTCCTCGATGGGCCTGATGGTCATGGCGACGCGCAGTACGAAGGCCAGGAGTGCCTGGGACAGCCGTGCAGTCTCGTCGAAGATCTGGTTGGCCCGCTTGGTCTGCTGGAGCTGTGCCTCGAGGTCCTGGTTGAGAGTACCGGCTTCTTCGAGCTGTTCCAGCGTCTCCATGACGAACTTCTGGATCAGGTCGAACTTATCGGCGTGCTCTGCCTTGAGTGCCTCGATGCCCTGCTTGACGCTAGTCGCCCTCTGCTCGTCCCTCTCGTCACGCGCCTGGTTGGCGAGCTTGTTGCTTTCCTTTTCTCCCTCGAGTGCGTCCTGGGCGTCCTGGAGCTGCTGCTTCAGGCGCCTGATCTCGTCTGCTGCGGCGGCGGCCGCGGCTGTGTCATTCTTGGCGTCACTTTCGAGCTTCTGGAGCTTGCCGTTTGCCGTTTTCAGATCCCGGAGCGCCTTCTTGTGCTCCTTGAAGAGCTTCTCGTACGTGGCTGAGAGGGTGCGGAAGACGAGCTCCAGTGCACTGATGTAACGCGAGCGGCGACCGACTCCCCGGCTGGGAATGTTATCGACCCAGACCTGGCCTTTGTCGTCGATCCGAAGGTCGACGGACGGTGTGCCGAGCTGCATCTCATCGGTTTTACCACCGAGAGAACTGCCTGAAGTGCTTTCCAACTGCATGATCCACCTACTTTCCAAGAGCGCGCATTAACCTATTCTCACCATGAGAAATAGTAACCACTAAAGAATCTTAAATCTTTGTGGATCTTCGTTGCCACGAAGTGCGCGATGATAAGTGCCTTTAGTAAAAAGCAATTAACAACGCGCTTCGTATCATGCAAAGCTCAACACAAAACGTCATTACTGAGAATGAATGAAGTTATTTTACCATTTTTATGCAAATTTAACAATTATGCTTTGTGGTATGGGTGGCCAGCGGCGATGGTACTCGCACGATAGAGACTTTCAGCCAGAATGACCATAGCTAAATCGTGCGGGAACGTCAGATCGGAAAAACTCCACTTGGCATGAACGGCCGTCTGTACGGTTTCGGGTAGACCTTCCGGACCGCCAATCAGAAAACAGACCTCCCTGCCTTCCATCGCTTTTTGTTCCAGGAATGCCGCGAGGCCGGGGCTGGAGAATTGCTTACCCTCGATAACCAGGCCGACGAGATATGCGGAGCCGGCCGCTTGCAGAATCCGGTTGCTATCGTAGGCGTATTTGTCACTTAGGTGCGTTGTCCGGACCGAGTGGTAACGGCCAAGACGCTTGCAGTATTCTTCCCAGCCTGCCCGAGCATACGAGAGCTTGGGCTCGCCAACTGTTAAAAGATGTATTTTCATGAGTTTAGTATACCTGACTATCCTTTGATAGTGGCAACAGGCAGTTCGTTCCAGTTAGATACATATCGTGGCGATTGGCCCGTGCGTTTCGGCTGCCAGCTTTTGCTCAGGTCTTCGGCGGCGAAGTAAATTTTGCCGCGGCCAAGACGCTTGTTAATGGCGTCCATGGCTTGCATACGTGCTTGCGATTTATCGTGAGCAGCGGTGTCAACATAACCAAGCAGATCTGTTTGCAGCGCAAAAGCCGGCGAAAAGTCATCCATATAAACACCAAGCCGATGATAGCGGTGTCCGGGATTATAAAAATCGCTGATTTTTGCTACGAGCAGACTGATAATGTGCCCGGTATCATTGGTAGGCATATCAAGATGCAGGTCGTAGTTCCAGCGGCGAAAGCCAGGTTTGTGCCGGTTGGTATCCACAAAAAAACCGATGTGCCGCGCCAGCAAACCATGTGTTCGCAGCGAGTGTGTTGCACGGGTAGCCATGCTGGCGATTGCGGCTTCCAGGATATGCGCTTGGTTGGTATCTTCGCCAAAAGTGCGCGAGCGCATAATGCTCTTCGTAACGCGCTCCAAAGACTCCATTCCGTGACAACTGATGCTGTTAAGCTCACTTACTAACTGTCGGCCGGTGATTCCCATCGTTTGTTGTGCCTGCTGGGGGCGCATAGCTGCAAGCTGGCGTGCAGTGCCGAAACCTTCGGCGCGCAGTCTTGGTTCCAGGCGGCGCCCTACACCCCAGATGCTCTTGATAGGGGTCTGGTGAAGAAGCTGCTCTTTTGTGTGGGGCGGCATGCCGAAAAAGTTTACGATACCTTCGAATTCGAGCTGTTTTTTAGCTTGCTCAGCGCCGAGTTTGGCGAGTGTTTTCGATGGTGCAATGCCGATTGAAACCGGTACGCCTACCTCTTGCAAAATACGCGTACGCACTTCTTTGCCCCAGGCGGTGTAGTCGGTAATTCCCAGTTGGGACAGGTCCAGGAACGATTCATCTACCGAGTACACTTCGGTGCGCGGCGTGATGTGCGTCAGAATTGCTACGATGCGCTTGCTGATGTTACCGTAGAGCTCAAAGTTTGCGGATAACTGCACGACCTGGTTGCTCCGCAACATGTCACGGATCTTGAAGGCTGGAATACCCATAGGCACGCCGATGGCCTTAGCTTCGTTGCTGCGGGCAACGACACAGCTGTCGTTACTAGAGAGCACGATGGTCGGCTTTCCTTCTAGGCTAGGGTTGAAGACTCGTTCACAGCTTACAAAAAAGTTGTTACAGTCAACGAGCGCGAACACTGGTTTCACAACGGGCTCCGTAATTGGTGGATCGTGGCAGTGACGACGCCCCACATGGTACTGGCTTCCGGCATGTCTTTACGGTGTGATACACCAAAATCGCCGGCAGTTTCGTCCCACCACACCACGATATCCTGCTTGCCTGCGCTAAGGGCACGATCAATAATGGCGATGTCACCGTTAAAAATACCCGCATTTTCCCATTGGTCTCCGGCAATACGGAATAAGAAGCTGCTGATTGGTCGGGGTATCAGCAGCTGTTGTAGATCTAAATTATCGAGCGACTTATCGAGAGCCGGATTGGGAAAACCGGTATGAATCGACACGCCCTCTTCGCGTGGCTCCTCTAGCATGTTCTTAGTATACCTCTTTGCGTTAGCTACAAGTACAGGCTGTCAACGAATCCGACAAGTTCGTGCGGCGTAATCTCGGCCTTGACGATGTAGCCATCGGCCTGGTTTTCGATATCGGCGCGGATATCTTCACGCTGCTCTAGGTTTGTCGTAATAATAATTTTGGCTTTCAGTGGAGACGTTTCTTTTGGATTGCGCAACCGACGGAGCACCTCAATGCCGGTGATGGTTGGAATCATCAGGTCGAGCAGGATGATATCGAATTGATTTGTCTGAGCAAGTTCCAGTCCGCGTTGGCCGTCAACTTCAACCGTAACATCGTAGCCGGCGCGGGTTAGAGCCCGGACGTATAGCTCGCTAATGAAGTGCTCGTCTTCAATACAGAGAATCTTTTTGCCGATTGGTGCTGTAGAGGTGGTTGTGTTGGGTTCCATGTGTGTTATCTCCGATACATTGAGTGATTCTTGATCCAGCCGTGGGCGTTACGGACAATTTCAGACTTATTATTACTGGATTCTGCTCGTCCGGCAACCTGATTGTACGGTTGTACGGTAAAACCGAAGGTTGAGCCTTCGCCCTCGTGCGAACGCACCCAGATATGACCGCCGTGCGCACCGATGATGACTTTTGCTAAATACAGTCCGAGACCAGTGCCGCCCACTTGTGCCCGGTTGCGGTGATTGCGGTAAAACTTTTCAAAGATGTGCGGCACGGCGTTTTCCGGAATACCAACTCCGAGGTCTTGGACGGTTGTTTCGACGACACCATCTTTGGTTTGATAGGCCCGGATCATGATCCGATCGCTGGTACCGCTATATTTGATGGCATTATCAATAAGGTTGTTGATTACTTCTGAGATGCTCACCCGATCAACGCCTACCTCGGGCAGATTATCGTCAACGCTCACTTGCAAGTCGATACCTCGGACTTCGGCTCGAGCGTGCATGGCGCTCACGGCATTTTCTAAGACGTCTTTCCACGACTCTTTGTGCAGCTGGAGGGTGAACTGGTTATTCTCAATACGTGAAACATTCAGAATGGTATTGACGAACGTTGATAGCTGCCCTGCTGCAACGGCCATTTTTTTCATGAAATCTTCTAATTCTGGGTCGACTTTTCCAGCCAGTTCTTCCTGGAAAGCTTCGATATATCCGCGCAATAACGTCAACGGCGTGCGGAGTTCATGCACCGCCAAGGCTACAAAACTCATGGCTTGGTCGTCTTGGGCATACTGGTTGGTGTGGTCAAAGAGCACCAGCATAGTCTCAAATCCCTGAGGGTTATCCTGGTTGTAGTAGGCTGCCAAGTCGAACTGCGGTTGGTTGGTCTGTTCGCGATCCGGAAGATTAAGCCGGACACGCTCCCACATTTGCGCGGCTACAGCTTTATTGGTGCGAGCGTTGCGATGCCAAGCGTCAAAAGTCTGCTCGTTAGTAAAGGCCATATCGAGCACTGAATAGACGTTCTTGCCTTCCATATCGGTCTTATTTTGCCCAATATATTGCGCCAAAGCCTGGTTGGCGAATATGATGGTATCTTCTTTGTTGAGCACGACGAGCGGCAGCGGCAAGCTGGTGGCGATAAAATCGTGATCAAGATTCGTTTGCTCTTTGTCGGCAATCTTTTCGATCGTGTTCGTGATGCTCGCAATCTGATAGATATGCGTTACTAGACTTACGATAAGCTCCCGGCCCAGCGGGATTTTCTGCAGGTTGGGCGCCTGGGTGTCGGCAGTATCCGGAGCGATATGCAGTACTGCCCGCCATACGGCTGCGAGCGGACTCACTAAGTAACTGGTGCTCAAGAACGCGAATCCTACTGTTAGCACGAGCGCACAGCTGCCCAGCAAAATCAGCGTGTTGATATCGGATAGGTGCTGTATATGGTGGGCGTACCACCAGCCACCAATGAGAAACGCATTGTTTGCAACCAAAATTATAAGCAAGTGGCTGCGAACTTGGTTAATGTATTTCTGTAGGTGGTTCATTTATTTGTACACGACGGAGCCGCTGCTGCCGAGTGCGGTCAGCCATGTCTGCCCCGGATTAAGCGACAGTGGCGCACCATTGGCATCGGTAAAGGTGAAATTGACTTTGGTATCAGGTTTACGCCATTTTCCAACAGTTACGACGCCGTCCTGGAAGATGTAGGCTTGACCCTCGCCAATAGTGTTGTATGTGGAATAGATACCCGCGTTGCCCTTTGGCATAACGAGTGCAACGACTGTTTTTGGCTGAAGTTGTTTTTGGGCGCCCGCCTCGTCGACGACCATGTGCGGCTTGCCGCCTACAGATCGGTTATAACTATTTGTCTCAGCAACGTAATCAAAATGAGCATTATAGAGAGCACCCGAGATGGCGAAATCGATGCTTGTCGCGTTTGGTGCTGCACTCTTCGCCTCTATTTTACGAGAAAATCCGGCGTAATTCGCCTTACCGTAGCCCTTCTTGGCTTCAACTTCACGGAGTTTTGCCATGCTCGTGTACATGTTGTGTGGCGCGTATCGGCTCGATATGCGGTGGTATGCACTTGGGTTGTGGAACTGATCCAGATCTTTAATGCCGAGTGATTTAATATCCTGTAACGCTTGGGCGCTGCCGCCTACGTGGGCAACGGCTGCGTCAAAACCGGCAAGCCATTGGACATAGTAAGGGCGAACACTGCGAACCGGTCCGATATAGCTCGGTTCTGTATCCTGAAAGAGCGTTAAGAAGCGCGTAATGCCTCCTTCGGCTACTGCCTCAAATACTACTCCGGCTTGGTCGATACCCGATTGCGGCCGAGCGTCAGGACTGTTTTCGATCATGATGGCTGTGACGGGCCGATCATTGACGCTGGCGTCAGCAATAGGAAGCCCCGTAAGCGTCGAAGTAAGGGGCTTTGGTGTTTCTTTTTTGGGCTTTTCTACTTTTTTTACCTGAGCAACGGGCTTAGGGTCGGCTTTAAACCATATGAAATACGACGCGACACCGGCTCCAATGAGAAGCGCGACGACGATACCGAAAATTATCCAGCCTTTTTTAGTTTTTGGTAGGCGCGGAGGCCACCATTTTTTACTTTGTTTCGGTGGTTTACCACTATGGTTACTGATAAAGTCGCTCGGTTCATCAAGCGGCCGCCAATTATTTTGCGTTGATTGTGTATTGTTTATTTGATTTGTTGACCGATTGTCATCATGCATGGTTCTTATTGTAACAGTGCTTACGCTTAAAATTCAAAATCAAACTAAAAACCGCAAGAATTTCTTGCGGTAGCTTTTGCTTTCGGGAGTTAACGAAATATGTTCGTGCCTAGGCTGCTCTTCTCTTTCGAGATTCCCTGTAAAGGGTGAGCAGCCTAGGGCTTACCGATCGATCAGACGAACGTGACCTTCGTGAGTTGGGCGTTCATACCACCGAGGATGGTGGCGCCGTGGGTCCAGACCTGCTTGGTCGTTTCGACGGTCGGCTGGCCTTCCTGTTCGCCCATGCGCAGCGTGAGCCGCAGGTTGCCCTTGTCGTGGAAGTGCTGAGACACCTCGGTGTAGTCGGTGCACTCGGTGAACGGAGCACGCGGGTAGACGATACGGTCAGCGGTCAGCTCGTAGCTTTTGGCGCCGTTGTCGAGCGCGATGGGCTTGGCGATGATTTCACCGGGGTAGCGATGAGCGACGTCGAACTCGGCGTAGATGGCGTCCAGCTGACGGACGCTCAGCGTCTTCGGCAGACCGTCGCGCACGAGGAACGGCAGGCCGCTGACCAGGATGGGGTCGAGCTCGCCGAGTTGATGGGCGTGGACCACCGAGCTGATGTTCGGCAGGAAGCCCCACTTCCGGATGAGCGTGCACAGCTCGCGCGTGGTGTCGGTCATGGCGTCGAGGCATACCTGGTCGGGCCAGTACAGCTTGATGACGCCGGGCTGCGTCTTGCTTGCAGCGGTAACGTCGACGAATGTCGGCTTGGACATTGCGTGGTTGTCGTGCGAGTGCTCGGCGCTGTCGTCCAGAAGGCTCTGATGGGTCATAAAAGACTCCCCTTCGATCGATCGGTTTGGGTTTTTGGCGGTTGCCATGTCCTGAGGACCTAATGATTATATAACATTTTATGTATTAATGCAAAAAAATCCCACTGTAGGGAAATGTAAGTCTGCTTGTTCGTGCCTGGTGTTTGCTCTTCCTTAAAGGAAGACTCTCAAGAAAGAGAATGTGGCAACAACACCAGGACTTACCGAAGGTTACATGTAGTTGGCGGTTCCTTGGTCGCCATGCGGGTGCTCGAGCGGCGGAGTGATCAGAATCCGGCGTTCGAATTGGTGCGGCTCGAGGCGCTCCGGCAGGTAGATACCCAGCTCCTCGGCGACGATGGTTGCCGCACGCATCGGGTCTTCAGCGTTCTTGCCGACCGGCGTGGCCAACAGAAATTTGAACGCGCCGTCCTCTTCCCACAACGGGTACTCGACGTTCTGCAGTGGTGGTGCGTAGGTGAATGGAACGGTGCCGTCGGTGACGGTGATGCTCACCTCGGTGTTCTGGTGGCGGTTGTCGTGATAGATCTTTGTGATTGACACCTCGCCTTCTGCTTTGCACCAGGGGTTGACCAGCTTGCGAAGCTTGGCGACTTGCTTGTCGCTCAGTTTGCGGCCCTCGTCCTGCCCGTCGGATGTCTCCAGGCGGAGGCACATGGCGTCCTGTGCACCGTAGACCGTGGTGCCGTACTGGACGGAATTGACCGTGAAGTCCCACTTGCGAAGCCTGGCCTTGAGCTGAGCGACCGTTGTCGTGGCCTTATCCCAATTTCCTCGGTCTGACAGGTAGAGACGAACAGTGGTGCCGTGTGCTACGCTCAGGTGTAGCGGTTGAGTGGCGGGGAGTCCCCCGTTTCGATACATGAGAGCCCTTCGGTTGTCTTGTGAGACAAAAGTATCGTAGTATGGATGGCGCTCGAGAGCAACCATAACCAAAAAAGACACCTCGTTAGGGTGTCAAAAAGACCTGTTGTGCGCCTACCTCTGTTCTTCTCATCTGAGAAGGGTTTCGCCTGTAGACGAAGCTTGGTAACAGAGGTAGGTATATGCCGAAGGTCAGGCGGTTTCAGGTGGTGCTGGACCGTCCCACAATTGTTTGAAGGCGGCTACGTTGTCGGGGACTTCGTGCGTGAGGTCTTTTTGCGATGCCGCCAGGGCATCGAAGAGCTCGGCTTCGCTCATGCTGTAGTCTTTCGGAACATGAATGATGTCCGGTTCGTCTGTGCCGAGCGACGAGACGCCTCCTTGCAGAAAGATGCCAAGCAGCTCGGCGACGATTCCGACCTCGGTGTCGTGTATGTCGTCGTATGCAGGGAAACTGAGCTCGTCTCCTACGCGGCTGACCCTGATGTCGATGCGCGCCAGCTCGTTGTGGTTTGGTGCAATCCTTCCTTCCTGGATTCTGATGAGAACTGTCGGTTTGAGGTTTTGGTCGTAGCCGTAACAGGCGTAGCCGGCTCCCCAGCAGCGAACGTTGAGTGCGTGCCGGATTTCGTTCAGGAGTGCTTCGGGGACGCTCCGGCCAGTGGTGTTGAAACTGAAGCACGAAACGTCTTGATCGGTGTAGGGCTGGTTTGATCGTACGATTTCTACGACCGGCAATCCACACCTGTCGAGCTCAGACCTGACAGCGTCGATCACGTCTTTCTCAGCGAAATAATCGCCTTCAGACGCGAAGTACAGCTCGAGTCCATACGGATTAACTCCGTGACAGAGGTACAGCGGTTGATCTAGGTTTTCCAGATGCTGCCTGTCCATCAACCTTCCCTTCGGTGGTGTCTTGGGTGAGACGGAGTAAGTATACGAGACAATCTTTTGTTTGGCAACAAAATGATGTTCTATTTATGACAACCCGTGTAGTACGCTCAGAGAGCTGCCAAAGTTTGATCGATACGACGCAAGGCTGTCTCTTTGCCGAGTACCGCCAGTGTGTCGGCAAGACCGGGACTGGATGGCGCTTGTGTACTGCCAATTCGAATCAGGCTAAATAGCACGCCGGGCTTCTGACCGCTTGTCTCAAGAAGATTATTCAGTTCAAGCGTGAGCGACTCAGTGCTAAAGTCGTTAGACTCAAGTGTTTCTCTTGCCTGCGCTAGGAGGGTTTTGAGTTCTGCATGTTCAAATTTCTTAAGCTGCTTATTTTTGTCGATAAGATTCATGTCTACCGGCAGGTCCGAAAAGAAGAAATCGGTAAGGCTTGGAATCTCGGCTAAGTATTTCAATCGCTCCTGAATGAGTGCGAGCACAGATTTTTTGTAGTCGTCGGTTGTCTGCAATGCTGTTTCTGGCCAGAAGGTTTTGCTTCGTTCATACAAATCATCGAGCGACAGATTGCGAATGTAGTATCCGTTCATCCAGTCGAGGCGCTGATCGTCGAAACGAGCACCTGATTTTTGTACGCGCTCCAAGCTAAATTTTTTGATGAGCTCGTCGCGGCTGAAGATTTCCTGCTCAGTGCCGTCGTTCCACCCCAAGGAAGCCATAAAATTAATGAGCGCTTCTGGTAGGTAACCCTCGTCGCGGTAGGCCAAGATTGGTTTGGCGCCGTACCGTTTGCTGAGTTTGCGCTTGCCTGTTTCGTCAAGCACCGGCGGTGTCGTAGCATTGAGCGGCGTTTTCCAGCCCAATGCCTCATGTGCCGCCAAGAATTTCGGAATACTCGATAAGAATTCTTGGCTGCGCAAGACGTGCGTTATGCCCATCAGGTGGTCATCAACGATGTGGCAGAAATTATAGGTTGGGAAGCCGTCGGACTTCATGATAATAAAATCGTCGATCATTTCGGGTCCCATCGTAATAGTGCCCATGATAACGTCATCCCATGCATACGTTTTAGGCTCGAGCTTGATGCGCAGCGGTTGGGTCCCATCCCAAATGGGTGGATTTTCTGGTCGGTGGTCCCGATACAGAAACGGGCGCTTCTCAGCTTGGGCCTGCTTTCGGAAGGTGTCCATTTCTTCCGGCGTATACGGGTCAGCATATGCCAAGCCCTTTTCGTACAGCTCTTGGGCGAACTTCTTATATATTTCAAGCCGCTCGGATTGCACATACGGCGCGAAGGGTCCGCCGATGTCCGGGCCCTCATCCCACTCGAGGCCTAACCAGCGTAGCGTCTCTTTGATGTTGGCGATCCCTCCTTCGACTTCGCGTTTTTGGTCGGTGTCTTCTATGCGCAGTAAAAACTGGCCATTTTGTTTTGCCAGCAGCCACGCGAAAAGCGCGGTACGGACGGTACCAATGTGGAGCGCGCCGGTTGGGCTTGGCGCAAAGCGGGTTCGTGTAGGATTCATAAGCTGTAATTATAGAAGAAAACCGTGCAATTTGGAATGCACGGTCAGATCTTTCGCATAAGAAGCGGTGCTACATGCTTGTAGCGATGGAGAGGATTTCGTCTTTGGAGATGTCGCCAGCGGTCTGTACGCTGTATAAAACACCGCCATCTACCCATGCGGCCTTGTTACCATAAACGTACACGGTGCGGCCTTGGCCGCTGACTGTTTCGCTTTTTTCATCTGCTACGGCGACAACATTGTCGTAGAGTGTCTGGCTATCCCAATCGGACGTCTGTTGTTGCAATGTGTACGAACTGGAGCCTGAGCGATAGGTTGCTGCAATGACGCCTTGCTGAGCCTTAATGCCGCCTTCGCGAGCATAGCCGGTTGGCGCGTAGGTCGGTAGCTGAGCGCTGAAACCTGCGCGAACAGAAGCTACCCGCACCTCGATAGCTGACATATTTAGATATGCTACGAAACCAGCAAGCACCAAAAACGCGGCAAGACCGGCGGTGACGTTAAGAATCTTGCTGCTCGTTTTGCGTTTTACTTTGTGTTGAGGTTGTTCGTGGGCTTTGGCATTGGCAATGGCGGCTTCAAACAGATCCGCCTGGCGCGGCGTGTGATGCTGTGATCGCGGTGGCAGCGTGTTGTGTGCGGTATTATGCCCGGGTGCTGCGGTGCCTGCGGTATGACGCGGTGTGACTGTCTGGACGCTTGTAGCACGACGGACTTCGGTCTGCTGTAGTGCCGGACGCTGTCGGCTTAAAGGATGGTTTTGCTGGATAGTAGTAAAACGGCGTACATGCTCACTCTTACCGGTGCGTTGAGCGCGCGCTAAGCGTCGGGTATCAACGTTTTCGGCAGATTTTTTAAGGCTGGGTATGAGTGCCGAAACAGGCGCGGCGGCAATTTCACTTGCACCTTGCGTTTTGATAGGCGTTTTTTTGGCGACAACCGGTTTTTTAACGGCGTGGCGCATGAGGGTCTTGGATTTTTCTAACTTGCGGTCGGCTTGCGTTGCGGGTTTGTGTTGTCGACGGACAGGTTCCATGACGGTCCCGCCTTTAGCAGAGAGTGTTGCTACCGTCTTTACTGCTTCATGATTTGTGTTAACCCCGTTGTTGTGTGCGGTTGGCTTTATGGCTGCTCCGCTTGATTTCACCATGCCATCAATCGCACGTCCACGTCGCTGGACGTTTGTCGGACGGACGGTGGTTTTTGTGCTATTGCCAAGCAGCTCGCCACTGCGAGCGTCATAGCGTTTGCCGTTGATTTCAATAATTGTGTTGCCCACGACGTTGTTACCCTTTTGTGTCTTACGCGTACGTTATAGATATAGTACAGCCCCGCCCCAACTTCATGCAACCTAAAATGCATGTGCTTCTGATTAATACTGGTAAAAATGCGTTTGCGTTATATAATACGAGTACTATATGGATTTTCTAGACCCCAAAAAACAAAGAGCACACACTATTCGCATCCTGGTTGGTTATGTACTGATCGGCATTGCCCTTATTCTGACAACTATTATTTTGTTGTACCACGCCTATGGTTTTGGTGTTGACCGCAATGGCAACGTCATTCAGAACGGTTTAGTATTCATTTCGTCCACCCCGAATCCAGCCGACATATATATAAATGGCAAGCAATACAAAGAAGACACGAACGCACGCTTACTGCTTTCCTCTGGCCAATACACGGTAGATGTAAAACGCGACGGCTATCATAGCTGGCGACGGGCTATCACTGTCGAAGGTGGAAGCGTTGAACGCTTTGATTACCCTTTCCTTGTTCCAGCCAAACTGCAGACATCTACGGTTAAGTCATATGCTAAACAGTCACAGATGGCCACAGTCAGTCTCGATCGCAAATGGCTGCTAACGCAAGTGCCTGACACTGCCGACACTTTTGAAGTATTCGATCTGAGCAAAGCAGACGATGTTGCAAAAACCGCCAAGCAGATTGTTGTGCCATCTTCAGCCTACACTGCTACACAGCCAAATACTGCTCAATCATGGGAATTGGTACAATGGTCAACTGATAATGAGCATGTTGTCCTGAAGCATCTTTTCCAGAAGGACGGCAAAGAAACGCACGAGTTCGTGCTGCTTAACCGCGACAAGCCCGCTGAATCGGTTAACCTCACGAGTGCCTGGGGAGTTAATCCCTCTGCCGTCGAGTTGCGCGACCAAAAATATGACCAGTATTATCTGTTTGACCAAGCGACCGGCGCCCTCACCACGGCTTCCTTGAAGGAGCCAACACCAAAACCGTACCTGACGAATGTTTTGAGCTTTAAATCGTATGCGGACGACACGATGTTGTACGCGACAACCAAAGATGCGGCTCCAGACACTGTCGTTGTTAAGTTCAAGCAAGGCGATACCGCTCGCACTATCCGCAGCTTCCCTGCCGGCTCGCAATATCAGGTAAACCTGACGAAGTACGATGGTGCTTGGTACGTTGCAGCCGGCTCTAGTGCAGATGGTCGCGTGTTTGTGTACAAAAACCCGCTCGATCAGCTAAAAGACGAGAAAGTAGCTGTACCGGTTCGTATACTAAAAGTACCGAACGTCAACTACGTAGCTTTCTCGGCCAATACCCGCTTTGTGATGGCTGAGAGCGGTTCGAAATTTGCTGTATACGATGCCGAGAACGACAAGGGTTATACTTTTGACGCCAAGACGCCCTTGGACGCCCCGCAGGCTCACGCTACCTGGATGGACGGCCACCGTATCATAATGACCAGCAATGGCAAAACGACCTTCTTTGACTTCGATGGCTCTAATAAGCAGACATTGGTAGCCGCAAATGCGAAGTTCCTGCCGTTTTTTGACCGCGACTACGAGTATTTGTATACCCTGAGCGGCACAGACGCTACAGCGGTTCAGAAAACGCCGCTCCGCATTGCTGAAGACCTCTAATTGTTGTTTTTACTTTTGTAAAATCCACTACAAAACCTCTCCTTAAATACCTGGCATCTTGCCAGGTATTTAATATCTTGTTCCTTTTTGTTCTTGCCCCTCGACCGAGCCAATGCTACCATCGCCCTCATCACCAGCCCAAAACACCCCAAAAAAAGGAGCCCTCAAGCCATGCCCCCAGAACACTCCCGCCAGGAAACCCCCGAAACCT
>Ga0075362_10000332_pt1 | contig 13455 bp, 13 predicted proteins | sample EndMetdeltDD1762_FD_71397 | JGI IMG/M metagenome (GOLD analysis project Ga0075362, IMG submission 71397) | Populus endosphere microbial communities from Tennessee, USA - Endosphere MetaG P. deltoides DD176-2 | ecosystem: Host-associated > Plants > Roots > Endosphere | place: USA: Tennessee...
ATCAAGAACTCCGGAGGCGCCGGGACATGGCGCGGTTTCGTCTAACAGACCGGAGCAATGCGCGCCGGTCAACCGCCCGGCCGACAGGGCTGCCGTGCGGCATTAGCGCTCGGGTCGGATCGGCGCACCGAGCGCTCTGGACCGGCCGGGGCGACCGCGGCTAAGCTTCCGGCAAATGCCGTGCAGTGCGGATGCCGGTTGAGGCCATTCAAACGCAACGAGGGGACCAATGAAGCTCAGAACCTTGGTGTTATCGCTTGGGCTGGCCGCCACCACGGCGCTGCCGGCGAGCGCCGCGCAGCTCAAATTCGCCTTTCAGGGCGAGCTCAAGTCGCTCGATTCCTATTCGCTCAACGAAAGCTTCACGCTCGGCATGCTCGGCAACGTGTACGAGGGGCTGACCAAGCGTGATAAGGACCTGAAGATAATCCCCGGTCTCGCCGAGCGTTGGGAAATCATCGAGCCGACCCGCTGGCGCTTCCATCTGCGCAAGGGCGTGAAATTCCACAACGGCGAGGACTTCACCGCCGACGACGTGGTGTTCTCGGCGGAGCGCAGCTTCGGCCCGAACTCCGACATCAAGACGCGCATCCAGCCGGCCGGCACCAAGGCCGTGAAGGTCGACGACCACACCGTCGACTTCATCCTGCCGAGCCCCAATCCCATTCTGCACTACGAATGGGACACCTGGTACATCATGTCGAAGAAGTGGGCCGAGGCTAACAACTCGACCGCCGTGCAGAATGTCGCCGGCCAGGCCACGAGCTACGCGGCGCTCAACACCAACGGGACCGGCCCGTTCATCATCACCAGCCATCAGGCCGGCTCGAAGACGACGTTCAAGAAGAACCCGAACTGGTGGGGCAAGGTCGAGCACAACATCGACGAGGCCATTTTCACCACGATCAGCAACGACGCCACCCGCGTCGCCGCGCTCCTCTCGGGCGATGTCGACTGGATCGATCCGGTGCCGCTGCAAGACGTGCAGCGCATCAATTCGAGCGGCGTTGCCGAAGTGCAGCAGGGCCCGGAGCTGCGCACGATCTTCCTCGGCTTCGACCAGATGCGTCCCGAACTCCTGTCGTCGAGCGTGAAGGGGAAGAATCCGTTCAAGGACGTGCGCGTGCGTCAGGCGTTCTATCTGGCGATCGACGAGAATGCGATTGCCGACCGCGTGATGCGCAAGGCGGCCGTGCCGTCGGCGTTGATGATTTCGCCGCTGCTGTTCGATCTTGCCAAGGACTTCAAGCGTCCGGCGCCGAACCCCGAACAGTCCAAGAAGCTGCTCGCCGAGGCCGGCTATCCGAACGGCTTCGAGGTCGAGATGGATTGCCCGAACGACCGCTATGTCAACGACGAGGCGATCTGTCAGGCGGTCACCGCGATGCTGGCGCGCGTCGGCATCAAGATCAACCTCAACGCCCAACCGAAGTCGAAGTACTTCGCCAAGGTGCTGCAGGGCGGCGGCTACCAGACGTCGTTCTACCTGCTCGGCTGGACGCCGGGTTCGTTCGATAGCTGGAACGTGCTCGCCAACATGTACCGCTGTCGCGACGAAAAAGGCGTCGGCGGCAACAACAATCTCGGCGGCTACTGCAACCCGAAGGTCGAGGAGCTAACCGGCAAAATCCTGGTCGAGTCCGACAAGGCCAAGCGCGACGCCATGATCAAGGAGGCTTATCAGATCGGGCAGGAGCAGGACTGGGGTTACATCCCGCTGCACCAGCAGGCGCTCGCCTGGGGCGTGTCGAAGAAGCTCAAGGTGACGCAGCGCGCCGACAACCAGATCCTGCTGTACTGGTTCCGCAAGGACTGAGTGCTGACAAACAAGGCCTGACTGCCAAACAAGAACTGCGGGCCCGATCCTTGCATCGGGCTCGACCGCGTGAGCAAGAAACTTTTTCGCCAAACCACGAGGATACAATGAAACTGAAGTCCGCCCTTCTGGCCGCGGTCTTTGCGCTTGGCCTGTCGGCCGCGCCCGCGTCCGCCGCGACCTTCAAGCTCGCCTTCCAGGGCGACCTGAAGTCGCTCGACCCCTATTCGCTGAACGAGACCTTCACCCACGGCATGCTCGGCAACGTGTATGAGGGCCTGACCAAGCGCGACAAGGAACTCAAGATCGTCCCCGGCCTCGCGGAGCGCTGGGAGGTCGCCGAACCGACCCGCTGGCGCTTTTACCTGCGCAAGGGCGTGAAGTTCCAGAACGGCGAGGACTTCACCGCCGACGACGTGGTGTTCTCGGCCGACCGTGCCCGCGCGCCTGCCTCGGACGTGAAGACGCGCCTTCCCGCCGACGTGAAGGCGGTGAAGGTCGACGACCACACCGTCGACTTCATCCTCTCCAGCCCGAACCCGATCCTGCACTACGAGTGGGACACCTGGTACATCCTCTCGAAGAAGTGGGCGGAGGCGAACGGATCGGCGCAGCCACAGCCACAGGCCGGCCAGCAGATGAGCCACGCGGCGCTGAACGCCAACGGCACCGGCCCGTTCGTTATCGCCAGCCATCAGGCCGGCGTGCGCACGACCTTCAAGCCGAACCCGAACTGGTGGGGCAAGCCGGAGCACAATTTCGAGGAGGTGATCTTCACCACCATCTCGAACGACGCCACGCGTGTCGCCGCCCTGCTCTCGGGCGATGTCGATTGGATCGATCCGGTGCCGCTGCAGGACGTCGAGCGCATCAATGCGAGCGCCAACGCGCAGGTGCTGCAAGGCCCCGAGCTGCGCACCATCTTCCTCGGCTTCGACCAGTACCGCGACGAGCTGAAGTACTCGAACATCAAGGGCAAGAACCCCTTCAAGGATGTCCGCGTGCGCAAGGCGTTCTATCTGGCGATCGACGAAAACGCGATTGCCGACAAGGTCATGCGCAAGGCTGCCGTCCCCTCCGCGCTGATGATCTCGCCGCTGCTGTTCCCGCTGGCGAAGGACTTCAAGCGGCCGGCCTACGCGCCGGACGAAGCCAAGAAGCTGCTGGCCGAGGCCGGCTACCCGAACGGCTTCGAGGTCACGATGGATTGCCCGAACGATCGCTACGTCAATGACGAGGCGATCTGCCAGGCCATCACCGCGATGCTGTCGCGCGTCGGCGTCAAGATCAACCTGCTGGCCCAGCCGAAGGCAAAGTACTTCGCCAAGATTCTCGTCTCGGGCGGCTACGACACCTCGTTCTACCTGCTCGGCTGGACGCCGGGCTCGTTCGACTCGTGGAACGTGCTTGCCAACATGTACCGTCAGCGCGACGAAAAGGGCGTCGGGGGCAACAACAACGTCGGCAACTACTCGAATCCCAAGGTCGAGGAACTGACCAAGCAGATCCTGGTCGAGAACGACACCGCCAAGCGCGACCAGCTCATCAAGCAGGCCTACCAGATCGGGCAGGAGCAGGACTGGGGCTACGTGCCGCTGCACCAGCAGGCGCTCGCGTGGGGCGTCTCCAAAAAGGTGAAAGTGGTCCAGCGTGCCGACAACCAGATCCTGTTCTACTGGTACCGCAAGGACTGACCGGCAATTTTCGCCAATAAGGCCCGCGTTCGCGCGGGCCTTATTCTTTTTGCGGATTGCCGCAGAACGATTTGCCTCACCGGCCAAGCTATGGCCAGATAGTGCGGCGCGGCGTGGCCGCGTGATGACTGGAAGCGCTGCCCGCAATGCTCGCCTTCATTATCCGCCGCCTGTTGCAAGCCGTCGTCGTGATGCTCACGGTGGCGCTGATCGCGTTCTCGCTGTTCCGCTTCGTCGGCGACCCCGTGAACATGATGGTTGGCATCGAGACCACTGCTGAGGAGCGCGCGGCGCTGCGCCAGCAGCTCGGCCTGAACGACCCGATCCCGGTCCAGTTCACCCGCTTCGTCTGGAACGCCGCACGGCTCGAATTCGGCAACTCCTACCAGTTCAAGACGCCGGTCATCGATCTCATCAAGGATCGCTTCCCGGCCACGATGGAACTCGCGATCTGCTCGGCGATCTTCGCCCTGCTGGTCGGCATCCCGATGGGCGTCTACACGGCGCTGCACCGGCGCTCGTGGCTCTCCAACATCTTCCTTGCCGCGTCGCTGGTCGGAATCTCGTTGCCGACCTTCCTGATCGGCATCCTGTTGATCTTCCTGTTCCCGGTGACGCTCGGCGTCCTGCCGTCGTTCGGGCGCGGCGATGTGGTGCGGCTCGGCTTCTGGTCGACCGGCCTGCTGACGGCGTCGGGTATCAAGGCGCTCGTGTTGCCGACCATCACGCTCGGCCTGTTCCAGATGACGCTGATCATGCGGCTCGTGCGCGGCGAGATGCTGGAGGTGCTGCGCACCGACTACATCAAGTTCGCGCGCGCCCGCGGGCTCACCAACCGCGCCGTTCACTTCGGCCATGCGCTCAAGAATACGCTGGTGCCGGTGATGACCATCGCGGGGCTGCAAATCGGCTCGCTCATCGCGTTTGCGCTGATCACCGAGAGCGTATTCCAATGGCCCGGCATGGGCCTGTTGTTCCTGCGCGCGGTGCAAAACGTCGATATTCCGATCATGGCCGCCTATTTGCTGCTCGTGGCCGCGATCTTCGTGACCATCAACCTCATCGTCGACATGCTGTATGCGGTGGTCGATCCGCGCATCCGCATCGACGCACGGCCGGCCTGACATGATCGCCGAACCGCTCACCGACGGCTCAGAGGCTCCCATTCCGGCGAAGCCGACGCTGCGCATGCGCATCAACGCGGTGCTGCAAAGCGACGTGCTCTACTCGTTCCGCAATTCGCGCGTGACGATCGTCGCCGCTGTCGTGACGGCGATCATCGTGCTCGCGGCGATCTGCGCCCCGCTGATCGCCCCGCAGGACCCTTACGACCTGCGTCAGCTCTCGCTGCTCGACTCGCACAATCCGCCCGCCTGGATCACCGGCGGCGACTGGCGCTTCCTGCTCGGCACCGACGATCAGGGCCGCGACGTGTTCTCGGCGATCCTCTACGGCTCGCGCCAGTCGATCGGGATCGGCGTGCTGGCGGTGATGCTGGCCGGGGTCATCGGCATCTCGCTCGGGCTGATCGCCGGCTACTTCGGCGGCTCGGTCGACTCCCTCATCATGCGCGCAGCCGACATCCAGAGCACCTTCCCGCCGATCCTGGTCGCGATGCTGATCGACGGCACGACACGCGCGCTGTTCGGCGAGCAGCGCAACGAGCAGGCCGTGATCTGGGTCATGGTGCTGTCGATCGGCCTGTCGTTCTGGGTGCAGTACGCCCGCACGGTGCGCGGCTCCACCATGGTGGAGAAGAGCAAGGACTATGTGCTGGCCGCCCGACTGATCGGCATCAGGCCCGGGCTGATCCTGTTCCGCCACGTGCTGCCGAACGTGATCGGCCCGGTGCTGGTGATCGCCACCATCAACCTGGTGCTGGCGATCATCACCGAGGCGACGCTGTCGTTCCTCGGCCTCGGGCTCCCGTCGACCCAGCCCTCGCTCGGCACGCTGATCCAGACCGGGCAGAAGTACCTGTTCGCCGGCGAATGGTGGATCGCGATCTTCCCCGGCATCACGCTCGCCGCCCTGGTGCTCGCCGTGAACCTGCTCGGCGACTGGCTGCGCGACGCCCTGAACCCAAGGCTCCGCTAGCCCCTTCGTTAACTTCCTTCCCGCGTTGCGGCAAAACCCGGCAGCCTGCCTGCTTTTTTCCCCACCGTTGCCTTTCCGCGCTGCGATGACGCGCCCCTTTCCCGGTGACAAGCCCCGCAACGCCCCATAAGATTCATTCCAACCGGCGTTCACGCCGCATGGATTTGGAGGGGTTTATGCACTGGTCAATGACGCGACTGACATTCGCGCTCGGCGCCGCGCTCGCGCTGTCGATCACGGCCGCGGACGCCCGGCCGGTGAAGTGGGCGCGCGGCGCGGACGCGCTGACGCTCGATCCGCACTCCCAGAACGAAGGCCCGACGATCGCCTTCAGCAATCAGGTCTATGAGGCGCTGACCACGCGCGACAACGCCAACAAGTTGATCCCCGCCCTCGCGGTGTCGTGGAAGCTCGCCGATCCGACGACGTGGGAATTCAAGCTGCGGCAGAACGTGAAATTCCACAACGGCGACCCGTTCACGGCCGACGACGTGGTGTTCTCCTATAACCGCGCGCTGCAGCCGACCTCCGACTACAAGGGCTATCTGGCCGGCGTGAAGGAGATCGTGAAGGTCGACGACTACACGGTGCAGGTCAAAACCACCGGCCCGAACCCGCTTGTCGCCGACAACCTGACCTCCGTCTTCATCATGAGCAAGAAGTGGTCGGAGGCGAACAACACCACCAAGGTGCAGGACTTCAAGAACAAGGAAGAGAACTTCGCGGTGCGCAACGCCAACGGCACCGGTCCGTTCTCGCTCGTGTCGCGCGAGCCGGACGTGAAGACCGTGCTCAAGCGCAACGACGCCTACTGGGGCCGCGGCGAAGTCCCGCTGGAAATCACCGAGCTGACGCTGGTCCCGATCAAGCAGGATGCGACGCGCGTCGCCGCGCTCCTCTCGGGCGAGATGGACGTGGTGCAGGACGTGCCGGTGCAGGACATCGAGCGCCTCAAGAATGCGCCGAAGATGCGCGTCACCGAAGGCCCCGAGAACCGTACCATCTTCTTCGGCTTCGACGTCGGTTCGCCTGAGCTCGCCTCGTCCGACGTGAAGGGCAAGAACCCGTTCAAGGACGTGCGCGTGCGCGAGGCGGTCAGCTTGTCGCTCAATCGCACCGCCATCCAGCGCGTCGTGATGCGCGGCCAGGCAGTTCCGGCCGGCACCATCGCGCCACCCTTCGTCAACGGTTACAAGAAGGAGTTCGACGCAAACGCCGGCGCGGCCGATGTCGCGAAGGCCAAGAGCCTGATGGCTGCCGCCGGCTATCCGAATGGCTTTTCGATCTCGCTGCACTGCCCGAACGATCGCTATCTCAACGATGAGGCGATCTGTCAGGCCGCCGTCGGCATGATGGGGCAGATCGGCCTCAAGGTGAACATGATCTCGCAGTCGAAGTCGCTGCACTTCCCGGTGCTGCAGAACGTCAAGTCCGACTTCTACATGCTCGGCTGGGGCGTTCCGACCTACGATAGCGACTACATCTTCAGCTTCCTCTATCACACCCGCGAGGGCACCCGCGGCGGCTGGAACGCCACGCGCTATTCCAACCCCGAGGTGGACAAGCTGATCCAGAGCCTGTCGAGCGAGACCGACAAGCCCAAGCGCGACGCCACGATCGCGCAGATCTGGGACAAGCTTCGCCCCGAGCATCTTTACGCGGCGATCCACCACCAGATGCTGGCGCACGCCATGAAGAACGACATCGAGGTGCCGGTGCGCCCCGACAACATCATCTTCTTCAAGCAGGTGGCGTTCAAGAAGTCCTGACGTGATCGTCCTCCGAGGCCCGCGCGCATCCGCGCGCGGGCAACTCGCACCGGAGCGTATCGCGTGATCTCTCCACCGGCCTTCCCATGATCGCCTACATCCTGCGTAGCCTCGCCCAGGCCGTCATGGTGATGCTGGCCGTCGCGCTGCTGGCATTCTCGATGTTCCGCTTCGTCGGCGATCCGGTCGCCAACATGGTCGGGCAGGAAGCCTCCGTGAAGGAGCGCGAGGAGCTTGCCGAGCGGCTCGGCCTGAACAAGCCGTTTCCGATCCAGTTCGCCAACTACGTCACCGACATGGCGCGCGGCGAGTTCGGCATGTCGTACCGCCAGGGTCGGCCGGTCGCCGATCTGCTGCGTGAGCGCGCGCCCGCGACGATCGAACTGGCGTTCCTCTCCTCGCTGTTCGCCCTCGTGTTCGGGATTGCGCTCGGGGTCTACGCGGCGATCAACCGCCGCGGCATCCTCGCAAATCTCGCGATGTCGATCTCGTTGATCGGAGTGAGCCTGCCGACCTTCCTGATCGGGATCGGCATGATCTACCTGTTTGCTGTGGAGCTGCGCTGGCTGCCCTCGTTCGGGCGCGGCGACGTCGTGCGCCTCGGCTGGTGGTCCACCGGTCTGCTCACCGAAAGCGGCCGCAAGTCGCTGATCATGCCGGTGCTCACCCTCGGCCTGTTCCAGATGACGCTGATCATGCGGCTGGTGCGCGCCGAGATGCTGGAGGCGCTGCGCACCGACTATGTGAAGTTCGCGCGCGCGCGCGGCATTCCGGAGCGCGCAATCTCGTTCCGCCACGCGCTGCGCAACACCATGATCCCGGTCGTCACCATTGCGGGCCTCCAGTTCGGTGCGGTCATCGCCTTCGCGATCGTCACCGAGACCGTGTTCCAGTGGCCGGGGCTCGGCGCGCTGTTCATCCAGGCGGTGCAGTACGTCGATATCCCGGTGATGGCCGCCTACCTGATGTTCGTCGCCTTCGTGTTTGTGGTGGTCAATCTCGCGGTCGACCTCATCTATTTCGCGGTGGACCCGCGGTTGCGCGGCACCACGGTGGCGGCGAAATGAGGGCCCCTACCCCGACCCGTGCGACGTTTTCCGAGCGCCTCTGGAAGGCGTGGGATAGCGACGTCGCCTACAGCTTCCGCCATTCACCGGTCGCGATCCTAGCAACGCTGGTCGCCCTGATCCTGCTCTTGAGCGCCGTGCTCGCGCCCTGGATCGCGCCGCAGAACGCCTTCGATGCGGCTTCGCTCAACCTGATGGAAGGCTTTACCAAGCCGGGCGAAGCCAGCCCCATCACCGGCAAGGTGTTCTGGCTCGGCACCGACAGCCAGGGCCGCGACGTGTTCTCGGCGATCCTCTATGGCTCGCGCATTTCGCTCTTGGTCGGCTTCGCGTCGGTGATCTTCTCGGTCGCGATCGGGGTCTCGCTCGGGCTCCTCGCCGGCTACACCGGCGGGCGCACCGACGCCCTCATCATGCGGGTCGCCGACATCCAGCTTTCGTTCCCGGCGATCCTCATTGCGCTGCTCGTGTTCGGCGTCGCGCGCGGGCTGATTGCGCCGCAATATCACGAGCAGGCGGCCGTTGCGGTGCTGATCGTCGCGATCGGCCTCTCCAACTGGGCCTCCTATGCGCGCACGGTGCGCGGCTCGACCCTGGTGGAGAAAAACAAGGACTACGTGATGTCCGCCCGCGTGATGGGGCGTTCCCCGCTCGCCATCATGGGGCGGCACGTTCTCCCCAACGTGACCGGCCCGGTGCTGGTGATCGCCACCATCAACCTGGCGCTGGCGATCATTGCGGAATCGACCCTCTCGTTCCTCGGCGTCGGCGTCCCCCCGACCCAGGCGTCGTTGGGAACCCTGATCCGGATCGGACAGCAGTTCCTTTTCTCTGGCGAATGGTGGATTTTGTTCTACCCTGCGCTCGACCTTGTCCTGCTCGCGCTGTCGATCAACCTGTTGGGCGACTGGCTGCGCGATGCCCTGAATCCGAAGTTGCGATGACCAGTCCAGTCCTCAGCGTCCGAAACCTCAAGGTCGAATTCCCCACCCGGCGGGGCGTGCTGACCGCGATCAACGACATCTCGTTCGACATCGGTCCGGGCGAGGTGCTCGGCGTGGTCGGCGAGTCCGGTGCCGGCAAGTCGATCACCGGCACGGCGGTCATTGGGTTGATCGAGCCGCCCGGCCGGATCGCAAGTGGCGAGGTGCTGCTGAAGGGTGAGCGCATCGACAATTTGCCGGCCGAAGCCATGCGCAAGATCCGTGGCAAGCGCATCGGCATGGTGTTCCAGGACCCGCTGACCAGCCTCAACCCGCTCTATCGGGTTGGCGAGCAGCTGATCGAAACGATCACGACCCACACCAACCTCAGCAGTGCGGACGCGCGCAAAAAGGCGCTGTCGCTGCTCATTGAAGTGGGCATCCCGGCGCCCGAAACCCGCATCGACAACTATCCGCACCAGTTCTCCGGCGGCATGCGGCAGCGTGTGGTGCTGGCGCTCGCGCTCGCGGCTGAGCCCGAGCTTGTGATCGCCGACGAGCCGACGACCGCGCTCGACGTGTCGGTGCAGGCGCAGATCATCACGCTGTTGAAGCGCCTGTGCAGCCAGCATGGCGCGGCCGTGATGCTGATCACCCATGACATGGGCGTCATCGCCGAGACCGCCGACCGCGTCGCCGTGATGTATGCGGGCCGCATCGCCGAGATCGGCCCGGTGCGCGACGTCATCAAGGCGCCGCTGCATCCCTACACCAAGGGCCTGATGGGCTCGATCCCGTCGATCACCGGCGAGAGCGACCGCTTGGTGCAGATCCCCGGCTCGATGCCGCGCCTCACCGCGATCCCGACCGGCTGCGCGTTCCATCCGCGCTGTCCGCGCGCCTTCGTGCCGTGCAACACCTTCCGGCCCGAGCTTCAGGGCGAGCAGCGCTCGCAGGTCGCCTGCTGGCTCTATCACCCCTATCCGGTCAACGCGGAGGCCGCCGTATGAGCGACACTCTGACCGCCCCCGCACCCGTTGCCGCCGACAGCAAGGCCGCGGCGCTGGTCGAGGTCAAAGGTCTTGGCCGCATCTTCGACGTCTCCAAGCCCTGGCTCAACCGCGTCACCGAAGGCCTGCCGCGCCGCCTGCTCACCGCGGCCGCCGACGTGACGTTCGCGATCAACCGGCGCGAGACCTTCGCGCTGGTCGGCGAATCTGGCTCCGGCAAGTCGACGGTCGCCAAGATGGTGGTCGGACTGATCCCGCCGACGACCGGCGAGGTGCTGATTGACGGCATCTCGATGAGCAACCCAAAGCACGATGGCGACCGCCGCAAGCTGCGCCGCCGCATCCAGATGGTGTTTCAGGACCCCTATGCGAGCCTCAATCCGCGCTGGCGCGCGCTCGACATCATCGCCGAGCCGATCCGCGCCTTCGGTATCGCGCAGTCCTCGGAGCAGATCGTCGTGCAGGTCGGCGACCTGCTGAAGCTCGTCGGCCTCGATCCCGCCGACGGCGTGAAGTATCCGCACGAGTTCTCCGGCGGCCAGCGCCAGCGCATTGCGATCGCGCGCGCGCTCGCCTGCCGCCCCGAATTCATCGTGTGCGACGAGCCGACCTCGGCGCTCGACGTGTCGGTGCAGGCGCAGATCCTCAATCTGATGCGCGATCTGCAGGACCGCTTCGGGCTGACGTATCTGTTCATCAGCCACAATCTCGCGGTCGTGCGCCACATGGCGAACCGCATCGGCGTGATGTATCTCGGCCGCATCGTGGAGGTGGCGCCCTCGCGCGACATGTTCAGGACGCCGAAGCATCCCTACACACGCATGCTGCTCGACGCCGTGCCGGACCTCGATCTCACCGGTCGCCAGCGCAAGCCCGTGGAAGGCGAAGTGCCAAACCCGGTCGATCCGCCGTCGGGCTGCACGTTTCATCCGCGCTGTCCGTCCGCGAACGAGCGCTGCAAGGCCGAGCGGCCGAAGCCCTTGCCCGCCGGCACGGCGACGGTCGCGTGCCACGCCGTGCAGGAAGGCCGGATCTAGGCAACCATGCGGGCGTATCGGCCCGGCGCGAGGCCATAGGCCTTGCGGAACTGCCGCGTCAGATGGCTCTGGTCGGCAAAGCCGCTTGCAACTGCAACCTCCGCCAGCGTCGCGCCATCGCGGATCAATGCACGTGCGCGATCGAGACGGCGCATCGTGAGATAGCGGTGCGGGCTCGTGCCATAACAGGCGCGAAAGTGACGCGCGGCCGCAAAGCGCGTCAGCCCGGTGACGGCCTCAAGCTCGGCCGACGTCACGCTTGTCGTGACGCTCGCATCCAGAAGATCACGCGCGCGCGCCGAGGCGCGCACATGACGCGCCGCTGTCGTGCGCCGCGCGAGCGAACGATCCGCCACGGCCAAGGCATCGGCCAATGCGAGCACGATCTGATCGCGCGCCAGCTCGTCGAGAGGGCTTTCGAGATCGTCGAGCGCCGCCACGATCGCGCGCATCAGCGCGCCGTTCGTCGCGATCACGTCACGCCAGAACGGCAACGCGCCCCTCTCGCCGAGCGCCGCGTGGACCAGCGCCGGCGCGACATAGAGGATGCGGTAGCGAAAGCCGGCGCCAGTTCCGGCGTGACCGTCGTGCAGCTCGTCCGGGTGCAGCACGAACGCCTGTCCGGCCGCGCTCGCACGCGCCGCCCCGCGATAGCGAAACGCCTGCACGCCCTGCATGGTGTAGCCGATCGCGTAGGTGTCGTGGCGATGCGGATCGAAGCCGTGACCGGAAAAGAACGCTTCCATGCGCTCGATCCCGGGCGCTCCAGGCGCAGCCCGGATCCAGTCCGTGCACAATCGTTCAAGACGGCCGCGCCCGGTTTCACGTATGTCGGAACCCATGCGCCATGTTAGCCGATTGCCCTGACCATGGAGACCCTGCCCGCCTTCATTCTTGCCGCGCTGGCGCTGTGCGGCAGTCCCGGCCCGGCGACATTGAGCCTGGCGGCGACCGGCGCGGCGTTCGGCGCGCGGCGCGGCCTTCCCTATATGGCGGGGATCGACCTCGGCATGCTCGGCGTGCTGGCGATCACGGCAAGCGGCGTCGTGAGCCTCGTGCTGGCGCTGCCGGGCGCCACGCCGGTCGTGACGGCGCTCGCGGCCGGATATTTTTTGTATCTTGCGTATCGCATCGCTACTGCGCCACCGCTTGGCGAGGCAAACGAGCAGCACCGACCGCCCTGGTTCGTTGCCGGCGTGCTATTGTCGCTGGTGAACCCGAAGGGCTACGCCGCGATGGCGGCGATGTTCTCGGGCTTCATGCTGGCGCGGGAACATCTCGCGCTCGACATTGTGCTGAAAATCGCCGTGCTGACGGCGATTATTGTAAGCGTCAACCTTGCGTGGCTCGCCGCAGGCGCCGCGCTGACGCGCTTTTTTCATGATCCCAAAACAAGCCGCGTCATCAACGTCACATTCGCAGTTCTGCTGATTGCGTCAGTTGCATTTGCACTGATTGTATAGCCGGCCGTTTGAACCCGCGCCGGTATCCCCGCGACGAATGTTTGAATGGGGGAATATTTCATGGAAAACATTTGCCGGCAGTATGCCCTTCAGTGTGTTGAGTGGGCCTCCACGATCGAAGACCCAAGCCAACATCTCGTCTTCACCGACATGGCGCGTCGCTGGCTCGAAGCCGCGCGCAAGGTCAAGAGCGATCCTGATTTCGGGCGCGAGATCGTCAACGCGCGACTGCACTGAGACGACTGAACCGAGACGATTATGACGTCGGGTACGAAGGCGACCCTGTGGGTCGCCACGGTGGTTCTGTTGTCCTATTTCATTTGGTTCAACGTGGACTGCTGGCGCGACCCGTCGTGCCACCACGTCTTCTGCGGCAAGCATCCCTGCGGCATCACGCGCGCGAAGTAGTGCGGCAGCGGCGGAATTGCACGCTTGACCCTGCCGGAGGCCGCCCCTACACCGGCGGCCAAGAGCGCGTAGCTCAGTCGGTAGAGCACCTGACTTTTAATCAGGTGGTCCTGGGTTCGAGTCCCAGCGCGCTCACCAGCTTTTCCAACACCGTTATCCGGCGGCTTTCCG
>Ga0075362_10000333_pt1 | contig 13448 bp, 13 predicted proteins | sample EndMetdeltDD1762_FD_71397 | JGI IMG/M metagenome (GOLD analysis project Ga0075362, IMG submission 71397) | Populus endosphere microbial communities from Tennessee, USA - Endosphere MetaG P. deltoides DD176-2 | ecosystem: Host-associated > Plants > Roots > Endosphere | place: USA: Tennessee...
CGATAAAGGCTTCCGCCCGCTTGTTGAGCAGGGGGCGATCGCTCGTCGGCTTTCGCGTTCTGGAAATCGCCGTCCATCCTACCACGATGATCAGCGCGAGCACGCCGAAGATCGTCACCTGCAACGGCCAGGTCACGCCGGGAATGAAGGCGAGTATGCCCGTGACGATGCCGCCGGCACCCAGCCACAGGAACCAGCCTCCGGGCACCACCAGCTCGAGTGCCAGCAGGGCCAGCCCAAGGACGAACCAGGCCCACGGTCCGTATTGAACGAAGAGATCGAGCAGTACCATTTGAATACTCCTCTAGTTCGGGATCAGGACCCGGTCGACGGCGGGCGGCCGCTCGAAACGGGCTGGCGCGTCGGCTTGTCGCCGCCAAACGTCTCGCGGGCAATTTCGGCAATGCCGCCTATGGCACCTATGACGCTGGCCGCTTCGAGCGGCATCATCAGCAGCTTCTGGTTGGGCGAGCGTGCGATGCCTTCCAGCGCCTTGATGTAGTTGTTGGCGACGAAGTAGTTGATCGCCTGCACATCGCCGGAGGCAATGGCGTCCGACACAACCCGCGTCGCTTCGGCTTCGGCCTGGGCCGAACGCTCTCGCGCTTCGGCATCCCGGAACGCCGCTTCGCGCCGCCCCTCGGCTTCCAGGACCTGTGCCTGCTTGGCGCCCTCGGCCTGCAGGATAGCCGCCTGCCGCTTGCCCTCGGCTTCGAGGATAAGGGCGCGCTTCTCGCGCTCGGCCTTCATCTGCCTGCCCATGGATTCGATGAGGTCCTTGGGTGGGTCGATGTCCTTGATCTCGATGCGCGTGATCTTGAGACCCCATGGCGAAACCGCCGCGTCGACCACCTTGAGCAGCCGGTGGTTGATCTCGTCGCGATTGCTCAGCAGTTCGTCCAGATCCATCGAACCCATCACCGTACGGATGTTGGTCATGGTCAGATTGAGGATCGCGTTCTGCAAATTGTTGACTTCATAGGCTGCCGCCGGCGCGTCGAGGATCTGGTAGAAGGTCACGCCATTGGCCGTCACCGAGGCGTTGTCCTTGGTGATCACCTCCTGATGGGGGACGTCGAGGACCTGCTCCATCATGTTGATCTTGCGGCCCACGCCATCGACGAAGGGGATGATCAGATTGAGGCCAGGCTTCATCGTCTTGATGTAGCGGCCGAACCGTTCGACTGTGTAATTGTAGCCCTGCGGCACGGTCTTGACCGCCGCGAGCAGCACCAGCACCGCCAGCACACCCAGCACGACCAACGTAATGCTGCCACCGTCGAGCACGAAATCCATGCGACTCTCCCCTCGCGGCGCCGGGGTTGACTAACGGCGGCGCCGTGCTGGCACAGAGATAAGTGCCATGGGCCGCGCGCGCAATGCATGCGGAACGAATGCACAAAACTACCGTTGAATCGTCGGCTTTTGCCCGCAATCGAGGGTTCGACCATGGCTGCTTCACGTCCGATCTGGAAAGGCCAGCTTCGGCTGAGTCTCGTCTCCATCAATGTCGAGATGTTTCCGGCGCACAAATCGGGCGCCAAGACCGCCTTCAACCAGATCCACAAGCCGTCGGGCAAGCGCGTCCACTACCAGAAGGTCGTCGATGGCCTGGGCCCCGTTGACCCCGACGACATCAAGAAGGGTTACGAGTACGAAAAGGGCGAATATGTCCTGCTCGAGGACGAGGAACTCGACGCCGTAAAACTGGAGACCAGGAAGACGCTCGACCTGGTCCAGTTCGTCGACGACACGGAGATACCGCCGCTTTACTACGACAGCCCCTACTTCGTGGCGCCGGCCGATGACCTTGCCGAGGACGCCTTCCGCGTGGTCCGCGACGCCCTGCGCAAGGCAAGGAAAGTCGGTCTCGGCCAACTGGCGCTGCGCGGCAAGGAATACCTTGTCGCCATCAAGCCCTGCGGCAAGGGGATGCTGCTCGAAACGCTGCATTACGAAGACGAGATCAAGAAGGCCGACAGCTTCTTTTCGGATATCCCTGCCAAGTCGGCCGACGATGATCTGCTTGAGGTCGCCACGGCTCTGATCGAAAGGAAGACTGACAAGTTCGACCCCAAGACCTTCAAGGACCATTACCAGGCCGCCTTGCGTGAGCTCATTCAGCGCAAGCTCAAATCCAAGGGTCGCAAGATCGAAGTAGCGGACGACGGCAAACCCGCCAAGCAGACCGGCAACGTCATCGACCTGATGGCTGCGCTAAAGAAGAGCCTCGACAGCGGCAGTCGCACGCCGGCCAAGTCCACCAAAGCCGCTACACGAAAGGCACCGGCGAAGAAGTCCGCCGCCAGAAAGGCCCCGGCGAGGAAAGCTGCGCCCCGCAAGAAGGCCGGCTGATGCCCACGGCGCGTGAACAGTTGAAGACCTACCAGTCGAAGCGAAACTTCGCCAAGACCGCCGAACCTTCCGGAAAACTCTCCCGCAAGCGCAGGCCGAAAGGCTTGAGCTTCGTCGTGCAAAAGCACGATGCCTCGCGTCTCCACTACGACTTCCGGCTAGAGCTCGATGGCGTGCTCAAGAGCTGGGCGGTCACCAAGGGGCCCTCCACCAATCCTGCCGACAAGCGCCTTGCCGTGCACGTCGAGGACCACCCGCTCGACTATGGTGGCTTCGAGGGCACCATCCCGGAAGGCGAGTACGGCGGTGGCACCGTCATGCTGTGGGACCAGGGCACATGGGAGCCGATCGGCGATCCCCATGAGGGTCTGAAGAAGGGTGACCTCAAATTCAGGCTTTCCGGCAGGCGGATGAAGGGCGAATGGGTACTCGTCCACATGAAGGGTCGCGATGCCAGGACACGGTCCGGCACGCGCGAGAACTGGCTGCTCATCAAGCATCGCGACAAATACGCGACGGATGCCGACGGCCTCACCGAGAAATTCACCACCAGCGTTGACACCGGCCGTGACCTCGACGGCATCGCGAGGGGTTTGAAGTCGCGGAAGAAAGCAGCAACGGCTAGTGCGCCCGTTAAGGTGTGGACACGCAAGGGCGAGCAGACGCTTCCCGACTTTCGTCCGCCTCAGCTCGCCACCCTCGTCACCGAAATCCCGGAGGGCGACAATTGGCTGTTCGAGATGAAGTATGACGGCTACCGCGCGCTTGCTGCCATCGCGGGTGATCAGGTTCGGCTCTATACGCGCAACGCCAATGACTGGACCCGGCAGTTTGCTCCGCTGGTAGAACCCCTCTCCAGACTGACGAAAGGCGCGGTTCTGCTTGATGGCGAAGTCGTCGCCTTCAAGGACGGCCGCACCGACTTCTCGACGCTAAAGGATGCCCTCTCCTCTGGCGCAGAGCTCAGTTACTTCGTCTTCGATCTCCTCGAGCAGGATGGAGAAGATCTACATCGCCTCCCTCTCGCGGAGCGGAAGACGCGGCTTGCCAAGCTCATCGGCAAGCGAGGTTCATCTGACTCGATCCAGTTTTCCGAGCATATTGCTGGGAAGGGCCGTCAATTCTTCGAGGCCATGTGCAAGGGCGGCTACGAAGGCATGATCGCCAAGTTCGCAGACGCACCCTATCGCGGCGAGCGCTCGAAGTCCTGGCTCAAGATCAAGTGCGGACAGCGCCAGGAATTCGTTATCGGCGGCTGGCGCCCTTCCGACAGGAAGAAGACCTTCGCCTCGCTCCTCCTCGGCTCGTGGGACGGCGGAAAACTCGTCTATCACGGCCGCGTCGGCACAGGCTGGAACGTCAAGGACGCCGCCGCGCTGCAGAAATCGCTGGACGCGCGAACCCGAAAGACAAATCCCTTCGCCAACGCCCCGCGCGACGTCGTCAAGCATGCAAAATGGGTCACGCCTGACCTCGTTGCCGAGATCGGCTTCACCGAGTTCACGCCGGACGCTATCGTACGTCACCCGTCCTTCCTCGGCCTTCGCCGCGATAAGGCGGCCAAGGAGGTGACGCTTGAGCTCCCAAAGGATGCGCCCGTCGCTGTCCGACCCGCTTCCCGCTCGGGAGCGAAGCGGAGCACGGCGATGAAGCCTCTTGTGTTCACCGACGACATGGGGATCGCGGCTGCAGAGCGGCTGGGCGTCAAGCTCACCCATCCCGAAAAGATCGTCTACCCCGAAGGCAGGATCACCAAGGCCCAGCTCGTCGCCTATTACGATGCCGTCTCGGAACCGATGCTCCGTCACGTCGCCGAACGCCCGTTGTCGCTGGTTCGGCGCCCCACCGGAAGCAGCAAGCCCTTCTTCCAGAAGCACGACTCCGGCGGCTTCCCCGACGCCTTCAAGAAGGTCAAGATCACCGAGACCACCGGCCCCACCGACATCTACCTACACATCGACGATGCGGCGGGCCTCGCGGCCAGCGTCCAGATGTCGGCGCTCGAACTCCATATCTGGGGCAGCCATATCGACAAGCTCGAGCACGCCGATCGCATCATCTTCGACATAGATCCAGATGAGGGCCTCGACTTCAGGACAACCCGACAGGCCGCCCGCGACATTCGCGACCGCCTCGGCAAATGGGGGCTCGAAAGCTTTCCCATGGTCACCGGCGGCAAGGGCATCCATGTCATCGCCCCGCTGCGACGCACGCTCGAATGGCCTGACGTCAAACTGTTCTGCCGCACCTTTGCGGAGCGGCTTGCCGCCGACGAGCCTGATCGCTTCACGGCCAATATCCGCAAGGCCAGCCGCAAGGGCCGCATGTTTGTCGACTATCTGCGCAATGAACGCGGCTCGACCGCCGTGAGCCCCTATTCCACCCGCGCCAAGCCAGGCTGTCCGGTGGCGACGCCGGTGTCATGGGATGAAGTTGAGACGCTTGAAGCAGCCAACGCATTCTCGCTGGGAGAAGCCGCTGCCCGTGCCCAGGGCCCGGATCCGTGGTCCGACTATTTCAAGCTGACCCAGTCCATCACCAAAGCGATGCTGAGCAGTGTCGCGGGCGACAAGCTCTAGAGCCAGCCCCCCAGCTCGTTTCGAACCACCGATTCCAGCATGCCCATGCCCAGCTCGCTGTCGTTGAGGCACGGAATGTACGCATAGTCGTCATGCCCTCCGCCGGCCTCGACGAACTGCTCATGCCCGGTGATGGCGATCTCTTCCAGCGTCTCGATGCAGTCGACCGAAAACGCCGGCGCGACCACCGCGACCTTCTTCTTGGCCTTCCCCAGCTCTTCGAGCACGTTCACCGTGTATGGCTTCAGCCACTCGGTAGGCCCGAACCGGCTTTGGAACGTCACTCTAAGCCGATCTTCCGGCCACCCCAGCGCTTCGCGCACCAGCCGAGTCGTCTTGAGGCACTGGCAATAATACGGATCGCCGCGTTTCAGATAGAGCTCCGGCATGCCGTGATACGATGTCAGCACCACGTCGGGGACGAAGGGCAGCGCCGCAACGCCGTCGACGATGCTCTTTGCCAACGCCGAAACATAATCGGGCACGTCGAAATAGGCGGGTAGCGTCCGCACGGCCGGCTGCCAGCGCATCTTGCCCAGAGCCTCGAACGCCTTGTCGTTCGCCGTCGCCGTCGTTGTCGCCGAATATTGCGGATAGAGCGGCGCGAGCAGGATCTTCCGGCAACCTGCCTCCTGCATGGCGGCGATCCTGGACGACGTGGAAGGATTGCCGTAGCGCATGGCGAAATCGACAATGACGTCGGGCCCAAGCCGGGCTTGAAGCTTTTCCGCCTGACGCCGCGTGATTACCCGCAGCGGGCTGTCGTTTTCTTCCTTGTCCCAGATGCGGGCATAGTTCGCTCCGCTCTTTTGCGGCCGGAAGGTCAGGATGGCGCCCTGAAGGATGGGCTGCCAGATGAGCTTTGGCGTCTCGATCACCCGCGGGTCACTGAGGAACTCGCTGAGGTAGCGGCGCATCGGCCAATAATCCGTGCCGTCCGGGGTCCCCAGGTTGAGCAGCAGGACGCCCACCTTGGGCTCGGGGAAGCTAGGATGATTGGCGGGTTTTTCGACCGGCATAAGGGTGCGCGCGTTTTAGAAGGGTTCTAAGCCGCGCGCACCATATCTCTGATCTGCATGGGCGCAAGCACCGCTTTGTCGCGGGCAACTACGGACGCGCCGCCTCGCTACAACGCCCCGGTGACGAAGTCGAAGATCAGCTTTGCATTCAGCGAAATCAGCAGCAGCGCGATCGCGGCGGTAAGCACCGTCAACCACCGCGGCGCAACGAGGTCGCCCAGTTTCGCCCGGCTCGCGGTGAACATCACCAGCGGCACCACCGCGAAAGGCAGTTGAAGGCTGAGGATCACCTGGCTCAACACCAGCAATTCGCCCATCTGCGCTTCGCCATAGATAAGGATGACGACGATCGCCGGCACGATGGCCACCAATCGCGTCACGAGGCGCCGGGCCCAGGCCGCCAGCTTGATATCGATGAAGCCTTCCATGACAATTTGCCCGGCCATCGTTGCGGTCACGGTCGAGTTGAGTCCGCAGCACAGCAGTGCCACGCCGAACAGCACCGGCGCGATCGCCGAGCCTAGCAGTGGATTGAGCAGTCCATGCGCCACATTGAGGTCATCGACCACCTGTCCGCTCTTGTAGAACGTCGCCGCCGCGAGGATCAGCAGCGAGGCATTGATCGTCAGCGCGAACATCAGCGCCACCGTCGAGTCGATGGTCGCAAATTTCAGCGCTTCCCTCTTTTCGGGCACGGTCGTGCCATAGGCCCGGGTCTGGATGATGCCCGAGTGCAGGTAGAGATTGTGCGGCATCACCGTGGCTCCGATAATCCCCAGGCCCAAATAGAGCATGTTGGGATCGGCGAAGAGGTTCGTGGTCGGCGCGAAGCCGCGGATCACCTGCCCCCAATCGGGATCAGCCATGGCGATCTGAACCAGAAAGCAGGCCGCGATCACGCCCATCATTGTAATGATGAAGGCCTCGATCCAGCGGAAACCCTTGGTTTGCAGCCAAAGGATCAGAAACACGTCCAGTGCCGTGATGAAGATGCCGATCTCGAGCGGAATGCCGAAGATGAGATTGAGGCCAATGGCGGTGCCGATTACCTCGGCAAGGTCGGTGGCGCAGATGGCCAGTTCGGCGAGCGCCCAGAGCGGCCAGCTTAGCCATCGTGGGAAAGCGTCACGGCAGGCCTGAGCCAGATCCTTCCCGGTGGAGATCGCGAGGCGGGCGCAAAGCGACTGCAGCAGGATCGCCATGATGTTCGAGAGAAGCGCAACGGCCAGCAGCGCGTAGCCGAACTGACTCCCGCCCGCGAGCGATGTCGCCCAGTTGCCGGGATCCATGTATCCCACGGCCACCAGATATCCGGGGCCGACAAAGGCGAGGAAGCGGCGCCAGCCACTGGCTCCGGCGCGCACCGGGATCGATCGGAACACATCCGCCAGTGGCGGTGTCGTGCTGTCGCGCAACCAGGCGGGCCGGCGGGTGGGCGTCGTGTTCATGCTCTCTACGGCCATTACTTCGTCTCGTTGTTACAGTCGGGAAAGCGCTATTGCAAATCATTTGCACCATACCCCAGTTGAGAATCATTCGCAACTGCTTCACGGAACGAATGTTTACCATCCGAATTTATCTTCGGGGCTCAGAAAGTGGGGACTATTGACCAAGGACGAAGCGAAAGCCGAAGCCCTGCGGCGCTGGCGCGAGCTGCCGGAGGATGAGAGGCGGACGCCCGATCAGGCTCAGGTTTTTGCGGCGACGCTAGCTGACCAGCTCGATTTCCGGACAATGGGAAACGAACGCAAGGTCATCGCCGCGTGGCTGCTGCGTGAGCTCGAGGGCAATACCCAGGTGCAGACACCCGGACAGACCGACAGCGAAGCCCGCCAGCAGCGGCTCCGCGACCAGTCGGACGCCGCCTGATCAGAGGCTGGACAGCAGGAGCAGCAGCCCGAATGCGAGGACGGCAAGGGCCCCAAGCATCTCGGCCCACCAGACGACCCGCCGGGTTACCGGACTGTCGGTACCTGCGAGGCGCAGAGCCAAGCCCTTGGCGCTGACGGCGAGGGCTGCCAGCATACCTGTTGTGGCGGCCGTCCCCAGCCCCATCAAAAGCACCGAGGTGATTCCGGCAGCCAGAAGCCCCTGGCTCAATGCGAAGGCCAGCACGATCAGCGCCCCCGAGCATGGCCGCAGTCCGACGGCGAGAACGATCCCCAGCTGTTCGCGCCATCCGCTCCCGATCGCCGCCGGTGTCACCACATGGGCGTGATGAGCGTGGTCATCGTGGTCTTGACGATGATGCCCGTCATGCTCGTGGTGCCGACGCGTCCCAGCCAGTTTCCGCGCAACCAGCCACAGTCCCAGCACGACCATGAGCACGTATGACGCGACGCCGATCCAGTGGGCAGTGTCATTCATCGCCATGCTGGTGAGGCCGAGCAGCAGCGCTGCCACCAACACAAGGCCGATCGCGACAAGCGATTGCAGCATGGCACTCAGAAAGCTGAGGCCGATCCCGCGCCTCACCTGCGTCTCGTTGGCGAGTACATAGGAGGAGAACACGACCTTGCCGTGCCCCGGTCCTGCGGCATGGAACACGCCATAGAGAAAGCTCAGTCCGCCAAGCACCCAGAATGCCGTCCACTCGGTCCGCAGCGCATCGAGCGACTGCACCAGCGCCTGGTAGAAGTCGGACTGCGCCTGCGCTATCCATCCCAGAATACCCGTCCTGGACATCTCGAGCCCAGGCTCCGGCGGTGGCCCGCCCATGGGGCGGCTGGAAGAGCCTCCCGCGCTCGATTCGCTGGCTTGATTTGCCACGGCCTGCGGCGTCATCGCCGCCGACGGCTCTGGGAGAGGGCCGACGGGCTCGCCGGTTGCGCTGCTCCCGGGGCAATTGATGGCGATGGCACCCTGCACGCCACGCAGCTTCTGTTCGAGATCGGGCGGCAATTGCGTCACATCGGGGCCCAGATCGGCCAGTTGCTGCGCAAGGTCATCCGACATGGGGCGCGAATCTTCGAGCACCACGGCGCAATTGGCGGGCGCATTGACCAGTTGTACCGAGCCGACGTCGGTTAAGGTGATGGCCACGTAATATTCGGGATCATTGATCGCCACTTCGAGGCGGTCACGGATCATGTAGGGCCGGTCGAGTGCGACATCGAAACTCAACGTCTGCCGGCCGTCCACATAAGCCATCGACGGATTGCTGCCCGACGCAAATTGAGGTTCACCGGCCCTTCGCCGGCGAACGTGTAGTAGTCGTAGGCGCTCAGCCCCTCCATGTTGTCGTCGGCGAGCGGCTGCAATTCCTGCGTCGTCACTTGGCCGTCGAGATTGGCATCCAGCCCTTGCACCGCCCACGCCGAGTAGGCCTCGTCGAACGTCCACTGGTGATGAACCGACAGAACCTGCCCCGCGTCGTCGAAGGTGATGGTCGCCTTGGCCTCGACGAAAATGTGCGGATGCGCTGCCACCGGCCCCGATAGCAGGGGCGCGAGGCAGCAAAGGACGGCAAGCGCTCTCTTCAACAGCCGCCTCAATTCAGCGGATTCTTCTCGAACCAGGCGACCAGATAGTCGATCAATGCCCGCACCTTGCCCGCAAGATGTCGACGGTGCGGATAAACCGCCTGCAGACTCGACCCGAAGTCGACATAGTCATGGAGGATTTGCACCAGCTTTCCCTCCCTTATCATCGGGTCAACCAGGTAGCCCGGCAGCATGGCAACACCGAGGCCCTGGATCGCCGCGTCGCGCGCCGACAGCGGCGAGTTGACCTTCACCGGTCCGTTGACATGAACCGAAATCGTCTCGCTCTTGTCGACGAACCGCCAATTCGCCTGCCCCTGCAGATTGGTATCGACGACGCACGCATGGTTGCGCAGATCTTCCGGCCGCCGGGGCGTCCCGTGCGCATCGAGATAGACGGGCGACACGACAGCCTTGTGCTCCATGTCGCAGATCTTGCGTGCGATGAGCGATGAATCCTGCGCCGCCGAAATGCGCAGCGCGACGTCAATGCCCTCATCGACGAGGTCGACGAAGCGATCCTCGAGCCTGAGATCGAGTGTCACTTCCGGATGATCGGCCACGAACGAATAGATGACCGGAGCGAGGATCATCTCGCCAAAATTGCGCGCGGTGGAAACGCGCAGCAATCCCCGCGGTGCCGCCGTCTGGTCGAGGATGGAAGAATCGAGGTCGTCGAGCTGCTGCAGGAGTTGGCTGGCCTCCCGGTAATACGCCTCGCCGGCCTCCGTCAGGCTCAGCTTTCGGGTGGTCCGGTTCATCAACCGCACGCCCAGATAATCCTCGAGGTCGGTAACGTACTTGCTCAGCAGGGCCTTTGAGCGACCATGCTGCCGCGCGGCCGATGAAAACCCGCCGGAATCGAAAACCTGGACGAAGGCGCGGATGCGCGCGAGATCTTGGCTCATGCGCAAGGGATAACTGATTGCCTTTGAGCGAACAATCGGGCCGGAATGTTTAGCCCGTCAATCGCCCGAACCGCCGGTCGAGCACCATGGTCGCCGTCACCACGACGAAGGCAAACCCCACCATCCCGGCCGACACCCAGTGCGCCTTGAGCCAGTCTCCCCGCTCGACGAAATCATAGATGGCAATCGACAGCACCTTGGTCTCCCCCGGGATATTGCCGCCGATCATCAGCACCACGCCGAACTCCCCCACCGTGTGCGCGAAGGTAAGGATCACCCCGGTGAGAAATCCCGCTCGCCCCTCCGGCACAATCACCCGGAAAAACGTGTCGCGTCGCCCCGCCCCAAGTGTGTGCGCCGCCTCGACCGGATCCATCCCCATCGTCTCGAACGCCACCCGGATCGGTTGAGTCATGAAGGGCAGCGAGTACAGGATCGATCCGATCACCAGCCCTTCGAACGAGAACGCCAGCGTGCGCGCGCCCAAAAGTCCCGCGATCGATCCACCCGGCCCATTCGGCCCCAGCCCGATCAGCAGGTAGAATCCGATCACCGTGGGAGGCAGCACCAGCGGCAACGCGACCAGCGCCGCCACCGGTTCGCGCCAGCGCGACATCGTCCGCGCGAGCCACCAGGCGATGGGTGTACCGATCAGCAGCAGGAGGAGCGTCGTGACGCATGCAAGTGCAGCGGTCAGAAGGATCGGCGGCAATATCTCCTGAAGCGTCGGCATAACCCTATTCTAGCTCATAGCCGGCCGCGTTGATAACCGCGATCGCGGCATCGGTCCCGAGATAGTCGAGAAAGGCACGCGCCGCCTCGTTGCCCTCGCCGGACTTCAGCAGCACGGCATTCTGACGTATCGGTGGATAGTCCGCCTGCGGAGGCAGCCATACCTGCGCCGCTGGCTTGCCGATCACTTGGCTCAGGGCCACGAAGCCGAGCTCGGCACTGCCGCTGTCGACGAATTGCAGAGCCTGCGTGATGTTCTCGCCCGTGACAATCTTTGGCGTCACATCAGCCGTCAGCCCCAACGCCTCCAGTACCGCAAGGCCCGCTGCGCCATAGGGCGCCGTCTTCGGATCAGCGACCGCGATATGCTGGAACGCGCCGGCTCTCAGCACCGCCTCGCCGTCCGTCACATCGAGCACGGGCGAATAGAGCGCCACCTTGCCCACGGCATAGGTGAAATCGGTCCCGGCAACCCCGAACCCCTCGTCGATGGCCGTCTGCGTGCGCTTGGCATCCGCCGACAGGAAGACGTCGAACGGCGCCGCCTGGGTGATCTGCGTATAGAGCGCTCCCGTCGCGCCGAAGCTGAACACCACCTCATGGCCGGTCGCGGCATTGAAATCGGCACCGAGTTGCTCGGCCACCTTGGTGAAGTTCGCGGCCACCGCCGCATTGAAGGTCCCTGCCTGGACGGGCGCCAGGCCCAGCGCGACTGACATCACCACCGCAGGACCGAGGAGGAGACGACGTAAAATTGCCATCGAGAGGCTCCGATATGTTCGATTGAGCATATCGGAGCTTACAAAACCCCGCCGGGCGGGCAAGCGTTATTTCCGCTTAGACATATCGAGCCGCTTGGCAATTGCGGCCACGTCGCCGGCGATCGCCAGGCGCGTCTTTGCCTGCATGGCACGATAGTGCGCGAGAACGAGCGACCCGTCCTCCGTAAGCGCCGCGCCGCCCTGAGCCGCGCCGCCCCGCGTCGCCTCGACCAGGGGGCGCCCGAACCCGTCATTGAGTGCCTGAACGAGCGACCATGCCCGCTTGTAGCTCATGCCCATGCGCTTGCCGGCCGCGGCGATCGATCCGGTCTCGGCGATCCCTTCCAGCAGATCGGCCCGTCCCGGACCGACGTAGAATTCGTCCGAGAACGTCACCCGCAGATGCGTAAGACCCGCCGGCTCCGCTCGGCGCGCCATCAGGCCGCCTTCTTCAGCGCCGCCGCTTCGCGCGCCAGCCCCTCGATCCGTGCCCAGTCGCCGCTCTCGATGGCATCTGCGGGCATGATCCACGAGCCGCCGACGCAGATGACATTGGGCAGCGCGAGATAGGTCTTGGCCTTGGCGATGTCGATCCCGCCCGTGGGGCAGAAGGTGATGTCGGGCAGCGGCGAGGCGAATGCCTTCAGCACCGGGGCCCCGCCCATCGCCTCGGCTGGGAAGAATTTGAGAAAATTGTAGCCTTGCTCGCTCGCGGTCATCGCCTCGGTCGGCGTCCCGATGCCGGGCAGCAGCGGAATCGAGAACCCGTCGGCGGCTTCGAGCAGGCGCGGGCTCGCCCCGGGTGACACCATGAACTGGCAGCCGGCGTCGACCGAGTGCCCCATCTGTAAAGGTGAGCGCACCGTTCCCGATCCCACCACCGCGCCGGCGACCTTCGCCATCTCCTCGATGACCTGGAGAGCTCGCGGGGTCCGCAGCGTCACTTCCAGCACCGGAAGGCCGCCTGCCACCAGGGCTTCGGCCAGCGGCCGGGCCTTGGTGACATCGTCGAGGATGATCACGGGAATGACCGGGGCCAGCGACAGCGTGGCACGAAGCGCGGTGACGTCTTGAGGCATGGCAAACTCCTGCGGTCTGCGACCGGATTAGGCCGTTCCCCCGGCGCACGCAAGCATCGCTAGTCGCTCAGCAGATACGCCGCCACGGCGGCCCTGTCCGCATCGGTCCAATGCGAGGTCTCGTCGCGGATCACCTCGTTCATTGCCCCGCCAAGCGCGTCGAAATCGGGCGTCATCCCGTCAACCAGCGCCTGCGTCAGTGTCGCCATGTCGTAGCCGCGCGCTTCGAGGTCGGCCTTGAGCAGTGACGGCGCCTTGCCCCCGGGGCCGCCGACGGTGTTTCCGGCCAGCTCGCGGCCGGCCTCGAACCCGCCCAGCGCATTGCGCGGGCTATGGCACGTGACGCAGTGGCCTGGGCCGAACACGATGTACCGGCCCCGGTTCCATTCCGCCGACTCCCCTTCCACCGGCTCGAAACGCTGCGGCCGAAAGAACAGATGCTTCCACCCCGCCATCGCGAGACGGATGTTGAACGGGAAACCCAACTCGTGCGGCTTTGACGGCGTCTCGTCTGCCGGCCGCGCCATCAGCGC
>Ga0075362_10000334_pt1 | contig 13446 bp, 15 predicted proteins | sample EndMetdeltDD1762_FD_71397 | JGI IMG/M metagenome (GOLD analysis project Ga0075362, IMG submission 71397) | Populus endosphere microbial communities from Tennessee, USA - Endosphere MetaG P. deltoides DD176-2 | ecosystem: Host-associated > Plants > Roots > Endosphere | place: USA: Tennessee...
TGGTGGACGCGGAGAGGATCGAACTCTCGGCCTCTGCATTGCGAACGCAGCGCTCTCCCAGCTGAGCTACGCGCCCCCGTCGTGCACGGACATCACTGTCCGCTGTGCATCGATTGATGCGAACCCAAAGCTTACCACTTCGTCCACGCCCATCGCAATCGCGTCGGCCCTCGCTCGGACGTCGGCCCTCGGACGTCGGCCCTCGCTCGGACCTCGGACCTCGGACGTCGGACGTCGGACGCCGGCAGCTATACTCGGTCGGATGTCTCTGCCTCAGAAGGTCCGCCGGATCGGTGTGCTCACCGGCGGCGGCGACGCTCCCGGTCTCAACGCCGTCATCCGCGCCGTCGTCAAGTCCGCGGCCGGCTGCAACTGCGAAGTGATCGGCCTCGAAGACAGCTTCGACGGCCTCATCGAGCCGGATCGCTGGCGGCGTCTCGTGCCGAAGGACGTCCGCGGCATCCTGCGGCTCGGCGGGACGATCCTGGGCACGACCAACCGCGGCAACCCGTTCCTCTACCCGATCGAGACCAGCGGCGGGACGAAGGACTACTCGGCGCGCTGCGTCGAGATGTTCCACGAGCTCAAGCTCGACGCGCTCGTCGTCATCGGCGGGGACGGCACGCTGGCCATCGCCCACCAGTTCTCGAAGATGGGGATTCCCCTGGTCGGCGTGCCCAAGACGATCGACAACGACATCGTCGAGACCACGAACACGTTCGGGTTCGACACCGCGGTCAGCTTCGCCACCGACGCCATCGATCGCCTGCACACCACCGCCGAGGCGCATCACCGCGTGATGGTGGTGGAAGTGATGGGACGCTACGCGGGCTGGATTGCGCTCTACTCGGGCGTCGCCGGCGGAGCCGACGTCATCCTGATACCGGAGATCCCCTACGACATCGAGAAGGTGGCGCGCCGCATCCGCGATCGCGATCACATGGGCGCCCGGTTCAGCATCGTCGTCGCGGCCGAAGGGGCGAAGCCGATCGGCGGCTCGACGACCGTGCTCAAGAAAGCCGAAGGGGCGTATGTCGAGCGCCTGGGCGGATGCGGGCAGGTGATTGCGAGCGAGCTGGAGCGGCTGACCGGGAAGGAAGCGCGCAGCGTCGTGCTCGGCCACCTGCAGCGGGGCGGCGCACCGACCAGCTTCGATCGGATGCTCGCGACACGCTTCGGGGCCCGCGCCGTCGAACTGCTGATGGCAGGCACGTTCGACCACATGGTCGCGTTTCACCCGCCCGACATCGTCGCGGTGCCGCTCGAAAAGATCGTCGGACGGACGCGCACGGTCCCGCCCGACTTCGACGTCGTCCGGACGGCGCGCGCTCTGGGAGTTTCTCTGGGGGACTGACAGCGTCACCGCCCTACACGTCACAGAGCGCGACGGCTTCTCTCAACGACGTCAGCGGGTCGCGCGTGGGGACGAATTCGTGGGCCATGAAGCCCTGGTAGCCGACCGCGACGAGCGCCTCGGCGACGGCCCGCCAGTTCACCTCCTGGGTCGCGTCCAGCTCGTGCCGCCCGGGCACGCCGCCGGTGTGCACGTGCGCGATGTAGTCCTTCGACTCGCGGATGGTGCGGATCAGATCCCCTTCCATGATCTGCATGTGGTACGCGTCGTAGAGCAGCTTGACGCGGGGTGAGGCGACGGCCTTGACGATCTCGAGTCCGAAGGCGGTGTGGTCGCCCTGGTAGTCCTTGTGATCCACCTTGCTGTTGAGCAGCTCGACGCAGATCGTGACGCCGTTGTCCTCGGCGACCTGCTTGACCCGGTTCAGTCCCTCGATGCAGTTGGCTTTCGCCTCGGCGTCGCCCAGCCCCATGCGGTTGCCGAAGAAGGTGATGACGTTGGGAATCTTCATCTTCGCGGCCTTCGGGATCTTGTCCTGGAAGTTCTTCACGATCGCGTCGTGGTTCTTGGCGTAGTTCAGCCCGTCGCGAATCGTGCCGCCGCCCGCGTACGCCATCGAGCAGACCAGCCCGTGGTCGGCCACCACCTGCCATTCCGGCTCCTCGAGGAGGTCGATGGCGGTCAGGCCCATCGTCCTCACGGCGTCGCAGAATTCCGGCATCGGAATCCTGCCGTAGCACCAGCGGGAGACGGATTGCTTCAGCCGTCCGTTCTTGACGATCCGGCCGGGGGCGGACGCGGGATTCTGCACGGGGCCTCCTTGATCTCGCGGGCAAGTATAATCGGCACCCGATGTCGCGCTTTTCCACGCGTCTGCTGACGCCGGCCTGCGCCGGAATCTTCGTTGCCGCACTCGCGGTCTCGGCCGGAGCCCAGCGCGGGCAGGCGCCGCCGGCGCGGCCGCCGCAAACGAGTGCGCCGCCGGCGACGACAGGGACCGCCGCCGGCGCCGATCCGCGCGAGGCGACGGCGCGCCGCCTCTGCATCCAGTGCCACCCGTTCGAGAACGTCGTCGCCATCCGCCGCACGCGCGCGCAGTGGGAAGCGACCGTCGAGAACATGGTCGGGCGCGGCGCCCGCGGCACTCCGGCGGAGTTCGCGAGCATCATCGACTACCTGAGCGAGAAGTACGGTCTCAGCGGCGCTGTCGTGCGCGGCTCCGCCGGTCCTGACGACAAGCCGCTGGTCGATCCCAAGGCCGACGAAGCGGCCCGGCCGCTGTGGGGGGCCGACTGCCAGATCTGCCACGGCCCCGACGCGCGCGGCACCGGGCGCGGACCGAACCTGGTGCGATCGCTGCTCGTATTGAGCGACCGCTACGGCAGCAAGATCGGTCCGTACCTGCGCACGCAGCACCCGAAACTGCCGTCGGGGAAGATCCTCGAGCCCACCGACACGCAGGTCCTTCTCTTCGCGCACTTCCTGCGCGCGCGGTTGAACGACACGCTGCGCGGATCCCCGCTCTTCAGGCCCGGCAACATTCTCGTCGGCGACGCCAAGGCGGGCGAGGCCTACTTCACCGGCGCCGGCGGCTGCACGCAGTGCCATTCGGCCACGGGCAACCTGGCGGGCGTCGCGAGCCGCATCGGCGATCCGGTCAACCTCCAGCAGCGGTTCCTGTTCCCGGCCAACGCGTTCGGCGGACGGCGGGGCGGCGCGCCGCAGCCCGCGGGCCGTCCGGTGGTGCGCGTCACCGTCACGCCGCCGTCGGGCCCGGCCGTCACCGGTGACCTCGTGACGATGGACGACTTCTACGTGACGCTTCGCGGCGAGGACGGGCAGCCACGCACGTTCCGGCGCACGCGCGACCTCCGCGTAGCGAAGACGGATCCGTACGCCGCGCACATCGCGCTGCTCGACGTGATCACCGACACACAGATTCACGACGTCGTGGCGTATCTCTGGACACTGAAATGAAGCGACTCACACTTTGCGCCGTCCTGCTCGTGAGCGCCGCCGCGGCGTCGGCGCAGCAGCAGATCCCGACCGATGCCTGGCCGTCGTACAACGGCGACTACACCGGACGCCGGTTCAGCACGCTCACCAAGATCACCGCCGACAACGTGAAGCACCTGAGCCTCGCGTGGTCGTACCGGCTCAGCGTCCAGGGCGCCGGCCCGATCAAGGGCACGCCGCTGATGGTCAACGGCGTCACCTATCTCACCGCCCCCGATCACGTGTGGGCCGTCGACGCACGGACCGGCCGCGAGATCTGGCACTGGGAGAACAAGTCCACCGGCGGCATCCAGATCGGCAACCGCGGCGTCGGCATCAAGGGGGACTACCTCTACGTCGAGACGCGCGACTGCAACCTGGTGTCGCTGACGATCAAGGACGGCAAGGAACGCTGGCGGAAGAACCTCTGCAACCTCGATCAGTACTACTACGCGTCGGTGGCGCCGATCATCGTCGGCAACCACGTGATCTGCGGCGTGAGCGGCGACGATCTCGACGTGCCCGGCTATGTCCAGTCGCACAACGCCGAGACGGGGGAGATGGAGTGGCGGTGGTACGTCGTGCCGCAGAAAGCCGACGACCCGGGGATCGAATCGTGGCCGAGCCTCGAGGCCGCGAAGCACGGCGGCGGCATGACGTGGCAGCCGGTCACCTACGATCCCGAGCTCAACCTGATCTACGTGACGACGGGGAACCCGCAGCCGGTCGTCGCCTATGCCAACCGCAAGGGGGACAATCTCTTCACCGCCAGCATCGTCGCGCTGAATCCTGACGACGGGAAGATGAAGTGGTACTTCCAGTCGTCGCCGCACGACACGCACGACTGGGACGCGACGCAGACGGCGGTGCTCTTCGACGGCGAACTCAATGGGCAGCCGCGCAAGATGCTGGCGCAGGCATCCCGCAACGGAAAGTTCTTCGTCCTCGATCGCGCCACGGGAAAGGCGCTGGTCTCGTCCGACTACGTCAAGACGAACTGGGCGAAGGGATTCGGCGCGAACGGACAGCCGCTTCCGAATCCCGAGAAGGATCCCCAGGTGGCCGGCTCACTCGTGACCCCCAACCAGGGAGGCGCGACGAACTGGCCGCCTCCGTCGTTCAGTCCGCAGACCGGGCTGTTCTACGTCAGCGCCGCGCAGGCGTACAGCGTCTGGTACATCTACGATCCCGGCGAGAATCCCCAGGGATGGGGCGGCACCGATCGCGGCGGCTGGTCGCAGAACATGCTGCAGGCGATCGACTACAAGACGGGCAAGGTCCGCTGGAGCCACAAGTGGGAGGGCGGCGGGCTGTCGGGCCTGCTGACCACAGCCGGCAACGTGCTGTTCACCGGGGACGGGTCGAGCGGCAATTTCGTCGCGCTCAATGCGACGACGGGCGATCCGGTCTGGCATGCCGGCGTCCGCGTGCCGGTGAGCAACGGCGCGATCACCTATGAGCTCGACGGCCTGCAATACATCGTCGTCGGCGCCGGCGACACGCTGTGGGCGTTCGTGTTGAACGACTAGAGCTTTCCCTTTTTCCTGTACTTCCGCCTTCAGGCGGACGTCAGCACGTCGAGATACTTCAGCGCGCCGCCGGTGTTGAACAGCACCACGGTTTCGGTGGGCTCGACCACGCCGCGCGCGAGCAGATGCTTGAGCGCCGTGAGCGCCGCTCCGCCTTCGGGCGCGGCGCTGATGCCTTCGAGGGCGCCGAGCTCCTTCATGTCGCGCACCATCTCGGCGTCGCTGACGGCGAGCGCCGTGCCTCCGCTTTCGCGAACGGCGCGGAGCACGAGGAAATCGCCGATCGCCTTGGGCACGCGCAGGCCGTCCGCCACCGTGCGCGCGTTGGGGAAGAGCTCCGATCGCTCGCGGCCGGCCTCGAAGGCGCGCACGATCGGCGCGCAGTGCTCGGCCTGGACCGAGACCATCTTCGGGCGGCGGCCCGGCTGCTTCCAGCCGATCGCTTCCATCTCTTCGAACGCCTTCCACATGCCGACCATGCCGGTGCCGCCGCCGGTCGGATAGACGATCCAGTCGGGGAACTGCCAGTCGAGCTGTTCCCCCAGCTCGTAGGCCATCGTCTTCTTGCCTTCGATGCGGTACGGCTCCTTCAGTGTGGAGACGTCGTACCAGCCGAGCGGTTTGCCGGTCTCGGCGGCGATCCGGCCGGCGTCGGTGATGAGGCCGTCGACGAGCGTCACCGCCGCGCCGTAGAGCTCGCACTCGCGGATGAAGGGGACCTTCACGTCCTTCGGCATGAAGACCTTCGCCGGGATGCCGGCCGCCGCCGCATACGCGGCCATGGCGTTGGCGGCGTTGCCCGCGGACGGCACCGACAGCGTCGTCGCGCCGAGCAGCTTCGCCTTCGTGACCGCGGCCGACAGCCCGCGCGCCTTGAACGAGTTGGTCGGGTTGAGCGACTCGTCCTTGACGAAGAGGCGGGGGAGTCCGAGCGCCGCGCCGAGACGGCGGGCGTGGACGAGCGGCGTCCAGCCTTCGCCGAGCGTGACGGGCTGCTCGCCGTCGAAGAGCGGCATCAGCTCGCGGTATCGCCACATCGTCGCTTCGCGCCCGGCGAGCGACGCCCTGGTCCACGCGCGCGCCGCGTTCAGGTCGTAGCGGGCGAGCAGCGGCATGCCGCACTTCGGGCAGAGATGCTGCTCGACGCGCGCGTCATAGCGTTGATCGCTGCAGGGGACGCTGCATTCGAGGTTGGTAAAGTAGCTCATTGCAGACTGAAGACTGCAGATTGCCGATTGGGATTGACGGTTGTGGATTGTCGATTGGGGATTTGGAATGACGATTGCCGATCGGATTGGGGATTGCGCGATTGCCGGATGGATTGGCGAATCGACAATTCAAATCGCCAATCGACAATCCAAATCGCCAATCGACAACCCCCAATCGTCAATCCCAATCGGCAATCTGCAGTCTTCAATCTGCAATGGCGCGGGCGCAGCCTACTTGCCCAGCAGCTCGGCGTCTTTCTTCTTCTGGATGTCGTCGATGAGCGTGACGTGCTGGTCGGTGATCTTCTGGACTTCGTCGAGACCCTTGCGCTCGTCGTCTTCCGAGATCTTGTGATCCTTCAGGAGCTTCTTCAGCTTGTCGTTCGCTTCGCGGCGGACCTGCCGGACGCCGTTGCGTCCTTCCTCGGCGTACTTGTGCACCAGCTTCGAGAGCTCCTTGCGGCGCTCCTCGGTCAAGGCCGGCAGCGGGATGCGGACCACCTTGCCGTCGTTGGTCGGGTTCAGCCCGAGGTTGGCGCTGCGGATGGCCCGTTCGACGGCGCCGAGCAGCGAGGGATCGAACGGCTGCGCGACGATCAGGGTGGGCTCCGGGATGGACAGCGACGCGACCTGGTTCACCGGCATCGGCGAGCCGTAGGCTTCCACGTGCACCGCGTCGAGGATGTTGACCGACGCGCGTCCGGTGCGCACGCCGCCGAGCTCCCGGCGGACGTGTTCGATCTGGCCGTCCATGCGCTTCTTGACTTCGCCGAACACGCCTTTCAGATCACTGACATCCATAATGTCCTCACTCCGCCGTAACCGTGGTGCCGACGGTCTCGCCGGCGATCACCCGGCGCAGGTTGCCCGCGGTGCGCAGGTTGAAGACCACGATTGGCAGCTTGTTGTCCATGCACAACGAGATGGCGGTGGCGTCCATCACCTTCAGCCCCTGCTCGAGCACCTTCAGGTAGGAGATCCGCTCGAACTTCGTCGCGTTGGGCTGGAGCATCGGGTCGGCGGTGTAGATGCCGTCCACCTTCGTTCCCTTGAGGATGACGTCGGCCTTGATTTCCATGGCGCGGAGCGCCGCGGCGGTGTCGGTGGTGAAGTAGGGGTTTCCGGTCCCGGCCGCGAACACGACGACGCGTCCCTTTTCGAGGTGGCGGACGGCGCGGCGGCGGATGAACGGCTCCGCGACGGCGCGCATCTCGATGGCGGTGAGCACGCGCGTGGTGATGCCGCTCTTCTCGAGGGAATCCTGGAGGGCGAGGCCGTTGATGACGGTCGCGAGCATGCCCATGTAGTCGGCGGTCGCCCGGTCCATGCCCTTGGCGCTCGCGGCGAGTCCGCGGAACAGGTTCCCGCCGCCGATGACCACGCCCACCTGCACGCCGAGCCCCTGGATCTCGGAGATCTCCTTGGCGACCTGCGTCGTCACCGCCGGATCGATGCCGTACTGCTGCTCGCCCATGAGGGCTTCGCCGGACAGCTTCAGCAGGACCCGGCCGTAACGCGGTGTCATATCCCGCCAATCATATCTGGAAAAGTTCGACTACCTCACGCGGATTCGCCGACCTTCATTCGCGTGAAGCGGCTGACGGTGATGTTCTCGCCGAGGATGCGGATCGCGTCCTGGACCAGCTGCTGGATCGTGACGTTCGGATCGCGCACCGACGCCTGCTCCAGCAGGCAGAACTGCTGGTAGAAGCTGTTCAGCTTTCCCTCGATGATCTTGTCGATCACCTGCGCCGGCTTGTCCTTCACCTGGTCGCGGTAGATGTCCTTCTCGCGCGCGACGACGTCGGCGGGGACCTCTTCGCGGCGGACGTAGGTGGGGCTGGCGGCCGCGATGTGCATCGCGATCTCCTTGGTCAGCTCCTGGAACTTGTCGGTGCGGGCGACGAAGTCCGACTCGCAGTTCACCTCGACGAGGACGCCGATCTTGCCGCCCATGTGGATGTAGTGGCCGATGAGGCCCTCGGAGGTGGTGCGGCCGGCCTTCTTGGCGGCGGTCGCGAGCCCGCGCTTGCGGAGCAGGGTCATCGCGGCGTCGAGGTCGCCGTTGGCCTCGGTCAGCGCCGCCTTGCATTCCATCATGCCCGCGCCGGTCGCGTCGCGGAGTTGCTTCACCATCGCTGCCGTGATTTCCATGACTGCCATTCTTCTCCTCGGTACGTGAAAACGCCGGCCCAGGTTTCAGGCCGGCGTCGTGAATTCCGGTGGAACTCTTAGACGGACGCCGGGGTGGTGGCGGCTTCGGCGCGCGGGGCGGGACGGTTCGGGCGCGAGCGGCGCCCGCGGTCGTCGCCGTCGCCGGCGTCGTCGCCGCGGTTGGCGTCGGCGATGCCGCGGCCGGCCACCACGGCGTCGGCGACCTTCGCCGCGAACAGCCGGATGGCGCGCAGCGCGTCGTCGTTGCCCGGGATCACGAAATCGACTTCGTCGGGATCGCAGTTGGTGTCGACCACGCCGATGACGGGGATCTTCAGCTTGCGCGCTTCGTCGACCGCGATCTTCTCCTTGCGCGTGTCGACGACGAAGACCGCGTCGGGCAGGCGGCTCATGTTGCGGATGCCTTCGAGGTTCTTCTGGAGCTTCTTCTTTTCCTTCTCGAACTGCGCGATTTCCTTCTTGGTCGCCGTCTCGTAGCGGCCGTCGGTTTCCATCGCCTCGAGATCACGCAGCCGGGCGAGACTGCGCTGGATGGTGGAGAAGTTGGTCAGCAGTCCGCCGAGCCATCGCTGGTTGACGAAGTACATGCCGGATCGCTGGGCTTCTTCCGCGATCGCGTCCTGGGCCTGGCGCTTCGTGCCGACGAAGAGGATGGTCCGTCCGTCGGCCGCCAGGTCGTGCACGAACTGCTCGGCGTCGCGGAACAGCTTCGCCGTCTTGGCGAGGTCGATGATGTAGATCCCGTTGCGCTCGCCGAAGATATACGGCTTCATCTTCGGGTTCCAGCGCTTGGTCTGGTGTCCGAAATGGACGCCGGCCTCGAGCAGATCCTTCAACGCGATCCCGTTCAATTGCCCTCCCATTATCGTTTGCTGAACTGGAAGCGCTTGCGCGCGCCCTTCTGACCGTACTTCTTGCGTTCCTTGATGCGCGCGTCGCGCGTCAGGAAGCCTTCTTTCTTCAACTGCGGCCGCAGCTCGACGTTGTACTCGACGAGGGCGCGGGCGATGCCGAGACGGAGCGCGCCCGCCTGGCCGGCGATGCCGCCGCCGGCGATGGTGGCGAGCACGTCGAACTTCTCGGCGGTTTCGGTCACGGCCAGCGGCCGCCTGATCTGGGTGCGAAGGGCTTCAGTGGGGAAGGCCTGCTCGATGGGTTTCCGGTTGATCGTGACGACGCCGGATCCAGGCCTGAGGAATACGCGGGCGGTCGACGTCTTGCGCCGGCCGGTGCCGTAATACTGAATTGCTGCTGCCACCACTTATGCGACCTCGCTCTTGCTGGTGATCGTCCTGTCCTTCGGCTTCTGCGAGCTGTGCGGATGCGTGTCGCCCGCGTACACCTTCAGCTTGCGCCACATCGCCTCGCCCATCTTCGTCTTGGGCAGCATGCCGCGCACCGCTTCTTCCACGATCCGCGTCGGCTGCTTCGCGCGCACGTCTTTCGCGCGCTCCTCGCGGACGCCCCCCTCGTAGCCCGAGTGGTAGCGATAAAGCTTTTGTTCTTCCTTGCGGCCCGTCAGCTTGACCTTCGCCGCGTTGACGATCACCACGTGATCGCCAGTGTCGATGTGCGGTGTATAGACCGCCTTGTGCTTGCCCTGCAGCAGCCGGGCGGCCTCGGTCGCCACGCGCCCGAGCACCTGGCCCTGGGCGTCGATGACGTGCCACTGCCGCTCCACACTGCCGGCAGTGGGAACAAACGAACGCATGGAATCCCTCTCAGTACCTTTCAAAGGACGGCAAACCAAAAGGATACCGGCAATTAGCCGTGTTGTCAAGAATGCTGCCGGCCTTGCGGGATTACAGAAGCGTGCTTTTTCCGACAGACCTGTGATCTCGCCCAAGGCCGTCTGAAGCCCGGAATACCAGAATTGCTCAGTTCTGCCGAAATTGAACGCGACTCGACAGTGGCATCTCACTTGCCGCCAGAGACCTGCCGATAAACCACGCGAATGAATTTCGGGGTGATCTGTGTTTCGTAGAGCGAAGGCGCTCGTCGGACTCGACATCGGATCGTCCGCCGTCAAGGCGGTCGAGCTGAAGGCCGCCGGCAAGTCCTACAAAGTGACGGGGTTCGGTACCGAACCGTTGCCCCCCGACAGTATTGTCGACGGCGCCATCATCGACGGCGCCGCCGTCGCCGATGCGATCCGCCGCCTGTTCGACGGCCGCGGCATCAAGACGAAGGACGTCGCCGCGTCGCTGTCGGGCAACGCCGTCATCGTCAAGAAGATCTCCCTGCCGGTGATGTCCGACGCCGAGCTCGCCGAGTCGATCTACTGGGAGGCCGAGCAGTACATCCCGTTCGACATCCAGGACGTCAACCTCGACTACCAGATCCTCGACAAGGGCGACGCCGCGTCGGGCAAGGGGACGATGGACGTCCTGCTGGTCGCGGCGAAGAAGGAGAAAATCGCCGACTACACCGGCGTCATCGCGCAGGCCGGGCGCACCGCGGTCGTCGTCGACGTCGACGCCTTCGCGCTGCAGAACGCCTACGAGGTCAACTACGGCATCGACCCCACCGCGGTCGTCGTGCTGCTCAACGCGGGCGCGAGCGCGACCAACATCAACATCCTCCAGGGCGATCAGTCGGTCTTCACGCGCGACATCTCGATCGGCGGCAACGCCTACACCGAGGCGCTGCAGCGCGAGCTGAACCTGTCGTTCGACACCGCCGACAGTCTCAAGCGCGGCCACATGGTCGACGGCACCACCTACGACGAGGCCAAGCCGGTGCTGCGCGCGGTGACCGAGAACGTCATGCTCGAAATCCAGAAGACGTTCGACTTCTTCAAGGCGACGGCGTCCTCCGACAAGATCGACCGGATCATGCTGAGCGGCGGCGCCTCGCGCGCCGAGGGCTTCACCGAGATGCTGACCGAGCGGTTCGAGGCGCCGGTCGAGCCGTTCGATCCGTTCAAGAAGGTCACCTTCGACGCCAAGCGGTTCAAGACGGATCCGTACGACATCGCGCCGACCGTGGCGGTCGCCGTGGGCCTCGGATTGAGACGGACGGGCGACCGATGATTCGCATCAACCTGCTCGCCGTCGATCGCGGCGGCGCCACCAAGAAGGCGAAGAAAGCCCCCGGCGTCACCGCCGCGCAGCGCGTCACGATCGGCGCCGCGCTGATCTTCCTCTCGACGGTGCTGGTCATCGGCTGGTGGTTCTGGTCCCTCCGCCAGAAGGGCATTCAGCTCGACGCCGACATCGCCAAGGCCGAGATCGAGGCGAACCAGCTCCGCGGCGTGCTCGCGCAGGTGCAGAAGTTCGAGACGCGCAAGGCGCAGCTGCAGCAGCGCGTCACGCTGATCGAGCAGCTCCGGAGCGGGCAGACCGGGCCCGTCCACATCTTCGACGAGCTGAGCAAGGCGCTGCCCGATCGGCTCTGGCTGCTGTCGATGTCGCAGCGCGGCACCGAGTTCACGATCGCCGGGCAGACGACCTCGCTGACGGGCGTGTCGGACTTCGTCGCCAATCTCGAAGCGACCAAGTGGTTCAAGCGTGGCGTCGAGATCCTCGACAGCACGGTGGAGCAGACGGCCAACGGCGACCTGGTGCGCTTCACCATCCGCGCCGAGTCCACCAACCCTGAAACGCCGCCGGCCCCTGCGCCGGCGGGAAGAGGAGCACCGCCCGCCCGCTAGCGCGGAGCCGGACACCTATGGATATCTCGCTCAGCAAACTGCCGTGGTGGGGACAGCTCGGCGCCTTCGTCATCCTGGGCGCCGCCTCGATCTACGGCTTCTACAACTTCTACGCGTCGCAGGTCGGCGCCGAGCTGGAGATCAAGGAAACGCGCCTCGCCGCGCTGCGCGCCGACATCAACAAGGGCGTCGCGACGGCGCGCCGCCTCGGTGAGTTCCAGGCGCAGGTGACGGATCTCGAGCGCCGGCTCGACGCGCTGAAGAACGTGCTGCCCGAGCAGAAGGACGTGGCCGACACGCTGCGCCGCATCCAGGGGCTGGCGACGCAGTCGAACCTGACGCTGCTGCGCTTCACCCCCGCGGCCGCCAGGCAGCAGCCGCTCTATCTCGAAGTGCCGTACCAGCTCATCGCCGACGGCTCGTTCCACAACCTGGCGCTGTTCTTCGATCGCGTGAGCAAGTTCCCGCGGATCATCAACGTCGGCGACATCTCGATCTCCGCCAAGCCGCGCCAGGAACCCAACTCGACGATCACCGCCACGCTGACCGCCACGACGTTCGTGCTGCAGGAAGCGGGCGGCAGGGGAGGGCGCGGCGCGCCGCCGGCCCGATGATCGCGATGACCATTCCCTCAATCGTGCTCGCGGGGCTGATCGCGCAGGTGCCCAATCCGGGGCCGGCGATCGACGCCGCCAGGAACGCCAAGGCGCAGACCGAGGCGGCGCAGAAGAAGAACGCCGATGCGCTCGCCCCGTCGACAGGCGCCGGGCAGGCCGCGCAGAAGCCCGCCGAGCAGCCGCCGCCGGCCGGCCAGGCCGCGCCGCCCCCGCAGGGCGGCAGCGCGGCGCCCGGCGGAGGCTACAGCTACGACCCGGCCGGCCGCCGCGATCCCTTCATCTCGCTGATCGGACGCGGCGGCGACGCGCCGGCCCCGGGCGTCCGGGCGCAGGGGCTCGCCGGCATGCTGATCGGCGAGGTCACCGTCAAGGGTGTGATGCGGACGACGCGCGGCGACTTCGTCGCGCTGCTGCAGGCGCCCGACAGCCGCACCTACATCGCCCATTCGGGCGACAAGGTGATGGACGGCGCCGTCAAGACGATTACGGCTGCCGAGGTGGTATTCACGCAAGACGTCACCGATCCGCTGTCGCTCGTCAAGCAGCGCGAAGTACGGAAGACGATTCGGCCGGAGGCACGGTGAAGCGTACGGAGAGACAGATGACTCTTACTCATAGAATGGCCGCGGCTGCCGTCGTGGCGGCGGTGACGGGAGGGCTGGCGCTCGGCGCCTCGCCATCCGGTGCCGTCCGGCTCGTCGGCGTGTCGTCGCAGACGGCTGGGAAGACCGCCGCGGTCCTCATCGAGTCGACCGAACCGGTCGCCTACGCCGTGAGCCGGCCCGATCCCATGACGGTGCTCGTCGACATGCGCAACGTCAAGGTCGCCGACGCGGCGGCGCAGGTGTCGCGCAGCGGTCCCCTCGCCGGCGTCACGATCGAGCAGGCCATCGCCGCCGCGTCGGCGACCTTGACG
>Ga0075362_10000336_pt1 | contig 13409 bp, 16 predicted proteins | sample EndMetdeltDD1762_FD_71397 | JGI IMG/M metagenome (GOLD analysis project Ga0075362, IMG submission 71397) | Populus endosphere microbial communities from Tennessee, USA - Endosphere MetaG P. deltoides DD176-2 | ecosystem: Host-associated > Plants > Roots > Endosphere | place: USA: Tennessee...
GCGCACGCTGGCGCCTTCGCGGAAGTACTGCTTGGAGATTTCCTTGAACGGCAGGAAGCCGTGGCGGTCTTCGCCGTAGTCGACGAAACAGGCTTCGAGCGACGGCTCGACGCGCGTCACGACCGCCTTGTAGATGTTGCCCTTGCGTTGTTCGCGACCTTCGATCTCGGTCTCGAAATCCATCAACTTCTGGCCATCGACGATGGCCAGGCGACGCTCTTCGGGCTGCGTCGCGTTGATCAGCATGCGCTTCATTCGTGCACTCCTAGGCGGCCCGCATTCCGGGCCGCACATCACTCACAGCCACCTCGGCCTGACGGCCGGGGCGACGATTCGATGCACGAGAAACGAGAAAGAACCGAAGGGTGTCGCCCTGGACTGCGAGGGATTCGAGCGGTCAGCAGACCGGCCGGAATGCCCGAAAACGCAGCGTTGGCGCGTGCGCGACAGTGGCGTGGGCGGGGAGCGGTGTTCGGGGCTGCGTTCCAAACGAGTTGGAGGTCAGCGCGCGCGTCGCGCAGGCATCGGCCGTATACCGCCGGGCCGCGCAGCGCGCGTCTGCTGCGTCGCAGGCTCTTGGCCTTGACAGCAAACGCACGTGGCGCCGGGGATCGGGGGTGAGGGTCGACATCCGCCTGGTTTCACTGGACGCGAGCAGGAGCGGCTGCTTCTGCTCGGGAAAACCTTTTGAGTGGGTTCGTTCTTGTTGCTCTGCCGCTTGCGTTGCCAGCTGCACCGTCACGTGGGGACGGTGCCCGCCGGTTGCACAGGCGCTGCATCACCGGTTGACCGGGCCGAACGGGCCCGGCTTTGCCACCAGCTGCTTTCAGTGGGTTCGGCGTGGGCCTTGGCGGCAACGCTAAACTCTTGAAAATCAAACACTTACAGCGACTACGTGGTGCAGCGCATTATAGGGGGCAAACGGCCCGGGGCGACTGATTCGTCCGGCAAGCCCCCGAAGCCGGTCGCGGGGACCGTACCGGCCGCGCCGGCGGTACGCCGCGTCGTGATCGACGAAGGCTCGGAAGGCCAGCGCCTGGACAACTTCCTCGTCAAGCTGCTGAAGGGCGTTCCGAAGACCCATGTCTACCGCGTGATCCGCTCGGGCGAAGTGCGCGTCAACAAGGGCCGGGCCGATGCCGACACGCGGCTGGAGCTCGGCGACGAGGTGCGCGTGCCGCCGGTCCGACTGGCCGAGCGCGGCGCTGTTCCCGCCGCCCCGGCGCGCGAATTCGCGGTCGTGCACGAAGACGACTTCCTGCTCGCGATCAACAAGCCCGCCGGCGTCGCGGTGCACGGCGGCAGCGGCGTCAGCTCTGGCGTGATCGAGCAGTTGCGGCAAGCCCGCCCGAGCGCGAAGTTCCTCGAGCTCGTGCACCGTCTCGACAAGGAGACCTCCGGGCTGCTGCTGATCGCGAAGAAGCGCTCGGCGCTCGTCGCGCTGCAGGACCAGTTGCGCGCCCGCGAAACCGGCAAGACCTACGCGGCGCTCGTGATCGGGGCCTGGCCGGCGAGCCGCAAGGTGATCGACGTCGCGCTGCACAAGTTCATGACCGGCGAGGGCGAACGGCGCGTGCAGGCAGTGGCGCCCGACGCCGGCCGACGCTCGATCACGCTCGTGCGCGTGGCCCGCGCGCTGCCGGGCTACAGCCTGCTCGACGTGACGATCAAGACCGGCCGCACCCATCAGATCCGCGTGCACCTGACCCACGAAGGCCACGCGATCGTCGGCGACGACAAGTACGGCGACTTCGCGCTGAACAAGGCGTTTGCACGCGGCGACGCGGCGCCGGGATGCCGCTTCGACCGCATGTTCCTGCATGCGCGGCGCCTGCGCTTCACCCACCCTGCGAGCGGCGAGGTGCTCGAACTCGAGGCCCCGTTGCCGGCAGAATGTGAAGCGCTGATCCGGGCGCTCGCCGCGCGGGCTTGACGCGCACACCATGACTGCGAACCCAACGAACCGAAACTTCGACCTGATCGTCTTCGATTGGGACGGCACCTTGTTCGACTCGACCGCGCTGATCACCCGCTGCATCCAGGCGGCGTGCGGCGATGTCGGCGTTGCCGTTCCGAGCGACCGCGACGCGAGCTACGTGATCGGCATGGGCCTGGCCGAGGCGCTGCAGCACGCCGCCCCGACGCTGCCGCGCGAACGCTACCGGGACCTCGCCGACCGCTACCGGCATCACTATTTCGCACGCCAGCACGAGGTCGTGTTCTTCGACGGTACGCTCGAGATGCTGAGCGCGCTGAAGGCGCGCGAGCATCTTCTCGGCGTCGCGACCGGCAAGTCGCGCCGCGGCCTCGACGACGTGCTGGGCGGTTCGGCCCTGAAGGGCCTGTTCGATGCGACGCGCACCGCCGACGAGACGGCGTCGAAACCCGATCCGCGCATGTTGCTCGAGTTGATGACCCAGTTCGGTGTGCCGCCCGAACGCACGCTGATGATCGGCGACACGACGCACGACCTGCTGCTGGCGTCGAACGCCGGCACCGCAAGCGTCGGCGTCAGCTACGGAGCGCACGACCATGCGGCCTTCGGCGAGTTCGCGCCGCGCCACATCGCGCATTCCGTGGCCGACCTGAGCGACTGGCTGGCACGCCATGGTTGACGTCGCGCCGCGGCTCGAGCTGCATCTGTGCGCCTCGGCCGAACTGGCCGAGAAGGGCCGTGCGCACGTGTTCGACGTGCTGCACTACGGCGAGCCGGCGCGCGCCTTCGCGCTGCGCCACGAAGGCCGCGTCGTCGCCTACCTGAACCGCTGCCTGCACGTGCCGGCCGAGATGGACTGGCAGCCCGGCGAGTTTCTCGACAGCAGCAAGCAATACATCCTGTGCGCCACCCACGGCGCCGCGTACGAGCCGCAAACCGGGCGCTGTGCCGGCGGACCGTGCGGGCGCGGGCGATTGACGGTGATCGACATCGTCGAACGCGACGGCGAGGTGTATTGGTATCCTTCCCGCGACACGCGGCCCGCGTTCGCCGACTGATCCACCACCCGATCCATCGATTTCATTCGCTGCCCGCGTCGAGCGAGGAGCGCACCCCATGAGCACGCCCGAAGATACCCAACCGACGCCTCTGCCCGAGCCCACAACGCCACCGCCCGCCCCGGTGCCTGCGCCGCCGCCGCTCACGGCCGCCCCGCACGCGACCGACAGCCTGGCCGAGCAGTTCGCGCGCGCCTATCTGATGGATCGGCGCAGCGAGCGCCGCTGGCGCATCTTCTTCCGCCTGAGCTGGCTGCTGCTGGTGATTGCGGTCGTCTACGGCGTCGCCGTCTCGCGCAACAAGGCAAGCGCGCCTAGCGGCCCGCACACCGCGCTGATCGAGGTGCGCGGCGAGATCGCCGATGGGGTCGAAGCGAGTGCCGAGAACCTCGTGCCCGGCATCAAGAACGCGTTCGAGGATGCCGGCGCACAGGCGGTTGTCGTGCGCATCAACTCGCCCGGCGGCAGCCCGGTGCAGGCCGGCATCATCAACGACGAGATCCGTCGCCTGAAGAAACTGCACAACAAGAAGGTCTACGCGGTCGTCGAAGAGACCTGCGCATCGGGGGCGTACTACATTGCCGTCGCGACCGACGAGATCTATGTCGACAAGGCATCGATCGTCGGCTCGATCGGCGTGCTGATGGACGGCTTCGGCGCCACCGGCTTGATGGAAAAACTCGGCGTCGAGCGCCGGCTGCTGACGGCCGGCGAGAACAAGGGCATCGGCGATCCGTTCTCGCCGTTGCAGCCGAAGCAGCGCGCCTATCTGCAGGCGATGCTCGACCAGATCCATCAGCAATTCATCAAGGTCGTTCGCGAAGGCCGCGGCAAGCGGCTGAAGGAAACGCCGGATACCTTCAGCGGGCTGTTCTGGAACGGCGAGCAGGCGCTTGCGATGGGCCTGGCCGACCACCTCGGCAACCTCGACTACGTTGCGCGCGAAGTGGTCAAGGCCGAGGAGGTGGTCGATTACACGCCGAAGGAAAACGTTGCAGAGCGCCTTGCGAAGCGCTTCGGCGCCTCGATCGGCGCCGGCGCCGTGAAGGCACTGCAGGGCAGCATCACGCTGCGCTGATTTGCCCCTCCGGCGGGCAGAGGGGATGCTCAGCGTGGGCTGACGACCGCCTCGACGTTGTTGCCGTCCGGATCGATCAGGAACGCGGCGTAGTAACCGGCGCTGTACTCCGCGCGTGTCCCGGGCGCGCCGTTGTCGCGCCCGGCCGCGGCGAGCCCGGCAGCGTGAAACTGCTGGACCGCCGCCTGGTCGGCCGCGGTGAAGCAGACGTGCGCGCCCTTGGCCGGGGCCGCGTCGCTCTTGTGCAGCCAGAACGTCGACGGCCCGGCGCCGAAGCCGGCATGGTCGTCGCTGCTCGAGTTCAGTGCGTGGCCGAGCGTGCCGAGCACCGCGGTGTAGAAGCGCTGGCTCGCGGCCAGATCCTTGACGCGCAATCCCACATGGTCGTACATCGTTGCCTCCTTGTGGCGGTTCGTGAAGACGAGCGCGAATCTTAGGAAGCGGCGACCAGGCGTTCTTGGAGAATCTTGCGCTTGCCGCGCGCCGCGGCCCGAAAGCCCCGCGGCGACACGCCGGCCGCGCGCCGGAACGTCCGCACGAAGTTCGACAGATCGTTGAAACCGACGTCCAGCGCGATCCCGGTGATCGGCAGCGATTCGTCGGCGAGCAACTGGGCTGCGTGGCGCAGCCGCGAGCGCAGCAGGTACTGGTGCGGTGTGACGCCGAGCACCTTCGTGAACAGGCGCAGGAAGTGGAACGCGCTCAGGCCGCTGGTGCGCGCGACGTCGTCGAGCTCGATCGGATCGGCGGAATGCGCTTCGATCCACAGCGCTGCCTCGACGGCACGCCGTCGATCGACGCTGCGGCTGGCCTCGGCCTTGTCTTCGCGCCCGCCGGCCAGCTCGACAAAACGGTGCGTGAACCACAGTGCCGCTTCGTCGAGGCCGAAGTCGTTGCTGCCGTCCGCCGCGCCCTGCGCGAGCTCGCCCAGCACCATCAGCTCCGGCAACGGCGGCAGCGCGCTGCTGCGCCAGAGATCCTGGCGCCCGCCGAGCGAATCGACCAGTGCCGGATCGATCCGGAACGACAGGCATTCGTCGCCGCCTTCGTGATGCTCGTGGCTGCAAACGTATTCGTCGCCGGGCCGGCCAACCAGCACCGAGCCGGTCACGAGCTCGAACGCGCGTCCGCAGCAGCGGTACCCGAAGCTGCCCTTGCGCACGTAGGAAATGGAGTGATGGGTGTGGAGCTCGGTGAACGGCTTGGCGTTCGCGCCGGCGTCGCAGCGGTAGTCGATGACGCCGAGGGCGCCGTCACGCAAGGTTCGGCTCTTCACCATCGACGCAGTCTAGCGCGCCGGTCGACGCGGGCCGCTCAGATGGCGAGCATGCCCTTGGTCTCGATGAACCTGATCACTTCGTCGAGCCCGGCCTTCGTCTTCAGGTTGCTCATCACGAACGGTTTCAGGCCCTGGCTGCCGGTGCGCATGCGCGTGGTGTCGGCGCGCATCACGTCGAGGTCGGCGCCGACGTGCGGCGCGAGGTCGACCTTGTTGATCACGAACAGGTCGCTCTTCGTGATGCCCGGGCCGCCCTTGCGCGGAATCTTCTCGCCGGCGGCGACGTCGATCACGTAGATCGTCAGGTCCGAGAGTTCGGGGCTGAACGTGGCGGCGAGGTTGTCGCCGCCGCTTTCGATGAACACGATGTCGGCGTTCGGAAACTTCTGGAGCATGCGGTCCACCGCCTCGAGATTGATCGACGCGTCTTCGCGGATCGCAGTGTGCGGACAGCCGCCGGTCTCGACGCCCATGATGCGCTCGGCTTCGAGGGCCCCGGCGACCGTCAGCAAGCGCTGGTCTTCCTTCGTGTAGATGTCGTTCGTGACGACGACGAGATCGTAGGTCTCGCGCATCGCCTTGCACAGCATCTCGACCAGCGTCGTCTTGCCGGAGCCGACCGGCCCGCCGACGCCGACCCGCAGCGGCGGGAGTTTGCGGGTGCGGTTCGGGATCGAATGCAGGGCGGTGCTCATGGCGCCGATTATGCGGCGCGCGGATGCAGTGTCAGGCCGCGATGCCGACCGTCAGCGCGATCGCGTAGCCGGCGCTGACGCTGCCGCTGATCGTCGGCGTCTCGAGCGTGGCGCCGTCGCTGAACACGTTGTCGCTCGCCAGCGATATCTGGCTGAAGTTGCTGACGCTCGCGCTGTAGCCGCTGGTGGCGAAGACGGCGTTGCATTCGGCCTGCGGCATCGCGATCTGCGAGATCTTCGACACGTTCGACACGCTGGATGCCTTCGCCAGGCTGGGATAGACCTCGAAGTGGATGTGCGGCCAGCGACCCGAATAGCAGGCCGGAAAGATCGTCGTGAACGTCACCTGGCCGTTGCTGTCGGTCTCCTGCACGCCGCGCAGGTAGTTCTCGCCGGTGACGCCCGCCGAGTAGAGCGAGTACAGACCGGACTGGTTGCAGTGCCAGATGTAGATCGCGTAGCCCGAGAGGCTCGCGCAGCTGGAGTTCGTGTTCACGAGCGTCAAGGTCACCGTGAGCGGCACGCCGCTGGCCACGCCGGTCGCGCCGTTGAAGCTCGAGCGAATGTCGCTGCGCACGATGCCGCTCATCAGCAGCGCGTTCAGCGAGGTCGTGCCGTCGGCGGGGTAGGGACCGTTGGTCTCGGTCGGGATCACCGAACAGCTGCCGGTCGTGGTCGTTCCGGTCGTGGTTGTCGTCGTGCTCGTCGTGCTGGTCGTGCTGGTCGTGTCGTCGCCACCGCCGCCGCCGCCGCAGCCGATCAAGGGCAGCAGCGGCAGCGTGCCGACGCCGGCACCGGCCAGCCAGGCCAGCGCCCGCCGGCGCTGCATCAGCCCCTGGGCGAGTCGACCCAGGTCGTGGGCGAGGCCGTGGTCGTGGTCGTGATGATTGTCATGAGACATGGCGTCGAATCGGCCGGGTGGCCGTGGGCTGCTGCGGATGCCGGGCAGTGTGCGAGCCGCCTGTGTCGGCGGTATCGCGCGAGTGTGTCGGTGCCGACACACTCGCAAGCGTTCGCGCGCTGCTGCGCGCGGCTCAGGCGAGCGGCAGCGCGATCGTTGCGCAGAGCCCGCCGCTGGAGCGATTGGCCAGGGCGATGTGCCCGCCTTCGCGTTCGATCAGGTCGCGTGCGATGTACAGCCCGAGCCCGCTGCCGGCGGTGCCACTGCTGCGCGACGCGTCGGCGCGATAGAAAGGCTGGAACACCGCTTCCAGCTGGTGCGGCGCAATGCCCGGCCCGTCGTCGTCGATCGCGAGCCGGAACTCGGCGTCGCGCACCGACATCGACAGCCGCGCCGAGCCGCCGTGGCGGACCGCGTTGCCGACCAGGTTGCCGACCACGCGCCGCAGCGCGGTCGGGCGCGCGAACACGATTGGCGCGCCGGCCTCGCCGGTGTTCTGCACCGTGACGGGCTGGCCCTGCTCGGCCAGGTCGTCGGCCAGCGATTGGACCAGCGCGCGCGCGTCGATGCGCTCGCGCGCCTCGCCGGCGTGCTGGTCGCGCATCATGCCGAGCACGTTGCCGATCAGCTGGTCCATCTCGCGCACGTCGACGATGCAGCGCTCGCGCTGGGTGTCGTCGCACTCCATCTGTTCGAGCCGCATTCGCAGCCGCGTCAGCGGTGTTCGCAGGTCGTGCGAGATCGCGGCCATCAGCAGGCCCTGCGCATCGAACTGCGCATGCAGCTGCTGCGCCATCGTGTTGAACACCTGCGCGGTCTGGCGCACTTCGAGCGTGCCGGCCCGCTCATCGAGCTGCGGCGACGGCTGCCGCTGTTTGATCGAGCGGCCGAGTGCGGCCGACGCGCGGGCCAGCTTGCGCATCGGGCTGGACAGCCAGCGCGCGCCTGCCCAGGCGGCGGCGCCGATCACGACCAGGCGCACGAAGTAGTCGAGCCACAGTGCGTCCAGGGGAAGCCCGTCGCCGCCGGGGGCTTGGGCGGGGCCCCCGGGGCCCTCCGGACCGTCCCGCGGCGGTGCGCCGATGTCGGGCCGCGGCGGCCGGTCCGCGGGTCCGGATCGCCCGACGCCGTCGCGTGGCGCAGGGCGTGGTCCGCGCATGTCCGGCGCGGCCCCAGGCGGCGGTGAATGCGGCGTCAGCCCGCCGGGCGGCAGCGACGGCAACACCGGCAGCGAGCCCTCCGGGCCGGGGCCACGATCGAGTCCGTGCACGTAGCGCACGACGAAGAACGCGCACAGGTGGCTGACGACCAGCGCCGCCCACATCAGCAGGAACAGGCGTTTGAAGAGGGTGTCGATCCACCAGCGTTTCACTTCCGTCCCGTCGTCAGGGTGTCACACTGGAATCATGCCCCGAATCCGCTGGCGGGCCTGACACGGCTCAACCGGCGATGTTGCCCATCACGCGTGGCCCTTGCCCTGCAGCGTCGAGTCGATCTCGTCACGGCGCCTCCTGGGCAATGGCGTCGACGCCGATACGTGTCGCGTGTGCGGCGGTATCGAACTGCACCAGTGCAACTCGCGGTCGACCTCGCGCCAGATTCGGCTCAGCCAGGCCAGTGTCGCGGCCTGACCCTGCTCGGCCACTGAACGTTCTGCCAAGGCGGCGACATCGTGGACAGCGCGCAGCAGACGCTCCAGCTCGAGCGCTACCTCGGGATGGTCGGCGCCCAGCCGCCGCAGGATGGGGTTCGGCAGAAGATGCGGTTCGGGGTCCGCGTCGGCGTCGAGCAGGCGGGCCATGCCGGCAATCAGCGCGCCGGCGGCCTGCCGCCGCCCGGCGGTCCGCCGAGCGGGCGGGCGGCGAGCACGTCACCGATTTTCTGGCAGACGCCGGTGAGGGTCTCTCCACCACGCGCGCTGAAGCTCACCTGTGTGCCTTCGGTCTTGCCCTTGCAGGCTGCCACGGCTTCGGGCGGCGGGCCCGGCGGTTGGCCGCCGGGGGGTGCGCTTGCTGCGCTGTTCGCAGCGTGCGCTGCGCCTGCAAGGCTCAAGCTTGCCGTGCAGATCAGCAGCAAGCGGGACATCAGAGGGGTCGACGTTCTCATGGGTCGCGATGAATTCGGCGCGGCGAGCTGGCCGCGGCGTCGATGGTCGAGCAAGGACGTTGCCCGCTGTTGGCAGCTTTGTGTCGGCGCTGACACACGGGGCGCTGGCGCCCTGTGTTCAGCCGCCGCGTTCGACGTCGGCGTCGAACACGTACCCTTCGCCGCGCACGGTGCGGATCAGCGTCGGTTCGCGCGGCGAGTCGCCGAGTTTCTGGCGCAGCCGCGAGACCGCCAGGTCGATCGCCCGATCGGTCACGTCGACGCCCGGAGCGCGCGAGAGATCGAGCAGCCGGTCGCGGCTGAGCACCCGCCGGGGGTTGTCGACGAACGCGGCGAGCAACCTGAACTCGGCGCTCGACAAGGCCACCACCACCTGCTGCGGTGACTTCAGCTGGCGCGCGAGCCGATCGAAGGCCCAGCCCTTGAAACACAGCACCGCGGCCGGTTCGCCGCCCGGCCCCACGGCCGGCGTGCGGCTCGGGCCGGCACGGCGCAGCACTGCGTTGATGCGTGCGACCAGCTCGCGCGGTTCGAAGGGCTTGGGCAGGTAGTCGTCGGCGCCGAGCTCGAGGCCGACGACGCGGCTGGCCGGATCACCCTGAGCGGTCAGCATGATGATCGGCAGCGAACCGTTGGAACGCACCCAGCGGCACAGATCCAGCCCACCCTCATCGGGCAGCATCAGGTCGAGCAGCAGCACGTCGACGCCGCCGGGCGTTCCCGGCAGTGCGCCGGGCAGCACGCGCCGCAGTGCCGCTCCGCTGGCCACCGTCGTGACGCGCATGCCGTAACGCTGCAGATAGTCAGCCACCAGGGCGCGCAGTTCGGCATCGTCGTCGACCAGCAGGGCGTGGATCATCGTGGCGTCGCGGTTCAGGCTCAGGAGCGGAAGAGGCGGGAGTATTGGCTTTCGTGCTGCGCTGACAGGATCGCGAGCATTGGCGCGAAGGCCTGGCGTTCGGCGTCGGCCAGCCCGAGCGCGTGGTCGACAGCGGCCGGGATCTCGCGCGCGAGCCGCGCCAGCACGCGTTGGCCGGCGTTCTGCCCGAGCGGCACGGCCTTCAGCGCGGCCTGCACCATGTTCTCGGCCCACCCGAACGCGAAGCTCAGCAGCGCGTCGCGCGGCGCGGCGCCGCTGCGCGACACGGCGAACGCAAACGCGATCGGCCAGCTCGGCGCCGGTGCGAGCGCGGCCAGCGTCGCCAGGGTCTGGGCGCTCTCGCGGTTCTTCAACCACTCGAGCATCGAGCGGCCCATCTGCTCGGTCTGCTGGCGCAGTTCGGCCGACTCGCGCGTGCTCAGCACCCAGCGGTTCAGCGCTTCGATGCCGGCCACATCGCCGCTCTCGCCGTGCTGCCACGCTTCGAACGCGCGCGCGACGACCGCGAGGTCGCTGCGTGCGAGCGTGAGCGCCAATTGATCCGACAGCCACTGCGCCGCCTGACCTTCATCGCGCACGCGCCCCGCCTCGACGGCCGCTTCGAGCGCTTCGGAGTAGCTGAATCCGCCGACCGGCAGTGCCGGCGATGCGAGCCAGATCAGCTGGAGCAGCGTGCCGGCGTCGCCGGATTCAGTGGCCGTGGCCGTGGTGATCGTGGCCATGATCGTGATCGTGATGGTCGTGCGCATGCTCATGCCCGTCGTGGGCATGACCATGGTCGTGCCCACTCGCCGCGTACGCTCCACTTTCCGGCTCGAAGGCCGCATTCGTCGACGTCACGATCAGGTGCATCTGCCGCAGCATCTGCGCGAGCACGTGATCGGGTTCGAGCTTCAGGTGGTCCGGCTGCAGCTCGAGCTGCACGTGCCGGTTGCCGAGGTGGTAGGCCGCGCGCAGCAGGTCGAACGGTGTGCCGTGCTCGCTGCAGTGCTTGACGAGCAGCACCGGCTGCGCGGCCGCTTTCACGACGATCAGCGAGCCGTCGTCGGCCACCAGCACGTCGCCGCCGCGCACGACAGTGCCGCGCGGCAGGAACACGCCGAGCGCGCGGCCGCTCGAGTCGGTCGCGTCGAAGCGGCTCTTCTGGCGCACGTCCCAGTCGAGTTCGAGGGTTGCGGCGCGTTTGAGCAGCGCCGCGGCGAGGCCGCGGCCGCGCGGAAGCAGCTTGTTGACGGTCAGCATGGGCAGGAGTGTAGGCGGCTGCACAGGCCAGGCCTTCGACCGTGCTCAGCGCAGCGCCATCGAGGCGGCGAACAGCGCGAGGTTGAAGTACAGGTGCAGCCCGATCGGCAGCGCAAGCCGCTGGCCGCTGCGCTCGAAGGCCCAGCCGAGCAGCAGCGAGATGGGCAGCACACCGAGTGCCGCGAGCGGCGGATGGTTCCACAGGTGGGCCAGCGCGAACACGGCGCTCGTGAGCGCGTTCGCCGAGCTGATCGAGTGCCAGCTCGCGCGGCCCGCGGGCCAGCGCCGCAGCAGCCGCAGCAACCCGCCTCGAAACACGATCTCCTCGACGATGGACGCAAGCACGAGCAGCCCGAGCGTGCGCCACGGCGCATCGATCGCCACGCCGAAGCCGAGCCGCGCAACCAGCACCGCCAGCGGCGGCGTCGCAAGCGCACATGCCCACCAGAAGGCATGCGGCAGGCTCGGAGTCGAGGGCGGTGCGGTCGTCATCGGCGACCGAAGGATGCCCGACTCGACGGCTGGCGTCGATCAGGCGTGCGCAGGAGAAGCTGTCAGTACAGCCCGCCGGAAGCGGTGATGCGCTCGCCGGTGACCCAGGCGGCGTCGTCCGAGGCCAGGAACAGCGCGACACGAGCGATGTCGTCGGGCTGACCGAACCGCCCGAGCGGGGTCTGCGCGATCATGTTCTTCTGGAAGTCGCTGCCGATGATGCCCATGCGGTGCACGCCTTCGGTCTCGACGCCGCCCGGCGCGATCGCGTTGACGCGGATCCTGCGCTCGCCGAGTTCCTTGGCCAGCGCGCGCGTGATCGTGTCGACCGCGCCCTTCGTCGCCGAATAGACGACCGAGTTCGCGACCGGGTTGGTGCTCACGATCGAGCTGATGTTGATCACGCTGCCGCCCGCCGGCTTGAAGTGCTTCAGCGCCTCCTGCGTGGCCAGAAGCACGCCGAGCACGTTGGTGTCGAACTCGCGGTGGAACTCGCCTTCGGTCACGGCTTCGAGCGGATCGAACTGGAACACGCCGGCGTTGTTCACGAGGACATCGAGCGCACCGAACGCTTCCTTCGTGGCCGCGAACAGGCGGCGCACGTCGTCGGCTTTCGACACGTCGCCCTGCACCGCGATCGCCTTGCCGCCGCCGGCGACGATGGCGGCGACGACGCTGTCGGCGCCTTCGCGGCTGGCCGCGTAGTTCACCACCACGGCAGCACCGGCTGCCGCGAATTCCTTTGCGATGCCCGCGCCGATGCCTTTGGATGCGCCGGTGACGATCGCCACCTTGCCTGTCAGTCTGTTGCTCATCGAGATGCTCCGTTTGTGGGTGCCGTCCATTCGACACTTAGATAAGTATCAAACTGACGCTGAGCTTGCGTGAGCGATGCCGGCGAATGCCCTTGATCAGATTCGGGCCAAACGGTCGAGGTAGGCGCGCAGTACGTCGCGCTGCAGCAGCAGGTTCATGAACTTGCCGTCGCGAACGATGTGCACGAGGCCCGCTGTCTCCAGTTCCTTGATGTGGTGCGACAGCGTGGCGGCGCTGACCTCGTGGGTCTCGTGCAGCACGCTGCACGGCAGCGGCTCGTCGGCGGCACCGATCTGCCGCAGGATCTCGTAGCGGCGCGGCTCGGCCAGAGCGCGCGCGATGCGGGCGAACTGGCGCTCGGTGAGCGCGGGCTGCGGGTTTCGCTTTGGCGTGGGCATCGAGGCAGAACGTTAACCGATCGGCCTGAGCCCTGTCGCAATCACGGAACGCATCGTTCCTGTTCGTGGGGGAGGGTGCGAGCACACCCCGCGCGGTTCGTGCGAATGGCGTGATCGCGGCGCCCGCGATTCCTAAGCTTCGCCTCGTCCTCGCTCTCGTGGCATGGGACATCGACATGTCCGAATCACCAATCAAAGGAAGAGCATGAAGAAATTCGCAACCCTGGCAGTGCTCGCTGCCGCCTCCGTCGGTGCGTATGCGCAATCGAACGTCACGCTGTTCGGCGTCCTCGACGTCAACGCCCGCTACGTCAAGAACGGCGACGAGAAGCTCAAGACGCTGGGCAGCGGCGGCATCAACACGAGCCGCCTCGGCGTGCGCGGTACGGAAGATCTGGGCGACGGCCTGAAGGCCGGCTTCTGGCTCGAAACCGGCCTGAACGTCGACACCGGCACGCAGTCGGACGCGACCCGCTTCTGGAACCGCCGCGCGACCGTCAGCCTGTCGGGCAACTTCGGTGAAGTGCG
>Ga0075362_10000337_pt1 | contig 13409 bp, 11 predicted proteins | sample EndMetdeltDD1762_FD_71397 | JGI IMG/M metagenome (GOLD analysis project Ga0075362, IMG submission 71397) | Populus endosphere microbial communities from Tennessee, USA - Endosphere MetaG P. deltoides DD176-2 | ecosystem: Host-associated > Plants > Roots > Endosphere | place: USA: Tennessee...
CGTTGCAACTCGCCTTCCGCTGCGGTCACTGCGCTCTGTGCCCGGAGCATCTTCTTGTCACGAAAATATTCGAGCGCGATGGCGTTGACGATCGCCGCGGCCTCGTCGGCGGAACGTGCCGTGAAGGAAATAGAGATGAGATATGAGCGCGTGTCCTTCACAACGTCCACGCGGTTGCGCAACAGCGCAACTTGGCGATCAAAAGGCGAAAAGTTGCGGGTTTCCGGAAAGACCATTGCCCGAATCCAGTCGGCAGCCGCTGGCACCCACGACATTGGCTCAACGGTCCCGGGCTTCCGATCCAGCTCAAGACGCTTCACAACTGCCTGCAGGATCGCGTCTGAGACAATCAGGCGCGCTTCACTGCTGACCAGCGATGACGCGTCGATGGTCCCCATGGGAGTGAGCTTTCCCTGCTCGCCGGAGAACAGGTTCGGATAGACGAGAGCCGTCGCCGAATACCGCCGGGGTATCAGCGGCATGACGGCGGACGCAAGCGCCAGTGTCAGCGCGACGAGCGACGCTATGAGACGCCAATCCCGCCCGATAGACGATAAAGCGCGCGCCGCGACATTCTCGTAGTGCGCTCGCAGATCCAAGCGCTTGGAGCTTCTCGCACGAGGTCGCCGTGGGCTGCGCGGGGTCTTGCTCATGACGAGGTCGGCCTCCACTGGCGGCTTCTCGTCGTCGAGCTTGAGTATACTCATGGTAGATTCCATACCTGATCAGCCGATGCAGTTGGGCGACCCTTTGGACGGCGTGTGCGCGTCAAAGGGGTTAATCCCAACGAGGCGGCGTGCGCTCCCTGTTCACGCGGCCGGGCATGGACGGTCCAAGGGGAGTACCCTTGGCGCTTCGTTGACTCGCTGCATCGACAGAGACAGGCTTCATCCAGTTGCGATGAGCTGGCGTCGGAGCACAAGGCACGGGGCACTGTGATCTCGAGCGCGATGCCAACAGCGCCACACACAGTCCAAAGGCTGCTGACATGAAGACAGTTTTGTTCTGCGGCGGTCTCGGTACGCGCATACGAGATGTGTCCGAGAGCATTCCCAAGCCGATGATCCCGGTCGGTGACAAGCCGATCTTGTGGCACCTGATGCATTACTACAGCCAGTTCGGCCACAAGGACTTCATCTTGTGCCTCGGCTACAAGGCAAACGTCGTCAAGGAATTCTTCCTGAATTACAGGCCGCAGACCTTTGCCGACTGTGTCGTCTCCGGTTTCGGCGACAACGTCGAGATCCTCGGCGATCCGCAGAAGGACTGGCGTATCGCCATGATCGATACCGGGATCTGGCGCAACGTCGGCCAGCGGCTATGGGCCGTCCGTGAGCACGTCGCGGGCGAGGACATGTTCCTTGCCAACTACAGCGATGGCCTCTGCGATGTGAACCTGGACGAGATGATAGCGGCCTTCCGGGCGAGCCAAAAGATCGCCTGCTTCCTGGCGGTTCGGCCGTCATTCAGTATGCACCTTGTCGATATGCGGCCGAGCGGAAAGGTCAATCGCATTCGCGCCAGCCACGATGCCAATCTCTGGATCAATGGCGGCTTCTTCATCTTCCGGAACGAGATTTTCGACTACATCCGAGAAGGTGACGAACTGGTCGAGGCGCCTTTCCAACGGCTGATCGAAGCCGACCAGCTCATGGCATTCAGGCACGAAGGCTTCTGGCGTCCGATGGACACGCTGAGGGACCGGCAGATCCTCGAGGATCTCGTCGACAAGGGCACGATGCCGTGGCGCATCGATGGACCTGTCGGGGCTGCCCCAGACGGCGCCGCAAGGAAGATCGGATGAAGCATCTTGGCCTTGCGCGAGCGGGCGAACGTCTTTCAGTGCTCTGCATTGGCGCCCATTCGGACGACATCGAGATCGGCGCCGGCGCCACAATCCTGGGCTGGATCGATCGCGGCGTTTGTCTGGACGTGCACTGGGCGGTGCTCGGCGCCGTAGGCCCACGCGGCGACGAAGCGCGCGCGTCCGCCCAGGCGTTCCTGGGAAATGCCGTCAGCGCCGTCATCGACCTGGCGACCTTCAAGGACGGGTTCTTTCCTCACCAGGGAGCCGACATCAAGATTTGGTTCGAGGCGCTGCGCAAGCGCACGTCGCCCGATGTGATTCTGTCCCACTGGCGCCACGACGCCCATCAGGATCATCGCGAAGTCTCGGAGCTGACTTGGAATACCTTTCGCGACCACACGATCCTCGAATACGAGATTCCGAAATGGGATGGCGACACCGGCCAGCCGAACGTCTACCTACCGACCACCCGGGCGTTGATGGAGCGCAAGACGAAGCTTCTGCGCGATCACTTCAGCTCTCAGCGCTCCAAGGACTGGTTCGATGACGAGGTCTTCATGGGCTTGGCGCGCCTGCGCGGCATGGAATGCCGCGCGCCTGGGGGCTTCGCGGAGGCTTTCCACGCAAGAAAGCTCGCGGTGCAATGACAGTCGGGCGCGCCCGGCGAGGGCGCGATCGACAGTCAGGACTCACACGCCATCAGGCAAATCCCGGCTAACAGTCATCAACCGGACGGCTGCTTCGAGCTTCCCTGAAGCCCTGGCCTGACAGGCACCCTCGCGCTCCAGGCCAGGCCAGGTGATGCTGCCTTCCGGAACCCTCTCGAGCCATATTTCGCGCCACCACAAGAACACCGCGCGGGGACAAAGTATCCGCTGTCCGCTGTAGAGCGACTGGCAGTGCACGCCGTCGAGTATGACCGCGGGCGTTCTCATGTGTAGCATCTTGCCGGTCTTTTCATCGACAAAGCGCTCAATGCGTGTGCGTACCCGGAACACCTTGCCGCAATAGGGGACGAGCTCGGCATCGAAGCTGAGGCCACGATTGGCAGCAGACGAATTCAGCGTCTCAAGTATCTGCTCGTATGATTTCACCCTCACCAGCTCTCCCGGCTTCAGATCCAGATCGAGCCTGGGGGTCTGGCCGCCTGCAATCTTGCCGGGCTTCCGGGGGAACGGAAGACCTCCCCAGACCGACTGGAACCGGTCGTAGAACCAGCGAGACGCCGCGCCCCAGCGTGGCGAGCGCGCCAGCGTGCCGTAATAGTAGAGCACGTACGCAATGGCCTTCAGGACAGTGCCCAGGGAATTGTTGCCGGAGCGATAGGCCTCGACGTATTGCCGTGCGTTCCACAATTTGAGGGCTGTAGTCGCCTCCATCAACTGGGTGGCCTGGCACGAGTACCTTAGATCACCGTCCGGCCCCCGATGGGCGGTTGCCGCGAGGACCCGATCCTCGGTGCAGCCCCATGCGTCAGCGAGGGCGGACGATGACCGGAACTCCGGATGTTCCTGTGTGTCCGCCGCTCCAACGCCTTTGAGCCACGCTTCCTTCCAAAAAATGAGACAGCCAGCCTGACAGCCCCCATACCCGCGGCCGTCACAGCGGAGTTCGAGATGAACCGTGTCATGGAGACGCCGGCTGACGTAGGCGACGCCTGCGGGTCCATGCACTTCACTGCAGGTCTTTCCGGCCCGCCTGAACACCTGGAAGCGCTGACCGCAATACTGAGTCATCTGCGGCATGAAGGGCAGGCCTTCAAGACGCCCGTTCTCGTCCAGCGTCGCAAGGATTTCCGCCTTGCTCCGCACTTCGACCCAGTCCCCTACCCCCAACGTCATGGCCTGTCTCTTTCAGCCGTAGACTCCCGGCTATCTACGTCAGCACTGTCTCGCGTTGCTTCGACATCATCGCTCCTCGCGCATCCGAGCTATCCAGCAGATCCCGCAGCCACGTCTCGCCGCGGAACTTGCGGTACTGTTCGGCCCTCAGCCGATCGGCAAGGCGTCCGGCCGGCAAGACGACGTCGTCGTAGGTGATGACGGAATCCTTGGCGATGTCGCGCAACAGCTTGCAGCCTTCCACGAGGCCTTGCGGCAGGTATCGCCCCTCGGACATCTCTTCGACGTTGGCTGCCTCTCCGTAGGTCATGTACATGCCGTAGTCGTCGAGCACCTCTCCTGCCTTGAGATCGCGCTTGGCGACGGCACAAACCTCCACCACCGGACCGGCCAGGGACCTCGATACCGGGTCGCGGAACAGGCACGTGCGGGCGATGGCGGTCGGAACCTCCAGGTTGCAGAGATGATATGGGACAAAGAAAGAATAAAGCGGGCCGGGGCCCATCTTGTACAGGTTGAGATAATGCGCCTGCTTTGGGTCGGGATGTTCGGCCAGGCAGTAGACCTTGGTCAGCGGCGTTCCCACCACATAGTCGATCGCCCCGCCGAGCCTGCGCAGCTCTTCGAGATCGTAGATCTCGCCGATCTTCAGCACGTCGCCATGATAGTCCAAGCCGCGAGACATGCCCCGTGACAGCGCCTTGAAGCCGGTGGCGTTGGCGACAACAGCCTGTTCAAAGCTCACCTTCGATCCGTCGGCAAAGCTCGTCACCATCGTGGGATTCTGCCCCCACTTTTCGGCGAACCCTTTCTGTGTCGTCGGATTGCGGTAGCGATCCTGAAGACCCTTGACGTTGCCGAGCAGGCGGGGCGTGAGACCCAGTCCTTTGACCCAGCGGAAGAGGTTCATCTGGATGCCCGGTTCGTCGCCCTCGCAGGCCGTGAAGATGACGCCGTGCTTGTCGGCGTAAGTCTGCAGTATCGGCCCGATCGTCGCGTCCAGCTCGGCATTCATCAGCACGACATCCTTGCCGTGCTTGAAGGCCTCAAGAGCCACGCGGGCGCCGAATTCCACGGACCCGGTGACATCCACGAGTACGTCGATGTGGTCGCTGCGCGCGATGAGCATCGCATCCTCGGTCGCCACAGGCTTCGACTGCTCGATCGCAGCATCGAGCCACCGCTGGGAGTCGGCGACGACGACATCCTCGAAGCCCGAATAGTGAAATACGTCGACCGCCCTTCTCACCCGACGGTTCGATATCGCCGCCACGCGCATGCCCGGCGTGCTGCGCGTGATCTGATTGGTAAGGCCTTGGCACATGAACCCGGCGCCGATTATGCCGACGCGGATGGGGCTGTTCTTGTCCGCACGCTCCTTGAGCGCAGTATCGACAATCCACATGGCTCGCTCCTTTGAACTGCGTCAGCGACGCTACGATAGGGCTCCAACAGGTTCCGACCGAACCAGGGACATCCGCCTGGTCAGTTCGCCTTCGATCGTGTCCAGCAAAGCGAAATTGCTGTCCTTGCTGGAAACCGCGGTGACGGGCAGCGGCCACGCTATCGCCAGTCGCGGATCATCGTATCGAAGACCGCTTTCGGCGCTCGGCGTGTAGAAGGTGCTCGCCTGGTAGAGAATGGCGCTCCCGTCCTGCAATGTCTGATAACCGTGGGCGAAGCGGCCGGGAACGTAGAGCGCGCGCTGTCTGTCGCCGCTGAGCTCGACGGCCACGTGTTCCAGGTAGGTTGGGCTCTCAGGCCGCAAATCCACGATCACGTCGAGAATTGCGCCATGAATGCACCGCATCAGCTTCGCCTCGATGGCCGGCGGATACTGGAAATGCATACCCCTCAGCGTCCCGCGCTTGACGCTCACGCCCACGTTGGTCTGTGCGACGTTGGCCTCCAATCCCCAATCCTCGAATTCCCTCTGGCAGAAAACGCGCGCAAAGAAGCCGCGCTCGTCTCCTCGAGGTTCGGCTTCGACGATGAAGGCGCCTTTGAGCCGGGTTTCGATGAAGTTCATGTCCGACTCCCTTGAAGCTGGATGCATGCCGCGATGCCCATTAACTGATTTCCGATCGCGTCCATCACGCGCCCACCCTTACGGGGCGGCGCCCCGGTGCCAGCCGCGTCGTTCCACTATCAAGGTGACTTGCGGGCATGACCTGGCGCCCGTCGAAGACGATGGGCGAACGCATGCGCGAGGCGATATCGGCCCAATCGAGCTGGCGGTAGGCGTCCCAACCCGTGGCAATCACGATCGCGTCGGCACCGCTTGCGGCAGCGGCGACGTCATGGGCCTGGGTAACGCCCGCTCCCAATTGGTCTCGGACAGCATCGATCTGCACAAGTGGATCGTGCAGCACGACGTCGGCGCCGCGTTGCAACAGAAGCTTCGCGATCCGCACGCCGGGCGATTCGCGGACATCGTCCGTCGCCGGCTTGAAGGCGAGGCCGAGCACGGCAACGCGCTTGTCGCGTAGCATTCCGACGTGGCTGGCCAGCAGGTCCACCACGCGGCCGGCCCGCGCCTCGTTGACCTTGAGCACCGAGTTCAAGATGGGCACCTCGGCGCCCGCGTCGCGTGCAAATGCACGAAGCGCTCTCAGGTCCTTCGGAAAGCAACTCCCGCCGAAGCCAACGCCGGCCCTGAGATACGCCACAGCGCCCGCGAAGCGCCACTTGCCGTCGTGGCTCGGTGCAGCCCAACACTTGTCGAGGTGAACGCCGCGCATGACGGTCTCCTCATCCAGACCGAAAACGGTCTCGCAAATGCCGGCGATCTCGTTGGAAAAGGAGATCAGGGTCGCCTGCAACGCGTTCGCTGCGTATTTGACCATTTCGGCATTGCGTGGCGTCGTCTGCAAGATCGGGCAATTGAATCTTGCGTACATGTCGGCCAGCAGCGTGCTGGCACGCGCGCTGCTCGCACCGATGACGATGCGATCGGGCTTGGTGAAATCCTCGACCGCACGTCCTTCGCTCAGAAATTCCGGATTCATGGCCAGGCCGAAATCACGACCACTGACCATGCCCGAGGCTGCCTCGAGCTCGCCGCGGACCACCGTATCCGTCGTGGTCGGCACGACCGTGCTCTTGACCACGACAACGTGGTAGGTGCCGATCGTCGGCAGCTGGCTGCCGATGTCTCGTGCGGCTTGGCGAATGTAGCTGAGATCGATACCCGTCTCATTGGAGGGCGTGCCGACGGCAATGATCGACACATCGGAGCCGCGCAGGCTGTCCTCAAGGTTGGTTGACACCAGGAGACGCCCTGCGGCGCGCTGCTCGACGAGCAGTTCCTCCAGTCCGGGCTCGTAAAAGGGAGCACCGCCGCGCTCGATCACCTCGATCTTGTGTTTGTCGTTGTCTACGCACGTCACGGTATGGCCGACGGCGGCCAGACCAACACCCGTCACGAGGCCAACGTATCCCGTTCCGACGATGGTGATCTTCATGGCTCGCTTCCACGCGGTCTCATGCCGCCGCCATCTCGCGAGTATGCTCGCGGTAGAACTCGAAGGTCCGGGCAAGCCCGGCGCGCAGATCGACGGTCGGTTGGTAACCGACATGCGTCCCTACCTTCGTCAGGTCTGGACAGCGGCGGCTTGGATTGTCGACCAGGTACTGGGCGTCGTCGCTCTTGCGAAACTGCACTTCGAGCGGCCGTCCCGGGCGGCCGGCGATCTCGGCCATCAGGCGAGCCACGTCGAGCATGGAGCGTTCCTCGGCATTGCCTACGTTGTAGGGCTCCGCCGGCGCACCGAGCACGAGCACACCGAGGCTTCCGGCGATGAAGTCGCGCACGTAGCAGAACGAGCGCGTAGGCTTTCCGTCACTCAGAAGAACGATCGGGCCGCCGCCGAGCGCAGCGGCCATCATGTCGGGCACCATGCGTCCGTCGTTCAGCCGCTGCCCCGGCCCATAGACGTTGAACGGGCGTACGATCTTGGAAGGCACCTTTCGTTGCGCCCAGAAGCTTATGCAAAGCGTCTCACCGAGACGCTTCGATTCGTCGTAACAGGCGCGCGGCCCCGTGCAGGACACATTCCCGCGATAGTGCTCCGGCGTCGGGATAAATTGAGGATCCGGGTCGCCGTAGATCTCACTCGAAGAAAAAAAGAGCATGCCTTTGGCGCCGTGCGCTTCGGCAAGGTCCAACATCCGCCACGTACCATTGACGTTCGCGTCAATCGTCTCGAGCGGCCGCGGCCGGTAGTAAACAGGCGATGCCATGCTTGCACAGTGAATGATCCAGTCGAACCTCCGTCCCCAGTCTGTCTCATCGACCACGTTCGCGGTCCTGAACTCGATGAAGGGGTCGTCCCTCAGATGGGCGAGGCGATCGGCGTTCGTGGCGATAAAGTTGTCGGAAGCGACAATGTTGGCCTTCAAACTCGGCGACGCGTGATTGAGCACCGACAGGATGTCGACGATATAGCTACCCAAGAATCCGGAGGCGCCGGTGACGAGGATGTTGCTGCCAGCCAACCGGCTGAACACGCCGGGAATCGTCGCCTGCATCACTTCGGCATCTTCGTGAATGATCTTGCCCGCTCGACTCATGTGCCGCGCTCTCTCATACGAGGTGAACGATTGCGAGGAATGGCGCCGCCGCGGAACCACTCGACACCGCGGTTTCCCTCACATTTTCTGACTGTTCTGATTGTCAGGATAAGGAATTGGGGCGTCGGGCGAAGGTCAATAAGGTCGGCCGTTCCTAGCTCAAAAGGGTTACCGCCAGCGGTCAGCAGCAGGAGTGCGGGGACGACACAAATGAACCGCCCCGGAAGCTCGTTGGCTCAGCGGCTGCCCCTGATGTCCCATTGGCGCCACGCTCAACCTTGTCCATCGTCTGGACGTCGGACAGCACGGAACCAGGCGCATGGCTCTCTCTCCCCAACACTCCCCTCGGCTTTCGATCGGCTTGCCAGTTTACAATGGCGAGCGGTACCTGGCCGAAGCGTTCGGTTGCTTTCTGGCGCAGACCTTTCAGGATTTCGAGATCGTCGTCTGCGACAACGCGTCGACGGACCATACCGCTGAGATATGCCGGACCTTTGCCGAACGCGACCTACGCATCCGCTATCATCGCAACGAAAAGAACCTCGGCGCGCTTCCCAATTTCAACAGAGTCTTCGAGCTCTCCCGATCGCCCTTGTTCAAGTGGATAGCCCACGACGATTTGTACCATCCGCACTACCTGGAGAGTTGCGTCCGTATCCTGGATGAACATCCGGACGTCATCCTGGCCCATTCCAGGACCGCGTTCGTGGACGATCACGGCGAGCCTTTCCCCGGCGAGCCCGCGACGGGACGCTACACTGACCCGAGAACCGGCATCGACCAGACGGCGGACGGCCCCATGGTCGCCGACAGCCCAGTCGCCATCCTGCGTTTCTGGCAGGTTCTGTCGGGCGCTCGCTGGGGTACACACATGTTCGGCGTCATGCGGCGTGATGCGCTGCAAAGGACGCGTCTCATTCCGACTTTTTCCGGAGGAGATCGCGCGATGTTGGCGGAGCTTGCGCTCCTTGGCCGGTTTCGGTGCGCAAACGAGGTGCTTTACTCGAAGCGCTTCCACGAAAATGCCTCGTGCCATCTTAACGAAATGGAGCTCCTGGGATGGATGAGCACGGACGGAGAGGCATATTCCCGCAGAGTGCGGCAGCTCAAAACATATTTCTCAACGCCGCGCGGGAAGCCTGTCACGCTAATCACAAAGCTTGGCTGCGTTGGGCTCGTCGCAGCGCACTCCGCAAGAATTGCCGTCCAGGCAGTCGCCGGCAAAGATGCCCGCCGGGCAGCTCAGGGATTGGCGTGGCGTACAAGCAATTCGACCAGGACCAAAGTGGAGCCCCTGTAGAGGAGCAGACGAGAATGCAGCAACAGGGGGCCGAAGCCCCAGGCGACATGAGCGACGACCGATCCAATCCCTGGACTGTTCACCGGAAAGAAGAGAGCTTTGCATGCTCCTTTTTCTCCGTTCGGAGCGATACCGTCGCGCACGGAACCCGACTTCCTCGCGTGTACAACAGCGTCAGAATGACATCGTCCGGCGTCATCATTGCGCCGATTGATGACGAAGGCTGCACAACGCTGGTTGGCCAGTATCGCTATGTCCCCAACCGATTCACCTGGGAGCTCCCAGGCGGGGGGCGCAAGCTGAACCAGATGCCGGTGGAAGCGGCGAGCATGGAGTTGAGCGAAGAGACGGGATATCGCGCCGACCATTGGCTTCAGCTGTTCGACGCCATCCTGGAGCCAGGCACGATCGACGGCCGCACGCAGTGTTTTGTCGCCTGGGGTTTGCATTCCGGCATCGCACATCCTGAACCGGAGGAACGACTGTTGCAGCGGCGCGTGCCATTTGGCCAGGCCATTTCGATGGCGCTATCGGGCGAAATCTCAAGTTTTTCGAGTGTTACCCTGTTGTTGGGCATCCAGGTCAGACTGACACGTGGCGAATTGCCTGCAGACTTGGAGATGCTGTTGCAACAGCGTTCGCGATGATTGACGGATGACGCCAGTTGACGACAGCCGTTCAGGTCGGCAGCACTGCCTCAGCCCTGGAAGAGCGGATTTATCGTAGCAGCAGCTTTCAGCACGCCATCGTTGGGGCAAGCATAGCCGTGCTCCAATGCCCAAATGGCCGCCTGCGTACGGTTCCCAACCTGGATCTTCCGCAGGATCGACTTCATGTGGACCTTGACCGTCGCTTCGGCAATGTCGCACGTCCGCGCGATAACTTTGTTGGCATGTCCTTTCACGAGACCGTCGAGAATCTGAGCCTCGCGCTCTGACAGTTTGGGGAAATTCAGGAACGGGGACGCACACTGCGTGCCACTGTTGCCCACGTTTGGATCCGATTTTCTGGCACAGGTCACCAGAGGCTGGACATCCTGCATGGCGACCGTGGCGGTCGACACGGCTTCGTGTTTGACACTACCCGACTGGGACCCGCCCTTGACTTGATGCGCGGATGGAGGCTTCGCATCGCCCACGACCATGACGCGGACATCCATCATGACCAGATCGAGCGCGCCGATCAGTATGTCCTGAGATGCGACCAACGGAACGCAGCCATCGAGCTCCGACATTATCAGCTTCTGAAAATCGGCCGGGGAAACGTGTTCGAACAGCAAGACGACCTTGCTGTCGGGCCATCGCTCACGGACGCTGGCGGCCTCGGCGATCGCATTGTCGGGAGATTGCGCACCCAAAATTACAAGCTTGGGTTCTTCAGCAACGATCGATGCGCTCTCGATGTCTGCTACCGAGCCGGCGCCGCAGATGAAGTGATAAGAATGACTTTGCATGAGCGATGCGAGCGCTTCGCGCACAAGCAAGCGCGATTCAATGATGATGGTCGCTAATGTACTCATGATTGCAACGCCCTCGCCCGCCTTCCTCGTCCCAAGATCAGCAGCTCCCCCAGCATCGACAGGGGCGTACATCAACAGGGAGGTACATCAATCGAGTAGCTAACCCGTGACAAGCTCTGACCACACGATTTCATTAAGCGGGATTACTGTCTCCAATGCGATGGGCGTTTGCTGACCCCGTTTCCACAGAGCGTTTCGTTTCCCAACCAGGGCCCTGTTACAGGGAGTACCACTTCTTAGAACGCAGATTGCCGGCTTTCCCCATTAGGGACCCGCGCACCTTCGCGCGTCTTGCCTACAATCCGAGGTGACGACCTAGTCAACGGATCCGGTAAAGCAATGATCTCGATCTTTGGAAATCAGGAGCGCAGACAGTCGCGACGGTGTTGGTTGGCTCAACAGGGCCAGGCACTGGCGATTACCATCCTCCTTGCATGGACGATTGAACCTGCTGCAGGCCAGTCACCAGCATCGCAAGCATACCGTATTGCGGCCGGCGACAAGGTCGCCGTCGTCGTGTTCGGCCAGCCCGATCTGTCCGGTGAATCAACCGTTGACCAAGGCGGCAATATCCGGCTGCCGATCGTCGGTGAGGTTCGCGCAGCCACGCTTACGCCGAGCGAGCTCGAAAAGAGCATCGTCCATTCGCTTGAACAGGGATATGTCCGACGGCCGATGGTCAGCGTGAAAATCGCGGAGTTTCGTCCGATCTATGTCCTGGGCATGGTGCGAACGCCAGGCCCCTATCCATACCGCGAAGGGCAGTCCCTTCTGGCAGCAATCGCACATGCGGGAGGCATTGGTGCGGCCGATCACGGTGGCGTGAGCGGGGATGTGTTCCAGGCTGATGAACGTGTTCGTCTGCTGGAAATCAGCCGTGTGGCCCTCCTTGCGAAGCGAGCGCGGCTGATCGCGCAACAGAACGGCGACGATCGCATCGATTTTCAGAGCTTGTCCGGACTCGTTGCCGATCCAGCCCGCATCGCCCAGATCCGCGATAATGAACAGCGCGCTTTCACGGCCGAGAAGCAGGCCGAACAACAGGAGACCGAAGTCCTACGGAAGCAGTTTCCACGTTTGGAGGCCGAGGTTGCTTCGCTCAAGCAACAAGCAAATCTCGAGCGGAAACAGCGTGAGCTCAACAACCAGCTGATTGCAGACTATGAGCAGCTTGCCAAATCCGGACTCGCGCGCAAGCCGACCTACATCGAGATCAAGCGTGAGGAGGCGCGCATCGAGGGAAGTATCGCGCGCCTGCAATCGGAAGCGCTGAGGGCTGAACTCGCGATCGGCGACCTGCAGTACAAGATCACCGAACTGCACAACAACTACCAGCGCCGCGTGATGGCCGAACTGCGGGAAACGGACCGACTGCTGCTGGAGTTGACCGTCACGCTTCCTTCCGCGCGGCGCGCGCGCGCGGCTCGAACAGGGCAGATCGGATGGCTGGCCGGAGACCAGGGCGAGCAGCCAGCCATAACCGTGATCCGCGCCAAGGGCACCACGACCGTCAAGTACGATGCGGCCGTGGAGTTCCTGCTCCAGCCCGGAGACGTCGTACAGGTCGGTTCGCTTGTTCCGCGCACGCTGGAAGAGACCCCGAATCAGGTCGACCCATCCAACGCTTCGCCTGGGCCCACCGTTGGATTGGTGCAGCCGCCTCAGTAGGCGTGCAATCATTCGGCCGATCAAAGCGACGCCGCATGGCCGGGCCAGTCGCACCGAAGTAGTACTCCCCATGATGCCGTCCCGCGGATTCCACTTGATCGACGGCCACCCTCTGACCTGACACACGCGCTTCCTCTGCGCAGCAATGGGCTAATCCCTCTTGGCGCTTGAGAGCGCCAGCGTCCGCCGTAACGTGACGAGTGCGAGCTGTGCGGCCATCGCCGCTGGACTCGGCAGAGAGATGAAGCCCTTGGCCCGGTTGAGAGCCTATGTCGGACGTTGAAGCACGTGTGGTCGACACACTGACGTCGCCTGATGGCGGGCCGTTCTCGCTTCGTGGAGCAGCGCGCCGCGGGGCGCCCGCCGCGGCGTGGATCAGACGCCACAGGCTTTTCACGCCAGGGCTCCTTATCGGCGACATCGCATGCGGCGCCCTGGCCATCGCTGCGGCCACCGTGATTGCGGACGTGGCAGGTCTCGGCAATCAGATCGATCTCGCCGCTCAGCTGAGGGTGGAGGCGCCCACAACGCTCGCGCTGCTTATCGGCACATCCTTCCTGCTAGGCGTTTATCGGTCGAGCCCCAGAAGTCCGATGGAGCGCTTCCGATTGCGGACGACGGCGACGCTGCTGTTCGTGTTCGCGGGAACGCTGATGGGGGCTCGCGAAGGGCTGTCGGTCGAGCTGGTGGTCGTGCCACTCG
>Ga0075362_10000340_pt1 | contig 13371 bp, 14 predicted proteins | sample EndMetdeltDD1762_FD_71397 | JGI IMG/M metagenome (GOLD analysis project Ga0075362, IMG submission 71397) | Populus endosphere microbial communities from Tennessee, USA - Endosphere MetaG P. deltoides DD176-2 | ecosystem: Host-associated > Plants > Roots > Endosphere | place: USA: Tennessee...
GAGGATCTTTACCACCGTTGTGCCGGCAGCCAACGCGCGTTGAGCCCCAAGCTGGTTTACGATGCCATCGGCCAGTGGATCCGAGAACGGGATTCCAATTTCGAGAAAATCGACTCCTGCATCTGCGAGAGCGAGAGCGATATCAGCTGAATGTTTAGGGCTGGGATCTCCACCGGTGATGTATGCCATGAATCCTTTCTGGTTCTTAGCGCGGAGTTGGGAAAACGTCTGGTCTATCCGGTTGTGCATAGCGATCTGGAAGTTTCACAGATAAATACAATTTTTCCGAAATTTTTTCATTTCCCTAGCCCGCTTTATCACCAAGAAGAATAGAGGTGGGTAAAAAGAACTGACGGACCAAAGTCCTCAGATAATCTTAGGTTAGCAGCCCTAGTATGTCCAAGCTTGTGTAGCAAAGCGGACTGTATTAAGGCCGAGTAGACCATAGCTAGAGAGACGGGGACTAGGGATAGGCGACTTCTTCTTTCTTGGTCAGGAAAGTAAGACCATCTGAAATCGTTCTGGCTCTACGGTAGAAATTTCATGACACTCCACGGAATTTCCTGACTAAAGATCGCCAGAATCAGGATCTTCATCCGATTTTTCCTGCAAATGGTCGATCCGGATCAATTTGCCGGTTTCAACGATTTGCAATTCCAAGTCCGGAACTCCGTCGAGGTCGATGATGACGTTGTAGAAAGTTGTGTTTCCCCATTCATAGCTTTTTGCGCTGGCCACGACGCCATTTCCTTTTTCCTGATTAACTGTTTCCAGGACACTCTGAGGCAAGGAATCCGGTGGCACTTCATCAGCTCGTCCGAGGATCGAAAATGTTAATAGAACCATTAACAGCAAGAGAAGACGCATCCTGTATTGTTTATCTACTCGTGAAAAAATCCAGCGCAAATACCATCAGATACAAAATACAATGTACTATTGTCTTGCAACTTTCCAGAATCAAGTTACCCTTTTTAACGGCAGTGGAGTTTGCCGATACCCCTTCAGTTTTTTTGGAAGGGGAAACTGCTTGAATTGATTTTAGCCAATAACTCCTACCAACAAGAACGCAGCACCTTTGTTGCTGCCTCGTTCTATCCAACGAAATGAGAAAAATTCTATTGGTAGCTTTAGGTGGCGGCGCCGGGACGTTGCTCCGGTTCTTAATCGGGGAAAAAGTCACTATGTTACATCAGTGGCCGCCATTGGCGACGCTTGTGATCAACGTTTCTGGTTGTTTCTTGATTTCATTTTTGAACTTTATTTCGAAGCCGCCTGGTCACATTTATATTGGGCCGAGGAGCCGTCTCCTTTGGATCGTCGGGTTTTGCGGTGGCTACACGACGTTCAGCACGTTTAGTCTGATTTCTTTCAACGCGATCCGGAAGTCGAACTGGTCAGATGTTTGGGGTAACATTCTGCTTTCTCAACTATTGTGTATTGGTGCCGTCTGGATTGGATACACCATCCGCAAACCTGCAGTATTTATGCTGGCCAAAGTATCCGATCTGTTGTGTCCCAAGGTCTCCTCGATTGTGAAGAACACGGATGCTTAATCTGGTGGTGGTATTCGTGGGTGGGGCGGTCGGAAGTCTCTGCCGGTATTGGTTTTCCACGCTGGTGTCTCAGCGGTTTGGCAATTCCTTTCCGTATGATACTCTGTTTGTTAACCTCGTTGGTTCCTTCATGATCGGTTTGATTGCTGGATATGTTATGCGATTTGCTGGAACAACCTGGGGGCAATTAGCCCAAGAATTTTTCGCAGTCGGCGTCTGCGGTGGCCTCACAACGTTCTCTTCATTCAGTCTCCAAACCTTTGATCTGATTTCCAATAAGCGCTGGGTGGCAGCCCTAATCAACATCGTTGTCTCGACTGTTGCTTGTCTCGCTTTTGTTGCATTAGGCTGGATGATTACTTGTCGATGATTACCAAACTTCGGCACTGGCTTAAATTGATCAAGAAGAGTGACTTGGAGGGCGGCGCTCCGTTGTGGGAGGAGGTATGAACCAAAACTGTTCAGGGAACGGTTTATTATTAAGATTGTAGATAAAATTCATTGCCCAGGCAGCAAACAAAGCGCGCTTCCATACACCGGATGAATTCAATCCGGCGGTGGGCCAGATCCTGCCAATGTGCATTCAGTGTCGACACCTGTTCCTGATCGTTCACTTCCTATGTATCTTTTCTTGCCAGGGATCATTGCGTCCCATAGATTAATTCGCAGTGCATGGATCGCGCTATTCTCCTAATCGTCGCCGGCTGCCTTTTGTTTGGTATCGTCCGTCAAGGATCGACAAAATCGTTCACATTCGACCTAACGACGACTAGCCGGCTGCAGTTTCCTGTATGGATGCCGGAGCGTCCGCTTGCAGCACCGAAATCTCAAGCTGAACTTTCTTTCCCGGTAACCCCCGGATCGGAAGATGACGATTTGGTTGTCACCGTTGTATTTCAAGAAGAGTTTGGCGGTTACCTGAGTGTTTATTGGGAAGGCGAAGGTAACACCCGCCAGTTGCTGGCACCGAATCTGTTTGAGAATACTGGCTTGACCAATCAACGAACCCTCTTGATTAGTCGGCCAACGATGGGTGGTCCCGGCAAGGTGGTCCTTAAATCGAGTGAGGCCGTGCTCAATGTATTGCGAGTTCGTCTGGATTGGGCACGATCCGGTGTTGTCCGGCTTACCGATAGTGTTCCGAACGGAGCTCTGGTGACGACTGACGGAAAGATGTTTGCGCCAGGAGAAGTGGACGGTAGTTCATTGACGCCGATCGCCGATTCGTGGGAGGGCAGAACCTTGACGACTTCCGTGACAGAGCGTCCGGAACGAATTGAGAAAGGGATCGATTTCCAGGTCTCCGTTCCAAAGCGTGTGAACCGTGCCCGAGTGGAAGTACTCGTTAACGGTCTCGGGATCGATCAATCGATTAAACTCTGGCTGAATGGTCACCAAGTTGGTACGCTTGCTCTTGAGATTCCTGATTTGACGGACCTCGGCTATGGAAAAGGCTCGGACGGTAGCATGCAATTTGCAGGATGGCGCAAAGGGGTCTTCTTCCTTTCCGGTGGACAACTCCCGGTTGGAGAAAATCATTTCCAATTTGAGCCGCCGACTGGTTCTGAAGTGGCGATCCGGGATTTTCTGTTACAGGTTGATTATGCGGTTAATTGACTTGAGCCAGTGTTCATTTACTTTGCTTAGCTTCTATAATTCTGAGTTATGAGTAAGCTCCCAGTTTTTCGTTCGAGGACGAATGGGTATACCTTAATGGAGATCATGCTGGTCGTGGCGATTATCGCTGTGATTGCTGGAGGAGTTATCGTCAAGATGACCGGCGCACTAGATGTCGCAAAAATTCAACGTGCGGAACAGGATATTAATAATATCTACAGCGCACTGAAACTGTACGAAGCGCGTAATTACCAGATACCGGATCAGAGCCAGGGGTTGGAAGCCTTGGTCAATCCGCCAACAACTGGCACCAAACCGGTAAACTGGACCAAGCTCATGGATAGCATCCCGGTTGATCCGTGGAATATGCCGTACCAGTATCGCAACCCTGGTAAGCAAGATCCGTCTGGGGTTGACATTTTCTCTCTTGGTCCGAATCGCAAGGAAGGTCCGGGAAACATCTATAGACGAACGAACTGATGTTCTTACCATGAGACACGGGAAGAACCGGGCAATCCAGGATGGGTCCGGTCTAACTTTCATCCAGTGTGTTGCAGGTTTCACGATGCTAGAGGTCTGCATGGTTCTCTTCATCGTGGGAGTGATCTTTATTGTCGCAGTTCCTCCCGCCTCCCATCTGATGGAGGAAGAACGACTGTGGAGGCCAATTCGCGAGCTGCAGAGCTTTGCGAAAACCGCGAGACGCCAGGCGATGTTGGACGATCACACCTACGAGCTGCTATTGATGAATGATGGCTATATTCTCCGGCCGGTAAATGCGGATAAGAATGGAACGGCGAAGCTGGTCACCTACCAGCTTCCGTCCGATGTGACCTATACAATCAAGCGGGTGGGGGACAAAGACTTCAAAAAAGAAAGTGATGGGCATTGGGTCTTTTCGCCCAACGGACTGTGTGAGCCGATCGCCTTTCTCTTCCGGCGGAAAAATGATTGGGTGCAGTTCCACATCAATCCTCTAACTGCTACGATTCAAAATCAGGAATCATTTATCCAGTGAGGATTCAAAAGCCAGAATTACCGAGTCGTATTGACATGTGCCTTCACACGGGTTGCCGGATATCTCAACCAAGAGGGATTGTGTCCCGATGTCGTGGTGCTGGGTTTATTCTTTGGGAGATTATGTTTGCGCTGACAATTTTTTGTATCGTTGGGATCGCGCTAACAAGCGCTCTCCATCAGGCGATTGACACCTCGATGATCGTCCGGGACGAAGCTCAGGTGCGTTTGGAACTTCAAAACATCCTTGCGGAGGCATCAGCCGAAAAATTGAAAGTCGGCAAGGCGGAGATCAAATTTGGCGATGGGCGGATCACCTATGAGCGGGAAATTCGTGCTGTACAGGATAAGACTGCAAAGGGAAAGCAACTCACAAATCTGTACGAAATTATTGTCCAAGCCAACTGGCGTGCCTCAGGTAGGGAACGGACTGATCGATCAGACGTTGTTGTGTTTCAGCCATGAATCGTCCCCGGAAAATAGCCCGATTCAGCGATATTTGGAAAAGGATCCGGAACGACAGGGGCTATCTGTTGCTTGAGGTGTTGCTAGCTCTCGCAATTTTCAGCCTGATTGCCGTGATGATTTTCCAGATTATCCATACAACATTGAAAGCATCTGCTGGTGTAAATTTCCTCCAGATACAACAGGAAAAGGTAGACGGCATCTGTGAATTGTTGCGCCGCAATTTTGTATCGATGCCGCAATATTCTCAGTTTCAGACACGGAAGAGGAACAACGTGCTCGAACTGATCTTCCGAAATGCTCCATTTAACTTTTCCTGGGATAATAAAGGAGCCCAATTTGGAACAGTCGTCGTTTCCGGAAGAATGCAATCCAATGGGCGTGTGGCGCTCTCCGTTCTTCAGGACTCGCGAGATGCTTTGGAAAGCTATGCCGACTCTGGAAAAGATCGGAACGCTGATTGGTTTCCCTTGGCTGATGATCTTGAGCAGATCAATTGGCGGTTTTTTGATGGACGAGAAAAAAAATGGACCACTGACTGGAACGATTCCAGCACCAAACCAAACTTGATTGAACTGACTTTTAAACTCGCCAACAGAAACCACGTAGAGCGAGCCATATTTCCATGGCCAATCACGCAAAACGGCCCGTAACAATGCAGTCGACCGAATCCGAACGCGGTCGATTTCGGTCTGTGCCGTTCGTAGACGCCGATCTCTCCGGTTCGGCTCTGCTTCTCGTGCTGTTTGCCATCGTGTTGCTTAGTGGTTTGATCATTACAACCGTGAGATTCGTAAAAAATGACGTCGACGAATATGGCGCTTTGAATAAAGAATTCCGTGCCCGGCAGCTTGCCGAGTCAGGGTTGGCATTTGGGCTGAATCCGCAGGTACAAAACGAAGATCGCGGTTTGTTGGAACAGCATACACCGGATGGAGGAATGTTTCGTGTGTTGATCTCCAGTGAATCGACGAAGCTCAATATCAACTATTTTCTGCGTTCTAATCATGGTAATCTGCTAGAAAAGCTTTTTGTGCGCTGGGGGGTATCGTCCAAAGCGGCATCCGAAGCAGTCGAAGGACTTCATCAATACCTATCGAGATCGCCCGATTCCAACCAACAGGCTCAAAAAACGCAGCAGCCGGCAAGGCAGTTCCAGGCGGTCGAAGAAATGAGTCTTGTTCCAGAATTCGCTCTGGTCATGGAAAAGCAGCCGGATTGGAAGAATTCATTCACGATTTGGGGAGACGGCAAAATCGATGTGAACCTGGCAGATGCTAAAATGATTGCACTCGTCGCATCGGTGACACCGGTCCAAGCCGACCAATTTATCAAATATCGTTGGGGCCCAGATGGGAAACCGTTTACGTTGGATGATCGCGTTTATCGAACGACCGAAGAAGTACGTGCGGGACTCGGGCTCTCCCAGCAACAATTTCAAATTGTTCAAGATTTACTTTCCTTAAACAGCGTGGTTGATCGAATCGAAAGCACAGGCATAATCGCGGGCTACGAAAAAACCATCATCGTAATAGCAAGCCGAAATTCAACTCCTATGCGTTATCTTTCATGGCAAGAACAGTAGACAAAGCGCAGACTTACTTCCTCCGCGCAGCTGACGGCGACAAATGGGAGCTCTGGTTATTTTCGGATACAAAGCATGCACAGTTTGTTTGTCACCTTGCGAATCCCGCAGAAGTGCCGGGCGAAACTGTTGTCTCGCTTCCTGCTCAGCGAACGATCACGTTTCCGACCTGGCTCGCAACGGCTGATCGATCGGTGATACCGGAAATGATCCAGCTGCAATTGGAACAGCGTGGTTTGATTGGTCGAAATAGTGGTGGCTCGGCAATGGATTATCGTGTGGTGGAATCTCAGGAGAACCAGACATTGGTCGTCGCGACAGTTCTTCAACCGGAGTTTCCTGCTAAACTGACTTTTGAACGTGCTCTCCGGGTTGAGCCTTCGGCACTTGTTTTGCCTCTTCCCCAGGATCGGCTGGTGATCTGGCGGGAGCAAAGCCGTTTGGCTGTGAGTGCAACGCACAGCCGGTATCCAGTGATTTATCAGGTGCTATGCGATCGCGAATTGTCAGAAGCAGCCGCGCAGGAACTAAAGTGCATCGTTCTTCAATTGGAAGTCCAGCGGTTTTGCGGGCATTTTCTCGGCGTAACGATGTGGGGTGAATTCAGCCCGGAAGAAATTGATCGAGTGCGGAACTCGCTTGGCATGAAAGTAACACACGACTCGTTGCCGCCACCTATTCTGCCGTCAGAGCATTTCAAGCTTCTGCCGGCGGAAATTGCGGTTCTTCATGCAAAAAAACGGCGACGCCGACAGATTCGCTGGGTGGTTACAGCGGTGGCAGCTCTTTACGTTCTCCTAGCCGCGGCGCTCGTCGCCTATATGGGCTGGGAAACATTTGCTGTCCAGCGTTTGCAAAGCAAACTGAGGAGTCAAACGCCAACAGTCACGGCAATTCAGGGAACCGCCGACCGGTGGCGTCAGGTTGAGTTGGCGGTAGACCCAAAGTTGTTTCCCGTGGAGCTGTTTTACCAGGTCTCCAACTTATTGCCGCCAGATGGTCTTCGTTTGACTGCCTTCGAAGTGCAAAAGGGTAAAGTCGTGATCCGAGGGGAGGCGAGCACTGCTCCAGGTGCATTCAAGTTTGCTGAGGACATCAAAGTGAATCTGGCATTGCGGATGTTTAACTGGCAGATGGTGAACCCAACTCTTAGAGCGGACGGACGAGCGGAATTTACAATCGAAGGAGATCCAAAAATTGCGAAAATTGACTAAGAAAGAACAACAATTGGGTCTAATCTTGGTCGCGATGCTGTTCGTCATGGCAAATTTTTATGGATTCGGTTACCTTCTGGACCGCAAAGATTCGCTAGAAAGAAATGTCGCAGAGCTGATCGGTCAAAAGCGTTCCAACGAAATTTGGCTGAAGGAGAAAAATCTTTGGTTAGCCCGCAAGAGATGGATCGAAGAGAAACAACCGCGGATCGGATCAAATCAAGTACCGCAGTCGGAATTTCTCGAAGCACTCGTTGGCAGCGCTAAGAAGGATCAACTTGAGATCCAAGAGCAGAGCTTTGGCGAGATCAAGTCGACCCGGAACTACCAATCGGTAGCGGTGCGCCTCAAGCTTACTGGCAGCCTGCAGAACATGATTAAATGGTTGGTTGACATTCAGCAGCCGGAACTATTCCAGGCGGTTACCAATTTTTCTTTGAAAAGTATGAATGAGCCCCCTACTATCAGTCTCGAATTGGAGGTTGCCCGCTGGTATGCGCCAAACGCATGAGATAGTTCATGGTCCGTGCTGGGTGAGTGTTCTGACGCTGATTTCGTTGGTAATGGTCATTGCTGTTCGGGCGGATGATAAGCTTCCCATCGGCTTCAATGTCAATCGTTACCAAAAGGTCTGGGAGCGAAACCCATTCACCCTCGTGACCCCCGTGATCCAGCAGGCACAGCCGACCTTGTTCGATAAGCTAGTGTTGGTTAGCTGGCTGAAAGATGGATCCAGGGATATCGTCCTGGTCCAAAACAGCGAGACGAACGAGGTACAAAAGGTGACGAAAGAGACAAACACGAACAATCTTCAACTGATCGAAATTCGTCGCAATCAGAATCCTCAAATGGTCGAAGCAGTGCTCTCCAATGGGGTGGAACAAGGCTCGGTGAAATTCAAACTGGATGTCAGCGCGGGAGTACAACCGCCTCCAGGCCAAGCGAGTCTGCCAGTTCCTAACGGGGTCCCGGTCTCCGCTCAAGCTCCTCAACCGGACTCTTCCCAGATGCCAAATCAGCCACCTATGCAGGGACCGCAAGGTGACATACAGGGTCAACCTACTCCCGCTCAAGCGCCCCAGCAGCAAGCACAACAGAACGCCAATCAGATGATCCAGACATCTCCATCGCAACCAGGACAAACACCGATGCGTTCGGGCGAGATTCGCCGTAAACAATTGATGCCTCCGGCTTCGAATTGATTCACTGACCGCAAACTAGTGTATAAGAAGTCTCCGCAAGAATTACCTTTCTCAAAAGCCGTTGAGCATGCAATTTCGTTCCATTTCTTCGGCATTGTTCGCCCTTCTTCTGAGAGTGTCTGCAGCTCAGGATCCGAATGAATCGATGATTCGGCAGGGATCGCCTGCGGATGTGGCTGCTGCGGATACTCCTGCTCTAGCTTCTGCACAGTCCAGCGATGATTCTCTGAGTTCATTTCAAGCCGTCAATGCTTCGATCGATACCATCTTGCAGCAGTACGAGCAGCTCACAGGACGAATCCTAATCAAGGATAGCAATCTCTCTGCGAACGCACTGCCAATCACGATCTCGGTGCCGCAGCTGGTTCCAAGGAGTGAATTGATCCGACTCATCGAGTCGGCTCTACTCCTCAACAACATTGTCTTGATCCCCTCCCAGGAACCAAACACTGTAAAGGTGATCAACATCAATACTGGCAAGAATCCCCGCAGCGAAGGTGTGAAGCTGTTTGCAGGCCCAGAGTCAATCCCCGAAGGGGAGCAGATCATCAGCTATTACATGCCGTTCAAGTATGTCTCGGCGCCCGAAGCGTTGACCATCTTCCAGACCCATATCCTGCCGAGAGCTTATACTTCCTTTGTTCCAATCAATAGTGCACAGGCCTTGCTCGTGACCGAGAGCACAAGTGTGATTCGACAATTGGTGGCTCTTCAACGGATGATCGATACGCCTCCGCAGAAAAGCGTCACGCAATTTGTCCCTTTGATCCGCGCCGACGCAGAGCGCGTGGCGGAATCGATTAACAAGCTCCTGGAAAATCAGCAGAAGTCGCAGAGCGGCAACGCTCAAAGTCCGGCCAATCCGAATCCGACGCCGGGTACCAACAGTGCTGGTGCGAACGAATCTTTCTCGACCTCCCTTGGTCAACTGATCCCTGACGTCCGCACTAACCGAATTCTGGTGGTCGCCCGTCCTCAAGATCTTGGTTACCTTGTAGGGCTCATCAAAAACTTCGATGAAGCCGTTGGTACTGGTAAGCCGTTGGAATACAAGCTGCGCTACGTTGCCGCTGCGGATGTTCTTTCGGTTCTTGGTGATGTCCTTTCCGATGGTCAACCGCAAGGTGGTCAATCCTCGACTGGCCAGGGTACCCAGCCGCAGGGACAGGGACAGAATCGGACAATAAACCAGATGCGCTCGACCGGTATGACTGGCTTGCCCCCTGGATCGAATCCGACGAACTCATCATTCGGTGGATCAAGTACTGGTAGTATAGGAAGCTACGGCTCCAGCAACCAAGAGACCACGTTGCAGGAACCGACTGAGGTCGGTACGCCGCAATCATTGATCATTGGAAAAACGCGGATTGTCGCCGATCCAAAGAACAATCAGGTGCTCGTGATCGGTCCTCCGGAAAGTCTCGATCGGGTTAAGATGATTCTTGATCGTCTCGATGTACGGCCGCAGCAAGTCTATTTGGCGACGGTTGTTGGTCAATTAACGTTGGATAACAATTTACTATACGGCATTGATTTTTTGCAGACGTATAAGAAAATCAATAACAGCAAAGGGATTGCATCCGGAAACGTCAACACAGGGAGCCAGGCAACATCGCTGGTAGGCCAGCCAATCGCCGCCCCAAATAGCCTGACCAACGGCAATGTATTTGGCGCCGCATCGAACGCGTTGACCAACGCTTCCGGTCTAACCATTTACGGAAATATCTCTGATGCCGTGAAGGCCTTTGTGCAAGCAGCGGATGCCAAAGGTGATTTCAAGATCTTGGCACGTCCATCGGTGTATACAGCCAACAATAAACTGGCTGTCATTTCATCTGGTCAACGGGTTCCTTACGCTGGGTCCTCACTTTCGAATGTCACCGGCACGACAGGCAACTTCCTTGGGAACACGGGACCCACAGCAGCCGTTGAGTCGGTAACCGAGTTTGTCGATGTCGATCTGCGCCTTGAAGTGATCCCTCTAATCAACTCGAACAACGAAGTCACGCTAAAGGTCGTTCAGATTAATGATAGTGTCGGCGGTTCTGTTGCCATTTCCGGGAATAGTGTCCCGCAAATCAACAGCCAACGTCTCACGACCACAGTCACTGTTCCGTCTGGTGCAACGGTTGTACTAGGTGGGCTGATTCAGGAACAGGAACGCAAGAATGATAACGGGATTCCGATTCTCGACGAGATTCCTTATCTGGGAGCGCTCTTCAAAACGCGGGGTGTTACGAAGAATCGGCAGGAATTGCTCGTGTTTATCCAACCAGTCGTGGTCAACAACGACGTAGACACGGTTCACGCGAGTCTTAAAGAAGAACGCCGCACGACCGTCGGTGGCCGAACCTATCATCTGGCGCATCCCCAGGATTACTCAAGGACGCCGGAGCCAATTCGCGTCAAGAAAAAGAAGAGCACATCGAAGAATTACTACTGAAGCCCGCGCTTCGCATACGCCTTAATGTCGTTATTGGAAATGTCGTGTGAGTAACTGAGCCTCTTTTACTTTCATTAAAATTGACAGTCCCAGATACAGAAGACCGTACAGCGGTAGAATGATGATCCCTGCCATAATTGGGTGCGCTCCGAGCCAGCCAAATTTCAGCGGGAAAACAAGTGCAGCCGAGATAATTGCGGCACTCCAGAGACGCAATGTTAAATGCTTGGGTGGCGTGAACCGATCGGCTCTTCGTAGCAACGAACGTCGCAACAGCAGGTACTCAATCCATCCTGCTATCCCGGCGGAAGCCGGTAGACCAGCCAGCCCCCATTTTGGATCAAGCTGCAGGAGTCGGGGGAGCGGAAAAGCAAACAGATAACCGAGTAGCACGGTCAAGATCACGCGGATAATCGCGCACCGGAGCGGAGTCCGCGTATCTCGCAGAGCATAGAAAGCAGAGGAGCAGACCCTGCTAGAGGTGGAAGCGACTAACCCAACGCCGGAACCACCTAATAAAGCCCAGATGTAGAGAGCATCCTCTCGGTTGAACCGACCGGATTGGAAAAGCAACGCACTAATTGTGTCCCCAAATGCAAAAAAACTCACTGCAGTTGGAACAATAAAAAATGCCAGGTGCCGCATGGCTACCGCTAATCGCTGTGTTAGTTCAATCCGACTTTTATCCTGGCCATCAGTCAAAGCCCGGGACATGACCGACAATTCCGCTGCTGAAATCGACATGCCAAACAGACTGATCGGAAGCAATCCAATCGTTTGTGCATATCCCAGGAGAGCTACTGAACCGGAAGGCAGCAAGCTGGCGAGCAAATTATCGATGTAGGCACTCAGTTGTACCACGCCACGGCTCATGAACACCGGAGTAAAACTCGCCAAAATATTCCGAACGTGAACCGATGAAACATTCAGTGAAAAGTGGAGGTGTCGTGTGATCTGTAAGATTGTCGGAACTTGAATTAGAAACTGCGCCAGACTGCCAGCAACCGAGCTCCAAGCGACGTATACGACTAGATTTGAGGGCGAAGTCGTATTCCCGAAGATAACCAGCCCGGTAATGATAAAAAGGCTCCACAAGACAGGCGCTGCATAAGAAAGAAAAAAGCGGCCATGGCTGTTCAAAATGGCGAGACACCAGGCCGACATGACCAAGGCACCGATACCCGGAAACAGGATTTGCACTAATGTGATTGTCAATTGCCGGGTCTCACCCGAAAATCCAGGAGCAATGAGATCGATCAGAAACGGTGTGCTGACTATGCCGAGCACAACGAGAATCGAAGTCACGAGAGCAAGGAGTGAGCCAATCACGCTCGCTACGCGATCTGCTTCTTTCTCGTTACCGCCAGCCAGAAGATGGGCATAGACCGGAATGAACGACGCCGATAGAACGCCTTCTCCTAAGAGATTTTGAAGAAAATTCGGTATCCGTAAGGCCGCTTGAAATGCATCAGCCGCGGGTAAACTCCCGAGGTAATGAGCGAATACACGCTGGCGGATCAACCCGGCGATTCGGCTCAGCATTATCCCGCTTGCGACAAGGAATGCCGCAAAGCTGGAGTGCGCTCGTTCTTTTGGTGCGGCGGTCTTCTGTGTCATCTGCATCCTTGGGGTGAAGCGGGCATCTTTATTCGATCCGCTTTCGCCTGCAAGAAATTGCATGAATTAATGGAGAATTAAGAATCCCAATTCTTGTTGGCTTCCTTCGTCAAGGAGAGGCACAACAGCGACACTTCAGGGTTCCTAGCCCTGAGTATATAAGACGCACAAGGAGAACTGCACTATCCTTGCGATTTCTGTCGCACGGATTAATATCAGGTGATACTTGATAGCCAAGTAATTGTGCTCGATTTTTCAAGGATTCTCTTCGACGTTCCAGTTGCAAATCTTAGAAATGCGAGACATTTTACCTAAAGTGGAGCTTCAAATTCCAAACGTCCCCAGATAGCTTTAATCTTGTAACGAAAGGCCGCGTCTTCTGCGGCCTTTTTCAATTCCAACTTTCATGGAGCACTTTTATTCTGATCCCACGTTCCAGATGGCGTGCGAACAATTCCGCTTAATTGCCGATCACCTGCAAATGCCCGAAAATTTAAGAGAGCGCCTCATGTATCCGAAGCGCTCCTTGGCTGTAGCCGTTCCGGTCCGAATGGATAATGGGTCAACCCGAGTTTACCAAGGGTACCGCGTCCAACATCATCTCTCAATGGGGCCGACAAAAGGGGGAACACGATTTGCCTCTACAGTAACGGTCGGT
>Ga0075362_10000341_pt1 | contig 13345 bp, 6 predicted proteins | sample EndMetdeltDD1762_FD_71397 | JGI IMG/M metagenome (GOLD analysis project Ga0075362, IMG submission 71397) | Populus endosphere microbial communities from Tennessee, USA - Endosphere MetaG P. deltoides DD176-2 | ecosystem: Host-associated > Plants > Roots > Endosphere | place: USA: Tennessee...
CATCAACGAGCCGGGCGGCATGAGCAGCTGGATCGCCGCGGCGACGTCGTACTCGACGAACAACCGCATCATGGTGCCGTTCTACGTGTACTACTCGATGTTCGGCTTCCAGCGCGTCGGTGACCTCGCGTGGGCGGCCGGCGACATGCAGGCGCGCGGCTTCCTGCTCGGCGGAACCTCCGGACGCACCACGCTGAACGGCGAAGGGCTGCAGCACGAAGACGGCCACAGCCACATCCTCGCCGGCACGATCCCGAACTGCATCAGCTACGACCCGACCTTCGCGCACGAAGTCGGCGTGATCCTGCACCACGGGCTCACGCGCATGGTCGAGAAGCAGGACAACGTCTACTTCTACCTGACGTTGCTGAACGAGAACTACGCGCAGCCTGGCCTCAAGCCGGGCACCGAAGAGCAGATCATCAAGGGCATGTACCTGCTCGAGGAAGGCGCGAAAAAGACACCGCGCGTCAACCTGCTCGGCAGCGGCACGATCCTGCTCGAGAGCATCGCGGCGAAGAAACTGCTCGAAGCCGACTGGGGCGTCGCCGCCAACGTCTGGAGCTGCCCGAGCTTCAACGAGCTCGCGCGCGACGGCCAGGACGCCGAGCGCTGGAACCTGCTGCACCCGACCGAGAAGAAGCCGCGAGTGCCGTTCGTCGCCCAGCAGCTCGACAAGCATGCAGGCCCGGTGATCGCGTCGACCGACTACATGAAGAACTACGCCGAGCAGATCCGCGCCTTCATCCCGAAGGGCCGCACGTACAAGGTGCTCGGCACCGACGGCTTCGGCCGCAGCGACTTCCGCTCGAAGCTGCGCGAGCACTTCGAGGTGAACCGCCACTACATCGTCGTCGCGGCGCTGAAGGCGCTGGCCGACGAAGGCACCGTGCCGGCCGCGAAGGTGGCCGAGGCGATCAAGAAGTACGGGATCAACGCAGACAAGATCAACCCGCTGTACGCCTGAGATCCTAGGCTGCCCACGGAGACAAACAACATGGCATTGGTGGAAGTCAAGGTCCCGGACATCGGCGACTTCAAGGACGTCGAGATCATCGAGGTGCTCGTGAAGCCGGGCGACACGGTGAAGCCCGAACAGTCGCTGCTGACGGTCGAGAGCGACAAGGCGTCGATGGAGATTCCGTCGTCGCACGCGGGGGTCGTGAAGGAACTGAAGGTCAAGCTCGGCGACAAGGTGTCGGAGGGCACGCTGGTGCTGGTGCTCGACGCTGCCGGGGCGGCTGCCGCAGCAGGCGCGCCTGCGCCGACCGCAGCCCCCGCACCCGCGCCCGCGCCCACACCAGCTCCGGCTCAGCCTGCCGCCCCTTCGACAAGCTCAGGGCAAACGAGTGATGTGGACGTCGTCGTGCCGGACATCGGCGACTTCGACGAGGTCGCCGTGATCGAGCTGCTCGTCAAGGTCGGCGACACCGTCAAGCTCGAGCAGAGCCTGATCACGGTCGAGAGCGACAAGGCGTCGATGGAAATTCCGTCGTCGCACGCCGGCGTCGTGACGGCGCTGAAGGTCAAGGTCGGCGACAAGGTGTCGAAGGGCAGCGCGATCGCCACCGTCGCGGCGAGCGGCGGCGCCGTTGCCGCGCCCGCAGCGGCCGCTGCCGCTGCGGCACCCGCCGCTGCCGCGAGCCCCGCGTCGACGCCCGCACACGCAGAGAAGGCCCTCCCGACGGCGGCGCTTCCAGCGCACGAGCCGAGCGCGCCCAAGGGGTCGCTGCCGCATGCCTCGCCGAGCATCCGCAAGCTTGCGCGCGAGCTTGGCGTGCCGCTCGAGGAAGTGAAGGGCAGCGGTCCGAAGGGACGCATCGTCCAGGACGACGTGCAGGGCTTCGTCAAGAGCGTGATGAGCGGCGCGCAGCAGACCAAGGCGCAGGCCTCGAAGGCGCCGGCTGCCGCTGCGGTCGGCGGCGGCATCCCGGGGCTGCTGCCTTGGCCGACGGTCGACTTCACGAAGTTCGGGTCCGTAGAGCGCAAGGATCTCTCGCGCATCAAGAAGATCAGCGGCGCAAACCTGCACCGCAACTGGGTGATGATCCCGCACGTCACGAACAACGACGATGCGGACATCACCGAGCTCGAGGCGTTCCGCGTCGCAACGAACAAGGAAAACGAGAAGTCGGGCGTCAAGGTGACCATGCTCGCGTTCGTCATCAAGGCAGTGGTGTCGGCGCTGAAGAAGTTTCCGGACTTCAACACCAGCCTCGATGGCGACCAGCTCGTCTACAAGCAGTACTTCCACGTCGGCTTTGCTGCCGACACGCCAAACGGCCTGGTCGTGCCCGTGCTGAAGGACGCCGACAAGAAGGGCATCCTGCAGATCAGCACCGAGATGGGCGAGCTCGCGAAGAAGGCGCGTGACGGCAAGCTGGGCCCGGCCGACATGACCGGCGGATGCTTCTCGATCAGCTCGCTGGGCGGCATCGGCGGCACGCACTTCACGCCCATCATCAACGCGCCCGAGGTGGCGATCCTCGGCTTGTCGAAGAGCTATCAGAAGCCGGTCTGGGACGGCAAGCAGTTCGTGCCTCGCCTGACCCTGCCGCTGTCGCTGTCGTACGACCACCGCGTCATCGATGGTGCATCGGCGGCTCGCTTCAACGCGTACCTGGGCCAGGTTCTCGCCGACTTCCGGCGCGTGTTGCTGTAAGGCGCACACCATGACGACCGTCGTGGTGGTCAAGAAGGCCGGCATGGTTGCAATCGCGGCCGACACGCTGGTCACCTTCGGCGATACGCGCCTCGCGCACGGCTACGAAGCGAACGAGAAGCTGTTCAAGGTCGGTGACTGCTGGGTCGGGATGGCCGGCACGACGGCGCACTTCCCGGTGCTGCGGCGCGCGCTCGCGAGCCTTCCGCCCGACGAGCTGCGCCTGCATTCGCGCGACCAGGTGTTCGAGACCTTCCTGAAGCTGCATCCGAAGCTGAAGGAGACCTTCTTCCTGAACACGAAGGAAGAAGACTCCGATCCGTACGAGAGTTCGCAACTCACGGCGTTGATCGCGAACCCCGCCGGCATCTTCGGCGTGTACTCGTACCGCGAGGTGTTCGAGTTCGATCGCTTCTGGGGCATCGGCACCGGCCGCGCGTTTGCGCTCGGTGCGATGTACGCGGGCTTCGACAAGGTCAAGACGGCGCGCGATCTGGCCGAACTCGGCGTGCGCGCCGGCTGCGAGTTCGACAAGAACTCGCAGGTCCCTATACACGTGCACACGATCAAACTGAAAACGAAAGACTGACATGAGACAGCCCCCACACTCGATTCGTTCGTTGCCCTCCGAGGGGACGCGGGCCTCCGAGGGCCACGAAGCGGCCCCTTCGTGGCCCATGGCGGCCCGGCAGGAGGCCTGACATGGCGATCATCGACATCAAGGTGCCAGACATCGGCGACTTCAAGGACGTCGCGGTCATCGAAATCCTCGTGAAGCCGGGCGATGCGGTGAAGGCCGAGCAGAGCCTGATCACGGTGGAGAGCGACAAGGCGTCGATGGAGATTCCGTCGGCGGCGGCGGGTGTCGTGAAGGAGCTCAAGGTCAAGGTCGGCGATACGGTCAACGAAGGGTCGGTGATCCTGACGCTCGAGGCGGCAGGGGACACCGTTCGGGCCGAGCCTGTCGAAGCCCCTCGCCCAGCCGCTGCCCCTTCCGCCAACGCTTCGACAGGCTCAGCGCGAACGGATGGTGGCTCAGCGCGAACGGATGGTGGTTCAGCGCGAACGGAGGCGGCGGCGCCGGCCGCGGGCAGCTACGCCGGTGGTGCCGACCTCGAATGCGACATGCTCGTGCTCGGCGCCGGCCCCGGTGGCTACTCGGCGGCGTTCCGCGCTGCCGACCTCGGGCTGAAGACCGTTCTCGTCGAACGCTACGCGACACTCGGCGGCGTCTGCCTGAACGTCGGCTGCATTCCGTCGAAGGCGCTGCTGCACGTGGCCTCTGTGATGGACGAAGTCAAGCACTTCGACAGTTACGGCATCACCTTCGCCGAGCCGCAGGTGGATCTCGTGAAGCTGAAGACGCACAAGGAAAAGGTCGTCGGCAAGCTGACCGGCGGCCTCGCCGCGATGGCGAAGATGCGCAAGGTCACGGTCGTGACCGGCAACGGCGGTTTCGTGGACCCGAATCACCTCAGCGTGGAACTCGCCAAGGGCGGCACCCAGACGATCCGCTTCAAGCGCGCGATCATCGCGGCCGGCTCCGAAGCCGTGAAGCTGCCATTCCTGCCGAAGGATGATCCGCGCGTCGTGACCAGCACCGGCGCGCTCGAGCTGCGCCAGAAGCCCAAGCGCATGCTCGTGGTCGGCGGCGGCATCATCGGCCTCGAGATGGGCACGGTCTATTCGACGCTCGGCGCGCGACTCGACGTCGTCGAGATGCTCGACGGGCTGATGCAGGGCGCCGACCGCGACCTGGTCAAGGTCTGGCAGAAGATGAACGCGCCGCGCTTCGACAACATCATGCTGAAGACGAAGACGGTCGGTGGCGAGGCGACGAAGGACGGCATCCTCGTCAAGTTCGAAGGTGCGGGCGCGCCGAAGGATCCGGTGCTCTACGACATGGTGCTGCAGGCGGTGGGCCGCACGCCGAACGGCAAGCGCATCGGCGCCGAGAAGGCCGGCGTGATCGTCGGCGAGCGCGGTTTCATCCCGGTCGACATCCAGATGCGCACCAACGTGCCGCACATCTTCGCGATCGGCGACATCGTCGGCCAGCCGATGCTCGCGCACAAGGCGACGCACGAGGGTCACGTGGCCGCCGAAGTCGCGGCCGGCGAGCAGCTCGGCGACGCGGCGCTCGCGAAGACCGCGTTCGACGCGCGGGTGATTCCGAGCGTTGCCTACACCGATCCCGAAGTGGCCTGGGTAGGCGTCACCGAAGACGAAGCCAAGGCGCAAGGGCTGAAGGTCAAGAAGGGGCTGTTCCCCTGGAATGCGTCCGGCCGCGCGATCGCGAACGGCCGCGACGAGGGCTTCACGAAGCTGCTGTTCGACGAAGCGACGCACGCGATCGTCGGCGGCGGCATCGTCGGCACCCATGCCGGCGACATGATCGGTGAGCTCGCGCTCGCGATCGAGATGGGCGCCGATGCGGTCGACATCGGCAAGACGATTCACCCGCACCCGACGCTGGGCGAAAGCATTGGCCTGGCGGCCGAGGCGTTCGAGGGCGCGTGCACCGACCTGCCGCCGGCCAAGCGATAAATGACGCCCCCCGGCGCCCCGGCGCCAGGTATCGGCGCCACCCGCGGGGCGGTACCGCGTCAGGGCTTGCGCGACTGCGGCGTCGGCACCGCGAGGGCCGGCGCTTGCGCAGCCATCGCACTCGCGCGCTTGTCCAACTCGCGCTGGTCGACGGCCGGAATCTCGGCAACGATGATCGGGCAGCGCATCGGCGCGTCGTCGCCCTGGTCCCAGCCGGCCGCGTCGTTCGCGGTCGCATCGATGCGGCTCACGCCGAGCTGGGCGCCGAGCTGGTTCATCGCCGCGTGTGTGCGCGCGAACGAGAAGGCGAGGTCGTACTCGGCATTCGCATACGCGCGGCGTGCCGTGTAGAGCTCGTTCTCCGCGTTCAAGAGGTCGAGCAGGCTGCGCTGGCCGATGTCGAACTGCTGCCGATACGCGTCGCGCGCCTTCTGGATCGCGAGCGTGTTGCGGTCGAGGTAGGTGAGCTGGTCGACCAGCTTGCGGGTGTCGTTGAACGCGATCGCGGCGGTCTGGCGGGCGTCGCGGCAGGCCTTGTCGCGCAGGTCGCCGGCCTGGTTCAGCAGGTTGGTCTGCTGGCGGATGCGGGCCTGGTCGGCGCCGCCGTTGTACAGGTTCCAGTTCAGCACGATCTCGGCGCCGGTGTTGCGCGTCTGGTCCTGCAGGCCTTCGACGTTGCGGCCGGCGACCCCGCGCACACGTGCCTCGACCCGCGGCTGGTACGCCGAGCGCCGCCCGTCGGCCAAAGCGCGTGCACTGCGCAGGCTTTCGATGCTGGCGCTGACGGCCGCGCTCTGTTTCACCGCCGTCGTCATCGCTTCGCCGGGGCTTGCTGGCAGGGCGGTCCTCAGCAGCGTGATGTTCGGCAGGTCCTTGGGAGGCTGGATGCCGACGACACGCTGATAGCGCGCCGTCACGTCATGCAGGTTCGACACTTCGGTCACGAGGTTCGATTGCGCGAGTGCGACGCGCGCCGCCGCCTGCTCGAGGTCGACGCCGCGTCCGACGCCGGCGCTCACGCGCGACTGGATCTGCAGGAAGGCGTAACGATGCTGGACATAGTTGTCCTCGGCCAGCAGCACGAGGCGGCGATAACGCTGCACGTCGAAGTGCGCCTTTGCGGCATCGAGCGCGGCCTGCTCGGTGGCGTCGAGGAATTCGAAGTAGCGGGTCAGGCGGTCGTGTCCGAGGCGGGTCACGTCACTGCGGGTGCCCAGGCCGTCCCACAGCAATTGAGTGACGCTGAGGCCGGCCTCGCGGCGGCTGAGGTTCTGGCTGGCCGGTTCTCGGTTGTCGAATCGGTCACGCTCCTGCCCGACGGTGGCCGAGAGGTCCACGCGCGGCAGATAGGCGCCACGTGCCACGTCGATCGCGTCGATCGAAGCCCGGTACGCGTTGTAGCGCGCCGTCACGTCGGGGTTGGTCGTGATCGCACTTTGCACGGCCGCGGTCAGCGGATCGACCGAGAGGCTCGGCGCGGGAGATTGAGCGAGCACGTTCGTGCCGGCCAGGAACCAGGCGAGCGCGGCCGCCGAGCGACGCGAGAATGGCAAGAGCTTCATGGAGATCCAACGTTCGATTTCAATGTTGTGCGGCATCCGTTGCCGCAACTCTGGTGCCGCCGCAGTCTAGGGAGCGCAGCGCAAGTGCCGACCCCGCGTCTGCGGGTCGGCCCACAGTATTTCACGCGATTCGCGAGAGCTTCGATCGATTCGCAACGCGGAGTGTTGCGTAGGCACCCGCGCCGCGCGTCGACGATAACCCTCAAGTTGCCACGAGCGCGGACGAGAAAGTTCCTATCCCCCGTGATGCGGCCCATCAGATGGCCGCCGTGCACCTTGCCGTGACTTTGCTTCATCCGCCCCGTCAGCCTGCCGGGCCGCGTGCACTTGTTGCTGCGGCCGCGTGGTTGCATGCGTGCGGCGCGCCGTTGTCGCGGTTCGCGGCGCGTGCGCTTTTGCACGTTCTGCTGCCCGTGGCGCTCGTGGTCGGCGGCGTCACGTCGCTGGCCTGGGACGCCGACACCATGCTGCGAGCGGCCGCTGCCCGTGGTCCGCAGGCCTTGGCCAGCGCGCGCGCCTTGCAGGGAACGCTGGCTGGCTTGGCCGGGCAGGACGATGCGGCGAAACTGCTCGCCATCAACGACTTCTTCAATCGACGCATCGTGTTCGCGAGCGATCAGGAGATCTGGGGGCAGACCGACTACTGGGCGAGCCCGCTCGAGATGTTCGAGAAGGGCCGCGGGGACTGCGAGGACTACGTGATCGGCAAGTACTTCGCGCTGATCGCGACCGGCATGCCGAGCTCGCGGCTGCGCCTGGTCTATGTACGGGCGCAGATCGGCGGCAGCGACGGCATCTCGCAGGCACACATGGTCTTGGCGTATTACGCCACCCCTGGGGCCGAGCCGCTTGTGCTCGACAGCCTGATCGGCGAGATTCGGCCGGCGTCGCGCCGGCCCGATCTGGCCCCGGTGTTCAGCTTCAACAGCGACGGCCTGTGGCAGGGTACCGGCGCGCGGTCGGCCGGCGACCCGGTCGCGCGGCTGTCGCATTGGCGCGAGGTGCTTGCGAAAGCGCGCAGCGAGGGGTTTCAATGAAAACGATCGGGAGTCTGTCATGTCGTTGATCCGCCAGATCTGGCTGTTGCTGCTGGGGACGCTGCTGCTCGCGTTCGCGGCCGGCACGGTCATCAACATCGGCTCGGTGCGCGACACGCTGCAGACCCAGCTCAACCTGAAGAACAGCGACAACGCGACCGCGCTCGCGCAGGTGCTCTCGCAGCAGAAGGGCCAGCGCGACCTGATGGAGCTGACCTTGTCTGCGCAGTTCGACACGGGCTTCTATCGCCGCATTCGCCTGGTCGGCGCCGACGGCGCAACGCTGTTCGACCGCAGCGGCAACGCCGCCCCACAGCACGCGCCGGCCTGGTTCGTCGCGCTGGTTCCGATCGAGTCGAATGCCGGCCTGGCCCAGGTGGCCGATGGGTGGCGCGCGCTCGGCTCGGTCGAGGTGATCAGCCAGACCTCGTTTGCGCACGACCAGCTCTGGCGCGGCGGGCTGCAGTCGGCGATCGCGCTGGGCCTCGTCGGCGTGCTCGCGGGCCTGCTCGCGGCGCTGGCGGTTGGCCGCATCCAGCGCCCGCTCGAGGAGACCGTGCGGCAGGCCGAGTCGCTGCAGCGCGGCGAGTACGTGAGCGTCGCGGAGCCGAACATGCCTGAGCTGCGGCGCCTGACACGCACGATGAATTCGATGGTCGCCCGGCTGCGCACCGTGTTCGAAGGTCAGGCGGCACAAGTCGAGAGCCTGCGCCGCCAGACCAGCCTCGACGCCCTGACCGGGTTGTCGAACCGCAGCCACTTCATGGCCCAGCTGAATGCCCGTCAGCACCACGAGGAGGGCGCGCCCGACGGCGGCCTCGTGCTGCTGCGCGTGCTGCGGCTCGCGGAGTTGAACCGCAGGCTCGGCCATGCCGAAACCGATCGCCTGATCGGCTCGATCGGCCGCGCGGTGCATGCGCTCGTGCAGGCGACTCCGGGCGCGTTTGCCGGACGCCTGAACGGTGCGGATTTTGCATTCAGCGTTCCGGTCGCCGGCGCGGCGCGCGACATCGCCCGCGTGCTGATCGAACGCGTGCGCGCGACGCTGCCGGCTGCGAGCGACGGGGTCGCCCTCGTCGCGGGGGCCGTGCAAGCGCGGCGCGAAACCCCGCTCGGCGAGCTGATGGGTCAAGCCGACCTGGCGCTCGCGCGCGCCGAGGCAGCCGGCGCCGACTCGGTGGCACATGCCGGTGAGGGCGACGCAAAGCGCCCGGCCTGGTCGCTGCTGGGCGAGCACCGCTGGAGCGAGTTGCTGCAGGCCGCGCTGCGCGAGGAGCGCGCACAGCTGGCGAGCTTCCCGGTCGTCGATCGCACGCTCGGCCTCATCCACCTCGAGTGCCCGCTGCGCCTTCAGCTCGAGCCGCAAGGCAGCTTCGAAGTCGCCGGCGACTGGTTGCCGCTCGCTGTTCGAACCCGCATGACGCCGGCGATCGACGCGCTCGCGTTGCAGCTGGCGTTGCGTGCGATCGATTCGGATGGCCAGCCGCGTGGCGTCAACCTGTCGGCCGCGTCGCTCGCGGACAGCGGCTTTGCGGCGAACCTGCGCGGCCTGCTCGCCGAGCATCCGGCTGCCGCGCGAAAGGTCTGGCTCGAGGTCGGCGAATCGGCCGCGGCCGAGCAGTTCGAGCTGATGCGCGAGCTGTCTCGGCAGGTTCGTCCGCTCGGGGCGCGCTTCGGGCTCGAACACGCCGGCGAACGGCTGAGCCGGATCGAGCGCCTGTTCGAGGCCGGCCTCGACTACGTGAAGCTCGACGCCTCGATCGTGCGCGACACCGGCAGCGATCCGCGCCGCGCCGAGTTCGTCAAGGGCCTCGTCACGATGCTGCACAGCCTGTCGGTGCAGGTGTTCGCGGAAGGCGTGGTCGACGCCAGCGATGCTCGCGTGCTCTGGACCTGCGGCGTGGACGGGTTGACCGGCCCCTGGGTCAGGCGCTAGCGCAGGCCCGGGCGCAGGCACCGGCCTGCGCCTGTGTCAGTGATCGACGACGAGCTTGTTGCGAGTGATCAGGTCGTTGATGATCTGGTTGTCATTCGTGAACGACCCCTTCAGGTCCACCCCTGACAACGTGATCGTCTGATCGACCGCCGCGGCACTGTAGGTGCCGCCGGCAAAGCCTCCGCTGCTGCTGATCTCGATCTTGGTGCTGCCCGCACTGACCGAGAAGTGCAGGAAGTTCGCCAGGTTGCCCTGGTCGCTGTGCTCGCCGACCAGCAGGTCGCGCAAGTCGAGCTTGTCGCCTGTCGGGCTGTTGTCGAAGTCGGTGACCGTATCGGCCGCCTTGGCGGCGTTGGTCCCCTGGTCGGAAAGGCCCCATTTGAAGACGTCGGCGCCTGCGCCGCCGATCAGCGTGTCGTCGCCCTTGCCGCCGATCAGCAGGTCGCTGCCTGCTGCGCCGTTCAGCGCGTCGTTGAAGCTGCCGCCCGCCAGTGCGTCTTCGCCGGACGTGCCGGTCAACGTGGTGTTGGCGTTGAAGGTCAGCGCCACCGCCTGCGTGGCGCTCGGGTCGCCGTCGCTGTCGGTGCCGTGCACCGCGATGCTCGTCCTCTGGTGCAGAAACTCGCTGTTGCCGGTGAGAGAGTCGAGCTGCAGCTTGTAGCTCGTGTTCGCCCCGCCCCCGAACTCGATCGACGAGAACGAGCCGCCGCTGAAATTGGCCGAAGTCAGGGTGACGGCGGTGTCGTGGGTGCTGTTGTTGCCGCTGCCGTTGACGACGCCCTGGCCGACCAGGTTGTGCGACGCGTCGTAGGCGCTCCAGGTCAGGCTCTCGCCGGCTCCCAGACCCTGCGCCGTGATGCCGATGCCGGTCACCTGCGAGGGATTGCCCGAGCCGTGGGCGCTGACGTCGAACACCAGCCTTTCGCCGCCGTCGACGAAATTGTTGGCAACTCCGAAGACGTTGGCGTTGGTGTTGACCGTCGACAGGACGTTCGAAGAGTAGCCGGTGGCGGCGACGTCGAAGGTGTTGGTGCCGTCGGAGAAAGAGTACGTGCCGTTGTTGCCGGCGCTGACGCTGCCGAAGACGGCCGTCGTGACCTGCACCGGGTCGAGCGCGTGCAGCATGGCCACGCCGTAGTGGCCGCTGGCCACGTCGCCGGTGACGGTGTAGACGGTGGTGTTGCTGGCATCGACCGCGCTGAGCGAGCCGTCGGACCCGCTGACGTAGTGCAGCTTGCTGCCGTTGTAGGTGAGGAAGCCGCTGCCCACGACCGTGCCCGTCGGGTCGACGCGGTTGGCCGTGATGAAGCCGTTCGCGTCCACGCTGGTGCCGGCGAACACCACCTTGGCGCTGCTGCCCGAGTCGGCACCGATGTTCAGGTGCAGGTCGCCCTCCGCCCGCGTGCCCGCGCCATCGTAGAGGACCGCGCTGGCTGGCGTGCCGATGACCGGCCTGTCGTCTTCGATGCCCACGGTCAGTGTGCCGGTCGAGGTGACGCTGCCGTCGGACACGTTGACCGTGATGCCGAAGGACTTCACGTCCTCGGCGCTCGTGTCGGGGTGGTCCACCGGACCCGACAGCGTCACCGTGTAGTTGCCGCTGTTGTCGATCGAGGCCGTGATGATGGTCGTTGTTCCCGCCTTGCCGATCAGCGTGTGGCCGCCGTTGCTGCTCTGCCAGGTGATGGCGGTGCCCGCCGAGGCCAGCGCTGTCGCGGGTGCTCCCAGGGTCACGCTCAGTGCGGCGTTGTCCACATCGGACAGAGCGATACTGCCGCTGGCGGTCGTGAGGTTGGTCGTGTCGGTCGCGCCGGTGCTGTCGGCGTTGGCGCCGGACAGACCCTCTTCGGAGACGCGAACGCTGGCGGTGCCGACGACGGGTGCGTCGTTGACGGGCGCGACGTTGACGCTGATCGAAGCCGTTTCGGTCACACCGCCGGAGCTGACGGTGTAGGTGAACGAGTCCGGGCCGTTGTAGTTGGCGGCCGGTGTGTACGTGATGGTGCCGTCGGCCGCGAAGCTGACGCTGCCGTGCGACGGCGTGCCGACCGCGATCAACGTGCGGCCGGCGTTCTCGAAGTTGTCGGCGCCGCTGGTTTCGTTCGAGCCACTGATCGGGTTGAAGACGATCGCGGTGTCTTCGTTGGTCGAGATGGCGTCGTTGACGACGTCGGCCGCCGCAGTCACGCTCAACGCGAGCGTGGAGGTCGCGGTCAGCGCACCGTCGCTCGTCGTGTAGTTGACGGTCGGCACGCTGCCGTTCCAGTCGGCGACGGGCGTGAACGTGTATGCGCCGTTCGAACCGATCACGAGCGTGCCGACGCCGGCGATCGTCGCTGTCGTTCCGGCGGCGTAGGTGCTGGCGCCGATGCTGAACTGGGAGACGCTCAGCGATGCGCTGTCGACATCGGTGTCGTTGGCCAGCACGTTGCCGGTCTGCACGCTGTCTTCGGCGCCGCTGCCGGTATTCGGGTTCGCGACCGGCGCGTCGTTGACCGGCACGACGCTGATCGTCGAGACCGCGACATTGCTGTTCGCGCTGCCGTCGTTGACGGTGATCTCGATCGTGCGCGAAACGGCGCTCGGGGTCTCGCTCCCATTGCTGAATCGGACCGCGGCCAGCGCTGTCTGGTAGGCAGCCAGCGTTGCCGTTCCGGACAGCGTCAGCAGGCCGGCCACCGGATCGTAGACGGCCGCGGTGATGCCGGACGGCAGCGAGCTGGCGCTCAACACGTCACCGGCCTGGGGATTGGTGATGTGGATCGTGGCGCTGTGCAGCGTGGTGGAGTCGGCGTCTTGAATCGCCCGGTCGGTGTCGACGATGGCGATCGCCGCGCTGTTTTCGACGTACGTGGCCGCGTAGCTCGTGCCCGGCGCAGCCGAGTTGTTGGCGTCGAGGTCGAGCGTCGGCGCGTCGTTGACCGGCACGACGTGAATCGTCGTCGTCGCGGTGTTGCTGTTTGCGAAGCCGTCGTTGACGACGACGCTCACGAGGCGGTCGATCGCGCCCGACGGCGAGTCGCTCGTGTTGTTGAACTGAACCGCGCGGATCGCCGCTTCATAGGCGGCCAAGGTTGCGGACCCGCTCAGCGTGACCAGCGTGCCCGCGGCGTTGACGCTTGCGGTGATGCCTGCCGGCAGGGAGCCGAGCTGCAGCACATCGCCGGTCTGCGGATTCGTCAGCGTGATCGTCGCGCTTTGCAGCGTCGCGCTGTCGACGTCCTGAATCCGCACGTCGTTGTCGCCGATGGCGACCGGCGTGCCTTCGACGTAGATCGCCGCGTAGTCTCCCTGGTGCAGCACCGCATCAGGCGTCACGACCGCGACGTTGCCGCTGATGTTGTCGATGCGCAGGCCGGTCGGTCCGGACGAAGCGGGGGAACCGGGGTCGCGGTTGTCGACGACGAACGTGATCGTGTTGACGCCGTTGCCGAACGCCGCTGTCCCGCCGTCGAGCTCGACGTGCGTGAACTGCGCGTACTGCAGGTTCGAGGTGAATCCGGTCGAGACGCCATTGACCTGGATGTCGCGCAGATTGTTGTCGGACGACAGGTCGAACGCGATGTGCACCGAGCGCGGATCGGCACCGGCCTGCAGCGTG
>Ga0075362_10000342_pt1 | contig 13343 bp, 7 predicted proteins | sample EndMetdeltDD1762_FD_71397 | JGI IMG/M metagenome (GOLD analysis project Ga0075362, IMG submission 71397) | Populus endosphere microbial communities from Tennessee, USA - Endosphere MetaG P. deltoides DD176-2 | ecosystem: Host-associated > Plants > Roots > Endosphere | place: USA: Tennessee...
GAACGCCGTCGCGAAGGCCACCGCGTCGACGTCAGGCGGAATCGGTGTGACGAGCGCGACGAAGCCGAGAACGGCACAGGTGGAGCGCAGCATCGGGACCTCCGCCGTATCTGGTATTCACGCCGCGTGCCGCGTCGTGCTGTCTTGGCCCGTCTACTTCCCCATGTCGTTGAGCGCGCGGACCCCCGAGCGCATGCCGCCGATGCACAGCGCGAGGCTCATCGCCGCCGCGGCGGCGAAGCAGCCGCCGATCGCCGCGATCGAGCGGATCCGCATCGGCAGATCCGTCATGCGGTACCAGAGGATGGCGGACGAGGGCCAGCCGATCAGCGCGATCAGCACGATCATGAAGAGCACGGCGACGATCATGAAGGCGACGCCGCCGTAGGAACCGGCCACCTGGCTGGGATTGTCGGCGGTGAAGCGGGGATAGCGCGCGCCGAGGCCGGTCGCCAGGCCGACCATCGCGAGCGACATGAACAGCACCGTCACGGCGGCCACGCCGCGCAGGAACGGGTCGATGCCGAGGAAGTGATTGGCCGCCACGGTCAGCCCTTCCGTGAGCAGGAACACGGGGAGCAGGCCGATCCAGAACTTCGACCAGAGGAACGCGCGCAGCGAGATCGGCGCGGTCCGGATGATCCAGAACGCGGACCCTTCGGCCGACACGGCCGGAAACACGAAGCGCGCGCAGACGGTGGACATGACGAGACCCGCCATCGCCAGATTCACGAACGCATAGACGTTCTTGATCATCCCGCTCATGTAGGGGATGCGCTCGAGATCGAGCACGCGGAAGTTGTAGAGGTAGACGAGCACCAGCGCGAGCAGGAGCAGGAGCTGCGACCACTGGCTCACGTCGCGCAGGAAGATCTTGAGGTCCTTCAGCAGCAGGTGGCGCGACACCGGCGACAGCGGCAGGAGCCGGGTCAGCTTCTCCAGCAGCTCGAGGCGCGTGAAGCGCGTCTTGCGCGCCTCCTGCGCCTTGCTGAAGCCGAGGAAGTGCCAGCGCTCGTTGGCCGCGCCCACCAGCACGGTGAGGCCGAGCGCGGTCGTCCACAGCGCCGCCAGGTGCAGCACGTCGATGCGCCCCTGCATCGAGGCGAACACGGCTTCGGCCGCCCAGAACGACGGCAGCAGCGGCGTGATCGGCGACTGCAGCGTCGCGAAGAAATCGGTGACGTCGGGCAGCGACTCGACGCGCAGGAGCTGCTCCGGCTGGATCATCCGCAGCAGCACGACGAGGCTGCCCGCGAAGAGCAGTCCCATCAGCATCAGGATGTCGCGGGCGCGGCGCGCCGGGAAGACGTTGACGAGCAGCAGCGTGACGGCCGTCCCGATCGCGACGGGAATGATCACGAACGGAACGACGGCGAGCGGCGCCGCGACGTAGTAGCTCATCGGCGCGCAGTGTCCCAGCCCCGCGCCGATCAGCAGCGGGACGACGAACACGACCACCATCCACGACGACTGCGCGACGGTGCGCACGAAGCGCGCGTAGAAGACGCGGCGCGCCGCCACCGGCGCCGCCAGCAGCAGGCGCAGGTCCTCGGACAGGAAGAAGGTCGAGAGCGCCGTCACGATCCCGCTGAACGCGAGGAACGACAGGAAGGTGAGGAACAGCCACGACAGCCCGAGCCGCAGCAGGTAGTCGCCGAAGTCGGCGTAGTCCGCGAGCTGGATCGTGAGCCACCGCGCGCCGTAGAGGATCGCGGCGAACACGCCGGCGCCGATGAGGCCGAAGAACAGCGCGCGCGTGCCGTCGCCCGGCTCGCGCCGCCGCGCGCGGTTCCGCGACGCCCAGATCGACGGCCGCAGCAGGTAGGGAAAGGCCTGTACGCTCACAGCACTTCGTCGATTTCCTGCAGCCCGCTGCCGCCGGTGAGACGCAGGAACACCTCGGTGAGGTGCTGATTGGGATCGCCTTCGAGCGACCGGATGTCGGCGACGGTGCCGTGCGCGATGATCTTGCCCTTGAGGATGATGCTGATCAGGTCGCACATCTCCTGCGCGACCTCGAGGGTGTGGGTGCTCATCAGGATGGCGACGCCGTGTCCCGCCATCTTCCTGAACACGTCCTTGATCAGGCGCGCGCCGCGGGGATCGAGACCGACCATCGGCTCGTCGACCAGCACCGCGCGCGGCCGGTGCATGAAGGCGGCGGCCATCACGAGCCGCTGCTTCATGCCGTGCGAGAAGCTCTCGACCAGCTCGTGCTCCCAGCGTCCGAGCTCGAACAGCTCGAGCATCTCGGTCACGCGTCCGCCGACGTGGGCGTCGTCCAGGCCGTAGAGGCCGCCGTGGAAGCGCAGGAACTCCCCCGCCGTCAGCTTCTCGTAGATGAACGGCCGGTCGGGGATGAAGCCGAGCGACGCCTTCGCCTGCTCCGGATCGGCGGCGAGGTCATGGCCGTTGACCAGGATCGTCCCGGCGGTCGGCTTCAGCAGCCCCGCGATCATGCGGATCGTCGTCGTCTTGCCGGCGCCGTTGGGGCCGAGGAAGCCGTGGATCTGCCCCGGCTTCACCTCGAGGCTGACGCCGTCGACGGCCGTGAACTGTCCGTAGCGCTTGACGAGATGCTCGACGGCAATCATCGGGTTCGACTGCTCGTTGTCGTCCAGCACGTGAGCCCGGCGCGGAGCGGTATCGGCGGGGGCAGCGATCCCGGCGCCTGGAAGTCACGGCCGACGAGAATCGGCGTCGAGTTGGGCGCGAGCTCGAGGTCGAGAATGTCCATCTTCACCTGGCCGATGAGCGGCAGGATCGCGGCCTGGCGATCGAGGCCGCCCCGCAGCAGCCGGAGGTGCGCGGCGTCGGCGGGAAATTCGTTGAACGTGGGATCGACGGGCAGCCAGAGCCCGCGGCCGCCGCCTTCGTCGAGGTAGACCTCGGGCCACGCGTGGTAGTAGAAGGCGCCGTGCGTGTAGGCGAGGCCGACGGCAATCCGCGCCGGCAGGCCGATCGATCGCGCCATCGCGACATACAGCGCGGTGTGCTCGTTGCAGTCGCCCACTTTCGTCCGCAGCACTTCGCGCGCGGACGGCAGGCTGACGGTCGGCTTCTTGTCGAGCATCGCGTTCACGCCGCGCGTCAGCTTCTCGGCCCGCGCCCGCGCGCCGGTGACGCCCGCGACGAGCGACTCGGCGGCGCCGCGGATCGCCGGATCGTCGCTCTCGATGAGCGGCTCCGGCTTCAGGTAGGACGCGAGATCGGACGGGGCGGCCGCCGCCTTCAGCGTCCGCGCGTCGACGATCTCCACGATGCCGCCGGCGAGGGACTGGCCGGCGCCGTTCATGTCGCGCGTGTCGAGCTCGAGCCCGGAGATGCGCATCCGCAGCCGGCGGATGTCGCGCGCGTCGTCGATGCGGCGCTTGGTCTCGTTGCCGGGCACGATCGCGGCGTTCTCGACCAGCCCGTTCGCCGAGCCGCCGCGGCCGGCGAGACGCCGCGCGTCTTCGGGCGACTCGCGGACCGACGACAGGCCGAGCGGGCTTTCCTCCTTCACCACTTCGCCCGTGTCGGTGACCCACGACGTCGTGCGCAGGCCGGCGAACGTCATCTCGAGACGGAACGCGGGAATCGACGTGCGCGCCGGGCGGTACACGGTGCGCGAGCCCACCCGTACGGGCAGCGCCGACGAGAGCGTCACGACCTCCCGCTTGCCGACCGAGACGGTGACGGGCTCGTTGCGCAGCGTCGCCGGATCGAACACCAGGAACCGCTGCTGGGTGCCGGGCGTGAAGCCGGCGGCCGCCATCCGCCGCGGAAGGTTCAGGCTGAGCGCCGGCGCCTCGTCGAGGTCGCGTTCTTCGGTCTGCGTGCCGCCCGGCGTCTTGATCGTGAGACTCACGTGGCGGCCGTTGACGGTGCCGGTCACCTGCACCGGTCCGGTGCCGGGATCGAGCGAGAAGTCGAACGCGCGCAGACCGAAGGCGCCGTCGAGCTGCGCCGTGGTGCGGACGGTCGCGGCGGTGGTCGCGCCGAAGAGCGCCATCTGGAGCCGCGCGTCCTCGCGCAGCTCGAAGCCGTCGCCGGCCGGCGTCATCTGACTCACGCTGAATCCGACCTTCTCGCCGCGGTAGTACACGCCCCGCCATTCCGCGGCGGAGCCGTAGCGCGCGAGATCGGTGGCGAGGTTCATCGATCGCGCCTGCACGTAGGCGCGCGAGAGCAGCACGCCGAGCGTGACCGCCCACGCGGCCAGCACGAGGGCGGACGCGGCACGGCCGGCGCGCCGCGACATGGGACGGAAGAGCGTCACGAGAAGAATTGTCTCATGACGTAGAATGCGGCCCCGTGATGAAGACGACCCGGCTCGAAGCGTTCAGCGACGGCGTGATCGCCATCCTGATTACGATCATGGTGCTGGAGCTTAAGACGCCGGCGGGCCACGACTGGGCGGACCTCTCGGCGCTCGGTCATCATTTCTGGCCCTACGTCCTCAGTTTCGTCATGCTCGGCATCTACTGGAACAATCACCACCACATGATCCACATGACCGAGCGCGTCACCGGCGCGATCCTGTGGGCGAACCTGCACCTGCTCTTCTGGCTCTCGCTCATTCCGTTCGGCACCGCGTGGGTCGGCGAGAGCGAGCGCGCGCCCGTGCCCGTCGCCACGTACGGCGTCGTGCTCATGCTCGCCGGCACGGCCTACTACTTCCTCAAGACCGCGATCATCCGATCGCAGGGCCCGCACTCGCGCCTGCAGGAGGCGCTCGGATCCGACACGAAAGGCATCCTGTCGGTCCTGCTCTACGCCGTCGCGATCCCGCTCGCATTCGTGAATACGTGGATCCCCGTGGCGATCTTCGTCGCCGTCGCCTGCATCTGGCTCGTCCCCGATCGCCGCATCGAGCGCCACCTCCACTAGAGCCTGCTCTCGTTCCCGGGTCGAGCGGACAGGGCGCGCGCCGCAGGCGTGTCCCCTTTCTGCCGCGCTTGCCGCTTGTTGGTTCACAGGGAACACATCAACATTCTGGTCGCGGCTAGCAGCATTCCCTGCGCACCGCGATCGTCAGGGGAGACCTATGTCTGACAGACCGGACCACGCCACGATCGATCCACCCATCGAGCCCGTTGCGGGCTATCCGATCTATGACGCGACCTCGCACGGCGCGTCATCGCACCGGGACGAGCTGCTCGCCCGCTGCGAGGCGGGGTACCTGGTCGTGACCGGACCGGAGCGCTCGCCACTCGGCGAGCGCGGCGGGGCCGCGGCGGACATCGTGCTGGCGGCCGATGGGGCCGCTCCGCAGGAATCGTCGGCTCCGGGGAATCCCGACTACCGGCCGGATCCCGCCGTGGAGAATGCCAACAGCCAGGGGGCGCGAGGCGTGCCGACCCCCACGGCGCCGCCTCCTCCGATCGTGCGTCAGCTGTTCGCGAAACTGGCGAACGGCGAAACGGCCTCGCAGCACGTGGTGGGAACGGATCGTTCGTCGGTCGCGGGCCAGATCGACGAGTGGCGCAGGACGCTGCAGCTCGACAGCGCCGCCGACGCATCGAGCTCGGACGTCAATCCCGATCCCAATGCCTGGACGCTGCTCGGCGGACGCGGCGTCAAGGTCAACGCCCGCGGGTGGTTCAGTCCGATGTACTACAACACGGACTGGGCGTGGTATGACACCGGCGTCGCGGAAGCGACCGTCAGCCTCTACCGTCTCAATTCCGGCGACGCCTTCGACTACTTCCTGGTCAAGATGCTGTGGACCGTCAGCCCGAAGAACCAGCGCAAGGACTTCGGCGGGATCTGGTTTTACAATCGCGACCACAAGCTGCAGATCGCGCTGTCCGCGCAGACGTCAGGCGGCCTGGTGAACGGCGACCTGATCAACTTCGAGCCCAAGACGGTGCCGACCTCGCAGACCTACGAGGTCAAGTTCGGCGGCGACCTGACCGCGAAGATCGCAAAGGAGCCCGAAGCCGGAGGCACGGTCTCCGCCGAGATCGCCACGAAGTTCACGATTCCGTCCGTCAGTACCAATGCCACCACCGACGCGCCGCGTGTGACCTGGCAACTGCAGCACGACTACGGTCCGGCCTGGGGACGCGGTGTCGGCGACAATTGGCCCAACACGACGATCTCCGGCGCCACCGCCGTGACGTGGGCGCTCTATCGGTTCAGCAGCGCGATCAACGCGGGCTCCGCGCCTGAGATGAAAGTCGACGTGAGATTGACGGGGAATTTCGGCTCATCCGCGGAGAAAGCCTGGTTGGCCAAGCAGGTACTGGAACTCGGGTACCAACACGAGACGCAGACCTTGCGGTATCCGGTCCCCACGATCGGTTACGAGCCGGTCTACACGCCGGAGCGGCCGCTTCAACTCGCCCCCGGCCGGACGGCGGCCGTCCAGATTCGCGCCGGCGCACCTGGACTCCCGCTGCAGTGGAAGGCCTATGGCATTCCCAAGGACAAGGACGGCCGGGAGTATCTGATCGTCTCTCCCGCTTCACGCTCGCTGGGCGACGGGACGCTTCAAATCACGGCGGCCAGCTTCGCGGAGCCGGGCACGGTCGGCTATCTGCGGGTCAATTCGGTGCCGGCGACCGCCACCGATTCCCTCCGCAAGGGAGGGCTGGACATCCCGGTGCGGATCATCGCGGGATAGGACGCGACAGGCCGGATTCGGCCATGGCGTGTGACGGAACGCATCGCACGAGCGGCGCCGGGCCTGTCGCGGGCCCGGCGCGCCCGCTGGTATAGACTCCCGACTGCAACAGCCTGGAGGAGATCTATATGGTGCGAAAGACGACGCTCCGCAGCGCACTCGTGGTTCTTGCGCTGGCGTCCGCCGCCACCGCGGTCTCGGCCGCGCCCGTGCGCCTGGCGCGCCACCCCGATTACAACGCCGGCAGGATCACGTTCAGCTACCTGGGCGACATCTGGACGGCGAACGAAGACGGCAGCAACCCGCATCGCGTCACCGACAACGTCGCGCGCGAGGTGTATCCGCGGTTCTCGCCCGACGGCGCGTGGATCGCCTTCGCGTCGAACCGCTACGGCAACTACGACGTCTTCGTGATTCCGGCGGCCGGCGGCACGCCGAAGCGCCTCACCTATCACACCGGCAACGACGACGTCGTCGGCTGGTCGCGCGACGGGAAGAACGTGATCTTCCGCGCGTCGCGCGGCGACGGCGCGTTTCCGAGCGTGGCGGTGCTGTACGAGGTGCCCGCGGCGGGGGGCATGGAGAAGGCGCTGCCGCTCGACTGGGGCTACTGGGGCAGCTACTCGCCCGACGGCAAGTCGCTCGTCTTCAATCGCCATCCCGCCACCTGGTCGCGCCAGCACTACCGCGGCAGCTACTCGGCCGATCTGTGGGTCGCCAATCTCGGCGCCGGCACCTACACCAAGCTCCTCGCCGACGAGCACTACAACCGCTACTGGCCGATGTGGGGCGCCGACAACAGCATCTACTTCGTCGGCGATCCGCTGCCCAACGATCGCAGCGTCAAGCCCGGCAGTCCGGACGTCCGCAGGAGCGCGAACAACATCTACAAGATCCCCTCGAGCGGCCAGGGCCAGCCGGTGCAGGTGACCAAGCACGCCGACGGCAACGTCTTCTGGCCGTCGATGTCGGCGGACGGAAAGACGATCGTCTACGAAGACAACTTCGGCATCTGGAAGCTCGACGTCGCCAGCGGCCGGTCGAACGAGATCAAGCTCGACATCGCGACGGACGAGAAGGACAACGAGCGCGAGATCGAGACGATCACCGGCGAGGTGGACAACTTCGACATCTCGCCGTCGGGACGCCGGGCGGTGATCTCCGCCCGCGGCCAGATTCTCACCATCGCCACCGAGCGCGGGGACATCACCCGCATCGTCCCCGACGCGATGGCGTCGCGGAGCGACTCGCCGAAGTGGTCGCCGGACGGCAAGTTCATCGCCTTCGTGTCGGATCGCTCGGGACGCGACGAAGTATGGATCTCCGATCCGGAAGGCCGGACGCCGAAGAAGATCACCGAGCTCGACAACGAGAAGGGCGCGCTCGTGTGGGCGCCCGACTCGAGCCGGCTGCTCTACACCGCCGCCGACCGGAAGCTCTACGCGTACACCATCGCCGACACGAAGACGGCGGTCCTCTCGTCGAGCGATCGCGGACGCATCAACTCGGTGACGGTGTCGCCCGACAGCAAGTGGGTCAGCTTCACGAAGCAGGACCCGACGCTGCGCTCGCACGTCTACATCATTCCCGTCGGCGGCGGCGAGGAGCGCCGTCTCGCCGACGACAGCATCGTCTACTCCGAGACCAACGCGGTGTGGACGGCCGACGGCCGCTACATCGTGTTCACGTCGGCCGAAGGCTTCAGCAACGGGATCGCCACGCAGGGCGGCATCCAGACGACGATGGAGCTGTGGGCGACGTCGCTGCGCGATCGGGATCGCGATCCGATGGATCGCGACATCGACAACGAAGCGGAAGGCCTGGCCGCGGAAGCGGCGGCACGACAGAGCGCCGGCCGCGGCGGCGGCGCGGGCGCGCAGGCCGTCGACGTGCGCATCGACTGGGCCGGCCTGACGCGGCGGGCGCGGCGTCTCACCGTGCCCGCGACCGCCATCGGCGGACTCACGCCCGCTCCAGACGGCCACCGCGTCGCGCTGAGGCTGGCGTCGGGCGGGCCCGGCGGCGGGCGGGGCGCGGCGGCACCGGATCCGAACGCCGGCATCTACATCATCGACGTCGAGAGCGCACAGCTCACGCGTGTGCCCCAGGCGGCGCAGAACGCGGGCGGCGCGGGCGGCCGGGGACGCGGCGGCGCGGGCGGCGGCGGCTTCGGCGGCGGCGCCAGCATGGTGTTCGCGCGCGACGGCCGCACGCTGTACTTCCGCAGCGGCTCCGGCCTGTTCGCGGCCAACGTCCCGGCAGCGGCCAGCCAGAACGCCGGCGGCGGGGCGGCCGGCGGCGGACGCGGCGGGCGCGGCGGCGCGCCGGCGGCCCCGGCGGCCGACACGCCGGCCACCAACCAGACGGCGAGGCAGGTCGCCTACACCGCCAACATCGAAGTGGACAACAAGGCGCTCCGCGCGCAGGTCTTCAACGAAGGCTGGCGCATCATGAAGAACCGCTTCTACGACGCGAAGATGCACGGCGCGGACTGGAACGGCGCGTGGGAGACCTACGGCGCGCTCCTCGATCACGTCGTGGATCGCGAGGAGCTGCAGACGGTCATGATGATGATGATCGGCCAGCTCAACGCGTCGCACACCGGCGTCAGCGGCGGCGGGACGCCCAACGAGAACGCGCAGCAGACGCGCCAGCCCGGCTTCGAGCTGGTCGCGGACGCGTCGGGCTTCTTCAAGGTGAGCCACGTCTACAAGGACGGTCCGGCCGATCACGACTACTTGAAGATCAAGGAAGGCCACTTCGTGGTGTCGGTGGACGGGCACGATCTGAAGACCACCGAGAGCTACTGGCGCTACTTCACGCTCGCGCCGGGGACGAAGTTCCACTTCATGGTCAACGACAAGCCCGCGAAGGACGGCGCGTGGGAAGTAACGATCACGCCGATCGCCGGCGGCGCCTTCGGCGACCTGCAGTACGCGCGCTGGGTGGACGATCGCCGGGAAATCGTCACGAAGCTGAGCAACGGCGAGATCGGCTACCTCCACATCCGCGCGATGGACGCGCCGTCGCTGCGGCAGTTCCAGCTCGATCTCGCGGCCAACCGCACGAAGAAGGCGATGGTCATCGACCAGCGGTTCAACGGCGGCGGCGGCATCGACCAGGAGCTGCTCTCGATTCTGGCCGGGCGTCAGTACCAGTACACGATGGGACGCGACGCCGGCTTCCAGCAGCCGCGGCCGCAGAACTTCTACGGCCCGATGGTGGTGATGCAGAACGAGCGCTCGGCCTCCGACGCCGAGATGTTCCCCGCCGGCTTCAAGGCGCTCGGCCTCGGCAAGGTGATCGGCGTGCCGACGATGGGCGCGGTGATCGGGACCGGCTCGTACACGCTGCTCGACGGCTCCGCGATCCGCACGCCCGGCAGCGGCGTGTGGACCGTCACCGGACAGAACATGGAGAACTACGGCGTGCCGCCCGATGTCTACATCGACAACACCCCGGCCGACTTCGTCAAGGGCCGCGATGCGCAGATCGAGAAAGCCGTCGAGGTGCTGAAGGCGGAGCTGGGCAAGAAGACGTCGACGTCGCAACGGCACTAAGGAAGTGCAGCACCCTTAGCACCCTTAGCACCCTTAGCACCTTTAGCACCCTGAGCACCCTGAGCACGGACGCGCTCCACCACATGGCACCCGAGCTTCGGCTTGCGATCAGACGGCTCGCGCGCGAACCGCTCGTGGCGATCGGCGCGATCGCCACCCTCGCGCTCGGCATCGGGACCTGCACCGCGATGTTCAGCATCGTGCAGGCCGTGCTGCTCAAATCGATGGGCGTGACGCAGCCGCAGCGCCTCGTCGTGATGTGGCCGCAGATCGGAGACACTCCGGGCGAATTCTCCTACAGCGACTACGTGGCGCTCAGCCAGAAGTCCGACACGTTCGAGCGCGTCGCGCTGACCGGCTCGGTGAACTGGCCGATACCCACCGACATCCTCCTGCCCGACGGCCGCCGCGCACGCGCCACGCAATGCGTCGTGTCCGACACGTTCTTCGACACGCTCGGGGCGCAGCCGCTCCTCGGGCGCACGTTTCATGCTGGCGAGGATCGTCCGGGCGCTCCTCTTGCGCTCGTCGTCAGCGCGGCGTTCTGGCGCAGCAGGCTCGGCGGCGATCCAGGAATCGTCGACAAGACGCTGACGATCGGCCGGGACAAATGGCGGGTCATCGGCGTCATGCCGCCGGAGTTCTTCTACCCCGCCGGAGCCGACATCTGGACGCCGGCGGGGACGCTGCTGGCGTTGACCGCCGACGACAAGTCGCCCGCCGGCGTCCAGCAGATCTTCGACTCCGTCGGCGCCTTCCATGTCGTCGCGCGGTTGAGGCCCGGCGTGTCGAGCCCGCAGGTGCGCGCGGATCTGATCAGCCGCTGGAGGGCGATCACGCGCACGGCGGCGGACTCGCCGGCCCGGATCATCGACCGGCCGTTCCTCGACCACGTCTTCGGCAGCGCACGGGGTGCGCTGTGGATTCTCATGGGCGCCGTCTGCCTCGTGCTCGTCCTCGCGTGCGCCAACGTGGCCGGACTCCTGGTGGCGCGGAACGCGCTCCGCGCGCGCGAACTGGCGATCAGGCGGGCGCTGGGGGCCGGCACGTGGGCGCTGATCAGAGAGAGTCTCGTCGAGGCGAGTGTCCTCGCAGGCACCGGCGCCCTGCTCGGGATGGCGTTCACGACGTTCACGCTGCGCGCACTGATTGCGCTCAGTCCGGACACAGTCGTGCGCCTGCCGGAAGCGCGCGTCGATTCCGCGGTCCTGGCGGTCTGCCTCCTCATGACCGCGGCGGTCACGATCGGTGTCGGCCTCCTTCCCGCGCTGCAGTCCAGGCGAACGCCCATTGCCGGCTCGATGAACTCCCTGTCGGTGCGGGATCCGGGACCGGGGATTCGTTCCCACACACGCCGCGTGCTCGTCGTGGGCCAGGTGGCGATCACCGTCACCATGCTCGTGGCCAGCGCCCTGACCGGACAGAGCTTCGTGCGGCTCGCGGCGCTCGACCTCGGGTTCAATCCGTCGAACGTGCTGGCGCTCGATATCGGCCGGCTGGACCAGTCGCGATACACGACGTGGACCGCCCGGCAGCAGGCCGTTGCGGATTTGATCGGTCGCCTGGAACGTCTTCCAGGCGTGCACTCCGCGGCTGCCGTGCTCAACCGTCCCTTTGCCCACGGCGTGATCGGCTGGGACTGCGGCGTGCTGCTCGAAGGACAGCCCGACGCCGGCCCCGACTGGCTGAGGAATCCCATGGTCAACTTCGAAGCCGTCACGCCCGGCTACCTTCAGACGATGGGCATTCGCCTGCGCGCCGGACGAGACTTCTCGCTCATCGATCGGGCCGGGGCCCCGCTGGTCGCCGTCGTCAGCGAGAACCTCGCCGAACGGCTATGGCCCGGACAGAATGCCATCGGCAAACGGGTGCTCTCCGGGTTCGATCGCGGAAAGGACGGTGTCGGGTCGCGATGGCGCACCGTCGTCGGTGTCGCCGGCGCCGCGCGTTACCGGGAGATCGAGCGGCCGCGATTCGATTTCTACGTTCCGAATGCCCAGGCCGAGGGCTTCGACCCCGGAGAGATCGTCGTCAGGACCGCGGGCAATGCGCGCGCGTCGATCCCGGCAGCCGCCGCGCTGCTCTCGAGCGTCGATCCGCAACTCACCGCCGCCCAGGTCACGACCATGGACGACGTGGTGCGGCAGGTTCACGCGCCGTGGCGGTTCAACATGCTGCTCTTCAGCGCGTTCGGCTGCATGTCGATCGGGCTGACGGTCATCGGCATCGCCGGCCTCGTGGTGTCGACGGTGAACTGGCGCCGCCGCGAGATCGGCGTGCGCCTCGCCCTCGGCGCCCAGGCGCACCAGGTGGTGTCGATGATCGCCGTTCAGGGAAGCAAGCTGATCGTCCTTGGTGTCGGTCTCGGGCTGCTGGCGTCCGTCCTCGCCTCACGGCTGCTCGCGAGTCTCCTGTTCGGCGTGGCCGCCACCGATCCCCGGACGCTGCTGCTGGTGTGCGGCGGCGTCTTCGTCCTTGGCATGCTCGCGTCGTACGTGCCGGCGCGCCGCGCCGCAGGCCTGGATCCCGCCACCATCTTCCGCGAGGACTGACCCGCTATTCGCACCGCATCGCGGTGAGCGGATCGATGCGCGCGGCGCGGCGCGCCGGCACGTAGCCCGCGACGAGCGCGGCGATCAGCAGAATCGTAACCGCCGAGGCGATCGCGACGGGGTCGTGCGGCGCGACGCCGTAGAGAAAGCTCTTGATGTAGCCCGGTCCCGAGAGCACCAGCGGCATCCCTATCGCGAGGCTGACGGCGGCCATCAGGCATACGTCGCGAAGAATCATCCACACGACGCGGCCAGGCGTGGCGCCGAGCGCGCTGCGAATGCCGATCTCGGTCGTGCGGCGGGCGACGGTAAAGGCCACCGTCCCGTACAGACCGACGCTGGCGATGACGAGAGCGAGGACGGCCAGCAGCGAGCAGAGCTTCGCCAGCGTGATCTCCGTGCTGATCGCGCGATCGACGAATGCCCCTTGCGTCGTCATGCCGTAGATGGCGAGGCGCGGCTCTGCGTCGCGCACGATCGCGCGCACCGAATCGGCGAGATCGAGCGGGTCGCCGGCGGTGCGGATCTCGTACGTCATCTGCGACAGCCGGCCGCTCTGAAGGTACGAGACGTACGCCGCCGGCCGGCCCTCTTCCTTGAGACTGAAGGTCAGCGCATTGT
>Ga0075362_10000344_pt1 | contig 13318 bp, 11 predicted proteins | sample EndMetdeltDD1762_FD_71397 | JGI IMG/M metagenome (GOLD analysis project Ga0075362, IMG submission 71397) | Populus endosphere microbial communities from Tennessee, USA - Endosphere MetaG P. deltoides DD176-2 | ecosystem: Host-associated > Plants > Roots > Endosphere | place: USA: Tennessee...
GGATATCGCTTTGGAAAATCGAGAATATTTTGATAGTTCGCGCCGCGCCACGAATAGATTGATTGCGCGTCGTCACCGACGACCATGACGCTCTGATGATGAGCTGCCAGCAGATCAATTAACTCAGATTGGAGACGGTTCGTGTCCTGGTACTCGTCCACCAGGATAAACTGGAACGATCTCTGATAAAACTCGGCGATCTCAGGATTTTGCTGGAGAAGTTTTACCGTTTTTACGAGGAGATCATCGAAATCCATTGTGTTGGTAGAACACTTTCGATCCTCGTAACGCTTCCAGATAAACTCGATCTGGTTCGCCAGTGGCTGGAATCGTTTATATCGCTCCGCGATGACTTGCGTTAATGGGCGATTGGTGTTGATCGCAAAACTAAAAATGTTTCCTAATACATCAGCCGTTGGAAACCGGACCTGTTTTGTATCAACTCCGGAGGAGGCAACGACTGCGCCCAGGAGATCACTCTGATCCTCCCGGTCCATGATTGAAAATCCGGTCTGGAAACCAATCTCGCGAGCATGGCGACGCAGCAACCGATTGCCAATGGAATGAAATGTCCCACCCCAGATCGCCCGAGTCTCAAGCGGCAAAAGATGCGACACTCGCGTGAGCATCTCTCGGGCAGCCTTGTTCGTGAAGGTTAACAACAGGATTGAATTCGGTTCGACCCCGTTATCAAGGAGCCATGCCACCCGGTAGGTTAATGTCCGGGTTTTGCCACTTCCCGCCCCAGCCAGCACCAGCGAAGGCCCCGGTCCTGAGGTGACGGCCTCGTACTGCTGATCATTCAGCTCAGCACGATAATCGATCGAACTAGAGGCAATCGATGCAATCTTCTTGAGCTGGTATTCGCGAGACATGGGGAAAGTTATGTAGTCCCTAAGTTACTGAATCCGTAAATCTTGCGTTGAAAATAATTAATGTCGCCAAGCTAAATAAGCTATCTCCATCATCAATCTAACTCAAGACTTAGTCGCTCAGGGGCCCACAACTGTTATCCCCCAAGATAGGCTTCCCTCACCTGGCTGTTGTCTCTTAGGTTGGCCGATTTGCCTTCGAGGATGATCCGACCGGTCTCGAGAACATAGCCGTAATCAGAAATTTCGAGGGCTAGATTTGCATTTTGTTCGACCAACAAAACCGTGATTCCAAGTTGGCGGTTTATCTCAACGATCTTCGCGAAAATGGCTTTAACGAGCAGCGGAGCAATCCCCAGAGAAGGTTCATCCAACATCAGATACCGGGGCTTTGACATCAGCGCTCGGCCGATCGCCAACATCTGTTGTTCACCCCCACTCAAGGTGCCGGCCACTTGTTTTTCCCGTTCCTTCAGCCGAGGAAAAACGGAGAATACATAATCGTAATCCTTCTTGATCTCCAGCTTGTCCTTGCGCCGGTAAGCTCCCATCTGGAGATTTTCGAGAATGGTCAGGTTTGAAAATATCATGCGGCCCTCCGGAACCTGAGTTAGCCCAAGACCCACAATCCGGTGCGGCATGCGATTGGTAATATCCTCTCCCTCGAGCAGAATTTTCCCGCTTCGTGTTCGGATCAAGCCCGAGATCGCCCGCAACGTGGTCGACTTACCAGCACCATTGCTACCGACAAGCGTAATGATCTTTCCCTTTCCTACCTTCAGAGAAATCTTGTGAAGGGCAGTAATTGACCCGTAAGCAACTTCCAGTTCCTGGACTTCTAGCATGAGACGACTATCTGTTGTTTCTCGTTCCTAACTTTTTATTACTTCACACCATTCAACAATCGATCACGAGTAGCAGAGTCTCGCGCCCATCGATGAGTGGGAGTTATCCATTGTGAACAGGTTCTTCCCCAAGATAGGCTTCGATCACCTTGGGATGTTTCCGAATCTCCTCCGGCAATCCCATAGCAATCGTCACCCCATGATCAAGGACGTAAATCTGCTTGCAGATTCCCATGACTACCCGCATATCGTGTTCGACTAGAAGAACTGAGATATCAAACTTTTCCTGAATGAACTCGATTAACTTCATGAGGTTCGCTTTTTCGGTTGGGTTCATCCCAGCAGCCGGCTCATCAAGGAGAAGTAGCTTCGGTTTCGTCGCCAACGCTCGAACGATCTCGAGCCGCCGCTGATCTCCGTATGGCAGATTCTTGCACATCATATCACACTGCGAATCCAGATTGAAAATTCTTAAGAGCTCGATCGTGCGCTCTTCGATGGCGTGCTCTTCTTCGATAAACTTCCTCCCGCGAGTTAACGCATGGATCGGCCCATGTTGCAGATGCAGATTGAACGCCACACGCACATTATCGAAAACCGTTAGCGAAGGAAACAGGCGAATGTTCTGGAAAGTTCGCGCGATGCCTTTGGCCGTAATGGCGTATGGCCTCAATCCATTCAAACATTCACCGTTCAGCGATAAGGTGCCTTCGGTTGGTTCGTAAACGCCGGTGATTATGTTGAAAATCGTCGTTTTACCCGCACCGTTTGGTCCGATCAATCCGACTAGATCACGGTTCCCGACATCTAGGTCGAAATTTGAAACCGCGGTGAGTCCACCGAACCGAATCGTGCATTTGTCTAGTTTCAGCAAGCTTTCCATCATAAACCTCCATGCCGACGGTTTAACCGCTGACGCCTTGTGTTCAGCTCGCCCAGCAGCCCTTGTGGCCGGGTGAGCATAAGAACGATCAATAGCAAAGAATAGAGAATCAATCGGTTTTCTAACAGACCGTTGTAAGCGGGTGGTAACAGGTCGGCATGAGAAAGTGCCCGGAGGATTTCAGGAAGGATCGTCAACGAAACCGCAGCAAGAACCACTCCGACCGTGCTTCCCATCCCACCGAGGATAACCATGACCACAATATCGACTGATCGGAAAAAATTGAATCCTTCCGGCGTCACGAATTGTTTGAAATGAGCATATAACGCACCGGCAATCCCAGCAAAAAACGAAGCGACAACAAACGCAATCACCTTATACTTCGTCGTGTTGATTCCCATGGCTTCAGCGGCCACTTCGTCATCGCGTACGGTCAAAAATCCTCGTCCATAGGTCGAGTGCACCAGACTCAGAACCACGTAGACGCATATTGCGGTCAGCCCAAACGTCCAGAAAATATTGGTGTAGGCACCCGCCACGCTCAATCCACGAGATGCACCTAAGAAATCGGTATTCAGAATCGCGGTCCGGATAATTTCACCGAATCCAAGAGTAACGATTGCCAGGTAATCCCCTTTGAGACGGAATGACGGAATCCCAACGAGTAACCCTGTGACCGCTGCTAACACTCCCCCGACAAGCATCGAGATAAAAAAGGCAAGATTGACAGCTATCAGGTTAGCGGGTCCCCCCAATGCATTCACGAGAATCGGATCAAGATTGTTAGACCAGGTCGCTGATGCATAGGCTCCAACAGCCATGAACCCCGCGTGACCAAGCGAAAACTGACCGGTGTATCCGTTCACCAGATTCAGGCTCACGGCCAGGATGATGTTCACTCCAATCGTCATCAGAATGTCATAATTGTAGGCAAATACACTCGATTTGAACGAGTCGCCAAACACCGACCCGAAGAAGAAAACCACCAAGGAAATGATGAGGATCAATCGTGCCCGACTCATACCTTTTCACGCTCCACTTTTCCTAGAATCCCGTTCGGCTTGAACAGCAGAATGACAATCAACATTGCGAATGCAATTGCATCTCGTAACTCTGGCCGGAGATAACCGACAACCATTGTCTCGAGCACACCGATAATAATTCCACCCAATACGGCTCCCGGGATGTTTCCAATACCGCCAAGCACTGCGGCAACGAACGCCTTGATCCCAGGTAGATTTCCCATCATCGGTGTGATCGAAGGTGAATCCAGCGAAACCAGGATTCCTGCAGCCGCAGCAAGTGCCGATCCAAGGGCAAAGGTAAACGAGATTACCACATCGTTGTTGACCCCCACGACTGAACAGGCCGTTGGGTTAAGAGAAAGCGCTCGCATCGCCAGACCGAGTTTGGTCTTCGTCACAATAAAGCGAAGAATTAACATGAGCACGATGGTCGATAGAATGATCGCAGCCTGGGTCGTAAGAACTGTGAGATCACCCAAACCCTCGATTGGCTGAACCGGAATCAACTGCGGAAACGCTCGTGGACTGGCCCCGAATAGATACTGCATCATATTCTGGAGAAACAAAGAGACTCCAATTGCCGTGATCAGAACGTTTAACCGAGGCCGTCCCCGTAACGGCCGGTATACAAGTTTTTCGATGACGACCCCAATGACCGCGCAAATGAGCATCGAGCCGATCATGACCAACCCTATGCTAGTCAGGATCGGCAGTATGTTCTGCGGCGTGAACGCATCATATTCAGCAAAAGAAATGAAGTGGCCCACGATCGGAGCAAGAAAATAACCGGCAAACGCCCCAAGCATGTATACATCGCCATGCGCAAAATTGATGAATCGCAAAACCCCATAGATCATCGTATAACCAAGCGCAATCAAGGCGTAGATCGAGCCGAGGGAGAGCCCGTTTAAGAGCTGTTGTAGGAAAAGCGTTAATTGTTCCATCAAAACATTTTCAGGGGAGCACTTGTTGCACCATTTTTACTTGTCCATTTTCAACGGTTAAAACCACGCCAGGCTTTGAAGCGTTCCGATTTTCATCAATCGAAATGCGTCCGGTAACTCCCTCAAAATTCTTCGTCGAAGCGAGTGCATCCCTAACCTTCGCTCCGTCTGTTGAGTCGGCCCGCTGGATTGCCTCGCAGACGATTGTCGCTCCATCATACCAGAGAGCCGCCAGCGCATCTGGTGCCACATGGTATTTTGCTTCGTAGCTGTGAACAAATTTCCGCACAGTTGGCGCCGGATCAGCCACAGAAAAATGATTCGTGTAAAAACTACCATCTGCACTCTTTCCCGCAACCTGGATAAGGGTAGGACTATCCCACCCTTCACTCCCCACAAACGGAGCGGTTATCCCGAGCTGTTTTGCCTGACGCAGGATCAACGCTGCCTCGGTGTAGTACGCCGGCAGAAAGATCACGTTCGGACGTACACTCCGCATAGTCGCTAGCTGTGCACGGAAATCGGTATCGCCGCTGCTGAATGAAATCTCCCTTACAACTTGCCCTCTATTCGCCGTAAAATATTGCCTGATCGCTTCTGTCAACCCAACACTGTAATCCTGTTTTACATCAGTAAGGATCACTGCACGCTTGGCTTTAAGATGGTCCAACGCAAACTTCGCCATCATTTGCCCTGTGAACGGGTCGATGAAACAACTCCTGAAAATGTAATCGCCTGCTTTGGTGATTGCGACATTCGTCGCCGACGGTGTCAGAAGCGGCACCTTTGCTTCCTGCGCTAACGGCGCAATTTCCATCGTGGAGGAAGAGGTCAAATCGCCAAGGATGGCGATGACTTGATCTTGGCCAATTAATTTCCGCGCGATTGTGGCCGATTCACCCGTTTTCGATTGGTTATCTTCAACAATCAACTCAATCTGCTGACCAAGGACTCCACCACCTGAATTGATCTCTTCAACGGCGAGTTTCGCTCCCTGGATACTCGAAACGCCAAAGGTCGAGAGACTGCCGGTCAAACAGCTCACCGCTCCAATCTTGATCTGAGATCTAGCGGCAACCGACCAACAGCAGAGCAATGCAGTCACCCAAAGGCCCGTTAAGAGAGACCGCACAGCATATCCTTTTCTCCGAAATGCAAAAATGCAATACAACCGTTTTCCATCCTAACGCCGTCTCCCGAATGAATCTCTCACTGCGGATTGACCTTTTGAAAGTATTGAATACGGCCCTCTTTGATCGCAAGGATGACTACCGGCTTCGACGCATTCCGTTTCGCGTCAATCGTGATATTTCCAGAGACGCCTGCAAAGTTTCTTGTTTGTGCAAGCGCATCCCGAATCCCATCCGTTCCACCCGCCCGCTTGATGGCATCCAGAATCACACGCGCAGCGTCGTACCCAAGAGCTGCGAAATTGTCCGGTTTCGTCCCGTACACGGCCAGATACTGTTTTCTGAAGTCCTGAACAATTGGCATAGGATCATCCGCCGAAAACTGACTGGAAAAATAGCAGCCATTCGCTGCGGCTCCAGCAATCTGGAGCAGCGTCAGATTATCCCACGCTTCACAACCAATGAACGGGCTTGTCAACCCAAGTTGGCGAGCCTGTTTCAGGATCACACTGATTTCTGGATAATATCCGGGTAAAAAGACAACTTCCACACGTGCCGCTTTGATCGCTGTCAATTGAGCTCGAAAATCGGTATCCCCGCTGGAATAACTCTGTTCGTGAACCATCGTTTGTCCACCCTGAGTAAATGTCTCCTTAAAAAACTTACTCAGCCCAACGCTATAATCCTGTTTCACGTCCGTCAGAATCGCAGCTTTTGAAGCTTTTAAAGTATCCCGTGCAAATCGAGCCATCACTCGCCCCTGGAATTCGTCGATGAAACAGACCCGGAAAATATAATCCCCGATCTCAGTCACCTTCGGGTTCGTCGCTAATGGGGTCACCATTGGGATCTTTGCCTCTTGAGCGATCGGAGCTCCTTCCAAGGTCGCCGACGACGTTAGATCCCCAACAATCGCAACGACCTTATCCTGCGTTACAAATTTTCGGACAATCGTCGTCGCCTGGCCTGGCTTCGATTGATTATCATCGGTGATCAATACAACTCGTTTGCCCAGCACACCACCGGAAGCGTTTGCCTGATCAATGGCTAGCTTGATTCCCTGATGACACGTGGTCCCATACTGGCCGATCGCTCCAGTAATCGGATTAACCTCACCTAACTTGATCTCTTCCTGAGCCGTCGCACCGATCGCGGAAACCAGGAGTGTGCAATAGAGAAACGCTTTCCAACGCATTAAGGTCGACAAGCTATCAAGAGAAACTGGAACTGCAAGTCGGATGAGGCGGGCAGAAAGAATTCAAGAGTCAGCGACCTGCAAATGGTAGAGCCACGCAGAAGTGTGGCTCTACCATCTCACGAGTTCAAGATCCAAAACCCCACCTCCATCACTCTCAATCCTTAATGCACTTCAAGTGTATTTTAGGGAGCAATCTTTTCCACAATCTCAAACTTCCCTTCCTTCACCGTGACAATCATTCCGGATTTTGACGCATTTCGTTCCGGGTCGATCGAAATGGTTCCCGTTACCCCTTCAAAACCGGAGGTCTTGGCAAGCGCGTCTCGAATCGCCTGACGCTCGGGCGACCCTGCACGCCGGATTGCGTCGGCTAACAACCTTGCAGCATCGTATCCAAGAGCAGCAAATGTATCCGGCACTGATCCGTATTTCTCTTTGAACTGGTTCACAAACGTTTGCACCGTTGGAGTAGAATCGTCCGGCGAAAAATGGGTGGTGAAATAGGAGCCATCGACCGCTCCGCCACCAACCGCCAGCAACGCCTGGTTCGCCCAGCCGTCGCAACCGAGGAACGGCACTGTGAGCCCGACATTCCGCGCCTGCTTAAGTATCAAGCTAACCTCCACGTAGTAACCGGGAATGCAAACCGCATCTGGTTTCACCACGCGCATCGTACTGAGCTGCGCGCGAAAATCAGTGTCTCCGGTCGAATAACTCTGCTCCCGCACAATTTTCCCTCCGAGTCTCGTAAACTCCTCCTTAAAAAACCGAGTCATATCAACGCTGTAATCCTGTTTTACGTCCGTCAGGATCGCAATCTTTTGCACTTTCAGTTTCTCGTGAGCAAATCGAGCCAGTATGCGACCTTGGAATTCATCCAGAAAACAGACTCGGAATATATAGTCGCCAATTTCCGTGATCCGTGGATTAGTGGCTGTCGGTGTGATCATCGGAATTTTTTCAGCCTGAGCGACCACCCCCGCTTCGAGCGATGCTGAAGAGGTGGCATCCCCAAGCACAGCCACAACTTGATCCTGCGTGATCAGCTTCCGGATGGCAGTTGAACTCTGGCCCGCTTTCGACTGCGTATCCTCAGAAATCAGCTCTAGCTTTGACCCGAGCACACCTCCAGCCGCATTGATTTCATCGATCGCCAGTAGGAACCCTCGGTGAGAACCGATCCCAAACTGAGAAACTCCGCCTGTGAGTGGATCAATTTCACCGATCTTGATCGTCGGCTCCGCGGACAAGACGCCCGGGAGCAAGATCAAGGACAACACCAGAAAAATCGATCGCACTTCTTTACTGCGCTTTCGGTTCAATCGTTTCGACGTATTTGAAAGCGCCATCCTTGATGGTGATGATCACCGCCGATTTTTGAGCGTTCCGATCAGGACCGATTGTAATCTTGCCGGAGACTCCTGGGAAATCTTTTGTCTGGGCGATCGCGTTCTTGAGCTTCGTAGAGTCGGTGCCCCCGGCCCGAGTGATCGCGTCGGCCAAAAGCTTCAATGCATCGTACCCAAGCGCAGCATACGCATCAGGCAACACATTCTTGTACTTTGCCTTGTACTTCGCAACAAAGTCCTGAACTGCAGGCGATTTATCCTCCACCGAGAAATGGTCGGAGAAATAGGCGCCTTCAACTGCCTTGCCGCCGACCGGAATCAACGACGACCCATCCCATCCATCGCCCCCAACGAATGTCGCTTTGATCCCAAATTGCCGCGCTTGCTTCGCAATCAGAGAAGCTTCTGAATAGTAACCAGTAATAACAATCACGTCCGGGGTTACCGACTTTAGATCGGTTAACTGCGCTCGGAAGTCTTTGTCACCGGAACTGTAACTCTGTTCTTTCACGACCGTCGCGCCGTTTCTCGTGAGATAATCTTGCGCGATATTTGTCAACCCAACACTGTAGTCCTGTTTCACATCGGTAAGAAAAGCGATCTTTTTCTTCTTAAGTTTTTCGAGGACAAACCGAGCAATCACCACCGCTTGAAAATCGTCGGTGAAACAGACCCGGAATACATAGTCACCGGTCTTTGTGACCCTCGGGTTCGTGGCAGCTGTTGCAAGGAGCGGAATCTTCGCCTCCTGGGCAATAGGCGCCGCCTCGAGTGTCTTAGAGGAAGCCACCTCACCAAGAAGCGCCACGACGTGATCCTGAGAAACCAGCTTCCGAACGATCGTCGTCGTCTCGCCCTGTTTGGTTTGATTATCTTCAACGATCAGTTCGATCTTCTTCCCAAGCACTCCGCCCATCGCGTTGATTTCTTCGACTGCCATTTGAATACCGTTATTCTGAGATATGCCAAAACTAGCATTATCACCCGTTAACGAGCCGAACTCACCAACCTTGATGTTCTCTTGCGAGAACACTGAGCTGTCGACGCTCAGGACCATGCAAATAGTCAGGACAGACAGGGCTTTCATCATAACGTTTGATATATACAAGTGGCCTTGAAAAGGCAACAGCGGCTTCAGTCATGAAAACCAAATATTAACGAGTTCGAACTCAATTTGTTCTTCGGTGGAACTAATATTGACACTATTAGGTATCCTAATAGTCTGGTGCATATGCCGGTAGCGACCGCTTTTCCCACACCTGTCCGAAAGTTCTCTAACAACCCGGTGGTTGCGTTTTATCAATCGTCAATCGGCAAGAAAATTGTTGTGGCTGTGACTGGCCTCTGCCTGATGCTGTTTGTACTGGGCCACTTGTTAGGTAATCTTCAGATCTACCTTGGTGAAGAACAACTGAACTCTTACTCTCAACATCTCCAGGACCTTGGTCCCCTCCTCTGGATCGTACGAATCGCTTTGCTCGCGATTGTCGTTATCCACATTATTTCGACAATCCAACTCGCCATACAGAACCGAGTTGCCAACCCTCAGAAATATGCAGTAGCCGGGTACCAGCGGTCTACGCGAGCGTCACGCACGATGGTCATCACTGGATTGATCGTCCTTTGCTTCATCATCTTTCATCTCTTGCATTACACTTTCCAGGTGACACATCCCGAGTTTCGGGATCTCCATGACGCGCAGGGCCGACACGACGTTTACCACATGATGATCACCGGTTTTAAAGAACCATTGATCTCCTTTTTCTATGCGCTTGGGCTCTTTCTCCTAGCCAGCCATATTAGCCATGGATTCCAGAGCATGACGCAGACTTTCGGAATCAATAATCGAAAAGTCTCTGAACTAATCTTCAACGGTGGTCGAGCCTTTTCTTGGTTCGTCTTCATCGGGTATGTCTCCATCCCGGTGGTTATCTTGCTGGGCATCGTCAAATGAGCACTATTGCAACTGTACCCGATTCCAAAACTCCATCTGGCCCACTCGAACAGAAATGGGAGCAACATCGGGCAGAATCGAAAGTGGTCAGCCCGGCTAATAAGCGCAATTTTGATGTCATTGTTGTTGGGAGTGGACTGGCGGGCGCTTCAGCTGCAGCGACGTTGGCAGAGCTTGGCTACGGTGTTAAATGCTTTTGTTTCCAAGACTCTCCTCGACGGGCTCACAGCATTGCCGCACAAGGCGGAATCAATGCAGCGAAGAACTATCAAAATGACGGGGACAGTGTTTACCGGCTGTTCTACGACACGATCAAGGGCGGCGATTTTCGGTCACGTGAAGCTAATGTCTACCGCCTGGCCGAAGTTAGTGCTTTGATCATCGATCAGTGTGTCGCACAAGGCGTTCCCCTTGCGCGCGAGTACGGCGGACTTCTTGCCAACCGGTCGTTCGGCGGCTCCCTGGTCTCACGCACCTTTTACGCTCGGGGACAGACCGGACAGCAACTTTTGCTCGGCGCCTATCAGGCGCTCGCCCGTCAGATCGGGCTGGGAACAGTTAAGATGTTCTCCAGAACCGAGATGCTTGATCTAGTTCTGATCGACGGCCATGCCAAAGGAATCGTCGTCCGGAACCTCGTCACCGGTGAGATCAGCTCTCATGCTGCTGATGCAGTGATTCTTGCGACCGGCGGATACAGCAACGTTTTTTTCCTTTCGACGAACGCGCGCGGTTGCAACGTTTCAGCAACCTACCGGGCCTACAAACGTGGGGCACTGTTTGCGAATCCCTGCTACACGCAGATTCATCCAACCTGTATCCCCGTAAGCGGTTCCTATCAATCAAAGCTGACCCTCATGTCGGAATCGCTCCGAAATGATGGCCGCGTCTGGGCTCCAAAGACAAAAGGTGACAACCGGTCCCCGGCCCAGATCCCTGAAGCGGAGCGCGATTATTATCTCGAACGGAAATATCCGAGTTATGGAAACCTGGCCCCGCGCGATATCGCCTCACGGAGCGCAAAAGAAGTCTGTGACGAAGGCCGAGGAGTTGGACCTGGTGGGCTCGGCGTTTATCTCGATTTTGCCGAGGCAATCCAGCGGTCCAGCGAAAAAACGATTAGAGAGCGTTATGGCAACCTCTTTGATATGTACTACAACATTACCGGTGAAAATGCTTATAAGGCTCCAATGCGGATTTATCCGGCAGTCCACTACACCATGGGTGGGCTGTGGGTTGACTACAATCTAATGAGCAGCATCCCAGGATTACATGTTCTAGGTGAAGCAAACTTCTCCGACCATGGCGCAAATCGTCTCGGCGCCAGCGCACTGATGCAGGGACTTGCTGACGGTTATTTCGTGATTCCGTACACGCTGGGCAACTACCTTGCGACACAAATGGGGGAAAAAACCTCAAGCGATCGGCCCGAATTCAAGGCTACTGAAGAAGAAGCTCGGCGCCAGACCCAGAAACTTCTCTCCATCAAAGGCAAGAAAAGTGCCGCAGCGTTCCATCAGGAACTTGGCCTTCTCGTTTGGGAAAAATGTGGAATGACTCGGTCGAAAAAGAGTCTCGAAGAAGCTCTCCAGAAGATCCCAGCTTTGCGCGAAGAATTTTGGGAGAACCTGAATGTGCCCGGTAGCAGTCAGGATTTTAACCAAAATCTCGAATACGCCGGGCGCGTGGCAGATTTCTTCGAGTTTGCTGAACTCATGTGTCTCGATGCTTACGAGCGTAACGAGTCGTGCGGAGGCCATTTCCGGGTAGAATACCAGACAAAAGAAGGCGAAGCGCTTCGGAATGATGACGAATTCTGTCACGTCGCGGCCTGGGGATTCAATGGGGTCGACAAACGCCCCACACGAAATGTTGAACCATTGATTTTCGAAAAAATTAAGCTTGCTCAGCGGAGTTATAAATGAATTTCAAACTCAAAATCTGGAGACAAACGAGCATAAACACTTCGGGACGATTTGTGGATTATGAAGCAAAAAAAATCCCAAAGGAAGCCTCCTTTCTCGAAACGTTGGATATCGTTAATGAAAGTCTTATTCAAAAGAACGAAGAACCGATCGCATTCGATTCTGACTGCAGAGAAGGCATTTGCGGTACGTGTTCATTGGTGATCAACGGAATCCCGCATGGTAAGGGCAAAGCGAAAACCACCTGCCAGCTTTATATGCGTCGGTTCAAGGACGGCGAAACCATCTGGGTGGAACCGTTCCGTGCAGCGGCATTTCCCATCATGAAAGATCTCACGGTCGACCGCAACACTTTTGAGCGGATCATTGAATCAGGTGGGTTTATTTCCGCACGAGCCGGTTCTGCTCCGGATGCCAACTCGGCACCGATCGGCAAGGTTGAAGCTGATCTTGCCATGGAAGCTGCCGCCTGCATCGGTTGCGGAGCCTGTGTGGCTGCCTGCCCTAACTCATCAGCAATGCTGTTTGTCGCGGCAAAAATCTCTCACTTGGGGATCCTGCCTCAGGGCCAGCCCGAACGTCAGCGGCGCGTAGTCAACATGGTGCGCACCATGGACGAACAAGGCTTTGGTAATTGCACAAACCACTACGAATGCGAAGCCGTTTGTCCCGCGGAAATCAGTGCCTCATTTATTGCACGCCTGAACCGCGATTACGCGATCTACGCAACAAAAGAAGCCGCCACTGTTGCGTAGCTGATCTTTAGTTGGGCAGTCCCGGAATAGGATGGTGTAGATCTGGCAACCATCAGCCGAGAGCGCCTGCGCGCCAGAGACAGGCGCCGAGCAAAATACACGAATGAACTGGACACTCAAAGAGGCGGCTTCAAAGGTACAGCCAACTCTGTGGGTATCTGAAGATATTCATCATGGCCTACAACTTCGCCAAGCACCTCAAGACCTTGCGAGGACTCACTCCTTACGAATACGTTTGCGATCTTTGGACACTTTAGATGTAGATGGTCAAAAATGGGTTGATTTTGAACGAGCGTTGATAGTCTCTAAGAGGCTGTTCACGATCTTGAGATAAGCTGAGGAATTTCGGTTATTTTATCTGAAGGCAGGACAGAGATGGAAAAGCAGAGATAGCCGAGTGATATCAGTCCAGAGCAGTTTGAGTGCATCAGAGATGAG
>Ga0075362_10000346_pt1 | contig 13294 bp, 10 predicted proteins | sample EndMetdeltDD1762_FD_71397 | JGI IMG/M metagenome (GOLD analysis project Ga0075362, IMG submission 71397) | Populus endosphere microbial communities from Tennessee, USA - Endosphere MetaG P. deltoides DD176-2 | ecosystem: Host-associated > Plants > Roots > Endosphere | place: USA: Tennessee...
GCCCCCTGCCCCCTACGTCAGCGCCAGCGTCCCCGTGCTGTCGCCGAACGACGCCACGTCGGACAGGCCGAGACCGTGCAGGGCCGTCAGCATCGCGTTCGCCATCGGCGTGCCGTCGGGCGCCTTCACGTGCCAGTTGCCCTTCAACGCGCCGTTGGCCTTGCCGGCGAGGAACAGCGGGCAGCGCTTGTGATTGTGCGTGTTCGAGTTCCCCATCGGCGATCCGTAGATCACCATCGTCTTGTCGAGCAGGGTCTGGTCGCCTTCCTGGATGCTCTTCAGCTTCTCGAGGAAGTACGGCACCAGGCTCACGTGGTACTTGTTGATCTGCGCGAACTGCAGGACGCGCGCCTCGGTGTCGCCGTGGTGCGACGCCGGGTGGAACGGCAGCGCCGCGCCGCTCTCCGGGTAGACGCGCGCGGAACCGTCGCGTCCGAGCTTGAACGAGAACACGCGCGTGATGTCGGCCGCGAACGCCAGCGCCTGCAGGTCGTACATCAGCTTGACGTGCTCGCTGAACGAGTCCGGCACGCCGATCGGCGCGCCCGGCAGCTCGCGCGGCTCGCCGGTGCCGTTGTGCGTCTCCACGAGCTGGATGCGGCGCTCGATCTCGCGGATCTCGGTCAGATACTGATCCAGGCGGCGGCGATCGGCGGGTCCGAGGCCTTTCGCGATCCGGCCGACTTCCACCGTAACCCAGTCGAGAATGCTGCGGTCCGTGCGGCGCGCCGCGGCGCGCTCGGCCGGCGTGGCGCCGACGCCGAACAGCTGGTCGAACGCCGCGCGCGGATCGCGGATCATCGGGAGCGGCTGCGTCGGGTTCGACCAGCTGATCGTGTCGGTGTAGACGCAGGCGTAGCCGTAGGCGCACCCGCCGGCCTGATCGACGTTCTCGATGCAGAGCTGCATCGACGGAATCGGCGTGTCCTGCCCGAACCGCTGCGCGTACAGCTGGTCGAGCGACGTCCCGACGCGCACGTCCGAGCCCTCGGTCTGCTTCGGGTGCGTCTGCGTGAGGAACACCGCGCTCGACCGGAAGTGATCGCCGCCGATTTCCGGCGTCGTGACCGCTTCGGCCCCCTTGCAGTCGGTGTTGCTGACGATCGTCAGGTAGTCACGGAACGGCTCGAGCGGCGACAGGCTGCTCGGCGAGAGATCGAAGGCCGACCCGGCCGCCTCGGGCGACCACAGGTTCTTGGACAGGCCGATCTGGGTGCTGCCGGCCGCGCCGTGCACCTGCTCGATGCACGCCAGGCGCGTCTTGCCGGCGGCCGCCGACGCCGCCAGCGCCGTGCGCGCCGGCACCATGGCGTCGAGGAACGGCAGCGCGATCGTCGCGCCCATGCCGCGCAGCACCGTTCGGCGGGACACGTGTTTCTGTTCCAGATACATGTCGACTCCCGTGCAAAGCTCAGAACGTCGTCGGATCCATCCGCGACATGCGGAACGCCGGACTCTTCACGACGCCGATGGCGTAGGCGGAGAACCGGTTCCGGCTCTCCCCCGCGTCACGCACGATCTTCCGGACGAGCGGCATGTCGAAGGGCTCGAGGCGGCGGCCAAGACCGTACGCCAGCAGGTTCTCGGTGAACGTGCGCAGCACGGTCTCCCGTTTCTTCAGCAGCGCCGCGCGCAGCCCCACCGGTCCGCTCAGCGGCGAGCCGTCGTACAGCTCGCCGGACGGATCGATCGCGGTCCCGCCGTCGCGGATGCGCCACATGCCGATCACGTCGTAGTTCTCCAGCGCCAGGCCGAGCGGATCGATCACGCGGTGGCACGAGCGGCACTGCGGATTCGAGCGATGTTCTTCCATCCGTTCGCGCACCGAGAGCAGCCGCGACCCGGCCGCCGCCTTCGTCTCCTCGAACGCCGGGACGTTGGCCGGCGGCGGAGGCGGGGGCATGCCGAGCAGCACTTCGAGCACCCACTTGCCGCGCAGCACCGGCGACGTGCGGTCGGCGACCGACGTCATCGTCAGGATGCTGCCCTGCCCGAGCAGGCCGCGCCGGTTCGGATCGGCGAGCGTCACCCGGCGGAAGCCGGGTCCCGTGACGTTGTCGAGCCCGTAGTGCCGCGCGAGCCGCTCGTTCACGAACGTGTAGTCGGCCGTCAGCAGCTCCAGGACGTCGCGATCGTCGCGGACGATGCTCTCGAAGAAGAGCTCGGTTTCGCGCCGCATCGCGGCGCCGAGGGTGGCGTCGAACTGCGGGTAGAGCCGCGCGTCCGGCTTGATCTTGTCGAGGTCCTGCAGCCGCAGCCACTGCGACGCGAAGCGCGTCGAGAGCGCCGCCGAGCGCCGATCGGCGAGCATGCGCCGCGCCTGCTGCTCGAGACCGGCGGGCGTCGCCAGCGCGCCGCGGTTCGCCGCCGCGAGCAGCTCCTCGTCCGGCCCCGTGCCCCAGAGGAAGAACGACAGCCGTGACGCGAGGTCGACGCTCGAAATCGCGTACGACTGGCCCGCGCGCGCCGTCGCGGGCGCCTCTTCGAGCCGGAAGATGAAGTGCGGGCTCGCCAGCATCGCCTGGATCGCGGTGCGGATGCCGCCCTCGAATCCCCCCTGCGCGCGCGCGCCGGTGTAGAACTCCATCAGCCCGTCGAGATCCGCGGGCGTCACCGCCCGCCGGTAGGCCTTCGTCGCGAGCGCCGTCAGGATCGCGTTGGCGCAGACGCCTTCCTCCGCCGCCGACAGCGGACGGCACGTGAACACCCGCCGGCGGCTCGGCGTGTCCGACACGCCCGTCACGCGCTGCGGTCCCATCACGGCGAGCTCGCGCAGGTGCGGAAGCGCGGTCACGCCCGACACGCCGCTGCCGATCTGCGTGTCGGCGAGCGTCTGCTCCACCGGCGCCAGCAGATCGTCGAACGGCGCCTCCGACTTCACGAGGAACGCGGCCGACACCCGCTGCGGACCCGCCTTCACCGGGATCGCCGGCGTCTGCAGGTTCATGCCGTTGGCGTCCGACTCGCTCATCCGCGGGTTGATGTCGATGAGCGCCGCGCGCGCGCCGTTGATCGAGACCTCGATCTGCTCGTTGCGCGCGCCGCTGCCGTAGAGCTGTCCCGTCGGAATCGAGTGCAGCATCATCCGGAACGTGTACTCGCCGTCGGCGGGGAACGTGTGGACGACGGAGATGCCGCCGCGCGTGCCGAAGGGCGCCCCGTCCACGTGCTGGAGCTGCGACGCCATCCGCGGAATCTTGTAGATCGTCGAGCCCGGCGACGCGGCCGGATCCCCCACGGCCAGCCGGCTCACCTGCGCCGCCGCCCGCAGATACCCTTCGAGCATCGTCGCCGACATCGACTGCACGTCGGCGATGTTGTCGAAATTGTGGCTGATCGTGTCGGGCGGCAGGAACGACGCGACGTCGACGTCGAGCGCGAGCAGGTCCGCGATCGACTGCGCGTACTCGGCGCGGTTCAGCCGCTGGAACGTGCGGTGACCGGGGTTCGGCTTCGCCTCGGCCAGCGCGTCGAGGCGCGTTTCGAGATCCGCGGCGAGCGCGTCGAGCGATCCGTCCGACGGGCGATCCTTGCCCGCGGGCGGCATCATCCCCGCGCGCAGCTTGCGGATCATTTTTTCGGCGACGTCGGGACGCTGCTCGGGCTTCGACGGGTCGAAGGCCTCGAGCGTGAGCTCACCCTTCTGCTTGTCGTTGTCGTGGCACTCGAGGCAGTACTGCTCGATGACGGCACGCGGGCCCGTGGGGGCGTGCGCCGGGACCGGGCGTGCCCTGCGCCCGGTCGAAGCGCCCGGCCTTCCATGCGCGCCGCTCATGGCGGAGGGCACCGCCGACAGCGCCAGCGCGCAGCCGATCGCGATTACCCCGAACAGCATGACGTGCGAGTACCGCATCCTGGACGGACTCCCCCGACCCTGTAAGCTCCGGAGAGTATACGGTTTTCGGCGGCTCACTGCTTACGGAATCAGGCCCGGCCCCTGAGGCTTCTGGGCCGCCAGGAACTGCTGGATCTGCCTGACGGCATAGTCGATCTGCATGTCGAACTCATACTTGCCGAGCTCGGCGGTCGACGGGCGGGCGTCCCCCGTGATCCCGTTGTTGATGCGCGGCCCGTCGCCGCCCCGCCCCCGGCCGACCGGATCGCCGAGAGCGGCCGGAACGAGCTCTTTCCTCACCCAACCCTTGTCGCCGCCGAGGTAGAGCATTTCGGAGGTGTCGATGATCGACGCATGGCCGCCGGTCGGCAGCCCCTTCGACTCCAGGTACTTGTCGAAGTCCGCCATCCGCTTCGTGTAGACGTCGTCGCAGTAGTAGATGTGGATCCCCTGCGGGCCGTACTTGTCGTCGAGCTTTTTCGCGGTGTCCCGGTAGACGTTCGGCTGGCCGCCGCCGTGGTCGCCCATCAGGACGACGTTCTTGAAGCCGGTGACGATCGCCTGCTCCGAGATGCGCTCGAGGATCGCGGCGAGCAGCTCGTTCGTCAGTCCGATCGTGCCGGGCAGCGTGGCGCTCGCGTTGTTCGGCGTGTAGGGCAGCACCGGAAGCGCGATCGCGTTGCCGAGCTTGAGCGCGATGGCGCGCACGATCTCGCGCCCCATCAGCGTATGGCCGCCGTTGACGTTCTGCGGTCCGCGCTGCTCGGTCCCGCCGGTGTAGACGAGCGCGGTGGTCTTGCCCGCGGCCAGCGCGGTCTTCACCTCCTGCCACGTCATCATCTCGAATTCGATGTTGTTGGCCGGCGCCTGCGCGAGCATCAGCACGAGTGGGAGGTGCAGCATGGCGCGTAGCTTACAATGACGGCCGGATCGCGCCGGGTCTGAAGACCCGGCCTACATCTGACCTCGCGGTCCGAGATCCGACGTCCGAGGTCCGAGGTCCGAGGTCCGAGGTCCGAAGCTCACATGACGAAGAAGTTCGCCGCGGCCGTCATCGCAATCGGGCTGGCACAACAGCCGCAGCCGGCGACGCCGCCGACGGCCGTACCGGCGGGGCCGCAGCAGAAGCCCGTCGTGCCGGTGGCGGCGACGGGGCTGACGGCACACGCGGAGGAGTACGCGGGCGCGACGGTGTCGTTGACCGCGGCGGTCGCGGAGGTCTACGGCGCCACCGCGTTCTCGGTCGTCCAGGCGAACCAGAAGAACCGCGCCTCCGCCGTGCTCGTCGTCGCGCCCATTCTCACGGCGCCGGTGCAGCCGGGCAGCTACGTCACCGTGATCGGCGACGTAATCCGGTTCGACACCGCGACGCTGGCCTCCCGCATGAAGGACGCGGCGCCGGCACTCGCGCCGGACGTGGTCGATCGCTATCGCGGCAAGCCGGCGATCGTCGCCGTCTCGGTGATCAACGGCGCGATGACGGATCTCGCCAAGCGCCTCCCGCCGCCGATGACGGCAGGGGAGCTGGTGCTGAACAAGGCGATGAAACAGGTCGGCCCCGCGTTCACCGCCCTGCGGCAGGCCGTAACCGCCTCGAGCGCCACCGACGCGGCCGCGCAGGCCGCAGCGCTCACGTCAGGCTTCACCGAGGCGGCGGCCTTCTGGAAGGCGCAGGCGCGCGCCGACGCGATCGAGTGGACCGCCGACGCGCTGAAGCTCTCCGGGGAGATCGCCGCCGCCGCCGGCAAGGCCGACATCGAATCGGTGAAGACCGCTGTGCCGAAGCTGCAGCAGATCTGCGGCAACTGCCACACCGCCTACCGCGAGCGCCTCGACGACGGATCGTACCGCTACAAGATGGCAGTGAAGTAGTTCGCGGCGCGCGAGGACGCCCGCGTCAGCGGCCGTCTACCTCTCCAGTGTCTGCCTCTCTCCGGATCGCGCGCGAAGCGCCCGGCCTCGGCGCGAGATCTCGTCTCGCCGTCAGCGCCTCACTTGCGCTCGGACGCCTGCAGCAGCTCGACCAGGTACTGCTTCCACAGCGCCGCCATCGTGTGCGTGCCGTGGCCGGCGGTGCGGTCGCTGAGGGGGATCATGATCGCGCGCCCCTTCGGCACGCGCGTGATTTCCTTCTCGAGAAGCCCGATCTCCGGCGGGTTGACGAGATCGTCGGCGGAGTTCACCGCGAAGAGCGGCGCCGTGATCTTCTCGAGGCCGGGGCCGGGGTCGTAGTCGAACGACGCCTCGAGCGCGTAGAGCTGGTCGTTGGCGTCGCCGGTGCGCACCCAGTTCGCCACGTAGTCGTCGATCTCCTTGTCCGACTGCGCCAGCGTCGGCGCGTTGCGCTGCCGGATGACGGGATTGCCGCTCACGAGCCACAGCATCTGCGCCGCCGTCCGCGCGCTCTGCGGCTGCTTCGTGTAGTTGCCTCCCTGCCACTCGGGATCGTTCCGGATCGCGTCGATGACGACGCGGCGCCAGACGCGGTTGCGGCCGGAGATCTGGCCCGGCACGCTGGCGAGCGGCATCAGGGCGTCCATGACGTCGGGCCAGCGCTCGCCCCAGAGCCAGGTGTGCATGCCGCCCATCGACGTGCCCATCACCAGGCGCAGGTGATTGACGCCCAGGCCCTGCGTGACGAGCGCGTGTTCGGCGGTCAGCATGTCCTGGTAGCCGTACTTGGGGAACTTCGCGCGCAGCCCGTCGCTCGGCTTGCTCGACTTGCCGTGGCCGATGTCGTCGGGAAGGATGATGTAGTACTTCGCCGCGTCGAGCGGCTGCCCCGGCATGAAGAGCTCGCCCGCGAAGCCGCGCCCGGTGAACTGCGCGCCCGTGCCCCCCGTGCCGTGCATGATCAGTACGGCGTTGGTCACGATCCCCTGGGCGTTCTTCACCGGCGCGCCCAGCGTCCGGTAGTGGATGCGCAGCTCGGGCAGCGTCTCACCGGACGTGAACTTGAAATCCTTGATGACGTAGTCCGCCTCGGTCATTCGCGGCCCCTGAACCGCGCGGCCGTCTCCCGCCTGCAGGACCACACAAAGCGCGGCAATCTGAAAGTACATGTCTCGACACTCCTGTCACATCACGTACTCACGCAAGAGCTCGCAGAGCACGCAAAAACCCATAGATATTCTTCTCTGCGTGCTCTGCGTCCTCTTCTGTCATCGTGACGTGACTGTCGCTGCAACTACCACAGTCCTACCCTTCCACTCACCGACGCAATGAGCTTGGCCGGATCGAAGCCCACGCCCTTCTTGAAGACGGTCTCGACCTTTCGCACGTCGGCGATCGTCTTCGACGGATCGCCGGCGACGACGACGAGATCGGCCTGCTTGCCGGCGGCGATCGATCCGATCCGCGCGTCGCGTCCGAGGTAGATCGCGCCGTTGAGCGTCCCGATCCGGATTGCCTCGAGCGGCGTGAAGCCGGCCTCGACCAGCAGCTCGAGCTGGCGCTGGTTGGAATAGCCGGGCACGACGCCGCCGCCGCCGGTCGGATCCGTGCCGGCGATCAGCATCCCGCCGGCGCGCGCGAACCCGCGCTCGAGCGCCAGGGCCTTCGGAAAGAGCGTGCGGTAGACCGACGTCTGGTTCTGCGCGGTGCGCTGATACGTGGTTTCGAACTGCTCCTTCAGCTGCGGCAGCAGCACGTCGAGGCCGGGCGGCAGCGGGCGGCCCGGCGTAAAGGTCTCGAACACCGTGAGCGTCGACGTCAGCGCCACCTTTCGATCGACGAGCTTCTTCACGAGCGCCTTGAACGGCTCGCCCTGTTCGTCGAGCGCGGCGATCGTCCGCTGCCCGGCGCCCTGGCCGGGACACACGTCCGGCTGCTTGTCGGCGACGAAGTCGGTCGCGGCGAGAAAGCCGTGCTCGAGATTGTCGATGCCGATGTCGGCCGCTTCCGCGTAGGTCACCGAGCAGAGGTGACCGGTGATCTTCAGTCCGCGCTTGTGCGCCTCGTCGGCGGCCGCGCGCAGCTGATCGCGCGAGATCTGCATGTAGGCCTTGAACGACGTCGCCCCCATGTCGGCCCAGTAGGCGACGTGGCGGCGCGCCTCGTCGGCGTCCTTCATGTCGCGCATCTGCTGGAACGTGTTCGGGCCGTTCAGATACGGGGCCGTCGCGTCGATGTCGGGCCCGGCCGCCTGCCCCTGCTCGATCAGCTGCTTCAGCTTCAGGTCCATGAAGCCGTTCACGTTGCCGCCGGTCCTCATCGTCGTCACGCCGCCGGCCAGATAGAGGCGCACGAAGCTGCCGCCAAGCTGGCCGTAGACGCCGGGCCCGGTCGGGTAATAGAGGTGCTCGTGCACCATCACCAGGCCGGGGATCACCGACTTGCCCGTGAGATCGATCGCGGTGGCGCCGTCGGGCGCCTTCACCCGCGCGGCGTCGCCCACGTCGGCGATGTTCCCGCCGCGGATGACGACCGTCTGATCCTCTTTCGCCGGCCCGCCGGTGCCGTCGATCACGCGCACGTGCGTCAGCGCGACGACGGGCGCATCGACTTTGACGAAGCCGCGGACGGCCTGCGACAACTGAGGGGCTTGTGCCGACAGCGCCGCACAGCCGCACGCAACGATCGCTGCGGCGACGCGGCGCGTCACTTCCTGGCCGCTCGCGCGCGAGCGGTGGACGGCGGCACGTGGCCCTTCAGCCGCAGGTAGACGACGAGGTTGCCGTAGTGCTCGTTGTTGTGCGTGGAGTTGAACAGGAGCGCGACGCCGCGCGGCGTCTGTGTCGTCTTCGACGCGGGCCCCGTGAGCTGCACCAGCGCCTGCGCGTTGGCGTCGGTGGTCGACTCGTACACGCCGTCGCAGTACGTCATCGCCTCCTCGAGCGACTTGGCGAGCGCCGCCTTGTCGGTCACCTTCTCGTAGTTCTGCGTCCCGGGTGACTTCTCGCCGCGGACCTGCGCGCAGATGGCGAAATTCGCGTTGATCAAGTGGCCGATGACTTCGCCGAAGCTCCGGGCTTCCGGCGCGGGCTTGAACGCGTAGTCCTCGGCCGGCATCGCGGCGGCCGTCTCGACGAGGTTGCGGCGGATGCTGCTGTGGACGGTCTTGACCGTGGTGGCGGTCGAGGGGGACAGCATGTCCCAGTAGCCGGCGTCGGTCGTCTGCGCGGCCGCCGTCAGGCTGCCGCAGGTCATCGCGAGAACGGCCAGCACGGCCGTCCGCATCATGTTCTGCATCCGCGGATGTTAACCTAAACCCATGTGCCGGAACATCAGGCCGCTCTTCAACTTCGAACCGCCGGTGACCGACGACGAGGTGCACGCGGCGTCGCTGCAGTTCGTGAGAAAGATCAGCGGCTTCACCAAGCCGTCGAAGGCGAACGAGGACGCGTTCAACCGCGGGGTGGAGGAAGTGGCGGCGGCGGCGCGGCGGATGATGGACTCGCTGGTAACCACAGCGCCGGCGCGCGACCGCGAAGTCGAAGCGGCCAAGGCGCGGGCGCGGGCGGCCGAGCGCTACGGGACGGCGCGTCAGGCGTAGCGCGTCCGCGCGCCAGCGTCAGGCCGAGACGGACGAGCATGCGCGCGTCTTCCGTCGCCGCCAGCAGCGCGCCCGCGGCAATCGTGCGGACGGTGAGCGCCTCGCGATCGCCCGTGCGCGGCAGCGCGTGAACGACGGCGCGTCCGAGCGTGAGACGGCAGAGCCCGCCGAACCACACGAAGTAGACGCTGGCGAGCGTCACACCGACGACGGCGAGGGGAAGCGCGGCCGGCCCGAGCGCGTTCGGCGGCACGCGCCCGACGGCCGCGGTCAGCGCGATCACGGCCAGGAGGAGCGTGCCGACGAAGACCGCGTCGATCGCCGCGGCGGAGCAGAGGCGCCACGATCCGGCCGGGTACGCGTCTTCGAGCCTCGCCGGCGGCGGTGTCGCGGGTGCCGGCGGCATTCCTGCTTTCCGTTGCAGCGCTTCGATCGGGTCGTTCGCTTGCGGAAGCTGATCGGCGCACTCGGCGAGCGCCGCGGCGGCGTCGAGGCCGACGGCCTCGGCGAACGATCGCACGGTGGCGCGCGCGTAGATGCCCGGCGGCAGCTCGCCGAACCGGCCGTCCTCGATCGCGCGCAGGTGATGGACGCGGATCCCGGTACGCCGCGACAACGCGTTCACGTCCTCGCCGCCTGCCGCCCGCGCCCGCCTCAGCCGTTCGTGCAGGGCGCCGCCGTCCATGATCGGCCTATCGGTCCGCGCCCGCCCGATCTTCACTCAGCCGCGTGATCTCCTGTCATCCGCCATCAGCTCCTGAGCTCGAAGCAGCGCCGCGCGCGCGAGGACCTCTTCCTCGAGGTCCGGCAGGTCGAGCTTGCGCGAACGGCCGGTGCGCGTCGCGATGACGGCCCAGCGGGGGCCGACGTCGATCGACGCCACGTCGTGCCAGGCCGCCTGAAGCCGGCGCGCCTTGAACGGACGCCCGCCGACGAAGATGCCCGTCTCGTCGACGCGCAGCACGCGCTTCCGCGACCGCTTCTCCACGAGACGGCCGTGAAAGAGACCGAATCCGAAGGTCGTGATCGCCGTGAACACCGTCGGCCGCTGGATATGGTGCGTGAGATGCCAGTGCTCGAGGATTTCCGCGACAAGGACGAAGCCCGCGGCGATGTCGACCCAGTCGATGCCGTGGTGCGCGGCGTGTCCGGGGTGCGTGGCGCCCGGACGCACTGCCGAACGGAACTCCCGGATGAAGAGCACGACCAGCGCGACGCTCGAGACGATTTCGAAGACGCCCAGGTAGAACCCGAAGCCGCCGTGTCCCTCACGGATGGCCTGCTCGCCCGCGAGGAAGAGCCCCATCGCCGGAATCACGTGATTCAGCTTCTGCAGCGACTTCGCCACCCTCTGGCGTTTCGAGCGGAGCGGGACGACGAGCGGCAGCGGGCCGGCTATTACCGCTGCTCCTGCGACGTCGTCACGGCGGCCCCGCCGAAGATGTACTTGTCGAACCATTCGAGGTTGTGCTGCATGACCGCGCGGCTCGACTTCGGTTTCGACGGGCCGTGGCCGACGCCTTCGAAGCCTTTGTAGACGATCAGCTTCGACGGCACGCCGACGTCCTGGAGACCGCGATAGAGCTCGAACGCGTTGGGCGGAGGCACGCGCTGATCGGTGGCGCCGTGCTGGACGAGCGTCGGCGCCTTGGCGTTCTTGATGTAGGTGATCGGCGACGTCTTCGCATAGATCGCCGGATCGTCCCACGGCGTCGCCTGCAGGTAGTGGCGCGTGAACTGCGTGATGTCGGTGTTCACGTAGTAGGTCATCCAGTCGGAGATGCCGGCGCCGACCGACACCGCCTTGAACCTCTCGCTGTCGTGGGTCGTCAGGTAGGCCGAGATGTAGCCGCCCTGGCTCCAGCCCATCGCCCCGACGCGGCCCGGATCGGCCATCCCCTCCTTGACCAGGTAGTCGATCCCGGACAGCACGTCCCACGCGTCGCCGACGCCGAGGTTGCGGACGTTGAGCGAGCGGAACGCCTCGCCGTAGCCCGCGCTGCCGCGATAGTTCGGCTCGAGAACGAGCGCGCCGCGTGCCGTCCAGATGTCGATCGGATAGATCGACGTGCTCGAGTACGCCGTCGGCCTCGACGTCGCGGTGGGGCCGCCGTGGATGACGACGAGCAGCGGATACGTCTTGCCGCCCACGAACCCGGCCGGCTTGTGGAGGACGCCTTCGATCGACGCGCCGTCCCGGCTCTTCCACGAGACCATCTCGATGGTGCCCGTCTTCCACGCCGCCGTCTGCGCCGTCATGTCGGTCAGCTTGCGCGGTTTCAGCACCGGGGCGAGCGGCGAGACGTAGACCTCCGCGATCGTCGTCGCGTCGCTCGCGGTGAACGCCACGCTCTTCCCGTCGGGCGTCAGGCTCACGCCGGACCCGATGAACGACTCGGACGGGCTGTACTTCCGGATCGCCCTCGTCGCCGGATCGAGGCTGAACAGGTAGACGTTCGTCTTCTGTGACGCGCTGAAGAACAGTCCGCCTTTCGTCCAGTCCACGATCGAGGGGTTCTCGTCGAACGCCGTGCTGAGGTACTCGACCTTTCCGCCGGCGGACGGGACGATGGCGACGGCGCTGTTGAGGTAGGAATAGGCCTTCGACATCGCCGAGCCGAACGCGATCGTCCTGCCGTCGGGCGACCAGACCGGTCCGCCGTCGGCCCCGTCCTGCTTCACGAGCTGCCGGACCTTGCCGTCGGCGACGGCGACCACGGAGATGTCGGCGGTGGCGCCGCTGGTGTTCGCCGGATTGACGCGGTGATCGAACGCGATCTCCTTCCCGTCGGGGGACCAGGCGAACTGGCCGACGGTGAAGGCCCCGCTCGTCAGCCGGCGCGCCTTCTGCGCGGCGATGTCGTGGACCCAGAGGTGCGTCATCCGGTAGCCCTCGCCGTAGACGTCGAACTCGCCCAGCGTCTTCTCGCGCTCCTTGTCGGCGTCCGTTCGCGCATCCGTCGAGGTGTAGGCGAGCGACTTCCCGTCGGGCGCCCAGGCAAAGCCGCCCACGCCCTCTTCGGCGGCGGTGATCTTCCGCGCCTCGCCGCCGCGCGGATCGATGGCGTAGACCTGCCGCTTGTCGTCGCGATCGGTGACGAAGGCGAGCGTCGATCCGTCGGGCGCCCACGCCGGCGACGTGCTCGACTTCTTCGCGTTGTTGGTGAGCGGCCGCGTCCCGCCGTTCGCGGTGTCGGCGACCCAGATCTCGGTGTGGTAGTTGTTGTCGTCCCAGTTCGCCTCGCGCACCGTGTAGGCGACGAGCCGCCCGTCGGGCGAGATGGCCGGCGATCCCGCACGCTTGAGCGAGATCAACCCGTCGATCGTCGGCACCGTGGCCTGCTGAGCCCGCGGCGAGGGCTGGACGATCACGGCGATCGTGATCACGACGGCGCCGGCTTGCACAAGACGCGACATACGAACACTCCTTGGCGGTGTCGAGCGGTTGAGGTGGCGACCACTATACCTTCGGTCGAACGGTTACGAAGTCTTGCGCTGTTTACGATCGCCGAACGCACGCGGCGATGCCTCCGATTACATGACTGGTCTCGGCGAGATCCATTTGAGAAACATCTACTCGGATCGCGTCACCGAAGGAGGATGAAACGCGGTCAGTCCACGGCAGGTCGCGGCGTCCGCGGCGCGCGATGGGGAAGTCCCTTCACAGACAAAATTCGCTCTTGAAGTGAGGTACGCACGAGCGTATCGTGCGCGCGCCCGGAGAATTTACTAGTTCGCGAAAAGGAGGCTGTCACATGCAGCAGCCAAGAGCCGTGGTCGTGAGTCTGGCGATCGCGGCGAGTGCCTACCTCGGATCGTTCACCATGGTCGTCGAAGGCCAGGGTGGCGCAACAGAGGCGCCAGCCGGCTTCGACAACCGCACCAACGGGTTCCTCCCGCAGGCGGACTTCGACGCCGCCCTGGCAACCTTCGAAGAAGTAGATGTGATCGCGGACGGTCTCGGT
>Ga0075362_10000347_pt1 | contig 13292 bp, 11 predicted proteins | sample EndMetdeltDD1762_FD_71397 | JGI IMG/M metagenome (GOLD analysis project Ga0075362, IMG submission 71397) | Populus endosphere microbial communities from Tennessee, USA - Endosphere MetaG P. deltoides DD176-2 | ecosystem: Host-associated > Plants > Roots > Endosphere | place: USA: Tennessee...
TTGTAGTGCGTGATGTCGTCGTGCCCGAGCTTGAAGCGCAGCGCGTCTTGCACCGTGGCGATCACATCGCGCGGCCGGATCGGCAATAACTTGCGGCGAAACCGACCGCTCACGATTCCGCAAGTCAGGTAGCAGAGACCATTGATCATCAGTAGCCACATCGCCGCGAAGTGCCATTGCAGCGCGCCTTCGGGACCGCCGCCGATCGTGATCCAGTGCGGGAAATGCAGCCAGCCGAAGATGACCTCGTCGTTGTAGATCGCCCAGCCGCTGCCGATGAGGAGGATCATCGCGATGGCGTTAAGCCAATGCATGATCCGCAACGCGAGAGGATGAAGACGCTGCGGATGACGAACTGTTGAGTTGATCGTTATGTCGGTCATGTCGATGCTCGCCCGAACTGATGGTTGCAATACGACGAGAAGCGGCCATCACAGACAACACACGTGATCGTGTGAGATTCTTGTGGAGGTGATGACGATGCTGCGATCAATCACGATCCCGGCCTTCGCGGCGGCACTCGCCGCAATAGCCTTCGTCACAACGCCTGCACGGATGGGATGGAGCGCTGCGCCACAAGACTCAAGCGTGCAACCCGAGAACCAGAATTTGACGCCCGAGCAGCGCATGGCTCGACGGTATCCGCAGCCGGTGAAGGTTGGCTTCCTTGTCGGGCTCCCGGTGCTCGATGAACAAGATTCGACCTACGGCTATATCCGCGAGGTCGTCCGCACGCCGGACGGCAAGGTCGTTCTGGTGGTGCCCTATCGCGCCTGGCTCGGCTGGGCGCCGACAGACTGGGGACGTAAGCCCGTCGCGGTCCCGATCGAGACGGTGGCGATCCTCGCGCGACAGGTCGCGGCGCTCGAGTTCTCGCTTGCGGATTTCGCCGCGGCGCCCGAATACGCGGGAAATGGCCGGCCGCTGTCGCGCGACGAAACCATCCGAATCGCGTTGTATCGCCGGTGAACGAGTGTCCGCCACACAGGCCATCAAAGAGCATTGAGATGGACGACCAGACCCAGCCATCATTGCGAGCGCGCACCGTTTTGGCCCAGGCGTTGGGCGCAGGTGATCCAACAACCGCAGCGTTGGTTCCTCCGATCCACATGTCGGCGACCTATCTGCGCGATCCCGACAATGGCTACTCATGTGGGCACGTTTACGGTCACACGGATAATCCCTCCGTCCAGCAGGCTGAGGCAGTCTTGGCTGCGCTCGAAGGCGCCGAAGCCGCGATGATGTTCACGTCAGGCATGTCCGCGGCGACTGCTGTTTTCCTTGCGCTGGACGAGCCGATACACATCGTGGCCTCCCAGGTCATGTACTGGGGTTTCCGCGCTTGGCTGCGCGGCATTGGGAAGTTCGGTCACACCGTCACGTTCGTCGACACGTCCGACCTCCAGGCGGTCCATGACGCGGTCCGGCCGGGTGAAACCGGAATGGTCTGGATCGAGACGCCAAGCAATCCCCTCTGGACGATCACAGACATCGCGGCGGTTTCAGAGATTGCCCATGCGGCCGGCGCGATCCTGTGCGTCGATTCCACTGTGGCTACGCCGATCTTCACGCAGCCGATCGCGCATGGCGCCGACATCGTGGTGCACTCGGCCACGAAATATCTCAACGGCCATTCCGACATTGTCGCGGGCGCGCTCGCCACGGCGCATGTCGACGAGTTCTGGATACGAATACAGAACGCTCGCGCACAAGTCGGTGCCGTGCTTGGGCCTTTCGAGGCGTGGCTATTGATGCGCGGGATGCGCACGCTCGATCTGCGGGTCAGAGCGCAAGCCGCCACGGCAGCTTGTCTGGCGGAGGTCCTGTCCGGCCACCCTCGGGTGTCCTCAGTGCTCTACCCCGGTCTCCCTTCGCATCCTGGCCACGATATCGCGGGGCGGCAGATGTCGGGTGGCTTCGGCGGGATGTTGTCGATTCGGCTCAAGGGCGGGCTCGACGAAGCGGTGGCGGTTGCGGCAGCCGTAAGGGTTTGGAGGCGTGCGACCTCGCTTGGAGGTGCAGAGAGCCTGATCGAGCATCGCGCGTCGATCGAGGGAGCGGGGACGCCGTGCCCGCAGGACCTGTTGCGGCTCTCGGCGGGTATCGAGCATCGGGATGATCTGATGTTCGATCTGATCCGCGCACTGTCGCGGGCCTGCTGATGAAGGTCCTTCTGACAGGAGCGGCAGGTTTCATCGGCCAGCATGTCCTTGCGGAGTTGCTCGTCAGTGGCCACGAGATCCGCGCAATCGACTCTCTGCGCCCGGATGTGCACCAGAGGGCTGACTGGGTGCCGCCGCCCGACGTTCGGTTCGCTCAACTCGACGTGCGCAACGCGGAGGCGCTTGCCCCGCAACTCGCAGGCATCGACGCGGTGCTACACCTCGCCGCCAAGGTCGGTCTGGGTGTCGATGTCCAGGATTTGCCTGACTATGCGTCGACGAACGATGCCGGAACAGCAGTGCTGCTGGCAGCGATGACCCGGGCCGGCGTCCATCGCCTGGTGCTCGCCAGTTCGATGGTCGTCTATGGTGAAGGCGTCGGACATTGCGCCGAACATGGCGAAACCCGGCCGGGGCCGCGCATCGAGGCCGCGCTTGCAGCCGGCAGGTTCGAGCCGCCTTGTCCTGCTTGCGGCAAGCCGCTTGCACCGGCGCTTGTGACGGAGGCGGCGCCGCTCGATCCCCGCAACGCCTACGCGAGCAGTAAAGTCGCGCAGGAGAACTATGCGTCGAACTGGGCTCGCGTCACCGGCGGCACTGTTGCGATGATGCGCTATCACAACGTCTATGGCCCCGGCATGCCGCGCGACACACCGTATGCGGGCGTCGCTGCCATCTTCACGTCCGCACTGCGGAGAGGCGAGGCCCCAAAAGTATTCGAGGACGGTGGACAGCGGCGGGATTTCGTCCACGTTCGCGATGTGGCTGCCGCGACGGTTCGAGCCTGCGAGACGCATACGGAGGGGGAGCGGGCGTTCAACGTGGGCTCCGGCACGCCCCGTACGGTCGGCGAGATGGCGTGCGCACTCGCACAGGCCCTGAACGGCCCGATCCCCATCGTGACCGGCCACTATCGGCTCGGTGACGTTCGGCACATCACGGCCGATTCTTCGCGCTTGAAAAGCGAACTTGGATGGGCCCCGAAGGTCAGCTTCGCTAAGGGAATGGCAGACCTCGCCCGGGCCTGACGATACCCGCAGGCTATGGCGGTGGGGACCAAGAGGTATTGGCCGCCAACCCGCCGCCTATGATCACATGCCCTCACGCGACGATCCGCCGCCGGCGGTCAGTCAGATGGGGGTTACGATGCCACAACTTGCTCTCGCCTCGATCAACGGAACGCACTCGGCCTGCTGGGCGCACGACATTCGAAACACGCTCACGACAGTTGGTTTGCATCTTGAAACGCTGGAACGCCTTTCGGGCTCGCGTGGCCGAGAGATCGCACTCGCGGCGCATACGCTGATGTCGCGTGCCGCCTCGATCTGCAGCGAGGCCATGGCGCAGGGCACGCAGGCAGAAGGGCGAAGTCGGACGACGCCGTTTGACGTTGTAAAGACGATCGCTCAAGTCGCGAAGGTTCTGCAACCTGCGACACCATCAGGCTTCGAAATTCGCGTTTCTGGTCCTGAACGGCTTTTCGTTTTGGCTGATCAACAGGACGTGTTCCGCATCCTGTTCAATCTCGTGCACAACGCGCTTGCAATCGCGCGCCAGCCGTCGGTGCGCATGACGCATGTGACCCTGCTTGTTGAACGCGGCGCGACGACCGTCACCGTCCGCGTTGCCGATGACGGACCGGGCCTGCCCGAAACCGTGCGCGCCAATCTGTTCCGGCAGCAGCAATCGACGACCGGCGGCAGCGGTGTCGGGTTGTCCATCGCGCGTGAACTGGCGGAGAGAAACGGCGGCGTGATCCGGCACACGAAAGCCGAGCGCGGTGCAGCCTTCGTGATCGAGCTGATCGGCCACGCGGACGTGTCTCCGACAGAAGGAGGGGCGTTGCGTTCGCTTGGAAAGCGCGTGCAGCACTGATGTTACGGCCGACCAGGATCAATGCCGCGTTCGTCGCGGGTGAGGGCGACCGAAAGAAATCGAATGGCTGGGGCAGCCAGCAGGACCACCGGCAACATTGCTGCCCATGAAACGAGCCACGAGAACAGCCAATGTCGAAGGAACGGACCTGCAGCGGTGAAAGGTAAAGCCGTGATCCCGGTTGCTATCAGGCACGTTAGGCCGGATTGAAGCACACCATAGACGAAATGGCTGTATCTCCGCGGAATCCCGAGCATGCGGAACGATATGCACGATGTATGCCGACCGTTTGGTGTCGGCGCGCGAGGCGATCGATGTCCTGAAGAACGGAGTTATTTGAGCGGCGCCGAGCGTAAACTACGCCACGGTCGCTGACTGTAAGGAAGCCGCCTTCCGCGTCCGGGACCGGTTCGCCGGATGCGAGCGTCTTGTGATCCGGCAGATAACGGCCTTCGGGGTCGAGTTGGCTGCCGCACGTCTTAAGGATCGGCTCGAAGGTCTCCGGTCGAAACGGCGAAACGCCCTCGCTGTCCGGCCCTTCGAGAGAACGGAGGCATCGTCGCGCGGCATCCTCCGCCTGAACGAAGCGGTGGCCGGCGAGCTTTTCAAATGGCCGCAAATCAACGCGCGAGACACCGCTGCGGGGGCGGATCGTGATTTCGGCGTTGCCAGTCTCGGCGATCTCGACGCCGCATTCGATCATCTGCAGGTCGATAACCTCGCCGCCGTTGTTCCAGCGTGAGAGCCCGATTCCCCAAATCAGCTCGACCGATTCCGTCCCGCCATTTGCAAGAGCCGCTGCGCGATTTCAAACAGGCGCTGATAGATCAAAATTGCCCGTCGTCGTGGACGCTCGGTCTCGGCCCAACGCGCCCAGGCGCCCCCGCAGTATTCGTCCAGCGCTGCACGGATGGCGGGGCGGTCTTCGAGGCGAAGCATTACGTCGAAATGGGCCACGCTACTTGACGGCTCAGTGTCCTCTTTTCAGTGAGGGCGCGCAATCCTCGGGCTGTACTTCGCCGGCCATAAGAAGTCGCTGGTGCTCCGCCTCGGTTACGCGGGTATGCAGGACATCATGGATGGTGGGCGGGCGCAGGGGTCGTTAGAGATTTCCATCCACTCGCTACCAGGCTCTTCGTAGCGCGGCGGATTCGTCCGTTGCAGTCTTTGAATGCGCAACCAGATGGGTCCGTCCTGATCGGAGAAGCCACAGCAGACCGCGGCGAGTCCGGTGAATTCGCTGGTGCAGGATGAATTGTGATCCATCGGCGAGCTTGTGCTGCGCAAGGCGCGTGGCAACACGCTCGTCCAGCTTCACCAAGGCCTCGACATAGTCGAGCAGCCCCTTGAAGCGGCGCGCGGCAAGTGCATCTTCTACAATCGTATCCGTCGCCACCCGACTCCAACTTCCCCGGCCGAAAAGGTTGTAGTGAGCGATGCTTGCGAATTTCTGGCCGTCATTCAACGGTCGCGTGGCTCCGCACGAACCTTGCGTGTGTAATGGCTCCGCGAGAGCCTGCTTGCGCATAGCGTTACTTCGTCGGCCTGAGGGCGAGCGGGATACGAAACCGGACCTGCCCTGCCCCAGCAAATCCAATGGGCTGAGGACTCCGGACGCGAGGTCCGCAGCTCTGGAGAAAAAGGCTTCCCAGAGAGCGGATCGCGGCTACCGGCGCACTCGCGCAGTCGGCAGGTGCGCGACAAAATCCAACCATTCCCGGCCCCTTTTGGGGGCCAGGAACCGATTAGAGAGTAATATCAGTAGGATAGTTGGTTGCGGGAGGTGGATTTGAACCACCGACCTTCAGGTTATGAGCCTGACGAGCTACCGGGCTGCTCCATCCCGCGGCAAACTGGTACGACGCGGGAGCATCCGCGCGGCGCGGCTTATGTAGCAAGGGTCTCCCCGCTTGGAAAGGGCGCAAGGGCCCTTTCGGTCACGAAATTGTCGTTTCCGCACAAGCCCCTGCGGATACCCATCAGGCATCGGTTCCGCGCCTGTGGATTGTGACAAACGGGCGTCATAGAACGCCGTGATGGACGAAAAACCGGCCGTACGCCCCGACCGAGCTGTTGGTGAAGCCCTTCGCGCGGTCGCCCGCGATGTTTTGGCTGAGGCCCGCGCTGCGCTTGAAAATCAAGGCGACGCGACTGCGGTGCATGACTACCGCAAGGCGATGAAGCGCTGGCGTTCGCTGTTGCGGCTGCTGCAGCGGTTCCTCGGCGAGGGCGGGCAGCAGTTGCGGATCGAGGCCCGGGATTCGGCGCGCGAGCTGGCCGGCGCGCGCGACGCGCAGGCTGCGCTGGACGCCCTTGCCGACATCGCCAAGCATCAGGATACGCTGTCCGAGCGCACAGTGGCCTCGATGCGGGCGCGGCTGGAGGACGTGCGCGCGCATGCCGAAGGCACGACGTTGACGCAAGCGATGCGTGCCCGGCTGGTGATCGCGCTGGACAACGCCGGCGACCGGGTTTCGGCCTGGCAGCTCGACACGATCACGTTCGATCAGCTCGCCGGCGAACTCGCAAAAACCTATCGGCGCCTGCGTAGCGATGCGCCCGACGAAGATTGGGCGACAGTCCCACCCGACGAACTGCACGAGTTGCGCCGCCGCGTGGTGCAGCATCGCTACCAGATGGAGCTGGTCGAGCCGCTCTGGCCGAAGTTCGGCAAGGTGTGGACCGCCGAAGCGCAGCGTCTGCGCGACCGGCTCGGCGCCAATCAGGATCTCTCGATGCTGCAGCGCTTTACGGAACCGCACGGCCCGCTGGCGCCGTGGCGCTCGCGCCTCATGCCGCTCATTCTGCAACGGCAAGCCGCGCACGCGAAGGCCTCCGAACGCATCGCGCGCCGGCTGCTGGCTGACAAACCGCGGGCGTTTCGTGATCGCCTCGAAACGCTCTGGAAAAGCAGTCAGCGTTAGACAATTTTCTGGCGCAGCCGCGCGATCACGCTGTCCCAGTCGCCGCTCGCTCCCTGCCGGAACAGTTTTGCGTTGGGGTACCAAGGGCTTGAGTCGCTGTTCAGCGTCCAGCGCCAGTCCGGCCATGACGGCACCAGAATCCACACCGGACGTCCGAGCGCGCCGGCCAGATGCGCCACGGCCGTATCGACCGTGATGACGAGATCGCACAGCGAGACCACCACGGCGGTCTCGTAGAAGTCCGCGAGCTCGGGCCCAAGGTGAGTGAGAGACGGCAGATCGCGGATCAATTCGGCGTCGCCGGCGCGCAGATCGCGCTGGATGCTCACGAACGAGACACCAGGCGCGTCGAACAGGGATTTGAGGCGCGACAGCGCGACCGATCGGTTGCGATCATTGATGTGCGCCGGGTTGCCGGCCCAGGCGATGGCTACGCGCTTGCCCGGCAGCGCCTCAAGATGCGGCCGCCACGCATCGACGCGCGCCGGGTCGGCGTGCAGATACGGGATCGCGGCCGGCACGTTCGCGGGCACGGTCTTCAAGGCGAGCGGCAGGCTGCCGAGCGGCGTGTGCACGTCGAACGCCGGCAGCGGCTCGCCGCGCGCCAGCACGGTGACGCCTTCGAGGCCCGCCAGCAGCGCTTTCAGCTCAGGCTGAACCTCGAGCACGACCTTCGCGCCCTCGCGCGCCAGCATCGGTGCATAGCGGGCGAACTGGATCGTGTCGCCAAGCCCCTGCTCCGCGTGCAGCAGGATGGTCTTTCGCCCGAGCGGATACTCGCCAAGCCACAGCGGCTTGCCGAAGCTACGCCGCGCAATGCCGGGACGCTTCCAGCGCCATTCGTATTCGGCAAAGCCGCGCGCATAGTCGCCGACGGTCAGCAACGCCAGCGCCTCGTTGAAATGCGCCTCGACCGAATCCTTGTTCAGCGCAATCGCCTTGGCGTAGTCGGCGAGCGCGTCCTCGTGACGGCCGAGCGCCTGCCGGGTCTGCCCGCGCGTCGTCAACGCCTCAACGTGGTTCGGCATGGCCGACAGCAACCGGTCGAAACCGGTGAGCGCATCGGCGTAGCGCCCGGCGCGGAACAGCGCGTTGGCGCGGTTGAAGGCCGCCTTCACGTCGTTCGGCGCCATCGCGAGCGCCGCGTCGTATTCGGCAATCGCCTCGTCCGCACGCCCCAGCGCCACCAGCGCATTGGCGCGATTGACGCGTGCCGGAAGATGCCGCGGCTCACGCGCCAGCACAGTGTCGAAGCACGCAAGCGCGTCGGCGGATCGCCCGAGATCGAGCAGCACGTTGCCGCGATTGGCGAGCGCTTCGAAATGCGCAGGCTCGATGCCAAGCGCCTTGTCGAAGCTCGTGAGCGCATCCGCCGGCCGCTGCAGCGCTCCGAGCACGAGGCCCATGTTGGCATGCGCATCAGCCGACCCCGGCGCGACCTTGAGCGCCGCCGCGATCAGCCGCTGCGCCTCACCCGCCTTGCCATTCTGCAGCTTGGCCATGCCGGAGAGATGCAGCGCGTCGAACTGATCCGGATAGCTCTTTAAAATACGCGCATAAATCTTCTCGGCCGCCGCAAGCTGCCCCTGACGGTGCAGCGTGACGGCCTCCCGAAGCGCAGCTTCGGCCTGTTGTGGAGAAAGTTTCGCCACCGTTCACTCATGACTGAGAGGCGGCGCGCCGCCCCTACTCGGGTTGAATTCCGGCGGCCCTGACCAGATCGCCGCGCACTTTCAACCCGTCCTTGACGACGTTTGCAAGCTCTTCCGGTTTGCCTGCCACGACCACCAGGCCGAGGTTGGCGAGCTTGGCCTTCACGGTGTCCACGTTCAGCACCTTGGCGATGCCGTCGTTGAGCTTGGCGATGGCAGACGCCGGCGTGCCGGCCGGCGCAAAGATGCCGAGCCACGACGACATCTCGAAGCCCGGCACGGTCTCGCCGATGACTGGAATCTCCGGCATCGCCGTATAACGGGTCTTCTCCACCATCGCGATGATCTTCATCTTGCCGGAGTTGACGTGCGGAACGGCCGCCGACAGGCTCAGGAACGCCATGCCGATGTGACCGCCGAGCAGATCGTTCACGGCCGCGCCGCCGCCGCGATAAGGCACGTGCTGGAGTTCGACACCGGCCTTCTGCGCCAGCAGCACGCCGGCCAGATGATGCGGCGAACCGCTGCCCGACGAGCCATAGCTGAGTTTGCCGGGATTCTGCTTCGCGTACGCGATGACATCGGCGACCGAATTGAGCGGCAGCGTCGTGCTCACCGCGAGGCAGATGATGTTGGCGCCGACGAACGCAACCGGCGCGAGGTCCTTCACAGGATCGAAGCCGACATGCTTGTAGAGGTGCACATTGCTCGCCATCTGCGCGTCGGTGCCGACCATTAGCGTGTAGCCGTCGCCGGGCTGCTGGCGCGCCACGTAGGCGGCACCGATGTTGCCGCCGCTGCCGGGGCGATTGTCGACGATCACGGTCTGGCCCCAGGCCTGCTGCAAGCCTTCCGCGATGGTACGCGCCGCAAGATCCGACACCGCGCCGGGCGTGTAACCGATGATGATCGTGATCGGCTTTGCCGGGTAGGTTTGCGCGCGCACCACGGATGAGGCGAGCACACTCGCCAGCGACGCCCCGAGCACCGAACGCCTCGACAGTGCGATCATCCAATCCACTCCCTGCGATGGGCCGGAACAGCCGCCGCGATCAGTCCAGCGCGATTCCCGCCTTCTTGACCGCGTCGGCCCACTTCGCGGCCTCCTTGCGGCGATAGTCGGCGAACTCCTGCGGCGTGCTCTGGAGCACTTCCGTGCCGGCATCGATGAGCTTCTGCCGAACCACCGGATCGGCGGCCGCCTTGACGTAGGTGTCGTGCAGCTTGGCGATGATCTCCGGCGGCGTCTTTGCGGGCGCGACAAGCCCCTGCCACGGCCACGCCTCGAAACCTGCGAGACCGGCGGTGGCTGCCACAGGCGGCACGCCCGGCAGCTCCTTGCGCTCCTCGAGGGCCGCAACGCCCAGCGCCTTCAGCGTGCCGGCCGCAATATGCGAACGCGCGGTGGCGTAGTCGACGAACATGATCGGGATCGTTCCGGCGAGCAGGTCCTGCACGGCCGGGCCCGCGCCGCGATACGGAATCTCGTTCAGCTTGATGCCGGCCGACTGCTGGAACAGCACGGCCGCGAGATGAAACGGATTGCCGACGCCCGCGTGCGCGACATCGATCTTGCCCGGCTCGGCCTTCGCGGCCGCGACCAGATCGGCGACCGAGTTGCCCTTGAACTTGTTCGGATTGGCGACCAGCACGCTGACGAAACGCGCGGTCAGTGTGATCGGCGTGAAGTCCTTCTCGAAGTCAAACGGGATTTTCTTGTAGAGGCTCTGGTTCGCCGCGAACGTCGCGACGTCGCCGAGCAGGATCGTGTAGCCGTCCGGTTGCGCCTTGGCGACGAAGTCCGCGCCGAGGTTGGTGGCCGCTCCCGGCTTGTTCTCGACCACCACGGGCTGCCCGATCAGCTCCTGCATCTTGCCCCCGACGAGGCGAGCGAAGAAATCGGTCCCGCCCCCGGCCGGATACGGGACGATCAGGTGGATCGGTTTCGACGGATAGGTTTGCGCGAACGCGGAAGTAGAGAGCGCGGCGGCGCCAAACGCGGCCAGCACAATGCGGCGAGCAAACATGAGCGTTTCCCTGTGCTTTCGTAGCCCCGGAGAGTACGCGGCCAGGACACTGGCTGACCAGAGGGATGTTTCGCCGCAGCCGCTCAGCGCGCGAGCTGAAAGCGCTCAAAACGATCGAGTGCGTCCTCGATCTGGCGGCGGCGTTCGGCGCGCTGGCCTTTCGCGATCCAGGTCCACTTCTGCGTCAGGAGCTTGCCGCGCTCGCGGTCGGCCTTGAGGTCAAGGACGGCGACGATCTCGTCGCCGACCAGCACGGGCTGCGAGAAATAGCCATACACGCGCTTTTCCTTCGGCACATAGGCCTCGAAGCGGTGCTCATAGTCGAAGATCGCCTTCAGGCGCTTACGCTGAATGACCAGCGGGTCGAACGGCGAGAGGATGTGCACGATGTCGGCCACAGGATCGAGGTTCGCCTCAATCGCGGCGGGTGTCGCCCAGTGTTCGTGCCTCACCCCATCCAGCGCGACGGGCACGAGCTCCTTGCGGCGCACCCGCGCGCGGATGACCTTGTGGATCGCCGCTTTGCTCGGCGCATCGAGATGGCAGATCGAGTCGAGGCTCACGACCCCTTGCGCACGCAGCGCGCGGTCGAGCAGATAGGTCATCCGGTCACCCTCGGGCGCCGGTTTCGGCAGCCGTTCCCAGCCGAAATGCCGCGTCGCAAGGTCGTAGGTTTTCAGCATGCCCTCGCGGCGGCTAACCGTGAGCGTGCCGCGAAAGAACGCGAGCTGCAGCGCGCGCCTGGACGGCTTGCGGCTCGCCCACTCGTGGTCCTTTTCGCGGAGTTTGTCGTCATCGATGTCGCGGATGGTGAGCGCCCCGTTGCGCTTCACCCGGCCGAGCACCTTCTGCAGGTCCCCGCGCGTCACCGTCCGGAACCAGCCGCTGAGTCCGGCTTCACGCTTCATCGCGCGCGTGAAGAAGCGGATGTCGGCGGTCGGAACATAAGACATCGCGTGTGTCCAGTACTCGAACACGGTCTTGTCGACGCTCTGCGCCTGCGCGAGATGCTCGCGCCGGTAGTCGGGAATGCGCGTGTAGAGAATCTGGTGGTGGCATCGTTCCACCACGTTGATGGTGTCGATCTGCACGTAGCCGAGGTGCTGCACGGCTGCAGGCACCGCTTCGGGTCCTGCGCCGAATGGCGCGGCCTCATCGAGCCGCTGCGCGCGCAGCCAGGTGCGCCTGGCTTGCGCGCGCGTCAGCGAGAGCGGGACCGGCGCGGACACTTACGCCAGCAGCGCCGCGATGGCCTTGCCTGCGGCTTCCGTGTTGGCCGAACCGCCGAGATCGCGCGTACGCGTCTTCGGATCGGCGAGCGCCACCTCGATGGCCTTGACGATCGCGGCGGCCGCTTCGGTCTCGCCGAGGTGCTCGAGCATCATGGCGGCCGACCAGATCTGCCCGACCGGGTTCGCGATGCCCTGCCCGGCGATGTCCGGCGCGGAGCCATGCACCGGCTCGAACACCGAGGGGAAATTGCGCTCCGGATTGATGTTGCCCGACGGCGCGATGCCGATCGTGCCGGTGCAGGCTGGGCCGAGGTCCGAGAGGATGTCGCCGAACAGGTTCGACGCGACCACCACGTTGAACGTGTCGGGCTTGAGCACGAACAGCGCCGAGAGAATATCGATGTGGAACTTGTTCCATTTAATATCCGGATAGTTCTTCGCCATCGCCTCCACGCGCTCGTCCCAGTAGGGCATCGTGATCGCGATGCCGTTCGACTTCGTCGCGGAGGTGAGGTGTTTCTTCGGCGTCTTCTGCGCCAGCTCGAACGCAAACTTCAGAACACGGTCGACGCCGACGCGCGTGAGGATCGTCTCCTGCATGACGATCTCACGGTCGGTGCCCGGAAATGCGCGCCCACCGATCGCCGAATACTCGCCCTCGGTGTTCTCGCGCACGACCCAGAAATCGATGTCGCCCGGCTTGCGGTTCGCGAGCGGCGACGGCACGCCCGGCATCAGCCGCACGGGACGCAGATTGACGTACTGGTCGAACTCGCGGCGGAACAGGATGAGCGAGCCCCACAGCGAGATGTGATCCGGCATCTTCGCCGGCCAGCCGACGGCACCGAAGAAGATCGCGTCGTGCTGACCGATCTTCTCCTTCCAGTGCTCCGGCATCATGCGGTCGTGCTTGGCGTAGTAGTCGTAGGACGCGAAGTCGAACCAGTCCTGGCGCACCTCGAAGCCGAACTTCTTCGATACGGCCTCCAGCGCGCGCACGCCCTCCGGGACGACCTCCTTGCCGATGCCATCGCCCGGAATGACGGCGACGCGATAAACACGATTGGTGGCCATGAGCGTTTCCTTGAAGCTTGGAGTCTTGGAAGGGGGGTATTGATAGCGCAAAGCCCCGCGTCGTGTCCAAAGCGACCGGGCGCAGCAAGGCCAGTGTCCGGGGATTGCGGCGCGCGGCGCAAGCGCACAAGCTTGGCGGCACGATTCAGCATTGCGGGAACAGCCGATGAAACCGATCGAGTACGCCGATGCCACCGCCGAGGTGCGCGCGGTGTTCGACGACATCAAACGCACACGCAATGTGCCGGACGTGAACAATTTCTGGAAGTATCTCGCGCATGACCCGGCCGGATTGAAACGGACCTGGGAGAGCCTGAAGCAGGTGATGGCGCCGGGCGCGATCGAT
>Ga0075362_10000348_pt1 | contig 13290 bp, 12 predicted proteins | sample EndMetdeltDD1762_FD_71397 | JGI IMG/M metagenome (GOLD analysis project Ga0075362, IMG submission 71397) | Populus endosphere microbial communities from Tennessee, USA - Endosphere MetaG P. deltoides DD176-2 | ecosystem: Host-associated > Plants > Roots > Endosphere | place: USA: Tennessee...
GTTCGGGGGATAGACCGCTACTCCTGAGAGGTGAATGGGGACTCCGGGGTGGTTCACAGGAGTGACCTGATACCCCATGAAGGGCTTGCCGCAGATTTCGTACTCCCGGCAGATCAAGTCATACCAATCCCTCCGGCAGGGGATGGCATCAGGCTCCAGGAACAACCACGGCCCTTTCGGGGAAGGGAGAGCGAAGTTCCAGGCGACTTGACGAAAGAGGCTGTTAGGCCCCGCCGCGCTCTTAGGATGGTCGCCAGCTTCGTGCCAGTTGGAAACCATGCCTTCCCCATCCCGGATGTAATTGACGATCGAGAAAGCTTTTCTGGCCAAATCCAGCATCCGATGAACCTGACAATCATCAGCGCAAGCCAGCCAGAAAGGAGCCTGAATCATCCCCATCTCCCCGATCCATTCGAGCAAACGGATTGCTTGGTGCTGATCGCCTTTCCAGGTAGGGATGACTACGTGAATCGGGCCTCGGGAGGTTTGGATCGGTTGACCAAAATTCCCTTGTTTCTTTAGGTCAACGTCCTGCGGGTAGATTTCTGTCCACATTAGCGGGCGAATCCGTTATTGGCTGCGCGTGCGACCTCCGTATTGAAGGTGTACTTGGCCCGTTCGTCGTTGCTCATTCCCTTGGTTGGATCGTGGCCTTTCCCGTTTTCAGCTTGTGAAGCAGAGGGACCGGCGGCTTTGAGTTCGGATAGTTCCTTTTCCGCCGTAACCGCTCGAACTTTGGCGTTCTCGAACATCTTCATCAAACGCTTGGCGGAAGCGGCAGCGAGAAACATCTCCGCATCCCGTTGAGGAGTGAAATCCTTCCCGTTGTACATATCCCGGGCCATTGCAATGTCAGCATCCACCGCCTTGTTCCAGGCATCATTCCCTGGGATTTTCTTGAGTGGTCCGTACTCCCCTCCCATCTTCTCCAAGACCTCGTTGAAAGCGTAGTCGTAGAGTTCCTTCTGTTTGGCCTTCTGCTGGTCGGTCTGATGTTCCTGTTGCTCCTGCCAAGAGACGTTGCTCTTTTCCTTTTCTTGAAGGTAGAGGTCTTTCTCTTTCTGGAGACGGTCGCGTTCCGAAAGCGTTGCGGCCATGTCGGCCTTCGCTGCTCCGTTCTCGATCTCTTCAAGGAGCTGGAAGCGTTGTTTCCGAGTAGCGTGAAGGATGGCATTGATTTGATCGGGGTCCAACCCAACATCTTTACCCAATTCCTCGATCTGGCTGTTGAGGATGGATTCCTTGCTGGAAAACTTCTCCTTAAATTCCGGAGAGTCCTGGATGTACTTCCGGCTAATCAGATCATCCCGTTCCTTTAGCTGCTTCTGAAGTCGTTCCAGTTCCTTGGCGGTTCTCTCGGGAACGAAGTCATCCTTCGGGAGTTTTGATCGGGTTTCTTCCAGTTCTTTCTGAAGAGATTCAACCTTGGCCTTGGTCAGCTTTTTATAGCTGTTCCACTGCTCGGACTTGATATGACCCTTCTGCTCCTCCTCGGTGATCTTGCTCCACTCATCCACCGGAGGTTTTGGGTCATCGAAGAACTCGGAGGGAACGTCCAAGTCTTTTCCCTCAACGGGTTTCTCCTTTTCAACCGGAGGCTTTTGCTCAGGTGGCTTCGGGGGATCGTTGAGCATCACATTCGCCCTGTCCTCCGGAGGGGCGGCTCGCATTGATTCGTTGAAACGTGCCCGAACTGCGTCGTCAGAGTTTTCGGGAACTACGGGTGTATTGAGTTGGACGGGTGCTTCGGGCATTAGAGTGATACTCCTAGTTGTAATAGTTTTGCGGCTGCTTCTTCAGCGCCAAAGGCGGCTGCTTTCTCCTGCGTCATCGGTTCAGGCATCGGTTCGGTTAATTCTCGGAGACCAGAGAGAAACCCCTCGATCCCCACTCGCTGGCTGTTGATTCGGACAGACACCACCGCATCTGAGCCTAATGCTAGACTCTCGGTGGCTCTTTCTACCTCGATTCTCTTCTTGTAGAGAATCTTGAGGGCCATCTGGAAGATTTCGCTGTCCAGCACGGTCTCAAGCTCCTTCCGGAGAGGTTGGCTGTTCCTGAAGACTGACTCATCATCAACCGAAACTCGTTTGGCGGGCTTCATTTGCGGGAGCTAAGATAGGCAGTCACGATGCAAAGTGCTATGGCGTAAACCCATGTCATTTGGCCTTAGACCCGTTACTTTTCTTGGCGTTCAAACTTTTGTTCGCAATATCTGAGGCGGTTTTGGCACGGTCCAATCTGATCTGCTCAGCGGTCTTCACGGCGTTTAGGTTAGCATTCTGCCCAACTTGGAAGCGTTTCAGGTTGTTCTGCTGAATTGCTTTGTCCTGTTTGATCTTCATGCTCTGGGCAGCCTGCGCTGCATCAATCTGCATCTTCTGTTCTGCTCCCTTCAGTTCAACCTGCTGTTTCATACTGAGCGCAGTCGCGGCAGCGTCTTCACGAGCCTTTTGAGCCGCTTCAGCTTGAGCTTTACGGATCGCTGCACGGAGTTTTCCGTGGAAGCTAAAGAGGATTTTCAGTTTCCCTTCAAAAGCTTGAACCACTTGAGACCGGCTTTGATCGTTGCGAATGTTAGCCAAATGCTCCTCGCAGTGCGGCCCCATGGCGGAAGCGAACTCGTAAGCCTCTTGGAGAATAGCAGGGTCAACAGGCTCTCCAGCCTCCACTGCTTCTTGTAGCGGACTCAGTTTCTCCTCCGAGAATCCAAGATGAATCCCGAGGTGAATCTCATCATTCTGCCCGGAGATGACAGGAACCATATTCCCATCCTCCAGAGAGTCGTTCTCGATCGTGGCGTCCCAATCGTCCCGGGTCGGCTGATCCATAGGAGGATTCCAGCTCAAAACCTTATCCGCTCCACCAACTGTCGCAATCGCTTCGTTAAGCCATTGCTGTCTTCCGATTGGGTTCATCATTGGCACTAAGGCCATGGACTCTTGCATTGCCTGTTTTCTCATTCCCGGAGATCCATATCCAGAGATTCGGTTGGCTCGCACGTACTCCATATTTTCCAGAGCCTCCATCGGAATGTCGTCGTCCAAGCAGTCCTGAACGAACCTCTTAGCTTCTGGGTCAGAGGACTTGAGCACCCTCCGGAACACCTCGGTGTAGATGTCATCCAAGTTCTTGTAGTAGTTGTCCATCTGACCCTGGTTCAACGATCCTTCCTTAGCGGTAGCAGCCTGAATTTCTGTCGCTGTCGCTTTCTCTCCTCTGCCTTCATTACTGGTAATGGACCTCTGGTTAAATGCCCCGATCTTCTGAGCGAGATTGTTCTGGAGCCAGCGGGAGACTGAAAGAACCCCCTCAATATCTCCGGAGAGACGATGTTGGATAAAGGTAGTCCCCGCAGGAACAAACGTAGCGTGGCCGTTGACCATCAACTGAAGCTTCTGCTTGGAAGACTCCGTTCCGGGCTGAAGGACAATGCTCGACCCAAGAAAGGCGTTGTTGACCGCTCGGCAGTCCAAACGATTCCTGACCTCTTCGTGAGCGAAAGATTTAAGCCCCGTTCCTTTGACTGAGTGCCACTTGGACCGCCCTGTGTTCTGGAAGGCCACGTTTAGACATTGCTTGTAGGAGTCGAAGCGGTTCTTGTCCTCAAAGAGGAACCCGGCTTCGTTGTTCTTGTCCTCTGCGTCGTACAGCCCGTTTTCGGTGAAGATGAACTGTGAAATCTTCCCGGAGTATTCCTTCACGAAGATCTGAGCACACCGAACCACATCACAATCGGTGTAGGAGGCTTGGAGTTCTTTGTTGCGGTACTTCTCCTGCCACTTCTCCCACGGCTGATCTCTCCAGGTTTGATTGGCATTTCCATTATAACCCTTGGTTCCCATGAGAATGGCCTTCTGGACGTTCTCGATCTTCCATCCTCGATCTTTAGCCGCTTTCTCGTTTCTGATTTTGTCGTACAGCTCGTGGACTCGATAGGTGCAAAGAACAATTACCCACGGGAGTTTGTTGGAAAGCATCGAGAGCGATCCTGCCGGGACCAGCATCGACCTAGCCGGGATGGCCAGGAACCTCCAATCCGCAGGGTCTTCAAAGATCAGCGGCCCCCAGCCCTCGTAGATCATCTCAAACTGACTGGCCTGCACATTCCAGTGGAACTCATCCCATCGATTTAAGAGGCAGGTGAATTTATCCGCTATTGATAGATTCCACCTGGTCTGAAGGGAGGGATTCTCTCTGCCGTGCTTGGTCTTGAAGTTAGCGTAAGTGGGAACTCCAGAGAACAAAGCGTAGTATGGAATCCGGCTGGAATCGACCGTTCCCTCCAAGCCAAGCCAGTTCAGATTGCACTCCCACGCCCGCCCTTGGGCATTCAAATCCCGTTGATTATAGGGTCTATTCCCATCATAACACCCATCGACAATCGCTCGCTGATAAGACCTGATTTCATCCTCTTTGAGAGCTTCAGTTAAGAGTCTTCTGCCATCAAAGGCGCTGTCGAGACGTGAGCCCGTCTCCTTGTTTGAGACTTGGCTGGGAAGGCCAAGGATTTCGTCTGGGAGAGGGATGTCTTCGGGCATTTAGGTATAGTGGTTAAGATCGTTAATTAAATCAAGGCTTGTTACTCAGGGCGTTGATCTCCTGGGCTTTCCAACACTCCGGATTTAACTCTTCCATTCTGCGGATGATTTCAGGGGTTGTGCCGGTGGCTAAAATCTCCGGTTTTACCCAAATGTGAGCCTCACAACTACACTTGCAACAGGCGCACGATCTTAAGAAGGGATCTGCTTTAGTTGACCCTTTCCCCTTCACGTCCAGAATGGTGTTGGAGAGCTGAATGCAGGACGTACAGCCCGGGACTTGGATATTGGCCACACAGGAGGCACAAATCCCTCCTCTTTTCTCAGCCAGTTCCTTATCTACCAAAGGATCAGGGTGGCGGGTGATGTTCCAGAGGACTTGCATCCCGTGTTTGAGGTCATCAATCCCAATACTGATGTCAGCGGAGTTCACCGCTACTCCCGCTTCATTCACTACGAACCCCGGAGGAAGAATTCGGCAGAGACGGTCCTCGTAATACTCTTTCCAGTTCTCCGGAAGAGCATACCCGTTGCGTTCATAGTGCCTCTTGATTGAATCAAACCATCCCGTCCGGCTGGCCTCTCTGATAATATGTCCATCAGGCATGGTGGCCCGGTAGAGGTCAGGGGGGACGAGGTTTTCGGGAAACGAGAAGCGAAGCATGATTAAAAAGTAGAGTAACCGTAGGAGTGGTCTCGCCAGTCGTCCTCTTGTTTGTAGTTCTCCTCGGAGTATTCGTTTCGGGTGGAGTTGACTTCCTCGATCCAGGTATCGAGCTTTTTGGGAGAGTTCAGGCCAAAGCTGGGTTCTGCGCCTTTGAGTCGGGCATGCTCAAGGCCGATATTCCAGGCATCCAGATGATCCGGGGAATACCCCATCCGTTCCTTAAATCCCTTTGCCCCTGCTCCTTTGGCCTGCTGAAGACCCTTCGTTGTCGTTTTGGGTTCAGCACAGAGCTTTCCATTCAGATTAAAAGTATATCTGGCGCAGGCTTGACTGATGACCTCCTGAGGGACGTTCCGGAGTCCATTGCCGAGGGCAAAGTCCCGAATCCCCATGCAGATTTCCGAGGCTCGGGTGTTGTAGAACTCTTTTGCCGTTCGGCCTTTTTCGTCCACTAGTCTTTCAGAGGGAGAACCCCCCTCCTGAATGCCGTTCACAATTCCCCACTCCACGTCAAAGATGGCCTTGAGGGCTGCGCCAGAGCCCGCAGAAGCGATTGCCAGTTCAGAAGGGGGGATATTGAGCTTTTTGCACGTCTCCCGCACAAAATGCATGATTTGGTACTCCCGGGGCTGTTCGGCATCGGCATCCATTGGTACAATCAACTGATCGACTCCTGCGATAATCCACCTCTCAGGCAAATTGTCCTCCTTCACCAGCCCTCTTCGCATGATCTGGAGCACTGCATCATCCCCTCCTCCGAAAGCGGGGTCTAGAGCGGCGAAAGTGACGGTAGAATCGGTCCAAACCACCCTCTCCCGGCAGTTGAAAGTGGTAACGATCGAACTATCCAAGACTGTTTCCTCTAGACCTTTCTCCGGAGGCCAGCCGATCGTCTGCCACATGAAGTCAGGGTGGCCTTCGTTTCCGTTGACTCGTTTTGAGTAAAGGTGGGAGTTGATCTGATCCTGATTGATCATCCATAGATTCCTCTTTCCCCACTCAGGATCTAGGACGGCGGGGCTCTTTCGGCCATCAAAGAAGTAACATCTTCCGACACCATGATAACCCTGAGAATCAACGTCCCATTGAGATTGGAACTTCTGAATGGACTTCCAACCCTCAACTGGCTCGGAGTAACGACAGAGTAAAGAGTTCAAATCGCTTGGGTTGCCCATCATGTGGAACTTGCTCTCTGGGTTCTTCAGAAGGTTCGGAATGGCCCCCATGATCGCTTCTCGAACACCTTGGGCTTCATCGAGGATCACAAAGACCCTCTTGGTGTGCATGCCGATGATGTTGTTGACCGCCTCCTGAACCGGACCGTCCTGCACGGCGATTCCCTTAATCCCATTCTTCCAGTCTCCATCACACCACCTAATAAAGCAGGAGGCATCCAGTAGTTCCCCGTATCCAGGCGGGAAGATGTACTTCCGGACATCTGGATTCATTCGACTAAACAACTCCACAATCGACCCCCAAATGCGGGTCCGGAGCATTTCCTTGGTGGTGGAACAAACGATTACCGCTGTCTCATGAGGGGCTTCCAGCCAGTACTCCAAAGCCGCAATGGCAGCGTCGTTCGTCTTCCCGCACCCGCCCGGACCCCACCAACTGGTGAAATTAACCTCACTCAATCCTTTAATTCTGGTTTCGGTCCAATCATGCCAAACATAGTCCGGCCAAATCTGTTGGATGATGGCTTTCCGGTGCTCAAATAGTGAAGTTGTCCCCGTTTTATACCTAGCGCATACCAGCCTTTTAACGATTTCCGGTAGTCCGTGGTATCCTCCTTTGGTCCAATTCTTACCAAACTGAATGTCATCTGGCTGAACAGGTTTCGGTTTGGCTTTGGGCACGGAAACTAAAATAGTTCTTGATTCCTAAACAGCAAGGTCTTAAAAGAGCCTCGCTTCTAAAAATATGGCCGGGTTGAGCGCCCGGAGTTGCCTTAAAGCCGTTCAAGAACTTGGCACTTGGGCGGTAGCGGTCCCGACTGGATTTCGGGATGAAAGAACCACCGCGTCCACACGACGCGCAACCGCAACTCCTTAAGACAATCCAACATGCCACTTAATTCCGGGTGTTTCGCTGTAGAAAACGCCTTCATCCAAGAGACCAACCGAATTGGTCCTGAGATCTTCCACAAGTCCGCTGCCGAGCGGCCTATCGTTCGCCTCCAGGGTTCCAATCGAGGGGTATTCCCCAACGGAATGGGTCTTTCGATCCAGAATCTAACCTGGGAACGCTCCTTTTCGACTGACGTAACCGATCCCTGGCAAACCGTTGTCAACTCCGATGGCGGATCGAACAACGCCTGTTTGCCTCCGGTCACCACGGTTACTTTCGGTCAAACCTCCCGCATCACGACCCCGAAACATCGGGCGATTAACACCCAATACTTTTGTATTCGGGACATCCTAAGTGACTTCCAGTTCGTCGATGCGCTCAACTCGGTTAAACGCAACCTCGCGGCGGTCACAAGCTGGGAATGGGCACGCAAATGGACGGCTGACTACCATGATGTTGCAGGCCACAACCTGACCCTCCAGCGTGGAACTGCTGGCGGAATCACGGATAACGGAAGCGCCGGTTACTCCACCTCCGCGCTGCCGACAGGCCATCTGGACATGGGTGTTCTGGAAAACATCTATCTGGATGTGATGCGGAACGGCCCTACAGTTCAAGGTGTTGCGGAGAAGACTCAACAGCCCGTTTTGGAGTTGATCATGAGCTACGAGCAATACCGTTTGCTCACCCTCCAAAACCCCGTGTTGATGCAGAACATCCAGTACGCCTGGATGGGTGCCCGAGACGACTCTCCTCTCCTCCCTGGCGGGATTCCGAAACGCAGGGAGATGTTCGGTAACTACGTGATCAGCATCGATCCCTATCCTCGCCGGTTCGCCTTCTCCGGTGGTGCATACGTGGAAATCCCAGTCTGGGCGTCCAGCTCAACGACCAAGGGAACCAAGCGGGACATCAACCCTGCCTGGAAGGCCGCTCCTTACGAGGAAGTGATCGTCTGGACCCCGGACAACTTCCAGAGCCTTGCCTGGAACGCCAATCCCAGTACTCCGGCCCCCGGCTGGAACTTCGACCCGATCAATTCGATGGGTGACTGGAGCATCCGCAACATCCTGGAACGTGACTGTAACCCGGACGGAACGATGATCTTCTGGCGCGCCATCTTTGGTGATGCGACTAGGCCGATCAATCCGGACGTGGCGTATACTATATTAGTCCTGAGATGCAATATTCCTCTCTCAATCTTAAGCTGTTACGGTTCTTAAAATTGAGATAACTCTCTAAAGTGAGATGGGGCTGGTAGGGATAAAACTTACCAGCCCCTTTCGCTTAAGATGCCCGAAAGAACTCACCATGAAGTTTCTTACATTCCCGAACCCAAACCTCGTGAGCCTCTTCAGGGGAATCGAAACACCCAAAGTAAATCTTCTTTCCGTTGTGGCTCGTTTGTGCTCGCCATTTGTTTTTGCAGCGAGGTTCGCGGCTAACGCCTTTTGGAAGTCCTCTGGAGGTTCCGTCTCCATTTCTGTACCCGGGGTTATTTCTGATGTTCTCCGCATGAGAACAAACCCTCAAGTTCTCGATTCGATTGTTCAGCGGATTCCCGTCGATGTGATCAACAACCATTCCTTGTTCGGGTCGAATCCCGTGGAGTGCAAGAACCACGCGGTGAACCATCATCTTTTGATGCATTCCCGCGTAGTCCACGTTGATGCACATGTAGGCGGGTCTTTTGGTGGTTCGTTGGTAAACGACGGAGCCCGTGGGATGCCCGGCCCATCTGGTGTTCGATCGCTTCCAAAGGTTGTCGGAAATGAAGTGATGGCGGGGACGGTTCTTCCAGAAAAGTTGTCCGGTTTCTGGATCGTATCGAAACGCCTCTTGAAGAAGTTCAAGGGACGGCAATTCTTTAGCAGGATGCATAATCAGGTATTTGGTTATGTGTTTGGCGCACCGGGAGGTCAGATTCCTGATGCGCCTCTCTTTTACCAACTCACGGGAGGTAAGCAATAAATATATGCGTGCAATCTCGCAAGAATCAGCAAAGGTAGTTATCCTTGCCGGGGTTAATCCGGTCACTGGAGAGGTGGTGATGGGAGGTTCGGCTCTAGGCCCCGGACTTCAGCAGTACTCGACAGTCACCAATACGCTCATCACGAGTAACTCAACTACCTTCACCATTCCTTCGGGTGGTAAAGCTTTGATCCAAAGCTGGGATGATGAAGCGGTTTTTGTTAAGCTTGGAGCAGGAGCTTCAGCTTCAGACGCCTCCTTCATCCTGGCAGCCGGAACAGCGGCCAACGACGGTAAAGGTGGGTCGTTTATGATCGATGACTACACTGGTGTGGTGTCGGTATTCGCCGCAGGAACAGTGCGGGTCAACGTAGCGGTTTACTCCTAATGGCCAACATCTGCGTAGGCCCAGCAAACACGGGGTCTGGTTCCGGCGCGGACTGGAACAACCAGATTGCCTACGCTTCAGTCACTTTTGTACGGGGAAATACCTACTATCTGGCGGATGGTGCATATACCTCAAAGGAGCTAGGAACAGCGGAATCCACCACGGTCCGGATCTTCATCAAGAAAGCAATCGAATCAGATCACGGAACTTCAGTAGGCTGGGTGGCAGGGTTTGGGGACGGTCAAGCCACCTTTTCCGAGGGAATGGTGATCAGTACCGGTTACTGGACATTTGATGGGCAGACAGGAGGAGGGCCGACCAACTGGGCTGGGCCTTACGGATTTGTCGTTCCTCCCTCGGATACAAACAACGGTGCGTTTGTCTGCACCCTTGGGGGTTCACCTCTAATCCTGGGTCTGGACATTCGCCATGTGGACATCGTTGGCCCAACGGGAGGAGGATCGGACAACGGAAAACCCGTCTCTTTCTACAGCCAGAACTGTAGCTCTTCTACTTTCGCTTACCTTCGGATGGTGGACATGGGTTCCAACATGTTCCGCAGCTACGGGGAGACGATCATTATCGAGTACTGCTACTTTGGGTTCTTCCTTAACACCGCAGGGAATCACGGAGAATGCTTGAGTGTTTTTGGGGGAACTGGGATTACCGATTGGACGGTAAGATGGTGTTTGTTCACCTTCACCGATGGGACAGGGGGTCTGATCTTTGCCGATGATGGGGGATTCGGAGGATACCATATCTACGGTAATATCTTTGCTCCTGTTGATGGGGGGTCTCTCGGAGGCGGGAACGGGTTAATCGGGTGCGTCTCAGGCCGAGACCTCTCTGACCTGGACATCTTCAACAACACCTTCATTGGGTGGACGGCTCCGATGTGCGGGATCTTTGACGCTACCGTGTCAGGAAACGCCCGCAACAACCTCTACTACAACGGGACGACCTACGGGGATATGGCCGAGCTGACCTGCACCCATAATCACTTTGCTTCTGCTGGAGCGGGAATCGGAACTAACGCTACTACTTCAGTTGGAGACCCGTTCGTCAGCTGGGCGACTTCGGACTTCCGTTTGCTCGCCAATACCACCGCAGGAGCAGACCTCGGGGCTCCGTACAACGTCGATATGCTCGGAAACACCCGAACCACCTGGACCCGTGGGGCTCTGGAGTTTCAATCCTCAGGTACTTCTTCCGGCTCAGCTTCCATCCCATCCGAACCTAAAATCCCTACCGTTCCTTCATTGTAATGCCTGGAGAATCCACCACCGCTAATTGCTCCTGCACCTTCACCCTTCCTGGGACGACGCTTCCGATTGCTCCTTACGTCGTTTCGATCGCGGGGCTAAACGGGATCATTACCCTTGGAAACACAGGCTCGTTAGTCTGGAGAACCGAAGGGAACACGATCTACGGTGATTTCACCGCCAGTGCTGGTTTAGGTTCGGTAACTTCGGTTGGGGTTTCGTCCCCGAATTCGAATCTTGTTATCACGTCCGGAAGTCCCGTTACGACCAGTGGAACGATCGTGATGAATTTGGCAGGGAATGTGGGGTCAATCTCCGGCCTTACGATGGCGGCGGATCAGATGCTTTACAGCACTGGACCCGGGGTGTTTGTCGCTTCAACCCTGACGCCGTTTGCCAGAACCCTGCTTGACGACACCACAGCCTTATTGGCCCGAATCACTCTGGGTGTAGTTATCGGAACAAACGTCCAGGCTTGGGACACTGCTCTTGATTCCTACGCTGTATTCTCTTCCTGGACGGGCGGGGATGTGGACATCACTTCAGGAACGGTAACGTGCGGGGCGATCAGCACCAATTCACTTGCTGTCCTTACCGGGATCGACATGGGTGGAGGGGATATTACCAACGGGGGAAATGGGACGTTCACGGGAACTCTTACTGCGCTGAATCTGGTTGGAGATATTTCCGCTACCAGCGTCACTTCAGGGACATTGGCCGCTACGAGAGGGGGAACAGGAAACGCTGTTTATGTAGTTGGTGATCTTCTGACCGCCAGCGGAGTTGGTAGCCTCCAGAGAATTGCGGACGTGGCAGCCGGTTCCTACCTGATGTCAGGGGGTGTTGGGGTTATCCCGGCTTGGAGTACGCTTAAGCTCCCAAATGCAGCAACTACGGGTGACATCTTCTACGGCTCTGCTGCAAACACTATGGGAAGGATAGCGGATGTGGCAACCGGGAACGTTCTTCTCTCGGGTGGGGTCGGCGTCTCTCCTGCCTACGGGAAAGTCACCACCGCTCATACTACAGGACTCGCAGTAAGCGGGACTAACAACGACATCACTGGATTCACTTCCGATATAGTATTTTCTGGTTCGATAGTGGACTTTAGCGGAAGCGTTGGATTCGCCGGTCAGGTTTTGGACGGAAGCGCGGCCCCTGGGAATACGAATGACATCCTGACATCCACGTCCACGGGGGTTGTATGGTCGAATCAGATAGTCGTTTCGACTATTCAGGTTGATGGGCTGGTTTACTTGGAAGGAACGATTACCGCTGCTGGAAGCACGGGAGCCAAAACCATCAATAAACAGTGCGGAACTGTTCGTTTCGCGGCTGGGGCTGGAACTCTGATCATTACTAACTCACTAGCCTTGGCTGCCAGCACTCGTGCGGTGGCTACTGTTTGCTCGGTTGATACCACCTTGAAGAGTGTTGCGGCGGTCGTCACCGATGGATTTATCACTTTAACCGGAAACGCGAATGCTACAGCGGAAACCGAGGTGTATTTCGAACTCCGGGGAATTGTTTAAACTATGCCCGTCATTACCTCACCTACATTCCTATCCTTTGAATTTGAATCGCTTCCAAGTGACGCAGTTCAAGGAGTCATTCCTCTAACCGGACTCCAGATGGGAGACATTCTCCTTTCGATCTGCCCGAAAGATGGGGCAAATCCAGGGGTTTTTACCTACTTTGAGAACATCATTTCTGCTGACGATGAATTGATGCAAACCGGAGGATGCTGGGGTGGCGCAACACCGACTATGGTAGCTGTATTTATTAGAGGATGAGTGAAAGTTGCGCCCTCGGGACTTTGGAAGCCATTCACTTGAAGGTGGTGGAGGCACTCCCAGACGCAGCGATAGCGATTAACTCCCAGGGGGAGATCATTGTCTTCAACGCTGAAGCTGAATTCATGTTCGGGTACACCCGGGAGGAAGTGCTCGGGAAGACAATCGAGATGCTTCTGCCGGAATCAGTCCGATTAGCGCATGAGAACCACCGGGAGGGATGGTTTGCTGAGCCGAAAACCAGGGAGATGGGGACCGGCCAACCATTGCAAGGTCTTCACAAAGCAGGAAAGTCTTTCCCCGTTCAGATCAAGTTAGCTCGCATCATTGTCCCGGATGCAGGGGTTCATGGGTTGGCGATCGTCAGGAGGGTCAAGTGAACCTGGAGCAAGTTGGTATTCTGGTCAGTATCGTGATTGGAGTGCTCGGAATTCTTACCTCTATTCACAGTAGGGTTGTAACCTTGGCGAAGATCGAAGTGAAGGTTGACACCATGTGGGACTTTCAACTTCGAAGAGGCTGGGGAGAGTTGGTGGAGAGGGGCCAAGCAACTATGAATAGTCCCTTGATCCTCACGGGAGAAGCCAAGCAATGGATGCAT
>Ga0075362_10000349_pt1 | contig 13247 bp, 13 predicted proteins | sample EndMetdeltDD1762_FD_71397 | JGI IMG/M metagenome (GOLD analysis project Ga0075362, IMG submission 71397) | Populus endosphere microbial communities from Tennessee, USA - Endosphere MetaG P. deltoides DD176-2 | ecosystem: Host-associated > Plants > Roots > Endosphere | place: USA: Tennessee...
TCGGGCTTCGGCGGTCGGGACAAATCCATTTTTGCCCATGACCAGTACACCGAAATCAAAACAATCTGGATCGATGTGTCTGATCGGTCGGATAAAGAGACCGAAAAATGAGCACCCATACCATCAAGCGCCTGCCGGTAGATACCGGGGTTTCGGGTTGGGAGGTGATTTCCGCACGCACTGCGCCTGTCCGCATGCTTGATGGAAACGTGACGGCGGATTGGCTGATTATCGGTGCCGGTTTTGCCGGCTTGTCCGCCGCTCGCAGACTTTCACAGTTACACCCCGGTGACAGCATTGTTGTGGTCGATGCTCATGAAGTCGCCAAGGGGCCGGCAGGCAGGAACTCTGGTTTCATGATCGATGTGCCGCACAGTCTGTCGTCCGGGGAATACTCTGTGGCGAGTGAGTCTGCAACGGCGCTGGAAATCACGCAAAATCGTTTTGCGATTGATTTTGCCGCGCAAGCCGCACGCGAGTACGGCATGTCCACAAACACCTTTGACCCATCAGGGAAGATCAACGCGGCCGCCACTGAGCGGGGATTGAAGCTGAACGTCAATTACGCTCAATCCCTTGAGCGCATCGGCGAGAAGTTCGAGATGTTTGATGCCGCGCAAATGCGCGAAATCACCGGGTCCACCTATTACCACGGTGGGATCTACACGCCCGGCGCAGTGTTGATTCAACCCGCGCAATACATTAGAGACCTGGCAGCAGGGCTCGAAGGGAAAATCACGCTGTTCGAACGCTCTCCGATTATTGAGTTGACCAGGCAGGGAAGCGGTTGGAGCGCTCGATCTCATAACGGGACGGTGCACGCACCCAAGGTCATTTTGGGGGTTAACGGGCACATTGAAGACTTTGGACATTATCAAGGACGCCTGTTGCACGTCTTCACTTACGCCTCCATGACGGCCGCGTACAGTGATGATGCATTCAAGAAAGACGTACCGGGTAGAGCCAAGTGGGCATTGTTGCCAGCCGATCCAATGGGAGCGACTGTTCGTAAAATCTCTACGGACGGTCTCTCGCGTATCGTCATCCGGACAAAGTTCACCTATGACCCGAGTATCCAGGTCACGCCAGAGCGTGTAGCGGCGGTGGCCAAGGAGCAGCGACACTCCTTGGACGCCCGCTTTCCGGAATTGAAATCCACTGCGTTGGAATTCAGTTGGGCCGGCCGTCTGTGTTTGAGTCGTAACAGCGCCGCTGCATTTGGCGAGATCGAAGAAAACCTGTATTCGGCTTGCTGCGAAAATGGGTTGGGAACGGTCAAGAGCACTCTGGCAGGTGTAATGGCGGCGGAATTGGCTTCGGGTATACGTTCTGATTTTCTGGAAAGTATCAGTCACGCGCCAGGGCCCAGCAGGCTCCCCCCCCAAATAATAACGAAGCTGGGTGTCAGTTCGGTCATTCGCTGGCATGAATTTTGGGCCGGGCGAGAAGGTTAACAAGTTTAAGTTGGTGGCTTTTCCTATATGGAGAGCATTTTTTCGATTCAGATCCGCGAGCGTGAACTGTCAGTGTTTATGTGCCTATCACGGACATCATTGCGATGGGTGCCGAGGCCAAGAATGGCAGGGGAGGAGCCATAAGCTGCACGCAGCGCTCTTGGCCATTTGTTACCCTGTGTACCAAAGAACAGGTCAGGGTAAAAAAGCGAGACGTAAAGTGATCGAACGACGAGATTTCAGCGGGTGTATGAAAGGCAAAAACCTGCGCTATGTGGAAGAGACCCGGAGTGAGCCGACGGCCCATGCCCGGGCAGGATTTTTACTGCTCGAGCACTTCTCGTTGCCTGCATTTACGCAAGCGCTCGATACGATAGTCACTGCCAACCTTTTGCGTCCAACGTTGTTCTCTTCACGAACCTTCGGGGTGCAGGACGGAGAGGTGACCAGCGACCTTGGCCTGGTCATTCGACCGGATGCGCGTTTGGACGTGGCGGCACTCAAAGACCTTGATTTGCTGGTGATATGCGGCGGCTATCGCACCGAACTCAAAGTCAATCACGAGCTGATCAGCATCCTTAAAACGGCATCGGAACTGGGTATCACCCTGGCCGGACTGTGGAATGGGGCGTGGTTTTTGGGCGTGTCAGGTTTGCTTGAGGGGTATCGTTGTGCGATTCATCCCGAACACCGACCTGCGCTCGCAGAAATTTCAAAAGTCACGCATGTCACCAGTGAAGCATTTGTCATGGATCGAGACCGGCTGACGGCTTCGAGTCCGGCGGGTGCCTATCATATGGCTCTCGAGTGGATCAAAGGACTGCACGGCAAGGCACTTGTCGAGGGCATCGAAGACATTCTGTCTTTCGAAGAGTCGCGGTATCGGCGTATCAAACCGACCCAGAATATCTCGTTGAGTGCCCCCCTCAAAGAGGTGGTCAAGCTGATGGACGCCAACCTGGAAGAACCGTTGCAAATGGACCAACTGGCGGTCTATGCCGGACGCTCCCGTCGACAAATAGAGCGCTTGTTCAAAGAGCAACTGGGTACCACGCCGCAACGGTATTACCTGGAATTGCGTATTACCGAAGCACGGCGATTACTTCAGCACACAGAGCTGTCTCAGGTTGACGTGCTGGTTGCGTGCGGCTTTGTTTCACCGAGCCATTTCAGTAAATGCTACAGCTCGTACTTCGGTTACCGGCCTTCGAGAGAAACGCGGATGGTGAAGTAAAAACCGGGCTGTCGAAAAAAATCAGGGAGGAGGGCATGACCGAGTTGCGATTGAAGTGTGACCGAACAAAAAATGCCGCGCCCACCGTTGCTGCGAGTCCTGGCGTCGCAAGGCCCCAACTCGGGATTTTTTTATGCCTGCTTTCAATGCTTATCTTTGCGAGCCAGGACGGAATAACCAAGTTGCTTGTCAAAGACTTCCCGGTTGCCCAACTGGTCATGGTGCGCTATTGGGTGTTTGTCGTTTTTGCCCTCGGATATGCCGCCTACCAAGGTAGGGGCAAAGAGTCATTTCGCAGTAAGCACCCTTGGCTCCAAATCATTCGAGCGCTGTTAGCCGTGGGTGAAACCATACTGTTTGCAGTGGGGCTACGATATTTGGGCCTGGCCGAAATGCATGCGCTCTATGCCGTATTTCCGCTGATGGCACTGGCATTGGCGGGGGCCGTGCTTGGGGAGTTCATAGGTCTGCGGCGCTGGATTGCCGCCGCCATAGGGTTCACCGGGACACTGATCATCCTTCGACCAGGCGCGGGCGTTTTTGAACTCGCGGCGCTGATTCCCCTGCTGGCTGCTTTAGCATTCGCGGTGTTCAACGTACTGACGCGCCGGATTAGCCAGCACGACGCCTTTGCTACGAACATGCTCTTTATGGCAAGTGTGGGTGCCCTGACAGTCACATTTGCGGGGCTACCCGCATGGGTTTCTCCGACTCCGGTCCAGGGCCTCTTGATGGGGATCCTGTCATTGACGGGCGTAGTCGCTCAGATTCTGTTCATTCAAGCACTGAAATACGCAACCGCTTCTACCCTGCAGCCTTTCAACTATGCGCTTCTGGTGTTCGCCACGTTGATTGGTGTGATCGTCTTTGCCGAGCGCCCTGACACATGGGTAGTTGTCGGAGCAGCGTTGGTGATTATCGGTGGGCTGTTTGCGATTAAAGCCAAGGCGTGAACACTCAATCTATCCTTTCGAGACGGATTGGCTCAGCTGATTTCTCTCCCCTAGACTGCCAAGGGGTCAGGGACTTATCCCGGACGACAGGAGCAAAAAGCGATGGTTGCGGACTGGAGTGGGCAGGTAGCGCTTGTCAGTGGCGCCGGTAGTGAGCGTGGAATTGGCTTTGCGATTGCGAAGCGCCTGGGCAGCTTGGGCGTACGGTTGATCGTCACTGGCAGCAGCGCTCGCATTCATGATCGAGTGGAGGAGTTGCGTGCCACAGGGTTTGAAGTGCAAGGGCGTGCGGCTGACCTGAGCCAGGAGGATCAAGTCCTTGAGCTGACCACCTGGGCCGAATCGGTATGGGGGCGAATTGATATTCTAGTGAACAATGCCGGCATGGCCGCACAGGGGCATCCGGAGCCTTTTGCCGATCTGGCGGACATGAGTGTCGATAGCTGGAATCTTTCGATTGCTCGAAATCTGACAACCGCCTTTTTGCTGACCCGTGGTGTTTTGCCGGGGATGCGTAACAGACGCTACGGCCGTATCGTCAATGTCAGCTCCACGACTGGCACTCGGGCAGGTAATCCAGGAGAGGCTGCTTATGCTGCGGCCAAAGCTGGGATGGTAGGTATGAACATGAGCCTGGCTCTTGAGGTCGCGCGCTATGGAATCACTGTGAATTCGGTCGCGCCGGGCTGGATCGCCACAGGGTCAAGCACTCCAGAGGAAGAGAATGCAGCGAAGTATGTTCCGGTTGGCAGGGCTGGTCGTCCGGAAGAAGTTGCTGCTGCTGTTACGTTCCTGGCCTCACCTGAGTCCAGTTACATTACCGGTGATTTGCTGGTGATCGATGGTGGCAATTGCTTGAGAGAGAACAAAGCGCCCAAGTAATGAATGCGACGCCTGGCGCACCGCACGCGGATCAACTTGAGCGGCGAGATATGCATCACTCAACGCGGAATTTATCCACCCTGGAGCAATGGCATTGCAGCGAATGCCGTCCCGCCCGAGATCGATCGATCGAGCGTCTCGAAAATGTACGCCCCTGTACATGCCGTGTACGCCACAGATCCTGAGGTGTACAGTGGCGAAGAATTTTCAAATAAAGGTGCACCCGAATGTCACAGACAGGAAGGGCGAAAACCAAAGCGCAGGATGCCGGCTGGCGAGGCTCCGTCGATGTTTGGCTGGACGCCGCCTACGATGCTCTTAAAGAGTCGGGTGTGGATGCTGTGCGGGTGATGCCGCTGGCCAAACGCTTGAATTTGTCCCGTACCAGCTTTTACTGGTTCTATGAAGATCGCGAACAGCTGCTCGCGGCACTCCTGGCTCGATGGCGGGACAAGAACACCGGCGGTATGGTCAGCCAATGCGAGAGTTACGCAGAAAGTATTTCCGAAGCGATTCTAAATGTCTTCGAATGCTGGGTGAACCCTGAACTGTTCGACTCGCAGTTCGAATTTGCCGTGCGCAGTTGGGCGCTGCAATCGGACGAGGTCACTGCTGAAATCGCTCTGGCCGATGAAACCCGGATGAATGCCCTGGCCGCGATGTTTCGACGGTTTGGCTACGACGGCGAGGGGGCCGATGTTCGGGCCAGGACGATCTACCTCACGCAGATCGGCTACATCTCCATGAAAACCAATGAAGATATCGTCGTACGATTTCGACGGATTCCTCAGTACGTGAGTGTGTTTACCGGCAAAGTACCCAAGCGGCGCGAGCTGGACCGCTTTTATGGAAAGTTCGGCTACGCGGAAAAAGAGCCCGGCGTTTTCGTTCCCTTGGTCGATACATTCGAGGAGTCGACTGCCGATGGAGAATAGAACTCTGGGCATCATCGGGGGCACCGGCTGGCTCGGCCGCGCTATCGCCCAGGCGCTGCTCGATAGCGGGTTCATCGGGCCTGACCGTTTGCTGATCTCGAACCGCTCCGGCGTCAGTACCTTCGAGCCAGGCGTGAGACTGCAGGCCGACAACCAGCAGTTGGTGGACCTCAGCGATATTGTCGTGCTGTCCATTCGGCCGGAGCAGTTTCGTGAACTGCGGATCAACGTTCGCGGCAAGCTGGTGATTTCCCTGATGGCCGGAGTTCCGGCGGCAACCATCAGCGCGGCCACCGGTGCGGATGCAGTGGTGCGGGCCATGCCGAATGCGGCCGTGGACATCAGGCAGTCGTTCACGCCCTGGCACTGTACCGGAAACCTTGTTGAACGCGATCGCCAGTGGGTGCAACGACTGTTCGAGTGCGTGGGTTCAGCGGACGAAGTGCCTGATGAAGACTGTATCGATTACCTCAGCGCGCTGTCCGGGACTGGGCCGGCCTTTCCGGCAATGTTGCAAATGGCACTGACTAATCAGGCGGTGGCTGCGGGAATTCCCCTTGCCATCGCCCAGCGCGCCGCACAAGGCGTGGTGGTGGGGGGCGGCCAGATGCTTGCCAGCCGCGATCCGCGGCAAATGATTGAGTCGTTGATGGCTTACCGTGGTGTGACGGCAGCAGCGCTGCAGTCGATGGCCGATCAGGATATCGAATCCATTGTGGGGCGGGCAGTCAATGCAGGCGCTGAGGTTGCGCGGCGGGGAATGTAGCCGGGGCAGGGGATATACAGTGAAGGCCCGCTGAAGGGCCTTCACTGCAGAAGGCGTCATGGGACGCTCCGTGCGGCCCTTGACCGCGCCAGACGTGCCAGGGATTCAGATTTCTTTCACCAGGCGCAAAGCGTCGTAGATGGCCGCGTGGGTGTTGCGAGCAGACACGGCGTCGCCGATCCGGAACAGCTGGAAGCGTCCTTCGGGATGGGTGACGATGTTCTGTGCCGTGCCGGCGATCAGGTCATGCTGCTCTACTGCGCCGCCATTGGTGGAGAGAGGACGCAGGTCGAAGTACAAATCGTCCAGCGGAAGGGTGCCGTGGTTGACGACCACCTGATCGACCACGCGCTGCTTGTGAACCTGTCCGTAATCGCTGCCAAAGGTTGCAACGAGCCCGCCATCACGTTTTTCCACGGTATCGACCCGGTAGGTCACGGTGAAGGTGACGTCCAGGTCCTGCAGGCTGCGCATGTAGGGCACCAGGTTCATGGCCATGACTTCAGGTGCGAACGAGCGGTCAGGGGTGACGATTTCGACGCTCGCACCGCTTTGCGCGATGACCTCGGCGGCCTGCAGGGCTGCATGATCCCCTGCATCGTCGAAGATCAGTACGTTGCGACCGGGCTTGATGTCGCCGGAAATGATGTCCCAGGTTGAAACCACGAGTTCGTTGCCTTTGCTGAGCACCTCGGTATCCGGCAGGCCGCCGGTCGCGACGATAACCACGTCAGGCTCGAAGGCTTGCACAGTGTCGGCTTCGGCCCAGGTATTGAAGTGAAACTTCACCCCCAGCCGTTCGCATTGCGCCATCCGCCAATCAATGATGCTGATCATCTCGCGACGACGCTCGCTCAGCGCGGTCAGACGAATTTGCCCACCGGGTTGGTCAGCGGCCTCAAGCACCGTCACGTCATGACCGCGCTCACCGGCGACCCGCGCCGCTTCCAGCCCGGCAGGGCCGGTACCGACCACGAGCACCTTGCGCTTGACGGCGGCTTTGGGAATGTCATGAGGCATGGTGGTTTCCCGCCCCGTCGCTGCATTGTGGATGCAGTAGGCCGCGCCGCCCTGGTAGATGCGATCCAGGCAATAGTTGGCGCCCACGCAGGGGCGAATGTCTTCTTCGCGCTTCTCGATGATTTTGCGCACGATGTGCGGATCGGTCATGTGCGCGCGGGTCATGCCCACCATGTCCACTTTGCCCGAGGCGATCGCGTAGCGCGCGGTGGCGACATCGGGAATCTTCGCCGCGTGGAAGGTCGGAAAGCCTGTCGACGAGCGGATCTCGCCAGCGAAATCGAGATGGGGCGAGTTGCGCATACCCTGAATCGGGATGACATCGGTCAGCCCTGCATCCGTATCGATGTGACCGCGCACGACGTTCAGGAAGTCGACCAGTCCGCTGTCCTTGAGCATGTGAGAAACCTGCATGCCCTCGCTGGCAGTGAAGCCGCCAGGCAGTTCTTCATCACCGGTGTAACGAACGCCCAGCAGAAAATCTTCGCCTACACGCTGGCGGATGCCACGCAGGATGTCGAAGGTAAAGCGCATGCGGTTTTCCAGCGACCCGCCGTAAGGGCCGTCGAGATCATTGGTCAACGGCGACCAGAACTGGTCCATCAAATGCCCGTAAGCCTGAAGCTCCAGGCCATCGAGACCTGCCGCCTTCATGCGTTCCGCGGCGTCTACATAGTCCTTGATGATCCGCTCGATGTCCCATTCCTCCATTTTCTTCGGGAAGGAGCGGTGCGACGCCTCGCGACGGTGTGACGGCGACACCACCGGTAACCAGTCGGCCTTGTCCCAGCGAGTGCGACGGCCCAAGTGAGTCAACTGGATCATCACTGCCGCGCCATGTTCGTGGCATTCATCGGTCAGGTCCTTCAACCAACCAACTACTTCGTCCTTGTAGGCGAGCACATTGTTGAACACCGGCGGGCTGTCTCGGGATACGGCAGCGGAACCGGCAGTCATGGTCAGGGCGACACCGGCTTTGGCGCGCTCCACGTGGTAGGCGCGATAGAGATCCTTGGGCATGCCGTCCACAGGGTAGGCCGGTTCATGGGAGGTGGTCATGATCCGGTTTCTGAGGGTCAGATTCTTGATTTTATAGGGTTGCAGCAAGGGATCGCTGGACATCGTGGTGCGCTCCAGAGTGGGCTTCATCAGGCGAGGTGACTTAAAATTAGGATAAATGTACACCTGTGTCAACGTTCAATGACACAGGTGTACATTTTGCTTGCGTGCCGAAAAAACCAGGATTAACATCCGCCCAAACAAGGACGAATGTAGCTCGTCCGCGTCTGTCATCCATTTAGAAGGAGAGAAGCGTGACTGAGTTATTTGATATTCGTTTGGCCAGCAAACAAACTGCCTTCACTGAAATCCCGGTCATAGATATTTCGCCACTCATAAACGGCGAAAATCCGCTGCGGGTGGCAAGCCAGATAGGCGAAGCGTGCGAAAAGGTGGGTTTTTTTTATATAAAAAACCATGGCGTTTCGCAGCAACTGATAGACGAGATGTACAGGCTCACCAAACTTTTTTTCAAGCTTCCATCCGAAGAGAAGAACACACTTAATATCGTGAACTCCGGGCTAACGCTACGTGGTTACATCCCGATGTATGCGGAAAACGTAGATCCTGCCAATACGCGCGACTTCAAAGAGTGCTTTGATTACGGCGCCCATTACGATGAAGTTTCTCCGTTTTTTGGCCCTAATCAAATGCCGTCCGGACTGCCGCAATTCGAAACGGTTGCCGAGGCTTATCATTCAGCTGTATTGGCGCTTGCGAGAACGCTCATCGGCGGCATCGCGCTGAGTCTGGATTTGCCGCACAATTATTTTGAACAACGCCAACGCAAGCCCATCACTATTCAGCGCGTTTTGCGTTATCCGCCTCAGACAGGAAAGGTCTCCCTGGAAGAGATCGGTATTGGTGCACACACGGATTACGGCTTCCTGACAGTCCTGTCTCAAGACACAGTTGGCGGTTTACAAGTCAAGAACCGAGCAGGGGAGTGGGTTACTGCCCCACCCGTTGAAGGCACTTTTATCGTCAACATTGGTGATCTGGTTCAAACCCTCACCAACGATCGCTACACCTCGACAATGCATCGCGTCATCAATACGAGCGGTCTAGAGCGCTATTCAATACCTTTCTTTATTGATTTGGACTTCGATGCGGTTGTTGAGCCTGTGCCAACCTGCGTGAGTGAGGCTCTACCCGCGAAGTATGAAGCGTACACTTGTGGTAAACACAAATTTAAGCGTTTCGTTGATAGCTATGCGCATCTGAAAGTCGAATAGGGCGTTTTCTATGTGCATCCTGTATATGGCCGACCCCGCCGATGCGCAGAAATGGCGAGATTGCCTGTCAACGCTCGCCCCCGAACTAGAGTTCCGCCAATGGCCTGATATCGGTAACCCGGCAGAGGTGCACTACATCCTGGCTTGGGTGCCTCTTGCCGACATTGCGGAGCAGTTTGGTAATCTTCGACTCCTCTACGCTGCCGGGGCTGGAGTTGATCAGTTCGATCTGGCTCGTTTGCCTGCTAACGTGTCGCTGATACGGCTGGTAGATAGCTCGATGGCTGACATTATGGCCGAGTATGTTCTGTTTGGTGTTCTTGCCTTGCATCGAGACATCCTCGCTTACCAAGTGGATCAGCGCAGTGGTCGCTGGCAACCTCGACCAATCGTGCATGCTTCACAGCGGCGTGTTGGTGTCATGGGGGTTGGCAATCTCGGACGCGCCGCGCTTGATCGCCTTCAGCCATTGGGATTTCAGCTCAGTGGCTGGAATCGCTCTTTGAAGGAAGTGCCCGGTGGTCACTGTTACGTCGGCCCGGACGAACTGGAGGCGTTTTTAGGGCAGTGCGACATCCTAGTGAACATGTTGCCACTGACCCCCGAAACAGATGGGATACTCAATGCCGCGAGGCTCGATTGCCTGCCTCATGGAGCTGGACTGATTAACGTGGGACGTGGCGCCCACGTTATAGAAACGGCTTTGCTTTCCGCGTTGGATGAAGGCCGTTTGGGAGGAGCCGTACTGGATGTCCTGGTACAAGAGCCTCCTTCTCAAGACAACCCACTTTGGAAACACCCTGGAGTGCTCCTGACCCCTCATGTTGCAAGCGATGTGCAAATTGAAGGTGGTGTGGCAGTGATAGTTGAGAATCTTCGAAGAGAGCGTGAAGGAATGCCTCTGTTGAATGTGGTTGATCGGTCTAAAGGCTATTAGTTAGGAAGAGGAAGAGTGGAAGCTCCAGTCGAATACCATCGATACTGACCTATAACTTAGCTCAACTAAATGGTTGTTTAGTTTAGTTATAATTTCTGGTTATTAATGAAGGAGGGAGTTGACCAGATGATCCAGAGGTAACTCATCGTTATTCGCTATCTTCCAAATATGTGCGATATCTTCAAAGCACAGGTGTAATCGATAACAAGCCCCGTAAATAAATGGCTCCAGCCATCTACGGCGGCCATTCAAAGGAGTATGCAATGGATCATTTTCCTAGCTGGATGCTTCAACGCGCTCACAATTACCTGAAAGCCGCTGAGGTTCTGAATGCGCAAAACCTACCGCACGTTGCCCAGGTCAATGCGGCGATTGGCATGGAAATCCTGCTCAAGAGCTTTATTTCCGTACCAGCATCAAGGTACATCCGGCGAGACCTACAAACTCGACGCCGTAGCGTTGGCCGAAGCTCACCAGCATCTGCAAAGCGCCGACAAAGCCAGCCGTAAAACTCCTGATAAGCACGATCTGTTGACGTTGTTCCATGCGATGCTCGAAGCGATTCGGAGCAGCTTGGCCCTGGACAGCCAGGAAGGTTCCATTGAGAGATTCCGCGACGTGTTCACCAACAGCCGGTATCGGTATGAGTCGAGCAGCGGAAATTTTCCGACCCGGTAGTGATCGAGGCCTGGGCGTGCTTCAAATCTGGCCACCAGATGCTCCCACATCCGTATTGGACGTTACGCATAATGTATATTATGTTAAACGACAGGTCATGCCATGGATGTTCATGAGCTGTCTAAGCCACTGATTCGACAAAACCGCTTCTACCGTCCACGCTCTCAAAGGGCCATGTACTAAATGTTCATGGTGAGCCTTTGAATGAGGACCTCCCAGTGAAGTTGGTTCAGAGCCGTTTCTCTTCCGGTCAGCGTGTGCCGCTGCTTGTGCAGGATGGTCAGACGGCGCCATTGCCCAAGCTAGTCCCATTCATCTACGTCCAGCTCAAGCTCAGGCATCGTGCATACAACACCGCCGCAGCGCACCTGCGTGCTATCCAGGCTTTCTACACCTATGCCAAAAGCCGAGATCTGGATATCGATGAAGCCATCTTAGCGGGCCACTTTGAGGCGATTCTGGCTTTACTGGATGGTTACGCTATCTGGCTCCAAAGCGGCCGTCAGGCCGATAATCTGGTCGCCCGAATTGGCACAGCTAAAACGACATCTTTTCCGCTGATCGATCCGCGCACCCGTGACTAGTACCTGCGGCTGTTGAAGCAGTACCTGTCCTGGTGTGTCACCCGATACATCTCGCGCGCCCGTCAGAACTCAACCAGCTTGGCTAACATCGAGGTGGCATTTGCAGATGTCGCCGACGTCATTGAACGGCGCTTTGAGAGCCATATCATCAATGTTCGTCCCGACCACGCTCGTTACCGCAGCCTGACAGATACGCAACTCCAGATCATTCGCACGCTGATTCGCCCGGGCGCTGCGGAGAATCCGTTTCCGGAACGATTGCAGTTGCGCAATTGGCTAATGATTGAATTGCTGCTGGAGACCGGTATCCGTCGCGGAGAGCTTCTGAAGCTCTACACCACGGACATCAATCAGGGTTCTCAGCATGCCTATGTCAGCATCAATGACCGCGAACATGACCCAGGCGACCCGCGCGCTGAAGAGCCTGCGCTGAAAACACACGGACGGACAGTAGGTATCTCCGCACAGTTGTATGAGGTCTACGAGCACTATATCCAGGGCGAACGGCGCCCTCTGCGTGACGGCAAACCGATGAAATTGCTGTACCGCTATCTGTTCATCTCTGACCGAGGCCGCCCGCTGTCGATTCGCGCATTGTCTAACGTCCTCGATCGGCTGTTTCTGACCATTGAACTGGCTCATCCGGGGTTGTTGCCTACACTTTCTGCGCATGACTTTCGCCACACCTTCGCCGACCGTTTCTTGGCTTACCTGGTCGAGAAGCGTGGGCATGACCTCGAGCGCGCCACGGACGAACTCCGACGAGTCTGCGGCTGGTCTGATACGTCGGCGATGCCACGCCGCTATGCAAGTCGTTATCTAGCCGAGTCGGCCAACCACCATAACGCCGAGCGCGCCTCGGCAGCCTGGAGCCGACTTGACAGTTAAGGAGGTTCATCGTGACCAAATCAGCCGATCAAGAACAGGCTTCACCCTCCTCCTCTTTACCGGCTTACGTATTTGAGGGCCCGGCTCAGGTTGCTATTCGAACTCGCACTAATGACCAGCCAAGGTACGTCGATACCCGATTGAGCGTCTGGACGTGGTACGACGGCGGTCTTGCAATGAAAATTGATTGGACTGATCTTCGATTTAACTCTGAACTCATGGCGATTAGCAAAAATTTTATGGCTTATGCGCTTGAAAAATATGCACCAAGAACTGCGCATATGTTTGCAAATTCCCTTCAGGTTTTATCTAGGACTAAGCTAGCAAATGGACTTCCTTGGGATAAAATCCTTCTAATAGCCGTTCTTGAGGACTTAAAAAAATCAAGACACGATCTTGTAGGATTTCGTAGATTTTATCGTTGGGCGGTTGATAGAGGTATTAAAGGTTTTGATCTAAATACCTACCTTACAATAAAAGATACAAAGTCAGCCCGGGTGGATCCATATGCGCGAATTTTTCTTTCGCAGTCTGGTTTTGACCTTGATGAGGAAGTTCGGTTGCTCAAGCGTATTGAACGAGAGGTTTCACCTAACTCTTGGGAGGACGCCCAGTTCAATAT
>Ga0075362_10000350_pt1 | contig 13233 bp, 11 predicted proteins | sample EndMetdeltDD1762_FD_71397 | JGI IMG/M metagenome (GOLD analysis project Ga0075362, IMG submission 71397) | Populus endosphere microbial communities from Tennessee, USA - Endosphere MetaG P. deltoides DD176-2 | ecosystem: Host-associated > Plants > Roots > Endosphere | place: USA: Tennessee...
GCGCTGTCCCAGTCGTACCAGGAGAGGTCGTTGTCCTGGCAGTACGCGTTGTTGTTGCCCTGCTGCGTCCGGCCGATCTCGTCGCCGCCGCTGGTTCCAGGGGCGCGCGATCCGCGGCACGGACGTCAGCGACATCGGCTGGTTCACGCCGGGCGGCACCGAGATGTCGGACGAGGACTGGCAGGCGGGCTTCGCGAAATCGCTCGGCGTCTTCCTCAACGGCGACGCCATCCAGACGCGCGACGAGCGCGGCCAGCACGTCACCGACGACAGCTTCTACGTGATGTTCAACGCGCACTCCGAGCCCGTGGAGTTCGTGCTGCCCGAGTCGAGATGGGGCGAGCACTGGACGATCGCGCTCGACACGAACGACGCTCCCGATCACGTGGACGCCGGCGAGACCGGCCGCGAGATCGGCGCCGGCGAGCACCTGCACGTGCAGGGCTGGTCGCTGGTGCTGCTGCGCCGCGTCGCCGGATAGCGCGGCGGAGGTTGGGCGCTGGGGGTTGGAGGTTGGAGGTTGGTTTCCGGAAAGCTTGCGGCTTTGCGGATCGGGCAGATCGCGGGATTGGCGAATCCACTCCTGATCTCGATCCGACCGCCTCGAGCCTTCCCGAGACCAACCTCCAGCGCCCAACCTCCAACCTCCAACCTCCAATGCCCAACCTCCAGCCTCCGCCGTATTAAGCTCTCCCTGTGCTTCGCAGCGCCGTCGCGATCGTGCTCCTCGGCCTCAGCGCGCAGGGGCTGCCGGCGCCGAAGCCGATCACCGTGTCGGCGGCGGTGAGCCTCACCGACGCGCTGACGGCGGTCGCCGAACAATACGGGCGCGAGGGGCGCGGCGGCGTCCGGTTCAACTTCGCGGCGTCGAACGTGCTCGCGCGGCAGATCGCGGCCGGCGCGCCGGTCGACGTGTTCATCAGCGCGGACGAGGCGCAGATGGACGCGGTCGCCGCGCTGATGCTCGAAGGCTCGCGCGTCGACCTCCTGCGCAACCAGCTCGCGATCGTCGTGCCGAACGACCGGCCGCGGATGATGACGGGCCCGAGCGAGCTGACCGGGCCCGCCTTCCGCCGCATCGCGATCGGCGATCCCGCCGCGGTTCCCGCCGGCGTCTACGCGAAGGCGTGGCTGGAGAAGGAAGGGCTCTGGCAGGAGCTCGCGCCGCGCATGGTGCCGGGCGGAAGCGTCCGTGCGGCGCTGGCCGCGGTCGAATCCGGCGCCGCCGACGCCGGCGTCGTGTACCGTACCGACGCGCGGGTCGCCCTGAGGGCGACCGTCGCCTACGTCGTCCCGGCGGACCGCGGTCCGCGCATCGTCTATCCCGCCGCCATCGTCCGCGAGGCGGCGGCGCGCGACGAGGCGCGGCGCTTCCTCGACTACCTTCGCAGCGCCGCGGCCACTCGGGTCTTCGAGCGGTTCGGGTTCTCCGCGTCCAAATGAACGCCTGGCACGTGACCTGGTTCACCGTGGTGTGCGCCGCCGCGGCCACGGCGTTCGTGCTGCCGTTCGGCGTGGCGCTCGCATGGCTGCTGGCGAGGCGCCGCTTTCCGGGACGATCGCTCGTCGAGACGTTCGTGTCGCTGCCGCTCGTCATGCCGCCGGTGGCCACCGGCCTGATCCTGCTGATGCTGTTCAGCCGCCGCGGCGCGATTGGCGGATGGCTCGATCGGCTCGGCATCGAGGTCGTGTTCACGTGGAAGGCGGTCGTGCTCGCGATGGCGATCATGGGACTGCCGCTGCTCGTCCGCACCGCCAGGGCCGGATTCGAGCAGGTCCATGCGCGCTACGAGGACGTCGCCGCGACGCTCGGCGCGCGGCCGCTCCGGGTCTTCCTGACGATCAGCCTGCCGCTCGCCTGGCCGTCGGTGCTCGCGGGCGCCGTGCTGGCGTTCGCGCGCGCGCTCGGCGAGTTCGGCGCGACGATCGTGGTCGCGGGGAGCATTCCCGGCGTGACGCGGACGCTCGCGGTCGCGATCTACACCGACGCGGAAACCGGCCGCGACGCCGAGGCCTTCACGCTCCTGTCGATTTCGATCGTCATCGCGTTCGTCGCGCTGTGGGCGGCCAACCGCCTCGTCGAGAGGCGGGCGGCGTGATTGCGGTCGACATCGAGCTGCGCCAGGGCGCGTTCACGCTGACGGCGGCATTCACGCTCGACGGCCGCGCCGCGGCGCTCTTCGGGGCCTCGGGCGCCGGCAAGACGACCATCCTCGACGCCATCGCCGGCCTTCGCACCCCGGCCCGCGGGACGATCGCCGTCGGCGCACGCCAGCTGTTTGCGAGCGCGTCGGGCGTGAACCTGCCGCCGCACCAGCGCCACGTCGGCTACGTGCCGCAGGATGTCGCGCTCTTCCCCCACATGAACGTGCGCCGGAACCTGCTGTACGGCAGTCATTCCGGCGCCTCGCCCGATCTCAGCCGCGTCCTCGCGATGCTGGAGATCGACGGCCTGGTCGACCGGCGCGTCACCGATCTGTCGGGCGGCGAGCGCCAGCGCGTCGCGCTCGGCCGCGCGCTGATGTCGGGGCCGTCGCTGCTGCTGCTGGACGAGCCGCTCGCCGCCGTGGACGTGCCGCTGCGCCGCCGCATCCTCCCGTACCTCCGGCGCATCCGCGACGAGATGCGGATCCCCATCCTCTACGTCTCGCACGACCGCGAGGAAGTCGAAGAGCTCGCCGACCATGTGGTGCGCATCGACGGCGGCCGCGTGACCGGGGTCGAGCGTCAATGACAAATGGCGAATGCCGAAATGAAGGATCGGCTCAGAAGTCGAAGTTCACCCCGCCGAAGCGCGGGTTGACGATGTTGTTGAAGATCGAGCCGAACGAGTAGCTGACGCCGAAGTTGACGAAGTACTGGTAGCCGGTGGCGAGCTGGCGCTGGCGGAGAAGGATCTCCTCGGTGCTCGCCTGGCCGCGCGGCAGGTAGACCTGGTCGCGCGTTCGCGAGAACTCGCCGAACACGTTCACGGCGAATCCCTTGAACACGCGGATGTTCGCGCCGCCGAACGTGCCGACCGAGTACTTGGACGGATCCGTGAGGTACTGCGAGAAGTTGGTGACCGCGCTGATGCTGCCCCATGGCTGCCGCAGGCTGATGCCGCCCTCGAGACGGTGGTCCAGCAGCTGCGCGCGCATCTTGTCGTAGATCGTGATCTCGCGATAGCGGTGGTAGTCGTAGCCGACGGTGTAGTTCACCGTCAGCAGGCGGCGCGACGACTCGGCGTAGGGGAACACGTCGTACTCGATGCCCGGCGCGATCCGCGTCCGCAGCTCGAAGTTGCGGAACGTCTCCGACTCGACGTCGCCGCTGAAGCCCAGCGACCAGTGCGGCGTCAGGCTCTTGACGACGATCCCCTCGGTCTCGAGCCTTCTGTTCACGCTGACGATGGTCGTCCGCGATCCGTCTTCCTCGTCGATCAGGAACTTGTTGTCGTTGTAGCGCCCGGAGGCCTCGAATCCCATCCGCCAGGCGTCGGTGGTCCTGGTCGCCGAGACGGAGCCGCGGAAGGCGCGTCCCTTCGAGAGCTCCTCGCCGTTGACGTCGCCGCTCGTGCCGATCCGGAAGACCCAGTAGTTCCAGGGGTCGCGCTGGCCCGCCTTCGCGGCGGTGTCCTTCTCGAAGCTGACGCGCAGGCGATCGACGATCGACGAGTCGACGGCATAGCGCACGAGCCCGACGCGCAGGCGCTCGGCGAAGCCGGCGCGCCGCTCGTCCGACGTCGCCGTCTGCGGCGAGTTGTAGGTGAGCGTCTGCTCCTGTCCGTGGAAGCGGCCGATGCCGATGAACTTCAGCGTGAACTGCACCCCGCCGCCGCCGGTCTCCTGGGTCGTCACCAGCACGTGCACGTCGGCGTCCTCGCGGTTCCTGACGTAGTCGATGAAGGTGACCTCGCGTTTGAGGTAGTCCTCGTCGCAGCGCGGGCAGTCGAGAAACACGCGGACGAGCGGATGGGACTGGGGCGCCGCGGCGGGCTGCGCCGGCGCCTGGGCAGGCGACGCCACCCTGGCCAACGCAAGCCAGAGGACGCACAGGCTCAGGCGTCGCATCATGCGTTCAGACGTTCCGAAAACACGGACGGCCGGAGTATAGGACGAGCGGGATGGCGATCTGCTAGCATCCGCCCCGGTCCCATGGAGGTTCGCGCATGAAAGTCCGCCGTTCGCGTCTGCTGCTTTCGGTTTTCGTCCTGGCCCTCGTTCCGCTTCTCGGTCCCGCCGCGTCGATGCAGCAGGCGGCGAAGCGGCCTGTCGAGATCGCCGACGTGATCGCATGGAAGGCGCTCGGCGCCTCCGTCGTCTCGAGCGGCGGCCAGTGGTTCGGCTACCGGCTCACGCCCCAGGAGGGAGACGCCGAAGTCGTGCTGAAGCAGATCCGCGGCGGCCGGGAGCTTCGGTTCCCGGCCGGCGAGCAGCCGCAGGCGGAGGGTGGTGGCGGCGGCGGACGCGGCGGTGCGGCGGCCGCGACGGCCAGCCTGGCCTTCTCCGAGGACGGCGCGTGGGCGGCCTTCACCTCGTATCCCACGCGGGTGGCGGCCCAGCGGCTCCGGCGGCAGCGGCGTCCCATCCAGTCCGCGGTCACGGTCGTCAACCTCGCGTCCGGCGAGAAACAGGAGTATCCGAGGATCCGGCGCTTCGCCTTCTCGGGCGACACCTCGGCGTGGATCGCGCTGCACCGCTTCGGCGCCGACGCGCCCGCCGGGGGCGGAGCCGGTGCGGCACCCGGCGCGGGACGCGGGGCGGCGGCCGGCGGCGGCGCCGGCGGGACCGCGCCGGATCGGCCACGCGGATCGGATTTGATCCTCCGGGAGCTCGCCACGGGCAACGAGCTGAACGTGGGCAACGTCGCCGAATTCTCGTTCCGCAAGGACGGCCGCCTGCTCGCGCTCGCCATCGACGCGGCGGATCAGGCCGGCAACGGACTGCAGCTCCGCAACATGACTACCGGCGCCGTGATGCCGCTCGACAGCGGAAAGGCGAGTTACGAGCGGCTCGGATGGAGCGACAAGGGGGACGCGATCGCGGCGCTCAAGGGCACCGAGCATGCCGGCTTCCGCGACAAGTTCTACGCGGTCGTCGGGGTCACCGGCGTCGACGGCCCGGCGCAGGCGAAGGTGACGTTCGATCCCGCGAAAGACCCGTCGGTACCCAAAGGCATGTCGATCAGTCCGAACCGGACGCCGCTCTGGACCGACGATCTGCGGGCGCTCGTCTTCGGCCTCTACGAGCCGCGGGGGAAGGAAGCGGGCGCGAATGCCGACGAGGATGGCGAGGCCGCGGCCGACGGGCCCGCCGGCCGCGGCGAGAGCGCGCAGAGCGCGCAGGCGGCCGACGACAAGATCGATCTCGTGCTCTGGCACTACAAGGATCCGCGGCTGCAGACGCAGCAGGAAGTGCAGGAAGCGCGCGACCGCGCCTACAACTACGTCGCGGAATACCGCGTCGCGTCGAAGAAGTTCATCCGCCTCGCCGACGATGCGATGAGGGACGTGACCGTGTCGGCGAAGCAGAGCCGCTGGGGCTTCGGCACCGACGATCGCGAGTACGAGCTGATGGGCAGCCTCGACGGCCGCCGCCACCAGGATCTCTTCGCGATCGACCTCGAGACCGGGACGCGCAGGATGATCGTGCCGCACCTGCGCTACTTCTCCGGCCCGTCCCCCGACGGCGAGTCGATCCTCTACTACACCGACGGCGACTACCACGTGTACACGTTCGCCACGGGCAAGGATCGCAACATCACGCAGGGCCTGGCCGTGTCGTTCGTCGACGTCGAGGACGATCACAACAACGTGAAGCCGCCGATCGGTGCCGTCGGCTGGACGAGCGACAGCAAGGCGGTCCTGCTGAGCGACGCGTGGGACGTGTGGAAGGTGCCGGTGGACGGCGCGTCCGCGGTGAACCTCACGGTCAACGGGAAGAAGGACGGCATCCGCTACCAGCAGCGCTACGCGCTGGAGCCGCCCGACGCGCGCGACGAGGGGATCGATCTCTCGAAGCCGCAGTACTTCCGCGCCTACGGCGAGTGGACGAAGAAGGCGGCCGTCGCGCGGATCGATCCGGGCGCCGCCGGCGCGACGCTGCTCGGCTGGGCCGACGCGTCGTATCCGCAGCTGCTCAAGGCGAAGAAGGCCGACGTGTTCGTCTACAGCCGCGGGACGTCGCTCGAGCCGAACGACTTCTACGCCGCCGGCGCGTCACTCGAAGATCCGGTGCGCCTGACCGATCAACGGCCGCAGCTCGCGCCGTTCACCTGGTCGGCCGGCGTGCAGCTCGTGAGCTACACGAGCGAGAAGGGGGATCGCCTGCAGGCGGCGCTGTTCCTGCCCGCCAACTACGAGAAGGGCAAGTCGTATCCGACGGTCGTGAACTTCTACGAGAAGATGTCGCAGACGGCGAACCAGTTCGCGGCGCCGACGGCGAACGGCTTCAACCGCTCGGTGTACACGAGCCGCGGCTACGCCGTGTTCGTGCCCGACATCACGTATCGCGTCAACGATCCCGGCATGTCGGCGGTCTGGTGCATGGTCCCGGCGGTCAAGGCGGCGATCGCCACGGGCATCGTCGATCCCAGGCGCATCGGCATCACCGGCCACTCGTGGGGCGGCTACCAGACGTCGTTCCTGATCACGCAGACCGACGTCTTCGCGGCCGCCGTCGCGGGGGCGCCGCTCACCGACATGATCAGCATGTATTCGCTGGTCTACAAGAACACCGGCGGCGGCAACGGCGCGATCTTCGAGAGCAGCCAGGGGCGCTTCAAGGGCGGCTTCTGGGACAACTGGGACGCCTACTACCGCAACTCGCCGGTCTTCTTCGCGAAGAACGTGAAGACGCCGCTGATGATCCTGCACAACGACAAGGACGGCGCGGTGGACTTCACGCAGGGCGTCGAGTACTTCAACACGCTGCGCCGGATGCAGAAGCCGGTGATCATGCTCGAGTACCTCGGCGAGAACCACAGTCTCGCCAGGCGGCCGAACCAGCGCGACTACACGGCGCGCATGCAGGAGTTCTTCGATCACTACCTGATGGGCGCGCCGGCGCCCGACTGGATGGTCAGCGGCATCCCGCGCCTCAAGATGGAGGAACACCTGAAGGATCGCGCCAACCCGAAAGCGCCGCCGAAGAAGATCACGACGGAGACCGGAGGGCGGTAGTCATCGCTGCCAGGGTTTGAACTGCAGCCGGGTCGGCCCGGGCACCTCCGTCACGACGAAGAACACCTCGACGTGCCAGTTGGTGTCGGGCGAGCCGACCCAGCGCAGCGCTTCGAATCCCTTTACGGCGATGGGCACTCCTTCCGGCAGTTCGGTGACGTTCTCGATCTGGACGCGGGACGGGAAGCCCTTCTGCTCGGGAAAGGTCGTCATCTTTCCGTTCACCTTGTCCACGTCGAGCGACTGGGCGTCCGAAATCTTCGACGGTTTGGCCCGCCTGCCCTCCAGCGTGATGGTCTGACCGACAGGCAGGCCGAAGTTGCCGATGACCTTCGCGCTTCCGTCGCGGTGGATGTCGCGAAAGAACACCTGCACGTCCACGCTTGCACCCGCGGTCACGGCAACGGCCCCCGCGATGACGAGAGCAATGCTCGCAATTTTCATTCTGATCGGCACGCCGGTTCTCCTTTGCGCTCCCATCATCGTTCAAACCGGCGCTGTCGCGGCAGACTTGCGGTCAGCCGCCGATGCGCGGCTCCGGCGCGCACCAGCCTTCCGTCCAGGTCAGCGAGACGCGCATGACGTCGTCCTCCGCGGTGGCCGGCGCGCCGGGAATCGCGATCGCGCCGCCTTTCTCGATCGTGAATCCGTCGCCGTGGACAAAGCGCCCGCTCGTCAGGACGATGCGGTATGACGTGGCTTCGCTCATCAGCTCGGTGAGCGGAGTCGTCGCCTCGTCATCCCCCGGCCCTTCCGTGTCCAACGACGCGCGAAACGTCGTTTCGCAGCCTTTGCGCTCCATCGTGGCGTCGCCGCGGATGTGCGCCGCCCGCATCATCGCGTTGGCCAGCCCCGCGAGGTCCACGAAGTGCGCGTCGGTCACGACCGTGAACGGCCGCTCGCGGCGAAGGACCGTCGTGTCGACACGCGAGGCGTCGAGCGCGCGGAACGCCCGCGCCACGCCGTGCTGGCCCACACGCGCGCCGAGGATGTAGTCCTGTTCTTCCATCATCTGCGTGCCCGGATCGGGATCGTCGGATCGCACGTCCTTTTCCATCGCCGACCACGTCACGTCGTGCGGCGAGACGTAGATCGTGTGGGTCAGCTCCTTCTGCAGGCACCCGGTTGCCGAGAGCAGCCCGGCCAGCGCCAGGACACCGTAACCTCTTGAAATCGTTCGCATCATGACCTCCCTGACTCCAAGGACGGCACGGCCGGGCGGAAGCGAACGCGTGGTAACTTGTGTGGCCCGATGGAGGAGCTGGAGTCGGTCTACGCGCGTGTGGGCCCGCGGCTGCTCGCCTTCATCCGCCTGAAGATGGGGCGATCGCTCCGGGCCCGGCTGGAGTCGCGCGACATCCTGCAGGCGACCTTCGTGAAGTCGCTCCAGCACCTCGACGACTTCCAGGGGGACGAGAGCCGCGCCTTCACCGGATGGCTGATGCGGATCGCCGAGAACGAGATCCGCGACCGCGCGGATTTCCACGGACGCCAGCGCCGCGACGCGGGCCGCGAAGAGGACGTCGCGGCCTACGGCGAGGTCGCCGCGCGCACGCGCTCCGCGTTGTCGCGGCTCATCCTCGACGAGCGCGCGGAGCGCCTCGAGGCCGCGCTCGAGACGCTCAGCGACGCCCACCGCGACGTCATCCTCCTGCGTGCGTTCGAAGAGCTGTCGTTCCCGGAGATCGGCCGTCGTCTCGGCAAGTCGGAAGACGCGAGCCGTATGCTCTACGCGCGCGCGATGACCGCGCTCACGCTCGCGCTGCCGCAAGACGATGACCGCTGATCTCGAAGAACGGCTCGGGCGTTTTGTCGAGCACCACGTCCTCCATGGCGAGCGGCTCGCCGTGGATGCGCTCTGCGCGGATCGCCCAGATCTCGCGCCGGCGCTGCAGCAGCTCGTCGATCGTTACCTCGCGGTGACGCGCGCGTTGGAAGCGGATGCCGATGACGTCCGCCTGACGGCGAAAGCGACGGGTAACGCACGCCTGCCGTCGTTTCCGGGCTTCCAGACGATCGAGCGGCTCGGCGCCGGCGGCATGGGCGAGGTCTACAAGCTGAAGGACCTGACGCTCGATCGGATCGTGGCCGGCAAGATCGTGCGGCGGGATCGCGGCGCCGCGGCCGCGCAGTTCCTGCAGGAGGCGCGCGCCATGGCGCTCTTCTCCGATCGCCGCATCGTCCGGATCTTCGAGTACCGGCCGGGCGATCCCGCGCTGATCGTCATGGAGCACGTGGACGGATTCGAGCTGGGCCGCATCGGCCCGTCGCTCGAGTTCGCGCAGCGCGCGCGGCTCGTCGCCGAGGTGTGCGACGCGGTCCAGCACGCGCACGCGCTCGGCCTCCAGCATCGCGACCTGAAGCCGTCGAACATCATGGTGGACGCGGCGCTCTCGCCGAGGATCCTGGACTTCGGCCTGTCGGCCGGCGATCCGCAGACGGGACACCTGAAGGGCACGGTCCGTTATCTCGCCCCGGAGCAGCTCGATCCCTCCATGCGCATCGAGGCGCGGACGGACGTGCACGCGCTCGGCGTCATCCTGTACGAGCTGCTGTGCGGACGTGCTCCGTACGACGGCGCGAGCGACGCCGAGATCCTCGCGGCGATCCGGCGCGGGCTGCCGCCGCTGCCGGTGGAGATCGATCCGCGCGTGCCCGAGCCCCTGCAGGCGATCGCGCTCAAGGCGATGGAGCACGATCCCTCGCTCCGGTACGCGTCGGCGCACGAGATGGCGCTCGATCTGCGCCGGTTCGCGGACGGTCGGCCGGTGCTGGCGCGGCCCACGCTCTACGCGTCCACGCTCGGCAGCCGATCGGCGGCGCACCTGCAGCAGATCGCGGAGTGGCTGCGGCTGCGGCTGATCCACCCGCACGAGGCCGAACGGCTGCGCGGCGCCTACCGATCGCTCGACGCGCGAGAGGACGACTGGATCGTCGAGAGCCGGGCGCTGTCCTACACGCAGATCGCGCTCTACCTCGGCGCGTTCCTGCTCGTGTGCGGCAGCCTCTTCTACTTCGTCGCCAGCCGCTGGTATCACACGGTCCAGGGCATCGCGCTCCCGGTCGTCGTGCTCGGGCTGCCGTTCGCCGGGCTGAATCTCGCCGCGCGGCATCTCTACCGCCGCGATCACAAGGCCGTGAGCGTCGCGTTCTCCCTCGCCGCCGTCGCGCTCCTGCCGCTGTTGCTGATGATCCTCTTCGACGAGACCGGCCTGCTCGTCGCGCCGCCCGGCACGACCGGGCAGCTCTTTCCCGACAGCGCCGTGTCGAACCGCCAGTTGCAGATCACCACGCTCGTCGCGTGCGCGTGGTCGGGCGTGCTGGCGCTGTCCACCGGCACGATCGCGTTGAGCACGGTGTTCGCCGCGCTCCTGATGACCTTCGGCGTGTCGATTGCCGCCGACTTCGGTCTGCGCGGCTGGCTCGAGCAGGGGCGATGGGATCTCGTCGCGCTGCAGCTGTCGCCGCTGGTCGTGGTCTTCGCCGGTGTCGGCGCGTGGGCCGAGCGGCGCGCGCGCCCGTGGATGAGCCGTCCGCTCTATCGCGGCGGCGCGATCCTGCTGATGCTGCTCCTGGAGCTGCTGGCGCTCGACGGACGCGAGCTCCACTACCTGGGAATCTCACTCGCCGGCTGGAAGAGCGGGCCCGTGAGCAGTCCGCTGCTGCTCGACACGATTGCGGCGATGACGATGAACGGCGTTGCTTTCTATGTCGCGGCCGCCGTGCTGCGACGCTACGGGCCGCCGATGGTGGAAGGCGCGTCGGGGATGCTGTTCGCGGTGAGCCCGTTCGCGGTGCTGCAGCCGCTCGGATACCTGGTGCGGACGGGCGAGTATTCGCGGCGCGTGGACTGGGTCTACCTGGCGATGGCGCTCGCGATCGCGCTCCTCAGCGAGCGCCGTCAGCGCAAGAGCTTCTACTACGCCGGCGTGATCAACATCGGCGCGGCGCTCTATCTGATCGCGTACCACCGGCACTGGTTCGATCGACCGGCGTGGGGGACGATCCTCATCGTGACGGGACTTGCGGCGCTCGCCGCGGGATTCCTGATCGATCGCCGGGCTGCGCGGCAGCGCCGCGCAGCCTGAACGACTATCCGCCACACGCTCACTGGCAGCGTGATGTCACCGTCATACGGATCGTCTGCGACGCATCGGTCTGCGTGATGCCGAGCGCAACCCTGTCGCCCGCCGCGACCGAGAACGAGTGCGCCGTGTCGCTGTTGGAGGTGAGCGTGCCGACGGTCGTCCCTGACGCGACGGCGACCTGGGTCGTGACCGGCTGGGCGACGCCGTTCTTGTAGAGCGTGACCGTGATCGTGTCGGCGATCGACGTGGTCGCCGTCGCCGGCGAGGTGTTCACGTAGAGCGCGTCGAAGCTGCACGCGCCAGGCATCGAGGCGCCGACCATGTTGAAGTTGGCGTTCTGCGACGCGACGTTCACGCCGCCGTTCGGCGCCAGGTAGACGAGCGCGGTCGTCGTCGGATTCGCGAAGTTGCCGACGAAGACCATGCCGCCTCCCGCGGGCCCGGTCGGTCCCGCCGCACCGGTCGCTCCGATTGGACCGATGGGACCCTGGGGACCGGTGGAGCCTGTCGCACCGGTGGAGCCCGGCGCACCCGTGGCCCCAGTCGGACCGATGGGACCCTGAGGGCCGGTCGTGCCTGGCGCGCCCGTCGCGCCCGTGGCGCCGGTCACGCCCGTCGGACCGATCGGACCCTGCGGTCCGGTCGCGCCTGTTGCTCCCGGCGCTCCGGTTGCGCCCGTCGCGCCGGTTGCTCCGGTTGCTCCGGTCGCACCCGTCTGACCCGTCGCCCCGATCATGCCCGCCGCACCCTGCTGCGCGAGGACACCCCAGAACGTCGGGGAGAGGTCGGGCTGATTGCCGCTGTTGCCGTTCTGGACGCTGATGTAGCTGGAGCCGTTGTAGCTCACCGCGTCGCCCTCCGCGTACGTCGTCCCCGCCGACCACGCGCCCTGGAAGCTGACAGGAGGTCCGGCCGGACCGGTGCCGCCGGTCGCTCCCGTTGGACCGGCCGGGCCGATGGGACCCTGCGGACCTGTGCTGCCCATCGCACCCGTCGCGCCAGTGGCTCCGGTCGCTCCCGTCGCCCCGGTCGCGCCGGTGGCTCCCTGCGGACCGGTGTCACCGGTGACTCCTGCTGCGCCCGCGGGCCCTGTCGGGCCAACCGCTCCCGTCGGGCCAACGGCGCCGACCGGACCCGTGGGTCCCGCCGGACCAGCCGGGCCGACCGGACCGGTGGCTCCAACGACGCCGGTCGCACCCTGAGGTCCGGCGATTCCCTGCGGTCCCGTCGGACCTGAGGGTCCTGCGGGGCCTGCCGGACCCTGCGGTCCTGCCGGTCCTTGCTCACCGCCGCCGGGGCCGCAGGACCATGTCGATCCATTGAACACGGGCACCTGGCCGGTCGTGCACGGGATCAGATCGCTCAGCGTGATGCCGCGCACGGTGACGGGCACCTGATCGACGACGTCGAAGGTGCCGGTGGAGGTGCGGCGGCCGAAAATTGCCAGCGTGTAGTCGCCCTGGGCGAGCGGGACCGTGATGCTCGCGTTGAAGCCGGAAGGCTCGAACTGGGCGCCAAACATCGTTCCGACGTCGGGCCGCAATCCTCCCATCGTCGCGGCGCCGGCGAAGACCGCGGGGCCCTCCGCCGGGACGGCCCAGACGTGGACGGCATCGACGCCTGTTCCGCCCGAGGCGGCCTGATCGAGCGCCCAACCGCCGACGGAGAAGGGAACGGAGACCGTTGCTCCGGCGACGGGCTTGTCCGTCTGCAGCCTCAGCGTCCCGTGGGTCGCGCCACTCGGCCGGGTCTGTTGTGCGTCGGTCGAGCGCGAGGCTGCCGCCACGCACGCGATGACGAGGGTCAGCGCCACCACACGCTTCATGAAAAGCTCGTCCTTCAGCTGGGTGTTTCAGATTAGCAACATGACCGAGTTAGGTCAATAAGTCATTCATTGTCATTTAATGTCACTTGATATGGGCGGAGGAGCGCCCACGGGGAGGCATCCGTGCCTTGCGATTGAAGGCGCGGAGGTCGATGACG
>Ga0075362_10000352_pt1 | contig 13198 bp, 4 predicted proteins | sample EndMetdeltDD1762_FD_71397 | JGI IMG/M metagenome (GOLD analysis project Ga0075362, IMG submission 71397) | Populus endosphere microbial communities from Tennessee, USA - Endosphere MetaG P. deltoides DD176-2 | ecosystem: Host-associated > Plants > Roots > Endosphere | place: USA: Tennessee...
TCGGGTTCGGCACCACCAATCTGATCCGCGTCGCGGCCGACGGCCAGGGGCGGATGCTGCCCGATGCGCTCGAGGCCGCGCTCCGCACCGGGAGCGGGCCGTCGATCGTCTGCCTGCAGGCGGGGCACGTGAACACGGGCGCGTTCGATCCGTTCGCACCGCTCGTGTCGATCGCGCACCGGCATGGCGCTTGGGTGCACGCGGACGGCGCGTTCGGCCTGTGGGCGCGCGCCGCACCCGAGCTGCGTCATCTCGCGGACGGCCTCGAAGGGGCGGACTCATGGGCCGTCGATGCGCACAAGTGGCTGAACGTCCCCTACGACAGCGGCGTGGCGATTGTCGCGCATCCGGCGGCGCACCGTGCGTCGATGGCGCAGCACGCGTCCTACCTGCTTCGCGCCGCCGGCGAGCGCCGCGACGGCATGGACTGGACGCCGGAGGCGTCGCGGCGCGGGCGCGCCGTGCCGATCTACGCGGTGCTGAAGACGCTCGGGCGGCGCGGCGTCATCGACTTGATCACGCGCGGCTGCACGATGGCGCGACGGATGGCCGACCGCCTCCGCCCGCACGACGGCATCACGATCCTCAACGAGGTGGTCCTGAACCAGGTGCTGGTGCGCATGCGATCGCGCGACGGACGAAACGTCACGCCGGCGGTGATTGCGGCCGTTCAGGAGGAGGGCGTCTGCTGGGTGGGCGGGACCACGTGGGAAAGAGAGCCGGCGATGAGGATTTCGATCTCGAACTGGGCCACATCGCCGGATGACGTCGACCGCTCGGCGGCGTCCATCGTCAACGCCGTCGAGCGGGTGTGAGGCGCCGGACCTGAAGGTCCGGCCTACGTCGGTTCCTTGTAGGCCGGGTCTTCAGACGCGGCGTTCGGATCAGAACGTGAACCGGAACCCAATCTGCCCGACCCGCTGTTCGGGCTGCTGGAAGTCGCCGGCGAACCGTGACGGCTGCATGTAGGCCGCGCTCGGCGCGCCGCCCACCAGCCGGACCGTCTGCACGACGTTGGAAACCGTCCGCTCGAAGTTGTTCGGGTTGATCGCGTTGAAGAGGTTGAACACCTCGCCGATCACCTCGACGCGGGTGTGGCCCACGAGCGTGAAGGTCTTGGACGCGCGGAAGTTGAGCTGCGAGAACCCGGCGCCGCGGCCGCAGTTGATCGTCTCGCAGGCGCCGATGTTCTTCGTCCGCGCCACGCCGCTGTCGTCGAACCCGTCGAACGCCACCGCCTGCTGCGGCAGGTCGTTGAGCTCGCCGTCGCCGTTGAGATCGACGCCTTCGCCGAGATAGATCGGCAGCGCCGAGCGGTAGATGAAGATCGGCGAGACGCGGAACCCGGCCGGCAGCTGCACCGTCGCGCTGGCCGTGATGCGGTGGCGCGCGTCGGTGCGGCGGTTCGGCCCCATCATCCGCGGGTCGTCGAACGGGTTGGTCGCGTCCTGCAGGTAGCGCGCGTCGAGCTCGTCGCCGGCGGTGCCGATCGTGCTCCTGCCGCTCGACAGCGTGTAGGACCCGGTGAAGTCGACGCCGTTGGTCAGCCGGCGGCGGACGCCGAGGATCAGCCCCTGGTATTCCGACTGGCCCGCGCTGATGGCCGCGCGCGTCGCCGAGGAGTTCGGGCTGAACGCGATGTCGGCGAAGCGGCGCACGCCGTTGATGCGCGTGTTGAGCCGCGGCCGCACGTTCAGCTTGCGTCCGTCGATGTGCACGTAGTCGGCGGTCACCACCGTGTTCCTCGTCAGCTCGTGCGTCCAGCCGAGCGAGGTCTGCAGCGTCTCCGGCTGTTCGAGCCGCGGGTCGACCCACTGGCCGAACAGCGGCAGCGCGCCCGCCTCGTTCTGCGACGCGAGGTTGGTCAGCGGCTGGCCGACGCGGTACAGGCTGCCGTCAGGGTTGCGCAGCCCGGCGGTGTTGGTCGCGGTGAAGACCGTGCCGAACCGCGACCCGCTCGCGTCGGCCGCGGGGAACAGCACGTTGGAGTTCGTGAAGCCGAAGTCGGTGTAGATGCCCCAGCCCGCGCGGATCAGGTCCTTGGCGTCGCCGCGCACGTCCCACACCGCGCCCAGCCGCGGCTGCAGGTTGTTCATGTCGTCCTTCGGATCCTTGCCGAAGTTCTCGTAGCCGATGACGTTGGCGAAGCGGCCGGCGCGGCCGAGATCCTGCGCGAGCAGGTAGTTGGGGTTCTGCGACTGATCGAACTGGTAGCCCTTGACGAAGTCGTAGCGCAGGCCCAGGTTCACCGTCAGGCGATCGTTGATGCGCCAGTCGTCCTGGAAGTAGGTGCCGAACTGCTTCAGCGGGATGTTGGCCGACGAGCTGCCGTCGTTCAGCTGCACCGTCGAGATCGCCCCGTTGAGTTCGTTGGTCAGGTGCGTGTTCTGCGTCACGCCGCGGCCGGTGTTGAACGTGATGAACAGGCGCGGCTCGTTGATGAAGTTGGCGCCGGCCTTGAAGTCGTGCCCGAGGCCGCCCCTGCCCGCCAGGTGCCACGAGAAGTCGTCGCGGAACTGATACTTCTTCTGCGCCGTGGACTGCGGCGTGTTGATGTTCTGGCCGGTCGTCACGCCGTTGGGAAAGGACTCGTAGGGGATCTCGCTGCGGGCCGCGATGTGGTTGCTGAAGTCGGCGTACTGGAACACGAATTCGTTCAGCCGCGATCCCGAGAGCGACATGTTGTGGTTCACGTTGATCGAGTTGAACGTGTTGTCGCTGTCGCCCCAGTTGTTGGGCGTCGCCAGCGGCGCCGCGCCGTAGGGCTGCGCGTTCTGGTTGCGGCCGTAGCGGACCGTCAGGTACTGCCGCGGCGTCAGGTTCGCCGTCGCCTTCCCGGTCAGCAGCGTCTCACGGTAGGGGGTGGCGTAGACGCCGTCCATCGACGGATAGAGCCCCTGCGTGTTCACCGCCTGCGTGGTGTCCTGGTTGGTGCGCTCGGCGGCGAAGAAGAAGTGGGCGCGGTCGCGGGCAATCGGGCCGCCGATGCTGCCGCCGAACTGGTTGCGGCGGTAGTCCTGCTTGTCGACGTTCGACCGCCGTTCGGTCTCGGTCTTGGCATTCATCGACTTGTCGCGGAAGAGCTCGAAGAAGCTGCCCTGGTACTGGTTCGTCCCGCTCTTGGTGACGATGTTCATGACGCCGCCGTTGCTGCGGCCGTATTCCGCCTTGTAGCGCGAGGTGAGGAAGTTGAACTCCTGGATCGCCTCGAGCGGGAAGAGCTGCAGCAGGCCGCCGACGGTGTCGTCGTTGTTGTCGCCGCCGTCGATCTGGTAGTTGATGTTGCGCCCGTTGCCGCCGTTGATCTGCGGCGAGTACTGCGTGCTCTTGGTCGGGTCGGCGTGGAACCCGAGGCCGACGCCGGGAATCGTCACGGCGAGGTTGGCGAACTGCCGGCCGTTGAGCGGCAGGCTCTCGACCCGGCGCGTGTCCACGACGCCGCCGACGGCCGACGAGGTGGTGTCGACGAGCGGCGACTCCGCCGTCACGGTGACGTTCTCCGCCATCTTCGCGATGTGCAGGTCGAAGTCGGCGGTCACCGTCTCGGACACGCTCACCTGGACGGTGCGCGTCTGCGGCTGGAAGCCGGACATCTCGAGGGTCAGCGTGTAGCTGCCGACGGGAAGGCCCGTGATCCGGTAGAGGCCTTCGCTGTCGCTGATCTCGCTGCGGACGAATCCGGTGTCGCCGCGCTTCACCGTGGCCGTCGCGCCGGGCACCGCCGCCTTCTGCTCGTCGAGCACGCGGCCCGCGATGCTGCCCGTCGTCTGTTGTGCGAACGCCGGAGTCGCCGCCGCCGCGAGCAGCAGCGCCGCGAACACGAACCGGCAAGTGTTCCTGAACATCGGGTTGTCTCCTTTTCCGGCGCCGGTGGAGCAAGGGATGGTCCAGCGCACCGCGACGCGCGGCCCGCGATCGCGCGTGTGACGGACAGCCGGCCACCCGTCGCGACTGGTCGCCGCGCGATGACGAGTGACGCGCGACGGGACGAGCGGTGTGATTGGCGTGGTGAGGGACGAACGCGAAATCCAAGTTCGAAGCGGTCCGCATTCATTTGCTTGAATCGCCAACCCGGTACGGACCGTCCCCGTCTAAGCCGGGCATGATGCGACTGGGGCAGGACCTGCGGTTTGCGCTGCGCACGGCGATCCGCACGCGATCGGTGGCGGCGCTCGCGATCCTGGCGTTCGCGCTGGGCATCGGCGTCACCACGGCGGTGTTCAGCATCTTCAACGGCGTGCTGCTCGCGCCGCTGCCATTTCCGGAGCCCGACCAGCTGGTCTCGGTCTACGACACGCAGCCGGCGTGCGCGACCTGCCCGGCGTCGTTCCCGAAGTTCCACGACTGGAAGGCGCGCAACCGCGTGTTTGCCGCGATCGGCGGATCCACGCAGGCGTCCTTCGTCCTCACCGGCGCCGGATCGCCCGAGCAGGTGAACGGCCTCTATACGACCGCCTCGCTCAACGACGTCTTCCGCGTGCAGCCGATCCTCGGCCGCTGGTACACGGAAGAAGAGGATCGCTTCGGCGGACCGAAGATCGTCGTCCTTGCGCACAAGCTCTGGCAGCGGCGTTTCAACGGGAGCCCGTCGGTGATCGGCCGGCGGCTGATGTTCGACGGCGACGCCTACGAAGTGATCGGCGTGATGCCCGCCACCTTCACGCACCGCAACGGCGACTTCTACGTCCCGCTCCAGCGCAAGCTGGACCCGTCGACGCGCGGCAACCACTTCCTGGCGACCTACGCGCGGCTGGCGCCCGGCGTGCCGCTCGACCGCGCGATCCGCGAGATGCGGACGCTCGGCGAGTCGCTCTCGCGCGAGCTCGGACACAACCACGGCGTCGACGTCCGGTCCTATCGCGAGGTCGTCGTCGGCAACATCCGCGGGCCGCTTCGCGTCCTGATGGGCGCCGTCCTCTGCGTGCTGCTGATCGCCTGCGCGAACGTCGCCAATCTGCTCCTGGCGTCGGGGCTGTCGCGGCGGCGCGAGATTGCGGTGCGCCTCGCGCTCGGCGCGAGCCGCCGGCAGATCGCGCGGCAGCTCACGTCGGAGGCGCTCGTGCTCGCGGCGGCGGGCGGGGCGCTCGGGCTGCTGCTGGCGATCTGGATCGTACGCGTGTTCCTCGTGCTCGCGGCCAACAACCTGCCTCGCGCCGCCACCATCCAGGTGGACGGCCGGGTGCTCGCCTTCACCGCCGCGCTCTCCCTCCTCGTCGGCGTCGTCTGCGGCCTGTCGCCGCTGATCCGGATGCGGTTCCGCGAGCTGACCTCGGCGCTGCGCGAAGGGGACGTGCGCACCGGCAGCGGCGGCGGGACGACGTTCGGCAACGGGCTGGTCGTGGCCGAGATCGCGATCGCCTTCGCGCTGCTCGTGGGGGCGGGCCTGATGGTGAAGAACCTGATCCTGCTGGAGCGCAGGGACGCCGGCATCACGACCGATCACGTGATCGTGTTCGACATCACGCCGGGCGGGCAGCGCTATCGCGATCCGGCGTCGATCCGCGCGCTCTTCCGCGATCTACAGGGGCGCCTGACGGCGCTCGGCGGCGTGCAGCACGTCGGCCTCACCAGCCATCTGCCGATGTACCGCTTCGGCAGCAACGGCGAGATGACGCGCGACGGCGGCAATCCCTGGGGGGAGAACGAGAACCCGCTCGTCGAGTACTGCTTCCTCTACGGCGACTACCTCCAGGCGCTCGGCATCCCGATCGTCCGCGGCCGCGCCCTCGACGCGCGCGACGGCGACGGGACGCAGACGGTCCTGATCAACCAGGCGATGGCCGACAAGTTCTGGCCCAGCGAGGATCCGATCGGGAAGCGATTCGGCCAGGGCCGCGACGTCAAGCAGTACTGGACGGTCGTCGGCGTGATCGGGAACATCCGGTCGTTCGGTCTCGCCGCGCGCACGCCGTTCGAGTTCTACCGGACGACCGATCAGGTCCCGGTCAACGCGATGACCGTGGTCATCCGCTCGAGCGGCGTGGATCCCTCGTCTCTGGTCCCGAGCGCGCGATCCATCGTCGGCTCGCTGGACCCGAACCTTCCGGTCACCAACGTGCAGCTCATGGAGCAGGTGGTGAGCGCGTCGGTGGGGCAGCCGCGGCTGCTGTCGGCGTTGTCGGCGCTCTTCGGCGGACTGGCCGGCCTGCTGGCGATGGTCGGCGTCTACGGCGTGACGGCGTACAACGTGCGGCGCCAGCGCCGCGAGTTCGGCATCCGCCTCGCGCTCGGCGCCGATCCCGGCGCGGTCCAGCGGCTCATCGTCCGCCGCGGCGCGGGCATCGCCGCGATCGGGATTGCCATCGGCTGCGCCGCCGGCCTGCTCCTCACGCGCGTGCTCGAGTCGATGCTGAACGACGTGAAGCCGACCGATCCCGCCGTCTTCGCGGGCAACGCGGCGCTCGTGCTGCTGGTGTCGACGGCCGCGTGCTATCTGCCCGCCCGGTGGGCGGGCAGGGTCGACCCCGCCGTCGTGCTGAGGAATGAGTGAGCGGGGTCGTCTTGTCTACTGCACCTCGAAGTCCATCATCTGCACGGCGCGGTTGACGCGCTTGGTCTTGCCCGGATCGGTCGTCGAGGCCGCCAGCTGCAGGACGTAGTGTCCGCGTGGCAGCGCGTCGCCGAGCTTGAACGCCCCGCCCGCCGAGAACCACAGGCTCTGGCCCGGCGGCGGCGTCAGCGTGTCGGGTTTCGCGGTCAGCACCTGCTGCGTGCCGCGCCAGACGCTGATCGTCAGCTGCACCGGCTCGGCCGCGTTGTAGATCTCGCACGCGTAGCGCAGCCGCGCGCCAGGCTTGTAGACGCGGACCGCCTGCGACGGCGAGATCATCACGCGGTCGGCATCCGCCGTACCGGGCGACAGATCGTCGTCGGAGCGCAGCACGATGCCGGAGACGGCGAAGGTGCCGCGCGGGATGTCGGGCAGCTCGATGAACTCGCCGGCCGTCCCGAACTTGCCCGACTGCCGATCGCGGACCGCGAAGCGGACCTGATAGGGACCCGCGCGCGGGATCGGAATGCGCAGCGTGTAGGCGAGTCCGTCGCGCAGGGCGTCCTGCGCGCCTTCGTTCGTCAGCGCGGCCTCGAAGGCGGTGCTCAGATGCGCGATCTCGGTCCCGTCGCGATCGAACACCATGCCGAGCACGTCGGCCGACGCCGTCGACTTGCCGTCGGTCCCCTTGGCGAAGGTCAACGCGCTGGCGTCGATGTGCAGCAGCGCCCGCACGAACAGTCCGCGCGACGGTGAAAAGCCGGGCAGCGTCGTCGAGCGGATCGCGATGTCGGTCGAGGTGAAGGGCGAGATCGCCGCGTCGACCAGTTGCTGGGCGGGCGTCTGGTGCGCGGCCGATGGATCGCCGTCGCTGACGCCGAGAAAGGTCTGCCGCGTGCGCACCTTGAGGCCGGGCCGCTTCATGCGGACGGCGATCTTGTGCAGCTCGGGCGGCTTGCCCTTCGCCGAGAACGTGTCGGCGTCGGGCGCGTAGCCGATCACGTAGTAGTCGCGGACGTCCTGCGCGGCGCGCGCCAGGCCGGCGCCGAGGTTGTTCGTGTTGAGGACGGCGAACCCGCCCGTCTGATCGGCCAGATACGTCAGGCCGTCCTGCGTGTTGCGCAGGAGGTCGCTTCGCTCCTGCAGGCTCGAGCGGACGTTGCCCTGGAACTCTTCCGACGGGCATCCGGGCGGTCCGCAGTTGAAGTTGTCGCCCGCGAGATTCGCGCCCGACTGCATGCCGCGCGAGTCGATGGCGTAGATGACGACGCCGGCGCGCGTCGCGCGGTCGATGGCGCGATCGAGCGCCGCCCTCACCCGTCCCGGCTGGGGAACGGTGTCGAATCGCTCTCGTTCGAGGAGCTCGAACCCTTCCGAGACGAACAGGATGGCCTTGCGTCCGGGCAGATTGCGCGCACCTTCGATCACGAGGTTGAGCGCGCCGAGCGTCCCGGCCGCCATCATGGAACGCCGCGTCGAATCGAGCGACGCGAAGTCGCCGGCAGTCATGTCGGTCTGCGCGACGGCCTCCGGCCCGTGGCTGCTGTCCTTGAGCACGGTGAACTTGTTCACCGCGGCGAACGCCTCGACGGCGCTGCGCGAGAACGTGTTCCACTTCAGGCTGTCGATGGCCGAGTGGAGCACGCGGCGATCGGTCGTGAACGGCTGGAGCCCGTCCATCGATCCACCGGTGCGCACGAGCGCGACGAGATCGCCCGGCTGGATGTTCTTGTCGACGAAGTCGTGGAGCGCGCGTTTCGCGTAGTAGAGGCTCTCGACCGACAGGCCCAGGTCGTCGACGACGATCGCGATGCTGCGCTGGATGTGCTCGCGCTTGACGGTCCCGGCGGCCGGCAGCGCGGGCGCACCCGCGATGGCGCTGGATCGGAGCGGCGCGACGCCAGTCTCCGGCACGCCCGCCGCGAGAATCGGCACGAATTGCGCGAACGTGACTTTCTGCGGCTTGCCGTCCTGCGACAGCTCGAAGTCCTCCGCCGTCAGGTCGCGGACGATGTTGCCGTCCTTGTCGGTGACGACGGCGTCGATGCGGACGGCATCGACGGCGACGCGGAACGTCGGCGTCTGTGGTCCCTGCGTCAGGAGGATCCCGGCCAGCCCGACCGTGGTGAATCCGATCGCGCTACGCATACGGTGGATTCTACGCGAAGGCGGGCAAGGGGCTGGGGAGCTCGGGGCGGGGGCTGAGGGGCGCGCACGTCGGCCCGGATCGCGGCCCGCTACTCGCCACCCGCCACCCGCGCTAGCGGATGCGGCGCACCGTCGTGACGAGCGGACCATAGCCGTCGGCGCCAGAGCAGTCCGGGCGGCGCGGCCGCCGTCTGGGCGAGCAGCAGCAACACTGTCAGCATGCGGCGATCATAGCCGCGCCGTGAACGAGCCGACCAACCCGCCTCCGGTTTCGCTCGTCTAACCCGCGTGCGCACCGACATCGTCACCGCCTTCCGCTCCCTGCGCGCCTCGCGGGGCTTCACCCTCGTCGCGTTCACCGTGCTCGGGCTCGGCATCGGCGCCGGTACGGCGATCTTCTCCGTCGTCGACGCCGTGGTGCTGCGCGGGCTGCCGTTCGACGAGCACGACCGGCTCGGGGTGGTCTACGAGAACGACACCAAACGCTCCGTGACGTTCGGTCTCGGCAACATCACGCCGCAGACCTATCTCGACTGGCGGCGCCTGCAGCAGCCGTTCCAGCAGCTGGCGGCCGTGGGCAGCACGCAGTTCAGGCTGAAGACGGAAAGCGGCGAGCCCGCCGACGCGCGGGCGCAGCGCGTCACGCCCGAATTCTTTCCCGTCCTGCGCGTGGCGCCGCTCCTCGGGCGTCCGTTCAACGCGAACGACGAGATCGAAGGGCAGCACAAGGTCGCGATCCTCACCTACGGGTTCTGGCACCGGCGCTTCGGCGGCGCGCCGGACGTCGTGGGAAAGACGATCGATCTGAGCGACGTCTCGTACGAGATCGTCGGGGTCATGCCCCAGGCGTTCGCGTATCCGGTCGGCAGCGATCGGCCGGCGGACATGCTCGTGCCGCTGATGTTCCCGAAGGACGATCGCGTCAAGGGCGGCAGTCACAACTACAACTACACGGTCATCGGACGGCTGAAGGACGGCGTGTCGCTGCGGCAGGCGAGCGACGAGATGTGGCGCCTGTCGGAGCAGCTCGACGCGCAGGATCCGAAGTGGACGCCCGGACGCCGCGCCTACGTGCTCACGCTGCACGACCACCTGGTGGGGAAGGCGCGCGGATGGATGCTGATGCTGCTCGCGGCGGTCGTGCTGGTCCTCCTCATCGCGTGCGCGAACGTGGCGAACCTGCTGCTCGTCCGCGCGACGGGACGCGCGCGCGAGATGGGGATCCGCGCCGCGCTGGGCGCGAGCCCGTGGCGGATCGTGCGCGGGCTCGTCGTCGAAGGGCTGATGCTGTCGCTCGGCGGCGCCGCGCTCGGCGTCGCGCTCGCGGCCGGCGGCGTCGCGGTGCTGCGGGCGTGGCTGCCGGCCGGATTGCCGCGCGTCGCGACGATCGGGCTCGATCCGCGCGTGCTCGCCGCCGCGATCGGGGCGGCGCTGGTCACCGGCCTGGTCTTCGGCGTCGTCCCCGCGCTGCAATCGGCGCGGCCCGACCTCACCGGCGCGCTGAAGGAAGGCGGCCGTTCGGCCACCGCCGGCGGCCGCGCGCAGTTCGTGCGCAGCCTGCTCGTCGTCGCCGAGGTGGCCCTGGCGGTCGTCCTGCTCGTGGGGGCCGGTCTCTTCACCGGCAGCTTCGTCAGGCTCATGCGCGTGGACCCCGGCTTCGACTATCGCAACGTGATCGCGCTGAACGTCGGCCTCACGCGCGCGCCGGGCCAGAGATTCGACGACGAGTTCGCGGCGCGGAGCCGGGTGTACGCGCAGCAGGTGCTCGACGCCGTCGCGCGGGTCCCGGGTGTACAGGCGGCCGGCGAGGTCAGCGGCGGACTGCCGCTCACCGGCAGCTGGAGCCGCACGAGCATCAAGCTCCCCGGACGCGCCGAGATGAAATCCGACGATCCGAGCCATTTCATCAAGGGCGACGGGGACGACATCGATCGGCGCAGCGTCTCGGCCGGCTACCTCGAGCTGATGCGCATCCCGCTGCGGAAAGGCCGCTATCTCAACGCCGACGATCGCGCCGGCACGCCGATGGTGGCGGTGATCAACGACGCCGCCGCGCAGAAGTACTGGCCGGGACAGGAGCCGATCGGGCAGCGCTTCACGATGAACGACCAGGAGTGGACGGTCGTCGGCGTCGTCGGCAACATCCACCACCTCGGGCCGGAGGTGGCGCCGCGGCAGGAGTGCTATCTGCCGCTCGCGCAGGAGAAGCAGTACGGCGTGTCGCTCGTCGTGCGGACGGCCGGCGATCCGATGTCGGTGCTGCCCGCGGTGAAGGCCGCCATCTGGTCGATCAATCGCGAGCAGCGGCTGACGGGCGACACGGTGACGCTCGAGCGCTACATGGATCGCCTGATCGCGCAGCGCCGCTTCAACATGGCCGTGCTGGCGCTGTTCGGCGTGCTGGGACTGGTGATCGCCGCGGTCGGCATCTACGGCGTGATGGCCTACGTCGTCGCGCAGCGCACCAGCGAGATCGGCGTGCGCATGGCGCTCGGCGCCACGCGCGGCAACGTCGTGTCGATGGTGCTCCGGCGGGCCGGCATCCTGATGGCGCTCGGACTGGTGATCGGCGGCGCCGGCGCCTGGTGGCTCAGCGCGGCGGTGAAGACGTTCCTGTTCGGCGTCGAGTCGAACGATCTGCGCATCTTCGCCGCGGCGCTCGGCGTGCTCGCCGCCGCCGGCCTGCTCGCAAGCGCGCTCCCGGCACGCCGCGCCGCGTCAGTGGATCCGGTGGTGGCGTTGAGGGGGGAATGATGTCCAACTTCACCACTCCGAGGCCGAACTCCCAGGGCAAAACCCAAGCTTCGCCTTCTTGATTTGGAGGCTTTGGGAGTTCCGGGAGTTGGGCGTCAATTGGGCGTTGCGGAGTTGCGGCGTTGTGCCGTTGACACGCAGCGCTCGCCGTTCAGGCGCTGCTATCCCGTGATCTTGAAGGCGAGGCGCTGCGAGACGGGGCCGTTCGGGCCCTGCACGGTGAACTGCAGGTAGTAGTCGCCCGGCGCGAGCGGGGCGAGATTGAGGTCGAACTGTGTCACGCCGGACGCGCCGTCGGGTATCACGTCGAGCTCCTTCATCGTCTGTCCCACGCGATTGAGCAGGCGCGCGGCGACCGGCAGAGGACCGCTCGCGCCGTACGCGGGGACGCGGATGATGAGACGCTCGGTGCGGCGGAACTCGCGCGCGGCGACGGGGGCCGCGCCGGCGCTCGCCGCCGAGTCGCGGAACTCGCGCGCCGACTGCGTCGAGACGATCATCGGCGGCAGCAGGATCGGCGTGTCGGTCTTGACGACCGGGACCTCGAGGTCGCGCACGTCGGTGTCCAGCTTGAGGCCGGTGATGTCGAGCACGCTCATGTCGAGCTGCACGCGCCCGACCGGCGCGCCGAATTCCGCGCGCGCGGCGTCGGCAATGCCCGAGCCGCCGGCGCGCACCGGCGCGAGGAAGCCCTCGTAGAGCAGCTTGCCGTCGGGCGTGGTCGCCTTCAGCGCGACGCGCGCCGCCGGCGATTTCAGCAGGCCGCCGGCCGACGTGCCGGGCTGCCAGGCCACGACGACGGTCGCGCCGCTTGCGCTCAGGTTCGTCACGCCCGACCACACCTGCACGAGCGAGCTGCGTTTGAGCATCCGCGGCGGCACCGAGGACGCTTCGAGCGCCAGCGTACGCGCGCGCCGCATCTCGGCCGAGGGGGGCGAGACGTAGCCGGCGCGCGTACGGGCGTCCGTCTCGCGGCGCCTGGCCGTCACCTGCACGGGATGGTAGCGGCCGTCCTCGCCGTGCGCCGACGTGTAGACGATGGTGTAGCCGCCGTCGAGCTCGCCGGCGGCGCGCGCGACGTTGTCGGCGATGGCGGGGCCGCGCGAGATCGTCCCGCCCGTCTCCGTCACCAGGCGCGACAGCGTGACGGCGCCCGTGTCGTTCTCGTCGTGGGTCGATCGCGGATCGAACGCGTAGATCGGCACGTCGTAGCGATTGGCGAAGCGCTCCACCATCCGGCTGTCGGGCAGTCCGCGTCCGATCGCGATGCGGCGCGGCTGCGGCGTGAAGCCTTCGCTGACAATCAGGATGGCCGAGCGTCCGGGTTCGGAGCCGAGCTGCGAGGTCAGCGCGCGCAGCGCCGAGAGCACGACCTGCGCCCGTCCGGCCTCCACCAGCCCCGGCGCGCGCCCGAGCGTTTCCTCTTCGAGCGGCGTGCGCGGCTCGTAGTTCCCCTTGCGGCCCTCGAAGGACGCGATCGCCCGCCGCAGAATCTCGCGGTCGGTCGTCAGCCGGATCGACGGCAGCGAATCGAGCGGCTTGAGGACGACGGCACTGTCGCCGGCGCGGAGGCGTTCGTCGATGAAGCGGGTGAGCGCGTCGCGCACCGCGGCGGTGTCGGCCGCGTCGACATGGAACTCGTCGAGCAGGATCGCCAGCCGCCGGGCCTCCGGCTTGCGCGGCTCCACGGCCTCGATCGTCTGGACGACGCCGTCCTCTTTGATTTCGAAGTCCTTGGCCGTGAGCCCGTTGACGGGCCGTCCCTGGCGGTCGGTGACGGTCGTCGCGATGCGGACGCTGCCGGCA